>Ga0209530_1000008_pt1 | contig 163568 bp, 122 predicted proteins | sample BlaSpr_A8_Ref_O1_FD_187987 | JGI IMG/M metagenome (GOLD analysis project Ga0209530, IMG submission 187987) | Forest soil microbial communities from Thunder Bay, Ontario, Canada - Black Spruce, Ontario site 2_A8_Ref_O1 (SPAdes) (version 2) | ecosystem: Environmental > Terrestrial > Soil >...
TTCAGAGGCCTCTTTTGTTGCGCAAACATTGTCTAGACAACATGTTTGTAACAGAGGAGGCCTTTGTTGTCTTCAAATATATGAATAATGCGGGCTAGCGTCCGATCATTCCCGCAGCCCAAGCGAGCACGGCAATCCCAATCACAATCCGATACAGGGCAAATGGAGCAAATCCGCGCTTGCGGACCCAGGCCATAAACCAGGCAACCGCTCCATAGGCGACGATGAAGGAGACGACGAAACCGATCGCCAGAACGATCCATTGATGAGGTGTGATTTCGTGAACGCCGATGGGATTTTCGTCTTTGCCGGTGAGCGACTTTAAGAGCGTATAGAGCGTAGCCACGGCCATGGTTGGTATGGACAAGAAGAATGAGAACTCAAGCGCAGCGGCGCGCGACATTCCCATCACCTGTCCCGCGGCGATCGTGGACATCGAACGCGAGGTTCCCGGGAAAACGGCGGAAAGAATCTGGCAAGCGCCAATCCAGACGGCTTGGCCGCCATGGATGTCATCCATTTTCCAGGTATGGATCGGAGAGCCCGGCGCTCCCGGCCCGGCTTTTTCCCAGGGAGCTTTCATAGCATCGATCACCCACATCACGATGCCGCCGATGAGCAAGGCGGAGCCCATCACGTAGAGGCTCTCAAGGTTCTTGCCAATCACTTTCGTCAGTAGAAAAGATGGAATCGCAGTCACAACGAACGCGATGATGACCAGGCTCAAGGGATGGGTGAGGTAATCGCAGTCCCGCTTCTCGCCTTCGGGAAATGTCGAGATGAGCTTGGCGATGTGCTGGCGGAAATAAATCGGTAGTACAAGAATTGCGCCGAGCTGGATGACGATCGAGTACATCTTCCAATACGCATCATCTAGTGGCACGTGCAACAAAGCTTCCGCGATGCGTAGGTGCGCGGTGGAACTGACAGGCAGAAACTCTGTAAGTCCTTCGACAATTCCGAGCACCGCGGATAAAAGATAGTCGCTCAAGTGTTCTCCCCACAACTAAATTTACGGATGCGGCCCGGCTTGCCGCCGAATTTACTGTCCAATTGTCGCAACCTCTGCATAACGGCGGAAGAAACTATCTTGCTTCCACTCCGGACGATGGTCGCCATTCGCCACATTGATCAACAAGGCCCTGACGATCTCTTCATATTTGGCCGCGGCCGCGAGGTCGACCGGCTGCTCTATGTCATCCGACGGTGCGTGATAGCGTTGCGTCAGCCAGTCTTTGAACAGTTGTACTTCAGGCGTGCCCGGTTCAGGAGCAACGCTGAGCATGAGCGAAGGTATGCCATGGCGAATGAAGCTGTACTGATCGCTACGGATGAAAATATTACGCAAGGGCTCAGGATCGGGTTGCACCCTTACGCCGAGTGGCTGAGCAATTTCGCGCACCCGATCGCCGAGGTCGGATTCGTCGAAACCAAACACGGTGAGTAGCTTCAGCGGCACGATGGGGAGAAACATGTCGACATTCACGTCGGCGACAATGGATTTTTGCGGAACCGTGGGATGGGCCGCAAAATACTTCGAGCCGAGCAGCCCTTTTTCTTCGCCGGTCACTAAGACCAGCAGGATGGAGCGGCGAAGTTTTTCTGGATTCTTCTTGAAGCTCGCAGCCATGTCGAGAACCAGCGCACTGCCGGAGCCATTATCCATGGCCCCGTTGTAAATGCGGTCGCCATTGATGGGTTCTCCGATGCCGATGTGATCGAGGTGGGCGGAAAGCACCACGTATTCATCCCTGAGCCTGGGGTCGCTGCCCGGGATCTTGGCGACGAGATTGGCTGACTCTACTTTGGTGACGTCAACTTTCGTCTTCGCTTTGAGTGAAACAGCTAACGGGAAGTGCGGCAGTGGCTTGCGATCTTTTCCGAGAGCGACGATTTGTTCGAAAGTGTGTCCCGAACCGGCAAAGAATTTTTCGGCGCTGAGAGGATTGACAGTAACGGCGATCTTCGCACCTTCGGCCTCATTGAACTCAGGATAATCAAGATCCATCGAGGGATGAGCGCGGTTGAGCGCCATTCGGGACCATGGAATGTCCATCGAGTTAGGGTTCACCAAAGAAACGATTCCGACAGCTCCGGCAGCACGCAGAACTTTCCATCGCTCGGCCGCAGTTTGGTAATGCGAAGCAAGCGCGCCGGGAATCTCGGAGGGTGATCCGGTAAAGATCACGATAATCTTGCCGCGAACATCGATGCCGGCAAAATCGTCGTAATTCTTCTCCGGAACCTTGAGACCATAGCCGACAAAGATGAGCGGCGCTTCAACCTCGGGCGCAGGCATGACCCGCGTACTAATGATGGCATCTTCACCAAGCCTAAGAGGTTCACGTTTGCCGTCACCGATTAAGGTGAGGCCGCAATCTTTTTCCACGATCTGCCGAGAAACAAACGTGACCGGTTGGTAGAAGCCATTTACACCTGCCGGCTCAGCACCCGCGTTCCTGAGTTGCTCGACAGCGTATTTCTGCGCTTCGCGTTCGCCCCTGCTGCCCGTGTCGCGACCCTCGAGCGAATCGTCGGCGAGAAATTTGATGTGGTTCCACCAGGTCTGGCCGTCGAAGTCAGGAGCGGTCTGGGCTACTCCGGAGATGGCGAAGGCGAGCGCGAGCAGTAGAGTCAATAACCGGATTCTCATGAACGATATGCCTCAGTTGAACGAAGGGTTCTAGGATAGCAGGAAGTCATGGAGATCCAGCCGATTTTAAATCCAGGAATCAACTTCAAACCCGAGCGGCGTTCCATGCGCTCGCATTGGAATGGCAATACTTTCTATGCCCTGATCCCGCCTTTATTTCTTGCAATGAGAACACATTCTGGGATACAAACCTGCACAGGTTGGTGCTCGAATGCGTCGCCTCTTTATTATTGTCATTGTTGGCATATATGCTTGCTCGGTTGCGGCCCATGGGGCTCGGGTCCGAGCAGTGAACTCCTCTGAATTGAGTCGCACCGAACAAGAAGTTCCATCGTCTTCGGCCGCGAAACTAGGAACGCCACAGAAAACCGAGGACGAGCCATCATCACCGGCGGCCACAAAAGCAGACTATTCGAAAGAACCCTTTGTCGTCGAACAAATCCGCGCGCGCTTTCGCTTTGAAAACGATGGTACGGGACGTGAGGAAAGGGTCATCCGGATTCGTGTTCAGAGCGAGGCGGGCGTGCAGAGATGGGGGCAGTTACGATTTGGTTATAACTCGGCCAGTGAAAGTTTCGAAATCCCGTATGTTCATATAACCAAGCCTGACGGTACATTGCTTATCAACTCACCCTCAAAAAGGCGCACCCTGATATTGCTCGGCGCTACGCGGAATCCGCCGTCGGTACAGTCGCAACAGAGCTGCGCAATTTTTCGATCGATCAACTCGCCCCGCGAAACCTTGGAACGACGAGTTTGCTTGCCAATTCGTGGGATACGCTCGGCTGGGTCGAGTTTGCCGATGGCAATGTGGATAAAGCCCAGAAATATATTATGGCGGCCTGGCAATTGAGCCAAGGCGCGGAGACGGCCGACCATCTGGGACAAATTTATGAAAAGCGTGGCGAAAAGGAGAAAGCCGAGCATTTCTACGCGCTGGCGATGAACGCGCGTCGGCCAGAACTGAAAACCCGGAGTCGCTTGGCAGATCTGGCGGGGGGAGACGATAAGGTTGACGCCATCGTTGAGAAGAATCGGCAAGAACTGACCACACAACGCACCATTCGGCTGGCGAACACGTCCAAGCTGGACGGGAAGGCCGAGTTCTTTCTTTTGCTCGTTAGCGGGCAGAGTTCGGAAGTGACCGTTGACGAGGTGAAGTTCGCCAGTGCGGACGAAAAACTGAAAGTCTTCGCCGACGCCTTACGCACCGCCAGATACGGTCAAACCGTTCCCGACGAAAGAGCGGTGAAGATTTTGCGGCGAGGATCGCTTTCCTGCTCCGCCTCCGATTGTTCATTCTTGCTGGCACTGCCGAGTGACGTGAGGTCTGTGGATTGAGAACCGAAACCGGATTCCGCGAAGATCGTGGATCGTAGGAGTCGTCGTTTACCGCCGGTCGTCCGCAGATCCGTGGACTGTCAGCGCCCAGCCTCGAAGCGATATCCAATTCCGCGCAACGTTTTCAAATAGCGAGGATGTCGCGGATCCCGTTCGATTTTCTCCCTCAGGCGCCGGACGAAGACGTCAATGGAGCGTGGGGTCACAAACGAGCCTTCTTTCCACACGGCGTCGAGTAACTGGTCGCGCGTAAAAACGCGCCCGCGGTGCCGGGCCAGATATTCGAGGAGCCGGAACTCGCGGACCGTAGTCAGAACTGCTTGCCCCTGCACCCGCACAGTCATCGAAGCGATATCAATCTCCAAGTCGCCCAGCTGAATAACCTCGTGATATGGAGCCTCGGGCTGAGATCGCAGAACGTTGCGCACTCTGGCGATCAACTCCCGCGGACTGAAAGGTTTTGTGATGTAACCATCCGCGCCTAAATCAAAGGCCTGAAGGCGGTCCGGCTCCTGCGTTCGGGCGGAAATAAAGATGATTGGCGTCTTGGAGAGCTGTTCGTGCTGGCGAATCTGGCGGCAGAGATCGAAGCCGCTGATTCCGGGTAACATGATATCGAGCAAAAACAGCGCTGGCGCCGCGATGGCTGCTTCAGAAACAACCGGAGCGCCGGAGAAAAATGTCGAGACTTGGTAGCCTGCGGTTCGCAAATTGTGTTCAATAAGTTGAGAAACATCCGGGTCGTCTTCGACGACGTAGATTAAATCGGGATATCTCCGCTTGTCCGCCGTCTCCAAAGAATCCATGGTCAGAAAAGGACCCTCACTCGCCCTCAAGAAGCTTCAACTGGAGAAGATTTTGCATATTGCCTAGCTGACACTAGAGAGAATGTGTTGCTGCAATGTTGCGCTAGTGTTAAAGGAGGGTAAATTTGATCGAGGCATTTACTACTGTAGACCGGGGGCGTTGTTGGCTGAAGCCGGCGGTTCGGTAACAGATTCTAACTCGTGCTGAATCCATTCCAGGTTTTTGCCGTCTTGGAACGCTAGCTTGAAGTCGTCCAGAGTCTTGTAAATCATTATGTTTGTTCCCGCAGGGGCAGCCGCCCGAAGCTTTTCTCGAACAGCCGGTGGAGTATTGCTCTCAAATAGCGAATTGTCGAGGCGAAATTTCTTCGCTTGAATCTTTGGCAGCCAATCGACGGGCTCAAGCCCGGCTACTTTCTTCAGGAATTCCGGCTTCACATACTCCGCACGTTCGTCCGCCGGCACGAAGGGAGAGGTCGCCATCCAGATTGGCCAATCGCCCCAGGGATCCAGTGCTTCGAGCACCTTGATGCGTGGATCAACCGCCGAAGCCAGGATCGCGATACTTGCTCCGGATCCTTGGGCGAACATCCCCACCCGGTTCATATCAAGATCGCCACGCGCAGCCAGATAATTCAGCACCATTTGCACGTCATGGGCCGATGTTGCCAGGCTCTGCTGCAGTTCGCTGAGAAACCACTCCTTCATCGGGCGATCATGGTAGCGATGTCCTGTAAGTGCGGAAACAAAGCCTACAGCGGCACAGCCGTTTCCGGTCACAAGCTCTTCGTAGGCGTCGCTTCTGAAGATATCGGTGTCGGTGGGATATCCGTAGAGATACAAAATCACGGGAGGTTTTTTAACGCCTTTGGGTTTCATTACATAAAGGTCGATGGGATCGCCCCATCGCCACTGTACTTGCAGTAGTTCTACCGTGTAGCGAGGGTTATCGGCGACAAATCCGGCGAGCGGCCGTGCCGGCATGAGATGGTCACTCGCTAAAGCCGGCGAGTTCCAGTCCTCCTGCACATCCTTGAAGCGAGTGTCGGCTGGGTTGGCCACAGGCGGAGACGCCGGCAACTGAGCCACACTGTGCCGGGCCAAAAAAAGGAACGCGAGTGCGAGCGGTCTTATAAATCTGCACGGCAAAAGATTCGACATCTTAAATTACTTCCCCAGACTGTAATAGTTGTCCCGCGAAATAAACCGTGGAGTCAACACCTGCAAGAAAAATACGCTATCAACATTAATATCCTGTGACTTTATGGGCTCGAATTTCGAAGATGCAATGCGGTCAAACAGAAAGGCGGACCGCCGAAACGGTCCGCTCTCCCTACTCAGTGAAACGGATTCGCTCCACTTACGGCCTGACTTGGAGGCCCTGGCCACCCTGAATCTGTTGCGTGGTTTTCGAGCACGTTGCCGTCGTTGCGCAAGAGAGAATTAGGCCGCCGACGTCGCCGCCCGCCTCGGTCGTCCCACTGTTAACAGGAGCCGCGCCAATCAGGGTGCCAGCTCCGTCGTATTGTTGGTAGTGCGAGCGTACGATCAACAGACCGGGATCCGTGATCCCGCCCGCTGTCGTCTTCACAGAGGGCACAAAGTCGGGCACCGAGGTCACAGCGAACTCCTGCGCTTCCTTGACCAGAGCCTTTGCGTTCGTCAGCGCGGTTCCGTTGCTCACGACCCGGATCAGCGACCACGCCGCGTAAGTGCCATTGCGGAGGTTCGGGAAGGAGAGGCCGCCCGCCCAGATCTGGTTTTCGGCACAGGGAAATGCTCCGCTGCAAGAGGCTGGCAGGTTCGCCGTGCCAGGCAAGGTGCCGGCCGTGTTTGGCTGACCGGGATCGTAGCCGAGTCCGGTGGAATTCTGCGGTCCGTAGCTCGCGAAAATCGGATCGACATTATTCAGGGTAATGTAACCGTAGGCGGTGTCGCTGGCGAGGGAACTCACGTTTCCGTAGCTGAAGGTACTGTAACCAATGCCGTCGAGGCCACCGAATTTGGCTGCAGAGTTTAGCACAGCCTTTACTTCTTCGCTGGCACCAATCGCGCGATAGCGGGCGCCAAGGCCATTGCTGCTGGTAACACAAGTGGCGGTCCCAGAAAGCGGGTTTTGGGGAATTCCGTTTATAGCCACATTGGCTTCATGGCTCAAGCCGAGAATCGCACCCGTGCCGGTGCCCGTGTATACGGTGGGACCACGGAGTATGTCGGCTTCCACGATGTTTGCCGTCCCGGCGATGGGCTCATTCTCGAAGATATTGATCCCCCCTGGGGCTAGACCGAAGGCGCTGGCATCGCAGTTAGTGCCCGAAAACACTTGTTGTAGCTGCGCTGGCGAGGCGTTAGTCAGATTGGTGAGTTGCCCCTTATTGCGCTCAGTGATGAATACCAGTGGAGTCGCGCCCACGTTCACGACCGTATAGGCGGGAATTTTGGTACCGCTGATGGGGTCCACGCCGCTGAGGTTAAACGACAGAACGTTGGCTTGACCCGTGCTGGCGGGATAGCCACTCTTGATGGGAGTTCCCTCGTAGGCACCGGATGTTTCGCCGAGGCCATTCGCGGGACAGACGCCTGACGCGTTGACTGCGTTGTATCCAAGACCGTCCAGCCCGTCGCTGGCTGCGCCGCCGTAAGTTCCCGCGCCGAGAGCGGAGTTCACGCGGCAGGTCGCGAATGCCGCATCTTCCGGACGAATCACTGTCGCTGCCACGTTCGTCAAAAGTCCAGTCGTGAACAGAGATGACACAGCTGCCGGTATAGCCGCGTCTGCGCCCCAAAGGGCGGTAGAGATCTGCTGCGAACCACTACCCGCGAGATTCGCCGCGGTAGTGCTGATCGTGCACTGGGGTTGCGCAAAGTAGCAGCGAACCCCGACGACCGAGTCAACCTTGCTGTAAGACCACACCTTGGTGCCGGCGGAATTCCAAACGATCCAGATAGTACCAGGATCAACGTTGACGGGTGTCACGCGAGAATCAGTGACATTGATTACGTTCGAAGCGCTCGTCCAATGCCCAGCTCCAGATCCAGCTTCTTTAAATGCGGCCAATGCCAATGTTTGCCACGCGGACGACGAACCCACGATGGTCGCCTCCACCGAAGTTGCAGCTCTTGCACGAGGCACGATGCCCACGATCACGGTCAATAACAGCATTGCGAAAGTCGATTGGCTCTGCGACATAGTTATTCCTTTCTCAAATTTCTAGGTGAGGTCCGTACTACCGCGAGTAGCGGCGCGGGCCAAAGCGGGGGGCGCTCCGGAGCATAAGGCGGCGCTATTTAGAATGTCAAGTAAATAGATAAAGATAATTCATATAGTGCAGATGGTTGCACAAATGCCGCGAGATGCCACGCTCGAGAAATGTCGGGGTTAGCAACTCATCCACACGCACGAATCTGTGGGTTTTGGGGCGGGGTCCTTCCTGCGCGTGTTAGTCCCGTGTGACGATGGATCAAACTCTAGGAAGAACAGGAGTTTGTCGCGGCGCTAGTTGCGCTTAACAATCATCAGTCATCAGTGTGGTCGCGATATCGGACTGATGCAAGGAAAAAGGGGTGGACCGATAGTCGGTCCACCCCTTCGCTCACGAAACCGGTTTCGATTCAGTTACGGTCTAACTTGGAGACCCTGAGTACCCTGAACCTGTTGTGTGGTTTTCGAGCACAGAGCCACCGTTGTGCAGGGGAGGATTACGCCACCCGCGTCGCCGCCTGCCTCGTCGGCCACTGGAGTGTTAACCGGAGCTGCGCCCAGGAAGGTGCCGGCTCCGTCATATTCCTGGTAGTGCGAACGCACTAACAAGAGACCAGGATCGGTGATCCCGCCCGCCGTGGTCTTCGTGAATGGCACATAGTCCGGAACGGAGGTGACGACAAACGCTTGCGATTTGACGATCAGAGCCTTCGCGTTTGTGAGTCCGGTTCCGTTGCTTACTAGGCGCACGACCGACCACGCTGGGTAGGTTCCATTGCGGAGGTTCGGGAAAGAAAGACCACCAGCCCAGATGTCGTTTTCCGGGCAGGGAAATGCCGCGCCGCAAGACGATGGCAGGTTAGCCGCGGCCGGCAACGTACCGGCTGTGGCGGGCTGACCGGGATCATATCCAGTCCCGGTTGAATTCTGCGGGCCGTAGCTGGCAAAAATGGGGTCGATATTGTTCAGCGTGATGTAACCGTAGGCAGTGCTGTTGGCGATCGAACTCACGTTTCCATAGCTGAAGAACGTGTAACCGATGCCGTCCAAGCCGAGATTCGCGACGGAGTTTAGGACGGACTTCACTTCTTCACTGGTCCCAATCGCGCGATATCTTTTGCCGGTACCTGCAACGCAAGTTCCCGACTGCCCGGCAAGTGGATTATTGACCGCACCGTCCACATTAGCATCTTGGCTCAAGCCCAGGATCGCGCCCGGATAGACTGTGGGATGACGGAAAACAGTGGCTTCCGCAGTGTTGTAGGTGCCCGACAGTGGCTCACGCAGAAAGATACCAATTCCCGCGGCCGGAAGACCGAAAACACTGGCATCGCAGTTAGTACCAGAGAACGCTTGTTGCAGTTGTTGCGTCGAAGCGTTTCGCAGATCGGCGAGCGCGGACTGGCGTGCAGTGATGAATACGACTGGAGTAGCTCCCACTTCCGCAACTGTGAAGGCGGGTATGGTCGTGCCACTGATGGGGTCCGAACCTTTGATGTTGAACGACAGAACGTTAGCGACTGTTGTGCTACCGGGGTAACCGCTCTTGATGGGGTTGCCAAGGTAGGCTCCCGATGTGTCGCCAAGTCCACTCGCCGGACAGACGCCAGAAGCGTTTACTGAGTTGTATCCAAGGCCGTCAAGCCCGTCGCTGGCTGAACCACCGTTGGTTCCGGCGCCGAGCAGGGAGTTCACGCGGCACACGGCGAAGGCCGCATCTTCAGGACGGATGTCCGTAGCTGCCACGTTAACTAAAGTTCCAGTCGTGAAAAGAGCCGAGATAGAAGCTGGCAGAGCCGTGTCAGCTCCCCAAAGGACCGAAGATATCTGTTGGGCACCACTACCCGAGAGATTTGCAGCGGTAGCGCTTACAGTGCAATGGGGTTGCGCAAAGTAACAGCGGTCCCCAACGACGGAGTCAACTTTGTTGAAAGACCACACTTTGGTTCCGGTGGAATTCCAAACGATCCAGATCGTGCCAGGGTCGACGTTAACAGGAGTTAAGCGAGTGTCCGTGAGGTTCACTGCATTGGATGCGCTAGTCCAGTGCCCGGCACCAGTACCGGCCTCGGCAAAAGCGCCCAAAGCCAACGTCTGCCACATGGCGGAGGAGCCCGCAATCGTTACCTCGACCGTGACTGCGGCCTGTGCTTTCGGCACGATGGACACAATCGCAGTTAACAACAGCACAGCGAAGATCGATTTCATAAGCGACATAGCTATTGATCCCTCTCTCAATGGTTTTGAAACTATTTCGTTGCACGTGAGGCATTTCGCCACACGCAGGAAAATAACCGCCTGCTAATCCGTTGATTCATCCCACAATTGTCGGTATTAGCCACGTTCGCTGGCGATCTGCACGTACCAACCCGCCGCAACGAAGCTCTTGAATTCAGGCCGAAGTCTATCTGCTCACTCGTCTGGAGATGTTAAGGTTCCGTGACAACTTAGTGAAAATTCCTTAACTTATACGGAGCCCTTACGTCTCTGGTTGCGACCTAAGCTGATGAACATGAAATGCCGTTCGGCATTTCACGCTTGGTCTCTTACTAAGGCATGAGTTGTGGAAAACGAAGCCGATCTTATCCCAAATAGCTCTGAAGCTAAGTGCCCAGATCTTCGAAGTGACTCCGCGGGTCTCAGCGGAGCGTCAGTAAGTATTGTTAAGGAATTGTTACAAACCTAGACAGGGAGGAAGCGTGACGGAATTTACATTCCTTTAACCTTGGGTCGCTGACCAGGCCTATACAATCCCCGCTTGCCATCGCCTTCGAAATCTTATTACTCCGGAGCGCTAAGTGTGTTTGCCTGTGCGCCGCCTGCCTCTTATCGCATCTTCAGTGTTCTGGCGCTCGTGTTTCTCTGGTTTTCGCTCAGTGCCGCTCAAGAGCAACCGAAGATGAGTACGGACAAGGCTAGCCTCACTGGGAAGGTAACCGATCCTAGGGGAGCCGTCGTGCGCGATGCGAAGGTGATGCTCACGAGCGCTGCGGGAGCGAGCCTAGTAGTCCCGGTCAATGAGAAGGGCGTCTATTTCGTCACCGGACTTTACCCGGGCACCTACACTTTAACCGTATCGGCAGGCAACTTCGCGGATGTCGTCTTTGACAACGTCGCGCTTATGCCGAGCCAGAAGTTGACACTCGACGTAAGCTTCAGTCCGGCAAGCGCCAAGTCAGCAGTCGGAACGAGTGGCACGCAGCAACTGCAGCCAGGTGCTCCCGCTCCTGCCAAGAAGATTGCCGGGGATAAGGCGGCAGTGAGCGGGACTGCGACTGATCAGAGCCAAGCCGTCGTAACCGGCGCAAAGGCAGTATTGACGAATGCTGCTGGAGAAAAGCTTGAAGCCGAGGTCAATGACAAGGGTATATTTTCTTTCGCCGGAGTGAACCCAGGGACTTACACGCTCACAGTAACTGCTCCCAATTTCGCGGCAAAAAGCTTTGACAACATCACATTGACGGCAGGTCTCGAATTGACGCTCGACGCTTCCTTAGAGCCGGCTAGCGCAAAAACAGAAGTGAATGTGGAGTCCGGCGGTGTGGGAACAGTGGAGACAGAAACCGCGAGCGTTTCGGGCACGATTACGCAAAAAGAAGTTGTGTCGATCGGACTCAACGGCCGTAACTTCACCCAGCTTATCGCACTCGCGCCCGGCGTCAGTAATCAGACCGGACAGGACGAAGCCAAGGTGGGAGTTGTTGGCAGCGTGAAGTACAGCGTGAATGGAGGTCGCGTCGAGTACAACACCTTCGAAGTCGATGGCAGCGACGTGTTGAACACAGGCCTGAACGGCGCATCGAGCACGCTCATGGTCTACCCCAGCCTCGACGCCATTCAGGAAGTGAAGGTATTGACTTCGAACTATGGTGCGCAATTTGGACGCACCGCGTCGGGTACGGTACAGGTGACCACAAAGTCTGGCGGTCCTAAGTGGCACGGAAACCTCTATGATTTCGTTCGCAACGAAGCATTTAACTCGCGGAATTATTTTGACGTGGTGTATACCGTTCCGCCGCCGCCTGGACAACTTGGCAGCGGGCAGACCTTTGGCAACAAGGCCCCACTCTATCGGCGGCAGGATTTCGGCGGCACGATCGGTGGTCCACTCACCATTCCTGGGATTTACAACACAAAAAAGGACAAGACTTTCTTTTTCTACTCGGAAGAATTTCGCCTGGAGAAAACTCCGACAGAGTACAACCAGGCCGTTCCCGGATTGAAAGAACGCGGCCTGATTTTAACCTCGCAGGGAGTGCAGGAAAACCTGCAAACGAACCCTGGCACCGGTGCGGTTTACCAAGATTTCGATTTTAGTGACGTATGTCCATTGGGCGGCGGAACATTTGTCCGCGCCCAGTATCCCGACTGTCCGTCGGTGTCGCCGGGGGGGGCCGCTGGAACTTTGATTCCATTACCACATTTGCAGGGAGTATTGGGCTCAGTCAGCGTGGATAAAAATGCCTTGGCAATTTTGAACGCGAACCTGATACCGCTGCCCAATGCTCCCTATGGCTGCAACTTCAGCGTGGCTAATTTCGACGCAGCCGCTCCTGACCCATCCGATCCCAACCGCTGTTACAACGCCGCCGTTTCCCCTTCCACGTATTGGCGTGAGGAGCTATTTCGTATTGATCACGTGGTCACCGACAAGGTCAAGGTTTCGTTTCGCTATATTCATGATGCCTGGGATACAAGCGTGCTGACACCGCAGTGGGGGGTAGTGCAGGACACGTTCCCCACCATTCAGAACCGTTTCTTTGGTCCAGGGACAAGCCTGGTTGCCAGACTTACGCACACGATATCGCCGACTCTGCTGAATGATCTTGTCGTCAGTTACGTAAATTCTGACATTACTCTGACGGATCAGAACGGACCCGGTGGCGCCGAGTTTCAGCGTAATCCCACGCTTGATGAGCCGCTCGTGACCGATCCGTCAGCACCCGGACAGTGTAATCCTGTCCTCAGTGCAGATCCGGTAACCGGTTTCCCGCAATGCGCCATGGGTTATATTTTCAACAACGGATTCGGCGGCAAGATGCCGGGCATAAATTTGCTGGGCACGAATGCGGCCTATGGTGGCAGAGGTTTTGCGGCGGATCCGTCCTACATGCCGTGGGGCCACACGAATCCAACCTATTCGCTCCGCGACGACGTTGGCAAAGCTTTCGGTAGACACACACTGCAATTCGGAGCGCAGTATGTCTACTCTCAGCGCAATCAAACCAATAACGCGATTGGCGCAGCCTCTGGCGACGTGCAGGGGCTTCTGACTTACAGCAATCTCACGCATAGCACGGGAAACGCCTTTGCTGACTTCTTGGTCGAGTCCAACGCCAATGCCCACAACATTCCTACCGGATACATCCAAAGCTTCACGCAAGATTCTGCGCAGCACCGTTACTACCAGCGTTACCAGATCGGTGAGCCTTATTTCCAGGATGACTGGAAGGTAACTCATCGACTTACCGTGAATCTGGGTCTTCGCATCAGTTTGTTCGGCACCTACAGCGAGAAAAGTCGTAACGCGTGGAACTGGGAAGCTGCAAGATTCAATTCATCGCGATTCGCGGTCGATCCAATTTACGGTGAGCTGCTGGATAAAACTGCTGGGTCAACCGCCGTTCCATTTAACCCTACTACTTTCCAGATCGACCCCGGCGTAGTGAGCGACTTGGGCCTGGTGCGGTGCGGATACGACGGTACACCCGCAAGCTGCATGAGTGGGCACTTATTCAACCCCGCGCCGCGTGTCGGCTTTGCTTGGGACCCCTGGGGAGATGGCAAGACGTCAATCCGTGGCGGTTATGGCATTTTTTTCGAGCATGGCACCGGCAACGAGGCCAATACCGGGTCTCTTGAGGCAAGCGCTCCGCTCGTGCTCAGCATGACGCAACCACTTCCTGTCAGCTACACCTGCATCGGTAACGTGGGATATGGTGCAGCATTCGACCCGACCAATAGTGCTTGCGCAAGTCCTCTGGGTGGAACTCCACCGTTCGCCGGGTCTGTTTTCCCCCTCGACGTCACCTCCATTCCGACCAAAGCTGTCTGGCCGTATGCGCAGCAATGGAGTTTCGGCATCCAGCGAGAACTGCGCAGCGCTGTCGTGGTCAACTTAGCGTATGTCGGGAGCAAGGGAACGCATTTGACGATTGAGCGCCAGCTCAACCAGTTAGCGCCATTACCTGCAACTGAGAATCCCTTTGGCCCAAATGAGCCGCTAACCATCACAGATTGCACAGTGCCTGCAGTGGGAGCCGTCGGTAACCCGGGAGATGGCACGACCGCGTTTCTTCTACAGAATGGCACACAGGTCACGCCGCAAAATCCAGCCTATATGCATTTGCAGGCGGCATGCACGAATCCAAACATTCCCAATGTCAATTCTCTCCCCGGAAGACCCTACCCAGGTCTGGGCAGAATTTTGTCGTTGCAGAATGTGGCCGATTCGAGTTACCACGCATTTCAGAGCACGATGCGGCGCACCAGCGGACCGCTGACTCTAGGAATCTCTTATTCCTATAGCCATTCGATTGATGACGCCTCCGATCGAAGCGACCCGGTTCTGGTCAATTCTTACGATCTGCGTGAGAACAAGGCGAGCTCGAACTTCGATGAGCGTCATCTGGCCAACATCAGCTACGTGTATCAACTGCCGCTCAAGACTATTCCCCGTCATCTCGTCGAGTGGGCCAAAGAAGATTGGGCCAATAGTTCTGAAGACGATGCCAATCAACCGAAGCAAGATACGACAGCCGTTAAGCCGAACTGTTGTTCCGCGCTTGCGAATAACCTGCTCGACGGCTGGGAAGTTTCAGGAGTAACACTTTTTCAGTCGGGCACGCCCTTTACGGTTATCAATAGCGCGGGCAACACCGGCATTTCTCTAACCGATAACGCCGGAGTTTCCAGTGGTCTGGGGATCGCCGCCTCCTACCCCGACTTGGCTCCTGGACTGCCACCGCCAGGGAACAACGCGCAAAGCTTTGGTCCGCTGATTGGCAATCCCTCGCAGTTTGTCGCGCCGCGCGGTCTCACCTTCGGCGATGCTGGTCGGAACTATCTGAATAATCCGGGTCGCGTGAACTTCGACGTGGCATTGCTGAAACATTTCAAAATTCGGGAGTCTGGCCAACTTGAGTTTCGGGCTGAAGCTTTCAATGTTTTTAATCACACGCAGTTCCGGATCTACGATCCGGATAACCCGGGCAGCACCGGAAACAACATCATCAGTTGCTATGCCGGCCCGGTGTATTCCGCAGGGCTTAGGGGCAGCGGAGCCGATTGCGTCACGGGAGCTTCTTTCTTACATCCGCTTGACGCGCATCGGCCACGCACGATTCAGTTCGGGCTCAAGCTCGGCTTCTAGAACGTTCAACCTCATGGAGACACTCACCAAATCTCGAGGAATATGCGAAGCGAGTGGTAAACAGCTTTCGGCCCGGTTTTGCGCCGCGTGGATGAAAAGTCTGGCGCTATTCCTGCTGGCTGGCACGATGATGCTTTCGGCGTGCGGGGGCGGCAGTTCAGCTAGCGACTCGCAGATACCTCCAACGCTCTCGGGAAACTGGCAATTTACGATGGCGCCTCCGTCCGACGGTTCGTTTCTTGGCGGACTGCAAGGTGGTTTTCTACTGCAGAACAACGGTTCGGTGACCGGTGCCGCAACTTACGCGGTCTCTTTGCCGAACTTCTTGATTCCATGCAATACAGGATCGGCCGCAATCACCGGAACCATCAGCGGCGAGAGCATAAAAACCATCACCGGAGTCGCGGGCACACAGACCTTTACGCTTACGGGAACGCTGAGTTTGGATGGCACGACGATCGCCGGCACCTATCAATCCAGCGCGGGTACCGCCAGCGATGGTTCCCCTTGCGGGACCGCTCAAACGGGCCTGCAATGGAGTGCAATTCTAGTCCCGCCACTCTCAGGCTCGCTCCAGGGGAACTTTCACAGCGGGGGTGGCGCTGCAGGCCTGGACGAGCAAGACTTCCTGGTGTCCGCGTCATTGACCCAGGCAGCGAATACCGGAGCCAGCAGTGCAATCGTTACGGGCAATTTGAGCTTTGTGAATGTGATCACGAATGAAAGCGACTATCCCTGTTTCGCAGTTGCGTCAGTGTATGGCCAAATTAGCGGTAATTCGGTCGCCCTCGAAATACTTGGACCTGACGGATCGGTATCGGGTCTGATCGGCGAACCGATAAATTCGTTGGGAAGCACAGGCATAAATCTCGTAACCCTCAACGCAGTGAATGGCGGATACGTTCTTGAAGGAACCGGACCATCCTATTTAGTTGCCACGACACAGTGCCCGGGGAGCTTTCAAAACACATCTTCTGCCGGAGACTTCGGAAACATGTGTCTGGCTTTAAACGGCACAAACGCGTGTCAACAACCGCTCACGCTGACTCCGTCCGCTTTGATTTTCGCTGTGCAGACGCTGGGCACGCTTCCGACCACGCAGACGATAACGCTCGCGGCCTCGGGGGCTGGTGTCGGCGGTGTGACATTGAGTCTTACAAACAGTGATGGTGTAAGTAATTTTGCAGAGACGGACACATGCGGCCTCAACGGCGTCCCATCCCAAGGACAGCCGTTCAATCTTATTGCGGGGCAGCCTTGTGTCGTTACGATTAGCTTCGCTCCCCTGGAAACCTGCGCGGTCGGAACCCCACCGGCCCAGTGTCCGTCTCCTCTGAACGCAACGCTGACTGCGACCAGCCCGAATAACGAGATGATTTTTACCGTACCTATCACAGGCACCGCTATGAACGCGGTGGCAGCGACGACGCCCGAAATCGACGCTAGTCCAACATTGCAAACCCTGTCGAGATCAAACAATCGTATTTTGCAGGACGTGGGGCATCATGCAGAGATTGACTAAGTATGTAACGCCATGCCGCACAAATCGTGAACTGCCCCTGTTTTGCGGACAGTCCGCGAACGTTCCGTTGGCTCTGCTGTTCTCTGCCACAATCATAATGACGGTCATTCTTTCTGCGTGCGGAGGCGGCACTTCCGGCAGTTCGCAGCAGAGCGCAACGCTCTCCGGCAACTGGCAGTTCACGATGGCGCCTCAGACGGACGGAAATAATAACGATCCAACTTTCAACGGCGGCCTGCAGGGCGGTTTTCTACTACAGAACAATAATTCTGCCACGGGGCAGACCGTTTACTCGATAACTTCGTCTGCTTCCCAAACGCCGTGCAATAGTGGATCGGCTCCAGTCACTGTAACGATGAGCGGGCAGAGCGTGACCATTGTAGAAGTCGCCGGCACACAAACTTTTACTCTCACAGGAACGCTCAGTTCTGACGGCTCGACAATGATGGGGACTTATACGTCAACCGCTGGGACAGCGGCTAACGGTTCAGTTTGTGGATATGCCGAAACAGCGCTGTCATGGAATGCCGTGTCCGTGCCGCCACTGACAGGCTCCATCCAGGGGGGTTTTCACAGCACAGAAGTAGGCACGAATCTGACCAATCAAGATTTCGCAGTCACCGGATCGTTTACTCAGGGCCAGAACATTGGAGCCAGCAACGCCACCATCACGGGTACTTTGAGCTTCATAAACCCGACGACTCTTCTTAGCGACTACCCCTGTTTCTCTGAAGCTTCCGTGAACGGGCAAATCAGCGGCAGTACCGTCGTCCTTCAGATCATCGGGATCAACGGATCGACTTTAGGTCAGATCGGTGCACCGGCAATCTCGGCGAACGGCGTTAATCCCGTTACGCTCTCCTCTGTGCAGGGCGGTTACATTCTGCACGGAGTGGGTCCGTCCTACATATTGGCCAGTAGTTCCTGCCCCGGCAACCTTGGTGCCGTAAGCACTGCTGGAGACTCCGGAGACATCTGTCTGGCATTGAACAACACCACTGGTTGTCAGCAACCGATCACGCTATCGCCGGCCTTTTTGACCTTCCCCTCTCAAGTGCTGGGCTCGGCCCCGACGACACAGACGATCACCCTCACAAACAATTCCAGTTCTCCTCTGAGTGGTCTGATTTTGAATTTTAATAGCAACTACGACAACCTCTTCGGCGGCTATAGCGATTTCAATGGTCTTGCCAGTTTTGCGGAGACAGATGCCTGCGGCGCTGGGGGCGTGGCTTCGGAGGGAGAACCTTTCAATCTTGCTTCTGCGCAGTCTTGTACGATCACGGTCTCTTTTTCCCCTCAGGAAAGCTGCCCATGGCTGCCGTTCGGAAGTCCACCGGCCATTGCCGGAGCCGCGCCGGAATGGTGCCCACTCTCCCAGAGCGCAATCGTTACCGCGACACTTTGTACAACAAATTGCAACAGCAGTCCCACGAGCGTGGACGGCGATCAGTCCTTTGCCGTGCCCATCAATGGCCTAGGAGCCAGCGCCCTTCAACCCTCTACTCCTGAACTCGATTTCGGAGCCGAGCAACAAGGGCAGCTGAATCCGCCGGTCTCGGGCGAATCGAGCGTTCCGCAGATGCTGTCATTTACCAACATTAGCGGGTATCCCGTGCAGATCCTGGGTAGAGAGCCTTGCGTGAACCGATCGGCGACGAGCCACACTACGCTCCCCTCCCCCAGGCTCGTTACCAGCCCAGTCGCCGGCCTGCAAGTGGTGAGCAATGACGTCTATCAGATACTCCAAGACCCTGGCACCACCCCCGCCACTATCTTCTACCGCTGCGACAGCGATCCCGGCACCTTTCTGCCAAACTTCCAGATCTCCGAGGATAGCTGCACTGGAACCGTGCTCGCTCCCGCGACCTCCTGCAGCCTGCAAGTGTCGTATGTGCCCCAGCCCGACACCGATGTCAACAGCGGTCTGGACTATTTTATGGAACTGAACACGGTGCAGTGTTATGGCGCGGTAACGTCCGACTGCGAAATCGATAGCGGACGTTTTCCCGTGGAACTAAAAGCAAATACGCCAAGCCCACTGCGAATGTCTCCGAGCGCAGGTCTGGATTTCGGCCAGCAGTCGAAAGGTAAGACCAGCGTGCCGTTGACGATTACCCTGCTCAACGATCCGACTCTGGCGACCACGCAGACAGTCAACTTCATCGGCAAAATTGTGGCGCAAGGCAATTACTCTGAGACCGACGATTGCCCGGTTACGCTGGCTCCCGGGAGCAGTTGCACTTTGACCGTAACTTTCAATCCCAGCGGTGTCGGATTCGCTCCCGGAACTCTGACCATTAATTACACGCCGGAACCATTTGGTGAGCCCCAGGTTGTATACCTGCGCGGCACAGGGCAATGATGCAACCCAATTCAAGGAGGTCGGCAGTGGCGACGAAACGATGGATTCTCTTTCTTCTACCGGCAGCGATGCTTTCATTATTTGCCGGATGCGGGGGAAGCACTGCGAATGTGCAGAATCCTCCTCCGCCACCGCAGTCGAACGTCACCATCAGCGTCCAAACGACGGGATTGAGCAATGGAATGGTTCCAGTCAATGGCACTGTAAGCCTCGCGGCGACAGTTCAGGGCACCACAACTCAAGTTGGTGAAGGAGTCGCTTGGTCTTTGGCATGCCCGGGCGGGGCAGGCACATGCGGCACACTCAGTAGTCCGTTTAGCGCGAGCGGCGCCGCCATCACCTACACCGCACCCGCGGCAATTTCTTCCAATAGCATGGTTGCAGAAATTGTGGCCTACGCTGAGGCGCAAGAGACAGCGAATGAAGTGTCTCCGATAACGATTACCACCTTTGACAGCAGCCTTACAGCTGGCAACTATGTTCTCCAGGCGCATGGCATCGAAAATGACACTCTTTATCAGTTTGCCGGCGTGATCACCTTGGATGGCCAAGGCAATGTCACCGGCGGCGAGCAAACCGTCAACTCGAACGGCGTCTCTGTGACGGACAACATCGTTCCAACAGGCAGCAGCTATTTCCTCGGTAACGATGGGCGGGGAACCATCACGATTGTTGACCCGACCATTGGCACGGAGATATTTACTTTCGTGTCTCTCAACTCCCAGACCCAGAATCCTCAGGCGCTGATCTCCCAAATCGGCCTAGACAACACGGGGGCCAGCGCTACAGGAACCATGGATCTACAGAACTCCACCGCGATTACCGCGGCACCGTCAGGTAGTTATGCATTTGTGATGAGCGGCAGCGATGTGCTCGACAACGGCTTACCATTGGCTTTCGGCGGCGTCCTTGACCTTCCGTCTGGCCAGACGGCCATTTCTGGCGTGACCGATGAGATCATCGCGGAAACGCAGAAGTTGAGCGGTGCAACGTTTGCCACGGGGTCGAAGATCTCGTCAGGTCCCGATACGTTTGGTCAGGTCGCATTTACGCTGCAGGGTCTCTTGGGTGTCAGCCACCCTAAGCCTGTAACTGTCGTTTTGACAGGCTACATTGTCGACGGCGTCCACATAAGACTCATCGAGACTGACACCAATGCCAACAGTGGCGTTACCCCATTTGCGTTAACCGGCGGACTCGCCGTTGGTCAAGCCCCCAGCACCTATGGCACCTTTACCGATGCGTCGTTGGTATCTGGAACGACGTACGTATTTGGAGTTACAGGAATCGACCTTTCTCCTAACTCCGTCGACAACGGTTACCTTCCGTTAACCTTGACTTCAGCCAACCTGTTTCAGGCCGATGGCAGCGGTGATCTGAACAACGGATACACCGACACTTTTCTGCTCTTCAACACCATCCAAAAGAATCCACAGCCGGGGGCCCAGATCAGCTCTTCATTCAATGGAACATACTTGGTGGACTCGAGCGGAACTGGTCGCGCCACGTTGAACGGATTCACTTTCAACACCGCGCCAACAACCCCCACATTTAGGCCTGAGTTCTTCTTCTACCTCACCGGTCTCACCGGTACCGAACCAGCGGCGCTGGTGCTCGGAGTCGGCGATCCCGGCCCCCAACCCAATCAGCACTATCCATCGCTCGGAACGGGAATCGCTTACGCGCAATCGACGGCGGCTCCTGCCTTCAGCGGCGACTACGGTTTTCGCTTCACGCAACAGAACGGCACCGAAATCGACGGGACAGCGCAGACGAATGCGAACTCCGAAAACACGCCATCGGTCTCGGGCCTGGCGGATGCCAATGCCTCTCAGAGCAACGGCTTCCTCGGTACCTTCAATCAGCCAACCTCCAACGTTCCTTTTTCCGGCACTCTCTATGCCAACCCCAACGCCCAGTTCAACGCAGTTTTCCCCTTGGCCCCCGATCCGCCAATGGCGGTGGATTATTACTTCGTTGACCCGGATCATGGTTTCTGGGTCGAGACGGACTTGGTGAATGGAGTTCCGCCGTCTGGCCAGGTATCGTTCGGATACTACGCTACGCGAACCCCGGTATGTACCGGCTGCCCTTAGCGAAAAAATCGCCATCACGATCAACGCGAACCTACGGGGTTAGTGGTATCGCTTAATAAGTAGGTCGCTGTGGGAATCTGATACTCGTCATGCAGGGCTAAGTGCCTGTATCTGGCAATCGACGCACCCTCGAACGGAAACGATCCCGTCTTGCATCAATTACAAATAATATTCACGGGAGTGAATGTTTTTTCATCGGCCGTTCACCTCTCTGTCATCTCTCGTTAGCGTTAGCCCGCTAACTTGCTCCCAGCAGTGTTTTCCCACCATTTCAGGAGGAAAAAATTAATGTTGTCGACCAGTGTTCTGACGAAAGTCAGGCAGCATTTCACCGTTGGCACAAGCCTGTTGGCCTTGCTTGTCAACATGGGGGCGCCGGTTACTGCCGCCGCTGAGCAACGAACACCCGCCACTGCAATCACTCCGATTCAGCATGTAATCGTAATCATCGGGGAAAACCGCAGCTTTGATCACGTCTACGGAACTTATGTGCCTGCCGCTGGGCAGACTGTATCCAATCTGCTTTCTAAAGGTATCGTCACCAGCTTGGGAAAGCCTGGTCCCAATTACGCCATAACCACACAAAACAGCGCATTGGATCAGACTACGTTTGAGATCAGCCCGTCGAGCAAAGTAGTTTACGTACCCCTACCGGCACCAGGCACCGCCGGCGCCCCCACCGCAGCAAGCAACTCCGACCCCGCGCCGTTTGAAACGCTGGCGGTTGCGAAGCTCGCCGAGCCTGATCTTTTTGGCAAGTACTACAAATATTTAACAACGGGTGCCACAGGTCTAGCTCACGACGTGGCCGACACGCGTATCAAGAACGTGAACGACCTACCGAGCGGAGTGTTCCGCCTCACGCCCGGCGTAAAATATGACGATTACGCTGCCAGCCCGGTACACCGCTTCTATCAAATGTGGCAGCAGACGGACTGCTCCGCGCTGACCGCATCGGCGAACAATCCCAGCGGTTGCTTGAGCGATTTGTTTTCCTGGGTCGAAGTCACCATCGGAGCAGGCAGCAACGGTAGCCCACAGCCGAACCCCTTCACGCTTCTCACTACCGGCGAAGGTTCGAGCGCTCTGGGCATGTACAACATCCAGGCTGGCGATGCTCCGTACATGAAGTATCTGGCCGATAACTATACTCTCAGTGACAACATGCATCAGTCCGTGATGGGCGGCACCGGAGCCAATCACCTCATGTTCGGTTATGCCGACGCAGTGTGGTACAGCGACGGCAACGGCAACATCGCAACCCCGCCCACGAATCAGATTGAAAATCCCAACCCCGACTCGGGCACCAACAACTGGTACGATCAGGATGGCTATTCCGGTGGCAGCTACACCAACTGCTCCGATCTGACCCAGCCTGCCGTTCCAGCCATCGTGAACTACCTCCAGGCCCTGAATCCACCCATCAGCCCGCGCTGCACCTCGGGCGCGTACTACCTGCTCAATAACTACGACCCTGGTTATGTCGGGGATGGCGCCCTCAATCAGTACACCCAGTTTGTTATTCCGCCCACAGCGCAGCCGCACATCGGTGACGTGCTCTCAACGGCTGGCCTTTCGTGGACTTACTTCGGCGCAGGCTGGGATCTTTACGTGACCGACCCTGCCGGTGTAAACCCCTATGACCGTTACTGCACCATCTGCAACCCCTTCCAATATGCCAGCGATATTATGACCAATCCAGCGCAGATCGAAGCCCATATTCAGGACACGGGCAACCTGTATTTGGACATCGCTAATAACAATCTGCCGGCAGTTTCCATCGTAAAACCGGATGGCTTCCTCGATGGTCATCCGTCCTCTTCAAAGCTCGACCTGTTTGAAGGATTCGTGAACCGCATCGTCGATCAGGTGCAGGCTTCCTCGGAGTGGGCTAGCACGGCCATCTTCATCACCGAAGACGAAGGCGGTGGCTACTACGATTCCGGTTACATCCAGCCGCTCGATTACTTCGGCGATGGCACGCGCATCCCGTTGCTGATCGTTTCGCCCTATTCCACCGGAGGCGTTATCAACCACAGCTATGCCGATCATGTCTCTATCATCAAATTCATCGAGCGTAACTGGAGTCTGCCGACTATCGGCCCCAACACTCGTGACAACTTCCCCAACCCGGTTGTGGGATCGAACCCCTACGTGCCGACGAATAGTCCTGCGCTGGACGACCTGTTCGACGCCTTCAATTTCAGCGAGTATTCGAAGGTGGCAAAAAAGTAAATCTGTAAGAACTACACTTGCAAGGTCGTAGTTTCTGTTGCTCAGCCGGGTGGGGATTCGTCCTCCTAGTCCGGCTGAGTCATTTATTGAGCAAAGTCGGTCATTCAAAGACTGGCCTTTGCCCTTCGCTCCACGGATTCGGTACACTGCCAACTATGAATACAGGGAACCAACCGAACGTGAAGTTTGTCCAAACCCCCGACTATCGCGAGGCTTATTCCAATAGCGTGCAGATCCGGGTGAATGTCTGGGATTTTTTCCTCGTCTTTGGAACCATGCAGCAAAGCACCGAGACCCAGGTCGAACTGCGAAATTTTCAGGGAATTTATCTCAGTCCGCAACAGGCCAAGGCGCTCATGGCGCTCTTGCAGCAGAACGTGCAGAATTACGAGGCAGCGTTTGGAGAGATCAAGCTTGATCCCCGTGCTCCTGGTGGACCCATTCACTAATGACTCCGCGACCGGCGCCGCGGTCCGATCTGAATGCGAAATCTCCGCCAGCTTCGTCCGTATGGGCGCAGCAGCTTCTGCTGTTCGCGCTCTTTTTTGCCGGACTGATGTTGCTACATGCGCCACTTCTGCGTTTTCCTTATTTTTGGGATGAGGCTGGCTACTACGTTCCGGCGGCACGCGATCTATTTCTCACTGATACGCTTATTCCGCAGTCCACGCCATCGAATGCGCATCCTCCGCTGGTGATGGCCTGGCTGGCGCTCAACTGGCATGTTTTCGGATATTCCACCCTGGTCACGCGCACAGCTATGCTGGCGCTGAGCGCATTTTCCTTGCTCGGGTTGTTCCAACTTGCGCGCCGCGCCGCCAACCTTCCTATAGCTTGGGCAACCATCGTGCTAGTTGCTTTTTATCCGGTCTACTTCACCCAGAGTTCTCTGGCGCAGCTCGACTTGCCGGCCGCCGGATTCACCTTCTGGGCATTGGCCGCTTACGTTGCCTCCTATAAGACCGAACCCGGTGAGAAAGACAGTCGGTGGAAGCCCGCAGTTTGGTTCTCGTTGGCTGCGCTCTCGAAAGAAACCGCAATCCTTGCACCGCTGGCACTGTTTGGATGGGAGCTGCTTGGCTACCTGACCGGCCGGTACTCGAATTCCAAACAACCGTGGAAACAACTGCTCCCGCCCTTGAGCAGGCGCCCGACCTTGTTCTATCTGCTGCTTCCGATCGTTCCGCTCGCTGGCTGGTACGTCTACCACGACGCGAAGACCGGCTTCATATTCGGCAATCCTGAGTTTTTTCGTTACAACGTTGCCGCCACACTGAGTCCTCTTCGCTTCCCGTTGGCTCTCGGAATAAGAGTCTGGCAGGCCTTCGGATATTTCAGCCTCTACCTGCTCACGCTGGCGGGGCTGCTCGCCATGCTTCGTCCTCCACGGCCCGAGAATAGTGTCACCCGTCCGCGAATCTCTTTCTGGATTCAGGGAGCATTACTCGCAATCTTGCTCGCCTACTTGTTTTTCATGTCGGCCGTGGGCGGAGCGGTCCTCGCGCGCTACATGCTGCCGGTCGTCCCGCTCGTAGTCTTAGCCATGGTCTCGACGCTTTGGCGTCGTGTGCGAAACTGGAAATTAATTGTGGGAGCCGTCGCGATCGCCTTTATTGCCGGCCTGTTCAGCAATCCACCGTACGGATTTTCTCTCGAAGACAATCTCGCCTATCGTGACTACATCCTGTTGCACGTCGAAGCCAGCCGTTTCCTGGCAATGCGTTATCCCGGCGAGCGCGTTCTCACCGCGTGGCCTGCGTCGGACGAAATCACGCGGCCATGGCTCGGCTATGTCACTCAGCCCTTTCGCGTGCTGCGTTTGGAAGACTTCTCAGCGTCCCAGATTGAAGTGGCGGCAAAGGCACGCGGCCAGTTTGATGTGGCTCTGGTGTTCTCCACAAAATATCAGCCCTCCCACCCGCTCTTCGAGAACTGGGGCGCGTGGGATCACGCAAAAGAGAAATTCTTCGGCTACCATCACGACTTGCTACCCGAAAATATCGCCCAACGTCTCGGCGGAACGATTACCTATGAAAAACAACTGAACGGACAGTGGATCGCTATGATCGCAGTGGAGCGTTGAGCCCGAAACATTCACCCGCCCATTAAGTGGCAGGAGTGGGTCTTGATCACAATCCAAACACTCTTTCCCGCACCCAGCTGCAAGTCGTCGCGAGCCGCAAGGGTTAAATGCACCTCAAATTCAGCTCCTCCGCAATCTACCATCGCTGAGACCATGACGTCCCGCTGAACCAGCTGGCGAATCGTTCCCGGCAAAATATTACGAGCGCTCAGACCCTGCGGACTAGCCGTCGCCAGCAGCAAATCGCCGGCTCGAATCCCGACGCGCAAGCGCGAGCCAATTTCAGCACTCACGAGCGGGGTTTCCAGTTCCACCTCGCCCGTTCCCAGGCGGCAGGTCATCGTCCCGCGAGTGGCGTGCAATGCCGTCACGGTAGCGCCGAAGATATTTTCGAATCCTGACAGGTGCGCGACCGTCTCCAGGCGTGGAGCGCACATCACCTCATGTGGCCGTCCTTGCGCCACGATTCTTCCCGCGTCCAGCACAATGACCTCGTCGCCCAGGGCAAACACTTCCTCGCTGCTATGGGTGACAAAGAGAATCGGAACCCGGTTAAGCTGGTTCCACTTGCGCAGATCCCCGACCAGAGAAGACTTCGTCGGACGGTCCAGCGCAGCCAGCGGCTCATCGAGCAACAGCGCGCGTGGATTGGTCACCAGAGTCCGCGCCAGCGCGACACGTTGGCGTTCTCCTCCGGCGATCTGCGCCGGCCGGCGATCGCGCAAGTGATCGATGCGGAACGCGGCAAGTATTTCGCGGCTCCGCGATTGTCGCTCCACCGCGCTGAGAGAACGGAGACCATACGCGACGTTTTCCTCAGCCGTGAGGTGAGGAAATAAAGCAAGGTCCTGATGCACATAGCCAATCGAGCGCTTCCACGCGACGAGGTTGCGCTTATTTTCGGAGTCGTAAAGATCTTCACCGCCAATGGCAATACGCCCTTCGTCCGGATCGGTCAGTCCGGCAATGCAGTCGAGAAGAGTAGTTTTTCCCGCGCCCGAAGCCCCAAATAATATGGTGAATCCCGCAAGCGCGCGAAAATGCACGTTCAAATTGAAGCTGCCTTCAGGATTCGGAAAGCGCTTGCGGATGCGGACTTCGAGTTCGGAAGAAATCGGCTCAACCGCCGCTTGTGGGGCTGCCCGCGCCGGCAGAATGATCTTTACCGCCATGGTCCCACCGCCCACGAGCGCCGGTTCAAGCCGTATACCGTCGCCAATACTAGAAATGAGATCACGAGCAGCAACAGGGCCGTCGAGTTAGCGCTGGAATAATTTGCCGCCTCCACCTGATCGTAAATATCGATCGAGATGGTGCGGGTCACGCCAGGAATATTGCCTCCCACCATGAGCACCACGCCGAATTCGCCGAGCGTGTGCGCGAAACTAAGGGCGAATCCCGTGACCAGGCCAGCTCTTGACAGAGGAAGCACGACACGGCGAAAGGTTTGCACCGGCGAATGTCCAAGCGACGCCGAAGCGCGAAGTAACTTGCCATCCACCGCCCCGAATGAGGCCGCAAACGGCTGTACCGCGAACGGAAGACTGTAGAACAAAGACCCGATCACCAGACCGCCAAATGTAAACGCAAGCGTGTGTCCATTGAACGACTCCCACCAGCGACCGAACGGACTACGCGAGCCGAGCGCAACCAGAACGTAAAAGCCCAGCACCGTAGGCGGCAAAACAATAGGAAGAGCAACCGCGGCCTCAACCAGAAATTTCCAACGCCACCGCGAGTAAGTCAGCCAGTAAGCGATTGGGATACCAATGGCGATCAGCAGTGTGGAAACGATGGCGGCGAGACGCACGGTCAACCAGAACGCCTCCCAGTTCATCTAGGGCATCTCCATTTCAATGTGCCTGCGCCGGCAAGCTAAAGCCATAACTGGTGAGCAGGGAAGCGCCCTCGGGACTGCGCAAAAAATCCAGAAATTTGCGCGCCGCATCCTGCTGTTGTGATCGAGAAAGCACCACAGCCGCCTGGTTCAGCGTGGGATAGGCATCGAGCGGAACGGTCCAATAGCGGCCTTTATCTTTCATCGCCGGCGCGAGCGCATGGGAAAGCGCAATCAATCCTGCCTGCGCGTTGCCCGATTCGACGAACTGCGCCGCCTGCGATATGTTTTCTCCGAGAACAAGCCGGCTGGAAACCTGCTCGTAAATTCCAAAGTGCCGCAACGCAGCCTCGGCAGCCCGCCCATACGGAGCGGTCGCAGGATTCCCAATGGAAATTTTCTTGATCGAAGGATCAAGCAAAGCCTGTATGCCGAGCTTCGATAAGTCCAGTGGCGAATCGTTCGGCACCCACAGTACCAATCGCCCGACCGCATAGCGGTAAAGCGTATTCTTCGATGCCAGTCTCTCCGCAATCAGCTGTTGAGGATATTGTTCATCGGCCGAGAAGAAGACATCAAACGGCGCACCGTTTCGTATCTGATTGGTCAGATTGCCGGACGCGCCAAAGGAAAGTTTCACCGCTAGCCCCGTCTTTTTTGTGTAGGCCGCGACTAGGTCAGGAAGAGCCGCGCTCATATCCGCTGCCGCAGCCACCGTAATCTCTTGGGCGCTTGCGAGTGATCCTACGATCAGCAGCACAATCAGTAGAAGGAGACCTAGTAATTTTCTCATTGCAGAAATTCCCTCGTGAACTGCCGCTTATTGAGCTACGGTGCCGCCGAATCGACTTCCATATCCTAGTCGCGGAGCGCGAAATGTGAAAGAGTTGAAGCGGCGATCGAAGTTAACGCCGTGGCACACCTCTCGGATCGCCTGTGTGTGCTGGGACTAAACCTTTCCGTAGACACTACTATGCCGTCATATAATCGTCTGTCATTGGTTTCATTACGGAGGAAGTTTGGCCTACGACGATCTGCGCGACTGGATCAAAGCACTCGACCGAGCCGGCGAACTGAAACGCATCCGCACCGAAGCAGACCCAATTCTGGAAATCGCAGAAATTGCCGATCGGGTTTCCAAACATAAAGACCAGAAGGGAACCGTAGGCGGCAAAGCTCTCCTGTTCGAAAACGTGAAGGGCTACCCTGGCAAGCAACTCCTCATCAATCAGTTCGGCTCCGCTCGCCGCATGCGGCTGGCGCTCGAAGTCGATGCGCTAGAAGATATTGCCGGCCGCATCCGAGCCTTCATGGACGTGAAGTCTCCGCAAGGCTTCCTCGACAAAGTAAGAATGCTGCCCATGCTAGCCGAGATGGGCAAGCTCTTCCCAAAGACAGTAGCCACGGGCCCCTGCAAAGAAGTAATCCAGCGTGATAATTTTTCGCTTCTGGATTTTCCTATCCTGCAGTGCTGGCCCAAAGATGCCGGCCGCTTCATCACGCTCCCATGCGTGATCACACGCGATCCAAAAACCGGGAAGTACAACGTAGGCATGTACCGCATGCAAATCTACGACGCGCGCACCACGGGAATGCACTGGCAGCGCCAGAAAGTGGCCGCCGAACACTACCGTGACAATATGCGTACGGCCGCCTCCGCCGAAACTCGTGCGGTGACAGGGCTCAACCCCGTCCAAGCTGAACAAAGCCGGGCAACAGCGGCCGTCGATATCATGGCCAGGTCATCCGGGGGCTCCATACTAGCCCCCGGCGATCGTCCCGCCGGAAAGATGGAAGTAGCCGTAGCGATTGGCACCGATCCGGCCCTGACTTTCTCCGCCATTGTCCCCGCACCGCCAGAGGTCGAAGAATTTGTCATCGCCGGATTCCTGCGGCAGAAGCCGGTAGAGTTGGTGAAGTGCGAAACCGTCGATCTGGTAGTTCCGGCCAATGCCGAGATCATCCTTGAAGGCTACGTGAATCTAGATGAACTCCGCACCGAAGGCCCGTTCGGCGATCACACTGGCTTCTACTCGCTAGAAGACGAATACCCGGTTTTCCACGTCACCTGCGTAACCCATAGAAAGGATCCGATCTACGCGACAACGGTCGTAGGCAAGCCGCCGCAAGAAGATGCCTGGATGGGCAAAGCCGTCGAACGCATCTTCCTGCCGCTAATGAAGCTAACGATTCCCGAACTCGTAGACATCAATCTGCCGATCGAGGGCGTATTCCACAACCTGATGCTGGTTTCCATTCGCAAGTCCTATGCCGGACAAGCCCGCAAAGTGATGAATGCCATTTGGTCGTTAGGTCAGGCCATGTTCACCAAGTGCATCATCGTGGTCGACGAAGACGTAAACGTGCAGGATGTAGCTGACGTTACGCTGAAAGTGCTGAACAATATCGATCCCGAGCGCGATATCCAGTTCACGATGGGCCCCGTCGATTCACTCGACCACGCGGCCCGCCTCGCAAACTACGGATCGAAGATGGGCATCGATGCCACGCGCAAGTGGACGGCCGAAGGTTTCGGACGTCCGTGGCCGGACGAAATCGTCATGGACGCGAAAACGCGGGCACTGGTGGATGATAAGTGGAAGGCGCTGGCGAAGGAGTTGGGGATCGAATAGAACAGCGCCGAGCGTTTCCCATCAGCGTGAAGGAAACAACTAGGGCTTCGTTTCTTGCAGAAGAACGACATCAGAATCGGTGTGGCCCCGCAGAATACCAAGATTCTTCGTATCCGGCGACCAGTGGAACGATAGAATCTGCTCGGCATCGAAGTTTGTAATCTGGCGCCCCGGCGACCCATCCAGGGGCTGAGTCCAGACGTTATCCACTCCGTTTTCGCGGATCGGGTAGGCGATGGCTGTGCCATCGTTGGCGAACTGTGGACCGGCAGAAATGTGCGGATTTGGGTCCAGCAAACGCGGAGCGCTCATGGTTGTCAGATCGAGCAACGCTATTCGAGTCGTACCGACTCCCGACTCTGGGTTCACAAATTCGACCAGGTACGCGAGGGCCTTACCGTCGGGCGAAATGCCCATGCCACGGCCCGCCTGAAAAGCCTTGCCAATTGCGCTGGCAGAAACTGGTTCCGCTTTGCCCACCCCATCAATGGTTTCATTCAAAGGGACTCGCCAAATGTGCTGGGTATCGCGAAAGAAGTAAACCCAATCATGGTTTCCCGAGCATGTCACCGAACTTGACCAGCCATCATCCCCTCCGTCGGTCAACTGCATGGGATGAGAGCCATCCGCATTCACCCGCCACAAGCCAATCGAGTTCGTGCCGGCATGGAACGCCCAAGGAAAGACAACATACTTCGCTCCGCACATAGAAGGAGCGATGATTCCCGCCGCCGGATCGCTTGCGAGCACCGTGGGACTCTTTCCCGAAACATCGGTTCGCAGCAGTCGTGTGTAGTCGGACGTCAGCAAATTTCCGTCATTGCTCCAGCTGAAAAAGGCGACATGTTCTCCCTCGATCGACAGCAGACCTGCGCTCGCCGACGTGCTGCCTTGCCCGGGCAGAACAAAAAGATTGCTCACCGCCCTTTGCTGCACCGTGGCCAGCGTCTTTCCATCGCCCGAAAGCGTCAGCGTCGAATAGCTATTCGTGTCGCGCGAAATGGGCCGCAACTGGCCGTCAGAAAGCGAGACAAATCCGATCTGGCTGCGGGCGTAGTCCGGACCTTTTTGCTGATACGTAACAAACAAACCATCGCCACCAGTCGACCACTGCATTGCCGATATCTGCTTATCGGCAAAGGTCAGCGTTTGAATTGTTCGACTTTCGATATCGAACAGACTCATCTCGCCAAATGCGCCCGGAGGTTCGTCGGGATAGGCGATCCGTTTGCCGTCGGGAGACCAGGCCAACCAGCGCGGCAAGTACATCAGTGTTCGGATTTGCAGAATCTTCTCGTCGCTGCCATCCAGTTTTGCACTGAGCAGACGGTACTTGCCCGTCTCTGGATCATTGGCCCGAAAATATGCGACGCGAGTTCCGTCGGGAGAAAACGAGATGGAACTATCAATATCGCGAACCAGGACTTGCGGCGTTCCTCCCAGCACCGGTATGCGATAAAGATCGAAATCGCTGTTGATGGTGTTTTCGGCTTTGCGGAAATAGACGTAATTTGCATCAGGCGAAAATGCAACGTTCGGGATGGTTGCTGATGGCGGGACGATTTGTGTGTCGCTGCCAGTCGCCACGTTGCGCAGCCATAGACTATTCAGTCCCTTATCATCCATCACCGTGAGTAAATATTTTCCGTCGGAGGATATCGCAGTGACCACCGCTTTGTTCGAATTTGTCACCTGCGAGATGGCGAAATTTTGAAAAGGCGCGGGTGCGGCACGATGAAGCATCGAGTAGACGCCGAAGCCCGCAGCCGCCAGAACAACGAGAGCGGCGACCACAACTCCCAGGAGCCGAAACTTGTGCTGTTTCGCGGCAGCAACAATTGCCGAACTGCTGCCCTGCGCTGGCTGCGCCGCGCCGTTTGCGAGAACCGCCGGCACCGCGCTCGAGGGCAAAAGCGAATTTGTTCCGCTCGGTGCTGCCATCGAACCGGCAGAGCCCGTGTCCGCTCGAATCGGCGCCGCACTACGGTGAGACTCAGTCTCGCGTTTGAGGCGCTTCAGGTCGGCGCGCAAATCGGCAGCGTGCTGGTAGCGAAGATCGCGATCCTTTTCCAGTGCCTTGTTGATAATGCGCTCAAGTTCCGCAGGCAGATCAGGATTCATCCGCACCGCCGCAACCGGAACAGAATCCAGAATCTCCCGCTGGATCACTCCCGAAGTCTCTCCTCGAAACGGCAACATGCCCGTCGCCATCTCATAGAGCGCTGCTCCAAAAGAAAACAGATCGGTCCGTGCGTCGAGTTCTCGAGCGCGCACCTGCTCCGGAGACATATACGCCACCGTGCCCACTGCCAGACCCGGACTCGTCAGGTGCGTCTCTACCATCCCCCCGGTTACGGTAGCCTCGGATCCGATTCTCGCTGTCGTTCCGGATGCGGTCACCTTGGCCAATCCAAAGTCGAGAATCTTCGCGTGGCCGCGCTTGGTTACAAAGATGTTGGCGGGCTTGATATCACGGTGGACAATGCCTTCCGCGTGAGCAGCGTCGAGCGCATCGGCGATCTCAATCGCCAGCCCCAACAGTACATCTGTCTCCACAGGCCTACCCGCGATGCGATGCTTCAGGGTCACTCCCTCCAGAAACTCCATGGCGATGAAGGCTTGCCCGTCCTGGTCGCCAATGTCATAAATTGTGCAGATGTTCGGATGATTCAGTGCGGACGCAGATTGAGCCTCACGTTGAAAGCGGGCGAGTGCCTGCGGGTCGCGGGCAAAATCCTCGGGCAGGAACTTAAGCGCGACAAAACGATGCAGCCGCGTGTCCTCAGCTTTATAAACCACGCCCATCCCGCCGCCACCGAGCTTCTCGACGATGCGGTAGTGCGAGATAGTCTGGCCGATCATGCGGGGCAAATCTTACGTGGGTGCAACCGTCAAGTCAATCAAAGCAGAAGTCGTCAGCATCGCGGTTACGCCAGCCGCACCGGTCACGGCAGCTTACTTTGGCGCCCGAGTCAGCAATTCAAATTCTTCCGGAGTTCGCGGCCAGTCCTCCCGTAACAATCGCGAGAGCGAGCGATCGGCGAGCAGCTTTCCGCCGGTCTGACAATTTGGACAGTAATTGGTTTCGTTGGCCGCGTAGCGTATGCGCTGAATTTTCGATTGACAACGCAGACATGGTTCCTTGTATCGGCCATGTACCGCCATTCCTGGGCGAAACGCGGTGACTTTCTCGGGAAACCCATCGCCTGCTTCTTCCCGCAACCGCTCCGTCCACCGAGTTAGGCTGTTGCGCACCGCCGCGAATAGCCGCTCGATCTGCTCCGGCTTGAGCTTCTGCGTCAACGCCAGCGGAGAGAGCTGCGCTTCGAAAAGAATTTCATCCGAGTACGCATTGCCGATGCCGCTGAATAACCGCGGATCGGTGAGAGCCCGTTTAAGCGTGTGATTGGCAGAGGTGAGCACCGCCGCGAACTGTTCCAGATCGGTCTCGAGCGCTTCCAACCCGCCAGGATCGAGAGCGGCGAGTCCATCCTCTCCAGCCACCAGGTGCAGGGACGCGCGCTTTTTCGAACCCGCTTCGGTCCACAGTAGAGTTCCGTTGCCGAAGTCGAAGGCCGCCAGACCCCGGGGAGGTGAAACTTTGACACCGAGCTTCCGCCAGTGGAGCCGGCCGGCAATCATCAGGTGCAGCACCAGCCAAATGTCATTGTCCAAGCCAATACAAATTCGTTTGCCCAGCCTGCGCAGTTGGACGACAGTCTTGCCCTCTGCGTCGCGCACGGGCGGAGTTGCCGTGCGCAACAAAAAAGGGCTCGCAATGCGCACCCGCTCGAGACGATTGCCGAGAATACGCTTCTCGAGCGCCTCGATGTAAAGCACAATGTCAGGTAGTTCGGGCATCAGGTATCACTTGGTCGGGATGCTGACCATAGTACATCCCCCTACTCCAAATCAGCCCTTGAGCCTCGACCGCAACTTGTGTTCTCATTAAAATCAATAGTGCATGACGCACCCGCGAGGGCCCGTCTGCGCGCTTCAACCTCAACCCTCAACCTCACCGCTTCCGGCGCACGACGTATGGATGACCGGAACACGATGGGCGAACACCCGAGGAGAATCATGATGAGCAAAGTCAACTACATTCCCAAAGGATACAACTCCATTACTCCATACCTCGTCGTCAAGGGCGCCGCGAAGGCGATCGATTATTACAAGAATGTTTTCGGGGCGACGGTCATCATGCGTATGGATGGCCCGAACGGCCAGGTCGGCCATGCCGAACTTCAGATCGGCGACTCGCGCTTCATGCTGGCAGACGAAAACCTCGCCATGGGCAATCGCAGCGCCGAAACGGTCGGCTGGTCTCCGATCAGCCTGTACGTCTATTTCCCCGACTGCGACAAAATCGTCGAAAAGGCGACCGCGGAGGGAGCGAAAATTCTGAAGCCGGTCCAAGACCAGTTCTATGGAGATCGCTCCGGCTTTATCCAAGACCCATTCGGACATCTCTGGGGTGTCGCGACTCACAAGGAAGACGTGTCCGAGAAAGAGATGTCAGAGCGTGCCAAAAAAGTGATGCAGGCCGCTTGACACGGATACCCTTCGCGGTTGGCTCTTCGCTTGAGGCAGAGTCGATAAAAAGGTGTGCCCTGTGACCTCCGTGTCCCCTGTGGTTCTAAACCACGGGAGACACCGAGGCGCACAGCAACGATGGTGCACGGGAACGATCGGATCTGGCTGAATCCTAGGGACTGCACCGCAAAAGCTGAATGCAGGGGATTGGTACCAGCTCTCGTATAATTGGGGCTCACAACTTTAGAAAGGAAACTTTTCCCATGCTTTCTGCTGGCAATCCTTTTCCAAGTTTTTCTCTCTCCAACCAGGACGGCAAGAATACCAAGCTCTCCGATTTTGCCGGAAGCTGGCTCGTCATCTATTTCTATCCCAAAGATGACACGCCCGGCTGCACCATTCAGGCCAAGTCATTTACCGCGACCAAGGCTGACTTCGACGCTGCAGGAATTAAGGTCATCGGCATCAGTGCCGACGACGCGGCCTCCCACAAGAACTTTTGCAACAAGTATTCCCTCACCGTCGAATTCCTCGCCGACACCGATGGCAGCCTGATGAAAACCCTCGGGCTCGGCCAGGCCGAATGGAAGGGAATGAAGTTCTGGGAGCGTACCAGTTTCGTGGTGGATCCCCATGGCACGATCCGCAAGGTGTATGAAAAGGTGAACCCCGAAGGCCACGAGAAGGTGTTGCTTGCCGACATCGCGGCTCTGAAAGCCAAAGCTGCCTGATGTCGGCTGCCGCTACTCCACGAGCGGGTCGGAGGCGAACTCCGATCCGCCGCTTTTGTTCCATGGCCGTCTCAATGTTCCCGCCAGACCCTCAGCCATGACCGCAGGCAAGATCTTGTACATCCGAGTGCGCAGATCGCGGTAACCCTGAATGCCTGCAAAAAGGTCGCTCATCAAATCGCGGAAGCTCTTGCTTTCGGCAGTCAGCGAAACCATCTTTTCGAGCACGCTGTCTCCAAAAATCTGTCCGCTGTAAAACCGCTTCGAAACACGCGCCGCCAGCTTCAACTCCGTGAGTACCTCTTCCTCGAGGGCGGTGCGGTAGTCTGCAGGTCGGCCCGCCAACAAGGCTTCGGCACACAACTCTGCCGACCGAAGCGCGTAGTAGAGACCCTCGCCAGTGATCGGGTCCACCAGGCCTGCACTGTCGCCAATCATTGCCCAGCCTTCCCCGCAGACCTCGAGGTTTTCAAAGGCGTGTGTGCTAAAGGAGGGGAGAATGTGCGAGTAAAATCGGGCGCCCTCCAGGCGGAATCCATTTTTCTCCAGCCACTGCTCCAGCAAGCGCCGCAACTCGGGAGTGGAAATTTCACCCATTTTGCCCGCGATTCCGGCAGATACGTGATCGGTGCGCGGAAATACCCAGATGTAACCCGCAATTCCTTTCAGAAATTGAATCTGCATCAATGAGGTGCGGCCGGGAATAAAATATCCCGCGGTAACCATCAAATCCCGTGGCGGAATCGCCGAGAGGAATTGGGCTCGGAACGCATTGCGCGCTCCCGCAGCTAATACCAGATAAGACGCTTCGTATTCATTCTGTGGAGTTTTCAGTTGCCAGTCGCCGGCACCGCCTGTGATGCGGGTTACGCGCTCGTGTCGCACATCAACCGCAGCGTTGCGCGCTTGCTCCAGCAACAAACCATTGAGTTTCTCACGCGAAAAAATCGCGACCGGATGGCGCATCTGAAATCGCACCCGCCGCCCCGACGGACTGATCAACTCGCAGTTGTCAATAAGATTGCCTTCGCTCTCGGCATCGGTGAGACATGGATACTGCTGCGCAGCCTTGTGCGTGAGTCCGCCGCCGCAGGGCTTTTCCCAAGCAAGCTTTTCCTCAAAGAGCAGAACATTGTTTCCACCCGCCGCGAGCCGGGCAGCGGCCAAAGCGCCCGCCGGACCGCCTCCAACGACAGAAATGGCGTTCTGCATATTCATTTGATTGCAGGATTGCATGAGTACTGGTCTCGTCGAAAAGTTGGCCAACAGGTGAAAACACTCCACCTCAACTCTTGCGAGTTCTCCCCTAGGCGGGGTTGGGCAGAATTTGCCGCAAATCCGCGAGCGAGGCGGTTATTGCAGCGTGGTCGCGTTGCTCAATCCCTGGTAGATGAACAATCCCGCAATGACCAGGATCATTGCTCCTGACAGCGCGCCCAGTATTTTGAGCACCGGCGTGATCTTCTTCATCTTGGCCAATACTTCTACTTGGTCCTTCTGCATCTGGGATTCGGTGTCGTTGAGGAAGATTGAATCGTCCTCGTGCATGGTCAGGGTGCTGCGATAGATGAGGAGAATGATGAGTATCCCCGTCAGAACACCCCATGCGACAAGCAGCCCAAACATAGGAGACATATGCCACCTCGGAGCTGAGATCGAGCCAATCCCCCGAAGTGGTATCTTGCTCCCCAGCGAAAACCTCGTAGTATCCGCTGACGTTCGGGTAACGGCCCCTACTGCGGACGATTATAGACCCGTTGGCAAGCTTGCGCCGCGTCTTCTTTCCGGCCTGAGGCATCTAATGGGCAGGTTCGGGAAAAGGTACGCCCTCGGGAAAAGCCTTGCCGAGCTGGTTTCAACCTTTGTTATAATACGAGCAACAAGGAGATAAACAGATGGCGACGACCACCGTACCCGAAGTCCAACCGAACGCTCAACCCAGTGCCCAGCCCAAAACCGCGGCACCCGTGCTGACCTCGAGCGCGATTGCCAAGGTCAAAGAAATCATGGCAACCCAGACGCCGGTTCCGGCGGGATTGCGGTTGTCCGTAGTCGGTGGCGGTTGCTCCGGGTTCCAGTACTCCATGGCCTTTGAGAATGGTGCCGGCATGATGGACAAAGTTTTCGACTTTGACGGCCTGAAGGTTTATGTGGACGCTACCTCCCTGATGTATCTCGGTGGAGCCCATGTCGATTACGTCGAGACCCTCGAAGGTGCCGGATTCAAGTTCGAGAATCCGAACGTTAAGAGCACCTGCGGGTGCGGCTCTTCGTTCAACGTTTAAGGATCAATGTTTGAGCATCGCAGCGGGCGCCGCTAAGCCTTAGCGCAACGTGTGAAGATTGAAAGCCTCGCCGTCGAAGCGAGGCTTTTTTCTTGGCGGTGCGCCCGACTGGGCGCACTCGCTTAGAGCTGGAAGTCCTCTTCCCAGACTGATGGAGACGAGGGGTCGCAAAACGTAGGGTGAAAAGAAACCACAAGCGGCCGAACACAGCAATATGGTTTGGCCTTGCGGTGGGCAGGTCGGGTGAGCCCGATGGGTGAAGCCCCGAGGGACGTCCGCGACGGGACCGAATCGCTACTGGCGCTGCATCGAAGGAACCGCCATCTGCGGAACCGTGTGTCCGGTGGTGTGGGAGTTGTGGGAGAACGGGCAGCTGTCCTCCGATCCCGATTGCAGGCCTCTAGTTCTGCGGTGTGCTTGGCGCCGGGCTCTGCGGAGACGGCGTCGAAGCAGTTGGGGACAGGGAGCCGTTGGGAGATGACATGTTCTGTCCCGCGGCCCCGGCCAACGCACCCGCCGCCTGTCCCGGAACAGCTCCCATCAAGCCCCCGGCAAGAAGACTGGTTGATATCGGCCCAGTCAGCAGACCGCCACGGTCAGCCTGTGGCACGTAAACGAACAGCCAGTCGTTGTAGTGGTTCTTCTCGAAAAAAACGAAAATGCTCTTCTCTTTACTCAGGCTGGCAACTCCGAGAATCGGTCCTCCGCCAAAGGTTTGCCCGCTCAGTCCGGAGGCGGAACTGGAACTTGAATTCGATGCCGATCCATTGGAGCTCGAACTGTCACCGGATCCGGATGAACTGGCTGAAGTATTGGAATCCCCGCTACCGGAACCACTGCCGCCAGAATTCTGCGCACCCGCGCCACCTGCCTGCTGAATCCCGCCCGATTGCCCTCCGAAGGCAGAGGAACCGCCTTGCAGTCCACCGAAGCTTCCTCCCTGTCCAAACGAGCTTTGACCGGGCGTGCCGCCTTGTCCCCCAATTCCGCTCTGCCCCGGCGTTTGTGGCAATACGGGTCCATTGTTCAAGCTAATGTCCTGCTGATGCAGGAGTTTGAAGTCCAGTTCTTTACCCGTCTTCTTGTCTATATTGACCGGATCGGTATAACGCTTGCGAAGGAAACGGACGTTATTGGTATTTTCCAACTCGTCGATGCGCGAGGGATAACGTCCAAACTTCTTGTAGAAATGTTGAATCGCGCGCGCATACGAGTTGCCACGATGTCGAAGCTCGATTTCGCGGTCGCGGACAACCCGTTGTTTGATTGCCGGAAGTACAGCGGCCAACCCGATCAACATGAGCGCCAACGCCAGGATCAGCGTGATCATCATGTAGCCGCACTCCGGATTTTGTGATCTGCGATTTGTAATTTGGTAATTCGGCGATCTCAAACCACGACGTCGCATAAACCACTCACTCGCCCTCAAACTTACAAGTTGCGCATCCGCAAATCAGCGTTTGGTCTTCATCCTTGAGTCAAAGGCAGGCTCTGGCGATTGTTGTTGAGTACATCTTCCACGTCTACCGTCGTCGGAGAGATGCGCAAGACGCGATAACGCCGGTCGACAATGTCGCCCTCAGAGGCAATAAAAATGTCCTCGCCCTGCACCAAAAATACTTTTTTTGTCTCTCCCGGCCGATTCGCAAAACCAAAAAACTTGAGCGTGATCGGAGGCGGCGGTGGAACTGGCGGAGGCGTGCGAAGTGTGGCAGATTCCAGTGGATCGGTGACACCAGATCCCTTGGGTTTTTCGATAACCGCCACCGAGCCTGCAACAAAGATATTTCTTCCATTACCCGCGTACTTGATCTCCTCGCTTTGGCTGAGCAGCTTCAGATCAAGCGTAGGATCCAGCCGCGGCTCCGTCGCCGGTACCAATTTGCCCGAAGCGGTACGGCGCATTCCGATGCGCGCTGGAGTCGAAGTCGTCTGCGTCGCGATCGACGCTGGCACTGCCGATGAGGGCCAGAACTCATAGCCCAGCGTCAACAGTGCAATCCCGCCTAAAACCGCTAGCGCGATCAGTTGCTTCCGATTTTCGGCTCCGAGTTTCACTTAGGCACCCGACCGCAAATAACTGTGAATGATGATTTCCAGTTTAACCTGGCCTGTGTTTTCGCCGGCAAGACCGACCCTGTCGACATCAAAAAACATTTTCGACCGTTCGAGCGTATTGATGAACCGTACGAGTTGCAGGTAATCTCCGGAAAAACTGCCCTCGATCTCAACTGGAATTACGCCTGAGCCTTCCGGTTCTTCTTCTTTGTACTTCGCCTGCTGCATCCGGACGCCATTCTGCGACACCAGCTTTCCCAGTTCATTTGCGAGATCGGAATCTTTGGCGGCAAAGCGATCCTTGTAAAACCCATTGATCTGATTCTTCGCCAGATCGATCTTCTGTGGCATGCTGTGCAGCGGCGCCGCCTCACGCGTTTTCTTTTGCAATTCCACTCGCAGCTCGCTCAATTGCTGTTGTCGGGAATTGGCCGAGCCGACCAGCGGTGAAAACAGAACTGCCATAGCAACCACGTCGGCGGCCAGCATCACCCCGATTGCAATCTTCAACTTGCGTCGTGAATTGCCCAGTTCCGGCATTACTTTCCGCTCCTGACCGCCGAGTCGGGAACATAGGTCGAAATGACCGATGCCAGCACAAGGGTTCCCGTGTCTCCAGCCTGTACCTCCGACTGCAGTTGTGCGTCCTGGAAATGTTTGGAGCCTTCCATGCGATGCACCAGTTCGATGGCCGCGGAACGCGAGTCACCCACTACTTTCATCTCCAGTTTCATTTGATTCTCGTCGCTCAGTTCCGGCTGTAATGACACCACATGCAGGTTCGGAGGCATGACTTGTTCCAGATCTTCGAACACGCGCGTCCAGGAAAATGCCTTGCGCTGAATCAACCCGTTCAGGAACTGCGACTGGTCGCGCGTGCTGCGGTTCGAGGCCAGGTCAAGGAATGCCTGCGCCTTTGCCCGCTCACTGTCGCGTTCCGCGATCTCGGTCTCGATTCTCGCGATATCCTGACGGTCTCTTCCAGCTTCGGTCCAGGCTTTCACCGTCCAGCCCAGCAGAAACACCGTCAATACCGCCAGCAGCCCCACGCCCAATCCCCAGCGTGTCCAAAATTCACGGGCATCTTCATAGGGCCGGGTTGCGAGATTGATATCGAGACGCATTTATAAAAATCCCTAAGAAATTAAAGCTCCCACCACTCCCGCCATGCGCCAGCGCGGAACCGTTCCCGTCGTAGAACCAATTTGCGACGTTACTACTAATTCTTCCACATGCGCGCCCGACTGAGTCTTTAGCGCCGACGCGGCGCTGCCCGCTTCCGACAGGCCTGCCACATACACGCGCTCAATATTCAGATTGTAGGTATCCTGGAAAAATACCACCGAAGGATAGACCTCTTCGGCCAGCTGATCACCCGTGATGGTTACGCCGCGCACATTTTCAAGAGTGCGGAACAGCAACAATTGTTCCTGATCGAGAATCGCGATGCTGATGGTGCGCGCATCCACCTTGACTACCAGCGTCGGTCGTTCCGCGTCCGCGGCTCCAAGCGCTGCCAGCATCGAGGGCATGACCATCCCCGGGTTGTAACCCGCATCGCGAAAAGCCGATTCATATTCCTGCAGAACCGTATTCAGCACCACTGCCGCCACCGCCCGCACGCCTTTTCCCGTCGACTGGGCGTGATAGGAGATGCGGGCGTCGTTTGGATCAAACGGCAATGACTTCTTGAGCCGGAAGCGCACCACCGCTTCGGCCTCGTCCCGCTTCGCAGGAAGCGTTTCGAAATCGAGCAGCACCACGCGCACCGAAGTATCGGGCAGGATCGCGATCACGTCGCGCGACCGTCCGCCAACGCCGCCGAGCGCGCCTTCAATCGCCTGCCGTATGGCCGAGCCATCTCGCAGATTTGCTTCCATCAAATCGGGAACCACCATACCGGGCGCCAACTCCCGCGCCGACGCCATTTCCACCATCCGCCCCGCGTCAGCCGCGCGGCCCGCCAGAACGCGATCCGCTGCAATTTCGCAGGCGAGCGTTGGACGGCGGTCGCGTTTGGATGTGGTTGTCATAGCAATCTATGGCCTCAATCTAATGATATTCCCTATCTTCCTGGCGGGAGTAGTTACCTCTGTGGGTGCCGGGACTGGACTTTCGGCTTTTCGAAAGGTAACCGCCCCGGTACCCTGGCTCAGCGCATGGTCTCGATAAAGGTGACCTTGTTGATCTCCTTTAGAGTGGTGAATCCTCCGCGGACTTTATCCAATGCCGATTCGCGCAAGAAGCGCATACCGTCTTCGCGGGCCGCGCGCCGGATCTCCGAAGTTGGCTTCCGTTCCAGAATCATCTCGCGGATGCGATCCGTCAAATCCAGAAGTTCATGAATCGCCGTCCGGCCGCGGAATCCTGTCCCCGCGCATTCGATGCAGCCTTGGCCTTCATACAAAGGAACCTGGGCCCACTGTTTCGGATCCAGGCCGCTCGCTTCGAGTACGTCATCCGGATAATGCACGGCCGTCCGGCAGGAATCGCAGATAATCCGCACCAGCCGTTGCGCCAAAATGCAGTTTAGTGCCGAAACAAAGTTGTAAGGTTCGACGCCCATGTTGAGGAAACGCCCCAACACGTCGACCACGTTATTGGCGTGGACGGTCGTGAATACAAGGTGTCCCGTCAGTGCCGATTGGATGGCGATTTGCGCCGTTTCGTTGTCGCGAATTTCGCCCACCATGATCTTGTCCGGATCATGACGCAGAATCGAGCGCAAGCCGCGGGCAAAGGTTAATCCCTTTTTCTCGTTGACCGGAATCTGCGTGATGCCGCGCAGTTGATACTCAACCGGATCTTCAATGGTGATGATCTTATCCTCATCTGTCTTGATCTCGTTGACGGCGGCGTAAAGCGTCGTCGTTTTGCCGCTGCCCGTCGGCCCGGTGACGAGCACCATGCCATAAGGTTCCTTGATATAGCGGCGAAAGCGGCGCAGATCGTCTTCATCAAACCCGACCACTTCGAGCGTGAGCTTCTTGAACTTCTCGCTCATCGACTCTTTGTCGAGCACGCGGAGCACGGCGTCTTCGCCATGGATCGACGGCATGATCGAGACGCGGAAGTCAATGGCGCGGCCGTTGTACTTCACGCGGAAGCGGCCGTCCTGAGGCACGCGGCGCTCGGAAATATCAAGCTCGCTCATGACCTTGATGCGGGAAATGATGGTCGAATGATGCTCTTTGCCGATCGGCGGCATGGCGTTCGTAAGCACGCCGTCAATGCGAAACTTGATATACACCGAGTCGTCCCGGGTCTCGATGTGGATGTCACTCGCCCGCCGCTGCAACGCCGTGAAAATCGTGGTGTCGACCAAGCGGATGATCGGGCTCATGTCCTGGCCCGCGGTCGCCGTCAACTTGTCGATGGAGATGGTTTCGTCGTTGCCGGCTTCGTCCTCGCGGATCACATCGAGCGTGAATCCTTCGCTCGCATCTTCCAGCACGCGCTTGGACTGCTCGGTCTTTTTAAGAATGTCGGAGATTTGTTTGAGGGTCGAAACCTTGGTGACGATCCGCTTGCCGAGCAACAGGCTGATCTCATCGATCATCATCAACTGGCTGGGATCGGCAATCGCGATCGCCAGGCGCCCATCCGCGGTTTCGTCCAGGGGCACAAAGTTATAGCGGAACATCAGATGCACTGGGATCTTTTCGAATAGATCATGGTGCAACTGGAAATCGCTGAGGTCGATGAATTCACAACGATAGCGGCGCGCGATATCCCGCGCCCGTTCGATTTCGTCAGGAATCGCCGCCGCTTCTGGCACCAGCTTCCCGCCGTTTACCAATGCTGTTTTCTTGTCTGCCATGCCCATTCCAGTTTACAGCCCCTTCATTTCCACTCGCGTTTCGTGTCTTTCTTTTTATTCTTGCTTGGTACCTCGCGTTTGATATCTTGCGTTTCGTATCAGGGCATCGCTTTCGCGATGCCGAAGTGCTCGGGCCTTTCACGCCCCAAAGGGGGCTGGCGCCCTCCGTAACCGGTTCGTGCCGGTTAGTGTATGTTCGCTCCTAAGGTAAAGATCGGCATATACAGCGAGATCAGTATCCCTCCTACAAATACCGCCATAATGATCAGAATGACAGGTTCAATGAGCGCCATGGCCGCGCTCAGAGCCGTTTGTACGTCCTCTTCGTAGAACTCCGCCACCGAAGCCAGCATCGCGGGCAGCGCGCCGGTCGATTCGCCAACCTCCAGCATCTCCACGGCAAGATCGGGAAACAACTTTTGTTTTTCCAGGCTATGCGCCAGGCTCTGGCCCTCGCGTACGCGCTCGGCTGCCGCCGTGACGCCGTTTAGCATTTGACGGCTACTCATCGATTCACCGGCCGTTTCCATCGCTGGTACCAACGGCAGTCCGCCCTGCAGCAGCGTCGCCAAAATGCGCGAGAAATTTGCCACCTGGTACTTGAGCCGGATTTCCCCAATCAGCGGCAACGACAGCAGAAAGCGGTCAATCCGTTCTGCCCCGCGATCGCTCTGTTTCCAACGCCATAAAAGAACGCCCGCCACTCCGAGCACCAGCAACACCACCCACGCATATTTCTGCGCATTCAGGCCGACCGCCAGCATGAACACCGTGATCGCCGGCAGTTGCGCTCCCAGGCTGTCGAACAGGTCGGCAAACTTCGGTATCACGTAGGTGATCAGAAAGATCAGCATCAGCGAAACCACCGAAACCAGCAGTGTCGGATACACCAGCGACACGAGAAGCTTCTTACGGAAAGTCTGTACCATCCGCTGATACGAGATATAACGGCTCAGCACTTCTTCCATGTTGCCGCTCTTTTCGCCGGCCATCAGCGTGGTCGTGTACATCTTCGGAAACACCTGCTGCGCAGCAAAAGCATCGGAGAGCAATTCGCCGCCCTTCACCCGTTCGCGTACGTTTTCGAGTAACTGCAACAAGGACTTGTCCCGCTGCCGCTTGATCAATAGATCCAGCGCCGTGAGGATCGGAAGTCCCGCCTTAATTAGAGTCAGAAACTGTTGGTTGAAGATCAGAAATGTCGTCTGTCGCAGCTTGCCGCGCTGACCTCTGCCCCTGCTGAGGATCGTCCGCGGCTTGACCCAATACACCAGGTAGCCCTGCTGCGTGAATCGATCGTGGATCTCCGCCTCGGAATACCCATGCTCCACCTGCTGCCGCAGATGCCCCTGTTCGTCGGCGACTTTGACCAGGAATTGTGCCATTTGCAATCTTCGGATCTCTAGAGGGATCCCGATGGTACGGACCAGCCTTTGCTACCAAGTGCCTAAACCAAGTGTAACACTGTGTCCCCAAAGCGCTTACAGCGTCTTGTCTGCCTTGTGGTACGCAAGTAATCAACCCGCTGACATGGAGCGACCAGCGCGGGCGCCCGACCCGCAAAACTACGGCACCAGTGCTCCCTCGACCGTCTCCACTCCGGGCGGAGGTGTGAAGGTAAACTGGCGATCGCTCAACTCCAGATTCTCTTTCCAGCCCGCAAACCGGAACTCCGTCGTTGCCTGATCCGCATCCACTAGTACGATGCGGACAATCTCGTGTGAGGGCGTGATCTCGAGCAAAACCTCGCTCACCTGGTCCATCATCGCCTGCGGAACTCCGCGCAAAACCATATCTCCCGAGACCAGCGGAGATTGATCCACCGCCTTCGAAAGATCGCGTAATTCGCTCTCCAGCTTGGTCTTACCGAGTAAAAATGCCAGTGGAGATCGCAGGTCGTCGAGCTTTTTCAAGGACGTCTTTCTGAGCTGCCGCTCCGTCGGCAGATAAAACCACACAACTCGGCCGTCGCTGACAAAAAGCTTCTCCTTGGGAGAACGATATTCCCATCTCATCTTGCGCGGCTTTTTCAGCCACAACGTACCGGATTCCACTCGCTCCGGGCCGTCACCCTGATAGATTTCAGTGAAGTCCGACTGCAAACTGCGCAAATGGTTGTAATGGTCGTCGACCGCCCTTGCGATCTCATGAATGTCCTCAGCCGGCGCGGGAACAGCAGTCACCACAGCCAGCAGCAAACCAAAAATTACTCCGCTTCTCAACGCCCGTTTTCCCCTGTCCTGATTCTACTGCGCTGTGCCATCGCTCGCGGGCAAATCGTCAAATCCCGGCGAAAGTTTACCAACCCAATTTTGTCATGTAACGTAGATGGAGTACTGCGGTGTCCCGCCCAACTTCGCCAGCACCGTGCTCGCACTCAGCACTCGCTCGAGCAGCGGATTGTGATACAGCACATAGACCGCCCGCGGATTCGCGCTCAGGCTACGCTTCAGGTTATGCATCACTCGTTTCAAGCCCGGCTCCGGCAAGGGGTTGAAGAGATACACGACAAGTGGCTCGGCGGGAAACAGGAAGTCAGCCGCGTCGCCACAAATCGCCTCCAGGTCAAAGCACCTCCGCGACTCGCTTTTATAGTGAGCCAAATTGTCCTGAGCGATTAAGTGCAGGTCGCGCAGCAGCTCCACACCGACAATCCTCCGAAACGGATACTCCGACGCCATCAGCAGCGTGCGTCCCATACCCGAACCAAGATCGACAAATGTGAATGTATCGAAGGCAATGGGCAGGCTCGCCATCATCTCGCGAAACAGTGCGGGATCGGTCGGCTGATAAGGAGAGTGAAACAATCCCAGCAGCCGCACACGCCATCCCACCGTACCGCTCGTCGTGTTGACGCGATTCTCCCAGTCATACTCCATGTCGCCATAGCGCTGACGGCGCCGCTCGGGAGTCGAGTCGCGTACAAATCCCCACAGATTGCGGACCAGGAGGGAACTAGCCTTCACCGCCCCGTTCTCCCGCGCCTGTTCCTGCCACCAGAGACGCACACCGCTGCAGAATGGTCGAAAGAAAGATGGTTGCAGTGCGGATCTTTGGCGGGAACTTGAGTCCACGCCTGCATGCTAACAAACCCGCAGGTTTAGATTTGTGCAGATTTGAGGTTTTCTCTGTGTCTCTGTTTTGAGCTTCTGATCTGGTGCAGGGAGCAAGCCACACTACTTCGAAGCTGGCGCGGTGCTTCGAGGCGGTTGCGGAGTTGGAGCGCCGGGCGGAAGTCCCTTGGTAATGAAGTAAAACTGCTGTGCGTCTTGCACTTCGACGCGCCCATCCGCCATCAGCTTGTAAGGTTGTCCCTTCGGATCGGACGGCGTACCGTGGATAAACCCCGCATGCTCGAGATCATGCATACTGGCGGGCAATTTCCCGTTCTGCTGCCGATATTTCTCTACCACCTGCTCCAGCCGCGTCACGTCTTCATCCACTTGCAGAGCACGTAAATGTTCGACCGCGTTTTGCCGGACCATGACATCTTTGGTGCTCTGGTACGTGGTGAACCACAACATGCGCGCCGTGTCGAATTCGCCCGCATGCTGTGCCATTCGAGCCGCCAAGATGGGCATGAATTGGTTGGTACCGGGAAGCTGCGCCCCGCGCATAAAAGCATCCGCCGCCTTGGGGTAGTCCTTCAACTCGGTATAGTACAGAAACCCCAGATTGTAATAGAGCCGCCACTGGTCAGGATTGTGCGCGATTCCAAACTTCATCAAAGAGAGCGCAGCGCCGGGTAAGCCGGCGCCATTGGGAGGTTGCGGAGCCAAAAAGTTGGACCCAAACTGATAGGGTGGGAGAAGCCGCGGATCCAGTTCCGTCGCGACTTCCAGGAGCGGCGGCAGCAACTTGAAATCGCTGGAATCGGCGTGATGCTGTTCCCCGAAATACTGCACTGCGCGCGTCCAGTAAATGTCGGCCAGCAGGCCGGTGTAGCCGAGACACAGCCGCCGTAGCACCTTCGGAGAGCTCACGTAAAGCGATTCTTGCGGCGCCGATTCGCGCCGCATACGGTCGATCGCGCGTAGCGTTGACACTCCGCCCGCCATCGAAAATAGCAGGACTGTGGCCGCTACCAGGTTCACTCGCCAAGTGCCACTCACTTCAGATTCCTGCGCTGAAAGATCAGTACTGCTCCGGCAATTGCCATGGTCGAATACAGCAGCGCATACAGACTGTTATAAAGAATCAGACGCCCCGGTATGGCATCTCCATGCGCCACTTGATTGATTACGTTGAACGCTGAAAAATTCGGTACCAGATAGCAGGTGACTGTCGCCAGCCAGCCCCCGACTCCGGGTGCGATGGCAGCGAACCCCCGTAAATCCCCGGCCAGGCTTCCGATCACGAACAGCGCAAAGGTGAAAACTGCCGACAACAGGGGCGTCGAAAACGTTGAGAAAAACAGCGTCAGCGCGCACACGATCAAGAACTGCAACACAATGAAGTACAGCGCAACCAGCACCCACCCGTCCATCTTTTCGAATCCGTGTGCTATGTAGCGCAGCGCCAGAAGCACACCGATCGCCATCACGAACGTGTTCACTAGCAGCGTTCCCGTGAGCCCCAAGAATTTACCGACTACGAACTCCCACCGGCGAACCGGCCGCGACAGGACCGTGTACAGAGTGCGTTTATCGATCTCTTTTGAAACCAGTCCAATCCCAATGAAGATCGCAATCACCACCCCAAACAGCGACACCGCCGTCAGCCCCAAGTTCACCACCACCAGGCGCTCGATGTCGATCGATATTTCCCCCACCAGAATTGCTGCCCCCGAAAGCAGCAGCGCAAATGCGATCAGGTTGTACAGAACCCGGTCGCGCACAGCCTCGCGAAAAGTGTTGAAGGCGATGTAACCGATGCGTGAGTTCATACGCCCACCCCTTTGCGATTTTCGGCTCTCTCGGCTTCAACGGGCCGCAGTTTCTGGATGTAGTATTCCTCGAGCGAGCTACGCACCGGATTCAGCGAAATTACCTTGAGCCGCTCCCGCCGCAGCACTTCGAGCGCTGCGTCCTGCTGGTCTTCCGCCAGTATCGCGTTCACCATGTCGCCACTGACGCTTGCCCCAGCCCCCAGATTCGTCAAACCTACCGGTACTTTTTGCGCGTAAAAAATGATCTCGATTTTGCCTTGAGTCCCGGAGGTCAAGTCCGCGACCGCGCCCACTCCGCGTAACTCGCCCTGGCAGATCACGCCCACTCGGTCACAGAGCGCCTCTGCATCCGAAAGAATGTGCGTCGAAAAGAAAACCGTTTTGCCATCGTGCCGTAGCTGCTGGATCAGATCTCGAACCTCGCGTCGCCCCATCGGATCGAGTCCCGACATCGGCTCATCCAGAAACACCAGCTTCGGATCGTGCAGAATCGCCTGCGCCAGTCCCACCCGCTGCAACATACCCTTCGAGAACTTTCGCAATTGGATCCCCGCCGAATCGCTCAATCCCACCCGCGCCAACATCTGCTCCACTCGCGCCGAGCGCCCCTTTGCCGGCATTCCAGAGAGCTGCCCATAATAATTGAGCAATTCTCGCGCGCTGAGATGGTCGTAGAAGTAGGGTTGCTCGGGCAGAAATCCGATCTGTGACTTCACCCGCGGATTATCCATATCCATACCCAAAATCCGCGCCGTTCCCGCCGTAGGAAACACCAAGCCCGTCAGAAGTTTGAGAGTAGTGGTTTTGCCCGCGCCGTTCGGACCGAGAAAGCCAAACACCTCTCCCTCTTCGATCGTCAGCCGCAGCGGACGGAGAGCAAGTCTTGGCCGCTTGCGCCAGAATCCGACAAGATAGCTTTTTTCCAGGTCGAGAATTTCAATTGCAGCCATGTCGATGAGAGCTTCTTTGCGAGTTACTGTGCGAACGACTATGCGATCGAACGACAGCCGCTGCGTGGAACCCGATACGGAACCTTACGAAGAGAATTATAAGCAATGATCGCGCGATTGGGTGTATCTGGCCGCGGGCGCGGTTACGAAGGTAAACTGCTGGCTGGAACGGTGAAGGCGGAGTTTCCAACAATCTTCCGGGGCATTTCGCTACTGTAGGGGACTGACTGTGCCATCGCAGGTCGTGATTGCTGTCAGGCTGTAGCGCACTACTGCGTCGGCATAGGAGCAGAAATAACGCACTCCTGAATAGTTCTGCAACACGGGGGCGGCGATAATATTGTAGTTTGACGCCGGTGTGCCGTTTACGTTAATCAGCGTGAATGTGTACGCGCCCCGGGTGCCCGTCGCCAACTGTGAATCGATCAAGCAGGCTGACGCCGTGGTAGGAATCGTGCTCCCGGTGCAGGTGCCCGCCAGATTTGTCAAGATGGCCGCAAAGCCCACGGAGGGGTAGGTGGAGTTGTAAGTAATCTGTGCTGAGTTTACAGTCCGTATTGCCGCCGCTGCCGCCGCTTCGTTAGCCGAGATGCGCGAACGCAGAAAGCTGGGGATTGCAATTGCCGCGATCACCAGAATGATAGCCACCACGATCAGCAATTCAATCAGCGAAAATCCTTTAGCTCTTCGCATTGCGTCCCCCTGAACCGGGTTTAGACCATCCGGCTCAGCTCCCAAACTGATTTCTTGCATTTTGCAGGCCGAACCGGCCGAGTCTATGTGCGCCCTAAGCCCTTGGCTTTGCAGCGCGATTTGAAGCCCCGTCTTGTCGGCCGCAGCTTACGTCATTCTCTGTAAACGGAAATGACAGATTATGTCACTTCATTTCGAAGCTACGGGCCGAACAGTTTCGTGAGCGCACCCAGCAAAAGAATGCTGACAAATAAAAAGAGCAGAGGATTTCTCCTCTGCTCTTTTCCGGCTGGTACCCTCCCCCAGGTACTTTGCCAAAGCTAAATCTACTGCAGTGCCGCTTCGGTACCGGCGCAGGTGGTCATCGCGGTCGTTGTATACCGGACGACAGCGTCTGAGACCGAGCAGAAGGAGCGTACGCCCGTTGTGTTCTGCGTCAGCGGGTTGCCCCACACCGCATAGTTCGAGGACGGGCTGGTGCCAGTCGCCGCTATTTGGAACGAATAACCGCTCTTGGTGCCGGTTGCCAGCTGCGAATCGATCAAGCAAGCGGTAGCCGAAGTAGGAATAACGGTTCCCGTGCAGGTGCCGGAAAGACTAGCCAAGGTACCGGCAAAGCCAACCGTCGGATAAGCAGAGTTGTAGGAAATCTGCGATGTGTTCAGTGTACGAACCGACGCCACAGCGGACGATTCATTCGCCGCAATACGTGCGCGTAACAGGTTCGGGATCGCAATCGCGGCGATGATTAGAATGATCGCCACTACGATCAGCAGTTCGATTAGTGAAAAGCCCTTTTGTTTCCGCATTTATATGTCCTCGTCTCCGTTTTTACTTTTGGTTGGATGACCAACTCGCATGTACTATCGCACTCTGAGGGCCAGAGACCCAAGTGACGGAAGTCAGATGGCCTTCTGGACGAAAACTCAGTGTTTTCAGCGACGTCCTACCGGGTAGTCACCACCCCCGGGTGGCTCCGATTCTGCCAGTATGACACTTTCAGAGACTTAGATTGACAAATTTTGCTAATCGTCCTCATCTCTGTATTTCGCTTCAAACCGCCCGTCAGAGGCCGCTACTCCCATTCTCGGAACGCTCAACTATGCTTTTCTTGCATCCGCCGATTTTCACCCCTGCCCAGCCGAGAGGCCAGGCTGCTCCAGCGTATGGCGTCTGCAAGAAGGCGGACACCAGAGCAATTGCGAGCGCGCGATCACGCTCCGGGAAACGAACCACACTTCATTTTCCGCACTTCACTACTTTCCGGACTTCACTTCCCGGAGAGAAGCAACTGCGCGGCTTTCTGCGCCTCGGCGAGATCGAGAGAGAAGTGCGCCATCTGTTCGTAGATCGTATTGGCATCGTCCAAGTGGCCCTCTCGCTGCAGGGCCTGCGCCAACAGCAAGTAGCCAATGTCTGTCGGTTCGGTCGCGACAGCGTGCGAGTATTGGCGGACGGCCTCGGGCAGGTCACCGCTTTGCTGGGCGATCAATCCGAGTCCCGTCATTGCCCTGGCTCGGTCGGGTGCCAACTGAAGCGCCATCTCAAAACACTGCTTCGCCTTCATTGGCTCCCCCATCTTTCGATAGACAAATCCCAAACGGTTGTAACCTGTAGCGCGCGTATCCGCATCCGCCGCGCGGCGAGCCACCAGCTCAAATTGCCCGATCGCGGCTGACAGATTACCGCGGCGGTCCTCATAGTCGCCAAGACCGAGTATGGCGGTCGGACCGTTCGGAACAATGGCAAGCGCTGCGCGGTAGTGCGCGCCAGCCTCTTCGACCCGGTCCTGACTGAACAGAAAAGTCGCCAAGTTAATCTGTGCGCCGTAGCTGTTCTCTTCGACCGCCAAGGCATGCACCCAGAGTGACTCAGTATCGTGCCAGTAGCCAACCTGGCGGTAGGTGAGAGTCCCCAACAATAGCAAACAAGCAACCGCAGAAAAAGAAAGATACGCCGCAGGAATTCGGTAAGCTTCGGCCCGATCCGCCACCATCCAGACCAACATCAGAAACAGGCCAATGAATGGAACATAGGCATAGCGATCCGCCATGGCCTGCGAGCCTACCTGAACCAAGCCGATCATCGGCACCAAGCTGCCCAGGAACCAGAACCATCCAACGGCAAGATATGGTTGCTGGCGCGCGTGGAGGATCCAGGCCGTGACGAGCAACAGCAGGACCGTGGCCGCGCCTACTTGCCATCCGGGATAGGGTCCGACGTGCACATAAAGCACCGCCAGCTTCGATGGCCAGAGCGCTTTCCCCATGTAGCGCACATACGAGATCAACGCATTCTCCAACCGCAAGAGCAGGGCGTGCTGTGACAAAGTCTGGACGGCGCCCGCGCCCGTTTGAGCCTTCATCGTCACCAGCGCACTCGCCGCCGAGAGCAGCAGCAACGGCACCTTTTCCAAGACAAGCCGTCCAACCCCGAATTTGGATGAGTTCCCGACTTGCTCCACGGGACCATCCAGCACCGAGGCGCCAAATCGACGGAGCGGCCAGTAGTCCCATAGGAGGAGCAAAAATGGAAATGTGACCGCCTGCGGTTTGCTGAGCAGCGAAAGTGTAAATAAAAAGGCCACCGCCATGTATCGACGAAGCCCGGGTCTGCGCACGTACCAAACATAGGCATATAGTGCGAGCAGAAAAAACAACATGCTCAATACATTTTTACGCTCGGCTGCCCACGCCACGGATTCGACGTTCACCGGATGTAACCCAAATAAAGCAGCGACCATCAGGCTACGCCAGCGGAATCCCGTGGCGCTCTGTAGCAGCAAAAACAGGACTACGACGCTGGCTGCGTGCAGAAGGACGTTCACATAATGATGTCCCACGGGATTCACACCGAAAACTTGGCAGTCGAGAGCGTGGGAAAGCCAGGTCAAGGGGTGCCAGTTCGCCTGGTCATAAGCGGTGAAAGCCCATTTCACGGTCGCCCGAGTCAGGCCTGCCCGCACGTGCGGGTTGTCTGTGATGTATCCGCGGTCGTCGTAGTCGATGAACCGGTTGTGGATGACGGGGTAGTAGACCACCAGCACAACCACGGTCAGTAGCAGAGACGACAGCAGAGTACGCTCCCGCGGTGACTGAAACAGTTGGGAGGACGTCGAGACCTCAGGCACTTCCAGACGTTTCGCCGCCGCGGCAGAGTAACTCATAAGTTCAATATTATTTGATTCAATTTGATTTTGAACCAAGCAGGAAAGATCCCAGGGAACAACCACGAAACGTCAGTTCCCTTGGTAACCGCTGGATAGTCCGCAAGATGGCTCTCACTCTGCGCTAAGAATGGGCCAGGCCGGAGCGCTCATGCCGAACCTTCAATTGCATGCCGATCGCGATATCGCTCGCGCCTCTACTCTGCCCGCGCCTCTTGATTCAGCGCCTCAACCTTTGAGGCGGAAAAAATCAAGATATTTGCCTCCACTTGGCGGGTCGTCGGCGCGGTTCGCCAGGCAGCGAACCCAGGTCACTATTTTGCCTTCGGCCCTATCTCAGAGCTCCTCCTTATCGTCCGCGGCGAAGGCGGCATTCTCCGCTCGAATCTCCGATTGGGCCCACCCGTCGGCGAACCCCGTGTTCTGCAGGTGATGCATCAGAAAAATGGAAATGGAAACCGTGCCGATCACCATAGCCCACGGAATGACCGGAGATATCCAAAAAAACGGGGTTGCAAAGCTAACGAGTGCCATCCACGCGAGACTGGCAAAGGTGCCAAACAAAAATGCCTGCCGACGCGAACCGTTTTGGAACGGCAGACGATACCAGCACAAAGCCTGCACCATTAGTGCGAATGGAAAAGCGACCACCAGGTCCACGAAATAGTGTTCGCCGATTCCCAGGGTCGCGAGGAAGGTGAAAATCACGAAAGCAAGCGCAATGCCTCGCACCCAGCGCGAAAGCCCTTTGGAATTCCACCATATCAACAGTACCCAGGCCATATGCAAGGAGGGGATCGCATTTCGGGCACCCTTAACCGGTATCGTTTGCAATACCAGGTCCCTGACTTGCGACGTCGACAGAGGATGCCACGGAAACCCTGGCCCGAAAATATGGACCGGGCCTGTCGCCGGAACCAGGTTGTAGAACAACACGCCCAGCGGCCCGGTCACCAAGAAGGCCAGCATTACCGGCAAAGCTGCCGTGCTTCGACGTCGGAGCTGTGCGGCATAGACCAACGCCAGCGGCAAAGGCAAAGCTATGTAGAACAAGAGGGCCACGAAACGGAACCATAAGTGCTGCGAGAAAATCTGTCCCACCAGAAAACTGAATTGCACTCGCAAGCTGCAATCGAAGGAGTACAGATAAAGATCGAACGTTTTCGGATGCAGCGCTTCGGTGTAATCCAGCAAAGTCGAAGCCATATATTCCGAAGCCGCAAATAAAACTGCGGGAAAAAATGCGCAGAGAAAAAGCGTCCGATCCCGATCCCGCGCCCATATCGTCCGCGTGCCCAGCACAGCCAAGCTGCTCAATCCCAGAAAGGAAAATATGGCCATGAATCGGGGCTGGAAACCGAGTACCCGATAGTCCAGGCCTGCCAGAACCAGGCCACCCGCCACCATGCTCGCCAAGTTGATCCACGAAGGTTGTATCACCTGCAACGTGACGGCAGTTGCGCCCAACGCCAGGGACATGAACACATCGACCATGGAGGAGCTGTAAAAATCCGCGTTCAACGAAAGTGCCAACACGAGGACGATAAGCGCCACCGTGAGCACAAGTCTTATCGGAGCGGCGCGATTCAACATGTATTTCCAGCTTCCATCGTACTGTTGTATTCAAAGTGCACCATGAATTGCGCGGATCGGTCAGCGACCGCTTTGGCTGCTAGGAGTACTATCGTCCGCGCGGGTACGTTGTTCGCCCGATGAACACGAAAGAATCGCGAGCGCACGATCATGCCCCATGCACCCCGATCAGACATCATTTCCCGGGGAGAAGCGACTGCGCTTCTTTCTGCGCCTCGGAAAAATTCGACGAGTGGCGCGCCACGCGCTCGAGGATCGCCTTCGCCTCATCCGGATACTTCCAGGCATTTCGCTACCGCGGCAGAGGAAGACGGACTCATGGATTCAGCTATTCTGAGCCCGCCGCCAAACATCGCGGCAGAGAACTGAGAAACCTCAGTTCCCTTGGTAACCGCTGGATAGTCCGCATGAACGCTCTCGCTCTGCGCTAGAATGGGCCACGCCGGAGTGCCCATGCCGAATCTTCAATTCCATGCCGATCGCGATATCGCTCGCGCTTCCACTCTGCCCGCGCCGCTCTACTTCAGCGCCGAGACTTTCGAGGCCGAAAAAACCAAGCTCTTCGCCTCCACCTGGCAGGTTGTCGGTCATGTTCGCCAGGTCGCGAACCCTGGCGACTATTTTACCTTCGACCTCATCGGAGAGCCGCTCCTCATCGTGCGCGGAGAAGATGGCATTCTCCGCGCTTTTTATAACGTCTGCCGTCATCGCGCCGGCAACCCCGCCACCGGCTGCGGAAACCGCAAACTCTTTCGCTGCGGCTACCATGGCTGGACCTATCGCCTCGACGGAGCCCTGCTCGTTACCCCCGAATTCGATGGCGTCGAAGATTTCAATACGGCGGACTTCGGCCTCGCCCCTGTCCTTCTCGAAGAATGGTTCAATCTCATCTTTGTGAATCTCGATTCCGAGGCCGACCCGCTGCACGAGTCTCTGGGCGAATTGCCCACGCAGGTCGAAAAGTTCGACTTCAAAAGTATGAAATTTTCCGAACGCCGCACCTACAAGATGAACTGCAACTGGAAGACCTACATCGACAATTATCTCGAGGGATATCATCTGCCGAGCGTTCACCCGGCGCTCAATCGCGAGCTCAGTTACAACGCCTATACCGTCGAACCTTATACGCAGTTCGTTCGCCAGTGGAGCCCAATCCGCGGCGCTCAGCCCGGAGATACCGCCCCACGTCGCTACCCCCAATCTGGCAACGACAATAACGATAAGAATGACAATAAAAAGAAGGACAACGACAACAAGAATGATAGCGACAAAGAATGTACCGCCGATTATTTCTGGATTTTTCCCAACTGGATGCTGAACTGCTATCCCGATAACATCTCGCTGAATATCATCCTGCCCCTAGCGCCCGAGCGCACGCTGGCAATTTTTGAATGGTATCTGCCTGAGAAAAGCCTGGGCAGTGAAGCCGCCGGCCAGGCTTTAGCCTTCAGCGACGAGATTCAGGCCGAAGATGTCAGCATCTGCGAAATCGTACAGAAGAACCTCCACTCCCGCAGTTACCACAGCGGCCGCTACAGCGCGAAGCAGGAGAAAGGCGTCCACGCCTTCCACCAGATGTATCGCGACCTGCTGCCCGGATAAATTATCGTTGATGGAGAGCCTGGCGTCCCCGCCCGGCCACGAGACAGATAGATGCGTAGAGGATCATTCCTCCAGCGTCCCGGTCACCATAGTTACTCCCGATTTATCCCAAGCAACACGGAATGGCTTCGGGACAGGAACCCGCGATATTCTTGAGAGAGCAAAGCTGTGGCCAGAGGATTCGCTGCGCTCGATCGCTGCTATCGATCGCTGCTATCGATAAACGATCAAAATGTCTTCCCGTCTCGAGAAGCGCGTCATTATCTTCTGCCTCTTGCTGGCAGCCGTCACGCTTGCTTTCTACAACCCGATTGTCCACAACAATTTCGTCGATTTCGATGATCTGTCTTATATTCTCAAAGATAACCATGTTCTGGCCGGTGTCAGTTGGGACACGGTGAAGTGGTCGTTCACGACCTTTCGCGACGGAAACTGGCATCCCCTAACTTGGCTGTCGCATGCTCTGGACTGCCAGCTCTTTGGTCTCAACCCGGTCGGCCATCACTACACCAGCCTGCTACTGCACACGGCCAGTGTCGTGTTGCTGTTCTTGCTGCTCCAGCAAGCCACGGGATTCACTTGGTCGAGCCTCGTAGTAGCTGCCTTATTTGCACTGCATCCGATCAACGTCGAGTCGGTAGCCTGGGCCGCGGAGCGCAAGAATGTGCTAAGCATGTTTTTCTTCCTGCTTGCCCTTCTTGTTTACGACCGCTATGGACGGACCGGCAAGCGCTATCTCTACGGGCTGGTCACCTTATTCTTTGCTCTCGGCCTGCTGGCAAAATCCCAAATCGTCACCTTACCTTTTGTGCTGCTGCTATGGGACTACTGGCCGCTCGGGCGCACCAGCCCGAACGCTCGCTCTGAGCATGATTCCTCTGCCATTCCCAAGTCACGCTCGTTGGCCTATCTCGTCGTCGAGAAGGTGCCGCTGTTCATTCTGGCCGCTGCGGATTCAATCGTCACCGTCCTGGCGCAGCGTGCTGGCGCCTCCGTGCGCACTCTATCCGAAGTTCCTTTATCGGTGCGGATGGAGAACGTCTTCGTCTCCTATGTGAGATATATCGGAAAAGCCTTCTGGCCCTCGCATCTAGTTCCCATGTATCCGCGTCCCGAGAATCTGCTGCCCACCTGGCAAGTCGTGGGAGCCATCGCGCTCCTGCTCCTCATCTCCGCAGTCGTGCTGCGACTGCGTCACGATCGCCCTTATTTGGCCGTAGGTTGGTTCTGGTTCCTGGGAACCTTAGTCCCGATGATCGGAATCATCACGGTGGGTGAACAGGCAATGGCCGACCGCTATGCCTACATCCCCTTCATCGGTTTATTTATCGCAGTTGTGTGGACGCTTGGAACGGCGGTCTCCAAGATTCGCATCCCGAATGCCTGGCCAGCCGCCGCCGCCGCCGTTGTCGTCGTCCTCGTTTTGGGATGTCTCACCTATCGCCAAATCGCCTACTGGCACGACAATGAAACCTTGTGGCGTTATACCCTGAGCGTCACCGACCGAAATTACGTGGCCCACAACAATCTCGCGCTCTCCTTAGCCAAGCGCGGCCAGCCCGATGAAGCGATCCTTCATTTCCGCACCGCCAAGGCAATGCACAGCTATTCGAACGACCAGATTGTCGCGCTCTGCTGGTATGAGTTGCATGTAGGACATCCCCAGGAAGCCGTGGAGGATTGCAATTCTGTCCTGCACAGTCCCTATATTGCGAATGACTTCAAATCTCAAGCTGGCGCATGGAGCGGCCTCGGTCTAGCTGCCTTACAGTTGCAACGCTATGATGAAGCCGCCGAGAACTTCCAAAAGGCTCTACGCCTGAATCCGGAGGAGGGTAACGCGTTAGTTGGAACCGGTCTGCTGGCGCTGCGTCAGGGGCAGTCCGACTTGGCCGTCGCCCAGCTCTTCCACGCCGTTACAGTCGAGCCCACCGATGCCAATGCCCTGCTCTTCGCCGACGCTCTGCGCCGCGACGGCCGTCTAGCCGAAGCTGACTCCGCCCTAGTGCAAGTACACAGAATCGCCTCAGATCTGGCGCAAGCCCAATCCGATGCCGGACTGCTGTTATCCTTCGCCGGACTAAAACCGTTGCCCGAAGATACCGCACAAGCGCGCTAGAACCAAACTAGACAGTTTTCGGGTAATGTCTGCTCTGCCGAACTATAGTCCCAGGTGCTAGGACAAGATCTGGATAAGCGTTCTCGGTCGTTCTCCGCTCTTCGTTAGACTGAAGGTCAACCGTCCTCGCTTCTCACGGACGATAAGGAACTCTCACGACAGCAGTAGCGCCGGGGCGTCGACTGTTTGGCGCGGTCGGCACGCGAAGCGATACCCGTTGAATGGGTACCGTCTGGACATTTCTTATAAAGTCCTATATATTGGACCATATCAGCGCATAAGGATTTATATATGGAGCCTTAATATGAGATCGAGTGTATCAGATGTCCTGCCTTCTGCCGTCAGGCGATCGCTGACCAAATTCGGCAGCGATCTTGCGACCGCACGGCGGAAACGTGGGCTTACGATCCTTGCCGTCGCTGAGCGCACGGGCGTCTCCAAGAATACTTATCTGCGCGCAGAGAAGGGCGACCCTGGGGTCGGCCTTGGCGTTTATGCGATGGCGCTTTTCGTCCTGGGCTTTGGCAGTCCGCTTGGCACCCTTATCGACGTGAGCCGCGACGATACCGGCCTTCTGCTCGATGAAGAACGTCTGCCCAAGCGAGTGCGCATGAAGAAAGCGCTGGTTCCGCAGTCATGAGGCGGAAGGTTGACGTTATGCTAGGCGACGGGCTGCATGTTGGCACGCTGCGTTACGACCTGCAAGGACGTCGCGAGAGCGCCGCTTTCGAGTACGGCGCCGTCTGGCTCGGCGACGCCGCGCGTTTCGCTCTTGGGCCGACGCTTCCGCTCCAGACGGGACCACAGTTCCATCGCAAGTCGATAGACGGTTCTCTCTTCCATGCCGCGATTGCCGACACCGAGCCCAACGGGTGGGCAAGGCGTGTCATCATGCGTGATCACATAAAACGCAGACAAGAATTGCGCCGGGACGGAAAAGAAGAGGCGCAGCCACTCAACGCGCTCGATTATTTGCTGGCCGTGGATGATGTCAGCCGTGTCGGCGCGCTTCGTTTTCGCGACGAAAACGGCATGTTCCGGCGCGCGCAGGAAGAAGGACGCAGGACTGCTCCGCCGCTCGTCGAACTTGGGCATCTTCTCAGCGCGTCGCGTGCTGTCGAGGCGCACAAAGAGACAGCGGCGGACCTTGCATATCTGCGCGGGCGTGGCACGTCGCTTGGCGGCATGCGCCCGAAATGCACGGTCATTGATGATGACGGCGCGCTCAGCATCGGCAAGTTCCCCAGCATCGCGGACGAGCGTGCCGTCACCAAGGGAGAAGTGCTCGCTCTCACGCTCGCCAAAAACGCCGGGATCAATGCAGCCGCGGCGCGTATCGTCGAGAGCGAGGGATTGCCCGTTGCGCTGATCCGCCGCTTCGACCGGCGAGGTGACGGACAACGCCTAATGTATGTCTCCGCCGCGACGATGCTGGGCGTCGAGGCGACGGAACCCGAGGAACATTCTTACACCGAGATTGTTGACGCAATCCGCGTGCACGGGGCCGACGCACAAGCCGACATCGAAGAGTTGTGGCGCCGTATTGCCTTCTCGATTCTGATTACGAATGTTGACGACCACCTGCGCAATCACGGCTTCTTGCATGAACATCGGGAATTCTGGCGGTTGTCGCCCGCCTTCGACATCAACCCGTCACCTGAGCGCGTGCGCGAATCGAAGACCTGGATATCCGAGGATGCAGGCCCCGACATGACCATCGATGCCCTTATCTCCGTGATTGCTTATTTCCGCATCTCGAACGCGCGTGCCAAGGAGATATTGAGCGAAGTTGTGCACGCCGTAGATAACTGGCGAATGACCGGACAAAGTATCGGCATGAGTGACGAAGAGCTTGAGCCTTTCGTGGACGCCTTCGAACACGGTGAACGCGACGCCGCGAAGAAGCTTTTCTGACCTGCACACCGGCTTAATTGCGCGTCGCAATGAAGGCCGCAAATTCACGGTAATCCGAGGCGTATGCTGGAGAATAGCTCTAAACCTTTTGAGTTGAATCCGTATGTTCCTGTTACTCGCCAGACGCCCCCTACGTTTGTGTTGCAGGCTGAGGACGACCCGATTGACGATGTAGAGAATTCGCTGGTTTACTACGCTGCACTGAAGAAGGCCGGCGTTCCCGCAGAGATGCATTTGTATGCGCATGGCGGGCATGCGTTTGGGCTGCGGCGCACGGAGTTTCCAATTACAGCATGGCCTCAGTTGGTGGAGACCTGGCTGGGGACAATCGGAATGATTCCGCACTGATTCGTGTTCGGACCTGAAACCGAACACCCAAACCCAAGCTACGTCCGCTTCAGCAGCAAACAGGTAATGTCATCATGCTGCGGAGTGTTGCCGACATACCGATCCAATTCCTCCAACAAACTACGCAGCATCATTGCCGGAGTGAATCCCGCGCCGCGATCGACCAGCTGGATTAATGCCGGTTCGCCGTATTCCTCTTCCTTGGCATTTTCCGCTTCGACCACTCCATCGGTGAAAATCACCAGCCAGTCTCCGCCTTCCAATCGAGTCGTTCCCACCTGGTAAGGCGCGTCCGCAAGAATTCCCACCGGAATGCCACCCGCCTCCAATCGCTCCACTAAGCCGGATGCCTTTCGCAGAATCGGAACATTATGTCCCGCATTGACATAAGTCACGTCACCGGTCGCCGCATCCAACTCAGCAAAAAAAGCAGTTGTGAAGCGAACTCCGCCTTGGCTGTTCGAACAAGCGTAGCGATTGATGCCGTTCACCAATTCCGCCAGCGTCACCCCTGCGCTCGTTGACAATGTCCGCAGACTAGCCTGGAAGGTCGCCATCAGCATCGCTGCCGGAATACTTTTCCCCGCGACATCGGCAACCACAAACAGTATGCGGTCTTCACTCGGTATCGTCCCCGGCCTCAGAATCACATCGTAGTAATCGCCCGCCACCGTATTTGCCGGACGCGTCGCATAAGCAATCTGATAACCCGGAATCTGCAGCGGCGCGCCTGGCAACAGCCATGCCTGAATATCCTTGGCAATCTCCAGATCGCGTTTCATCACCACCCGGTCAGCCAGCTCCAGCAGCAGCACCAGCAACAGCAGCAATCCGCCCACGACGTGGTAGTCGATTTCAAAGATCTCCACACGTCCGGCTCGGTTGGTGTAAGAGAAGCCGCCCGAGGAAAAGAACAGGAAGATGAGCCCCAGCAAAACGAGCACGCGCCGCGCCGGACTCAACTTTTCCAGGATCGCCCAGAACATCGCCTTCGCGATTTGCCAAAACCGTCGGAAGCGCGACGGTTCGGCCTGTAGATTTTCCAGCCCCGCCGAGTACAGCCGGTAGCTCGAGCGCGCGTCCTTTGCGAACTGCGACCAGAGCTGACTGAGAGCCAGTCCCTCGCTCACCCGAAACCAGAACCGCCGGAAACGGCCGTGCAAGGGAGGTTGTGGCGGAACGGTCTGAGAAGAGGCCATAAGCGGAGCAATCATTATAGGCTGGCAATGTTGTTGAAGGAGAGCTAGTGCCCTCGCCCGTCCGCTCGTTGCTCGCGGCGAGTGAATCCCGAGATAGAAACTCGAAACACCGAGCCGCCTCAAAACAATTTCATCTGCTCGCCCTCCATGTCGACTCGGCGACTACCGCTGCCGCGCTCGCTCCCCATTCCATATTTCCGCCGAAACACCGCCATCAACTCCGACAATCGCTGCCCATATCCCTTCGGCAGAAACGCGCGATCCGCATAGCGCTTCCGATAAAACTCCACCAGGGTAGGGAAGTGTTCCTCGAGAAATGGCAGGAACACCGCTGCCGAACAAGGTTTAAGGAAAAGAGGATTGGGAAAAATATACTTCGCGCCTGCTGCACTAGCCGCTTTTACCAGAGTCTCCAAGTCGCGCGGCCGGTCCGTAATCTCGGGCAGCACCGGAGCGCAGTTTACCCCCGCACACACACCTGCCAGATTCAACTGCCGAACCGCCTCCATCCGCAGATCAGGACGCGGCGCCCGCGGCTCCAGCTTACGAGCCAGTTCCGTATCCATCGTAGTCACCGTCACACTCACAGAGACCCGATTACGCTCGCCCACCCGACGCAAGATCTCTGTATCGCGCGTGATCATATTCGATTTGGTAACAATTCCAACCGAGAGTCCGGAGTGCAAAGCCAGTTCCTCAAGGATTGCCCGAGTCACCTCAAACCGCCGCTCTGCCGGTTGATAGGGATCGGTGGCCGTGCCAATCGCAATTCCCTCGTTACGCTTCACCTTTTTCAACTCCGATCGAAGTAGCCCTGCCGCCTGCTGCTTGACGAAAATCTTCCGTTCGAAATCCACGCCATCCCGCAGCTCCATGAACTCATGGGTGTAACGCGCATAACAGTACTTGCAGCCAAACTCGCATCCGCGATAAGGATTGATCGCCCAGGCGAACGGCAGAATGCGCTTGCTGACCACTCGGCAAAGCAGCGAACGCGCTCCGAGGGTAAAGTACTCGATGTTGTGCCCTTCGCGCAGCGAATCTCCCTCAGCGGCGATCCGGGCAATGCCTACAAGCTTTGGAATGGAGCAATTTTCGTGAAATAGGGGAAGAGAAGACATAAACAATATTCGCCATTTGTTCGCCTTACAATAACCCAAGAGTTCATGGCTGTCAAAGTCGAATTTTCAGCAGAGTTTAGCTTGAGAACAGGAAAGGGTCGACCGTACTGTTAAGGCATCGAAGCGGCTGACCACCAGCCCCGAAATTGGTCAAAATTTGAGGCACGACACCGCCAAACTGCGCTAATATTGCCTCCCACTCACCCCCGGTGGAAGCGCGAGTCCGACTCGTCGCCATCACGCCCGTGTTTCGGAGTTCACATGAAGCGCCTTGGTCGTCTCCTGCATTTCATCGTTGCGGCTGCACTCGGCATTTCCCTGTCCTCTCTGGCCCTGGCCCAAGCCTACTCTGTGACCAATATCGGAACTGGGGCCGAGCAGCCATCGCCGAGCGCGATCGACAACAACGGCGACGTTGCCGGCGTGTTCGTTGTGCGCACGAAACCGCCGCAGTCCCATGCCTTTCTCTATACCAAGACCGGCGGCATACAGGATCTCGGCACTCTCGGAGGAAGCGGAGATGACAGCGCCGCCTTCGGAATCAACACAGCAGGTCAGGTCGTCGGACAGGCAAATTCTTCTCCAGGCAGATCCGATCAGGCTTTCCTCTGGACCGATGCCACAGGCATGATTGACCTCGGCAACCTTGGCGGTCCGAGCAGCGTTGCCAATGCCATCAATGCATCTGGACAAGTTGCAGGACAGTCCGATCTGGCCAACGGATTTACAGCAGGCTTCTTTTGGACCAAGAGCGGCGGGATGCAGAACATCGGCACACTTTCCGGTGGCCAGCAAAGTGGCGCTAACGCCATCAACGCCTCGGGAGAAATTGCCGGCTGGGCCAACGTCGGCAGCAACGACGACGCCGTCATCTGGACCGGGAGCGGCGGTCTGGTTAATCTCGGAATCGACGCCAGCTGCGGAGCCACAGCTCTCGGTCTCAATGATTCGGGAGAGGTCGTCGGCTGGTTTAATAATTCCTCAGGCTGCTCGTTTACTTCCCACGGTTTTTCCTGGACCCACAGCGGTGGCCTCACGGATCTAGGCGTTTTGCCGGGAGCACAATACAGCTTCGCCTATGGCATCAATTCCACAGGGCAAATTGTGGGCACCGGAGATGACTCAAGCTCGGCTGTCGTCGCCCTGCTCTGGACCGGCGACGGCACAATTCACGACTTGAATACGCTGATTGCCCCTGGAATCGCCAGAACTTTGGTTTCAGCCAATGCCATCAACGACGCTGGACAAATTGTGGTGAACGCAACCGCGAAAAGCGGCAAAGGCAACTACGCCCTGCTCTTGACGCCGATCATGACCACCGTTCTTGCGTCGTCGCTGAATCCGTCAGAGTCGGGACAAGCCGTGACCATAACCGCGACCGTCGGGTCGATCGCGGGCCCGCCACCGAACGGCGAGGAAGTCGTCTTCAAACAAGGAGCCACCGTGCTAGCGACCGTTCCACTAACCGCAGGAGTGGCCAGCTTCACTACCTCCACCCTCACCGTAGGTCAGCACAAGATAGTAGCAACCTACGCCGGAGATATAAATTACGCCCCCAGCAAGTCGTTAGTCTTTACCCAGGTAGTAGATAAGTAAAGTCCAGCGCGTTTCATATCGCCAACCTGCTGATGAATGCCTGTTTTGTCGATTGGGCGGGGTGCGAGAGGTATGCCTCATCCTGCTGGGCAATCAAGCCAGACAAGAAATGCTTCTTGGCGAATTTCCGAGTGTCCACAATCCGCTCGTATGACGAGTCACGAATGACCGATGGGGAAGGGCAGCCGCGCGGCCTCTACGGATGCTCCCCCTGATTCGGCACTAGTCCCGGCGGCGGCGGCGGAATCGCAATATCCAACTTGGTAACTGTCCCGAGCGATGACAACGGCTTATCGAATTCGCTCACATGGCCCACCACCAGCACGGCCAGCTGATCGCGATGGAGGTACTTCGCCGCCACCCGAGCCACATCTTCCTTAGTTACTCGTTCAATCCCCTTCTGAAAGTTCTCCAGAAAATCCAGCGGATAGCCATAAAACTCATAGGCCATCTTTTCCTGCAAAACCTTATCCGGAGAATCGAAACGAAACACAAAAGAATTCAGAATAGAATCCTTCGCACGCTTAATTTCCTCGTCGTCGATCGGACGCTTGGGCAGCTCAGCCAGCTCCTGATCAAGGGCCTGAATGGATTCGATCGTGGTGCTGCTCTTGGTGCTAACCATCAGCCGCAGCATTCCGGGATGATCCCACCCGGCGCCGACTCCGCCGCCGACCGCATAAGCAAGCCCCTTCGTAGTGCGAATGTCGCCAAACAGGCGTGAAGAAAATCCTCCGCCGAACGCTTCATTAAACACAGAGACCGCAAAGTAATCAGGATTCCTTCGCGTAATTCCCACCCCAACCATTTGAATGCTGCTCTGATTCACGTCGGTCTTATCCACTTCGTAATAACCGGGCTTCGCGGGAACAGGCTTAATCTCCGGATCGACCAATGCCGGACCCTTAGCCCAGGAACCAAATGCCTCCCGCAGACGCGCCTCCATCTTCGACGAGTCAAAGTCCCCCACCACACCCAAAATGATGTTATTCGGGTGCACGTATTTGCCGTGCCATTCAATCAGATCCTGACGCGTGACCGCCGCCACCGTTGCATACTCGGCCACGCGCGCATACGGATTATTCGCCCCGTAAACCAGCTTCTCCGCTTCTCGTCCCGCAATCTGCGAAGGATCGTCGTTGCGTCGGGAGATGCCGTCATACATCCCTTTCTGTGCAATCTCGATTTTTTCGGCGCGGAACTCCGGATTCTTCAGCACATCCTCAAACACGCGAAACACATCGTCGAAATCTTCTTTCAAACACGAAAAGCTCAGAGATGTCGAGTCAATATCTCCGCCGGATTCAACCTTCGCGGCGCGCTGTTCCAGAAAGTCATCCAGCTGATCGCCCGTCTGTGTCTTTGTCCCGCCGGTACGCCAAACCTCACCATAGATATCGATCAGCCCTGTTTTGTTTGTCGGAACCAAACGCTCTCCGCCCCGAATCCGAGCCGTCCCATCAATCGTCGGTAGCTCGTGATCTTCCTGAAGAAACACCACCATCCCGTTCGGCAACTCAACGCGCTTCGGCTCAGGAGGATTGAAGGCCGGCAGCTTGGGAATCGGTATTTGCTGCCAAGGCGGTTGGGAATTCGGATTTGTCTGTGCCCACAGCTGTCCGGTGCCGCCGAACCAACTCACGAACAGGAAAAGAGCAAAACCAAAGACAACCAATGGCTTCGTAGCCGAGTGTTGCTTCAGCAATAGCCTAAGGCCTCGGAAATCAGGTGTCTTTGTAAGGGCCAGCGGTGCGCTCTTCACTGTCCACCTCCCTGCGGAGCCGCCGCTGCTCCCGGAGGTCCCCCGGCAAACTCGATGATTCCCACCGTCCGGTTTTCCGGAGTAAATGTCTGATTCGCCACCCGCCGAATATCTGCCTTCGTCACCTTCTCGATCCGATCCACCGACCGGAACAGCTCCCGCCAGTCGTCATAGCGCGCCTGATAGAGGCCGAGGTCGGACGCCAGTCCCTCATTCGATCCGAGCGAGCGGATCAAATTCGCCTTGGCCCGCGTCTTGATCATCTTCAATTCTTCATCCGAAATATCTTCTTTCTTCAACCGTTCAATCTCCTCATGGATGGCTGTGGCCATTTCCGGCGGCGTGTGTCCCGGAATTGGAAACGCATAAAACGCGAACAATTGTGGATACTTCGTCCCCGGCAATCCCGTAAATCCCGCCGAGTCTGAAGCAATCTGCTTGTCGCGAACCAGCGCCCGATAAAGACGCGAAGTTCGTCCATTCGACATTAAATCAGCGATGGCGTCATACACCTGATCATCCGGGCTGCGGTAATCGGGACGGTGATAGCCCTCAAGATAGAGCGGCTGCGACTGCTCATGCAGCACCACCGTCCGCTCAGAATTCTGCGGAGGCTCGACCGTAGTAGCCGTGTCCGGCTTAGGCCGCGAAGGAATTCGCGAAAAATATTTCTCCACAATCGGCATCGCCTCCGAAGTCTTCACATCGCCCACTACCGTGACCACCATGTTCGAAGGTACGTAATACTTATCGAAAAAATTCGACGCGTCGGTAGCGGAAAAAGAATTCAGGTCCGAGATCCACCCAATCGTCGGCCGATGATAAGGATGCGCTGCAAACGCCTCTTCCGTGAACTGCTCGAGCAGCCGCCCAATGGGATTGCTGTCCACTCGCATGCGGCGCTCTTCAATTACCACATTGCGCTCTTTATAGAATTGCCGCATCACCGGATGCAGAAACCTCTCCGATTCCAGATAGGCCCACAATTCCAGGCGATTCACCGGAAACGAATAGTGATACCCGGTCTCGTCATAATCGGTGAAGGCGTTCATGCCCTCGCCGCCTTCACTCTCCACAATCTTCCCGAACTCATTTGTATAAGCAGCCGAGAATTTATCAGCCGCCGCAATCGCATCTTTCCAGTCTTGCTCCAGCCGCTTGAGCTTCGCCTCGTCGCGATCGACCGGCTTATCGCGTTCGGCAATATAAGCCGCATACGCCGTTTCAACTTTCGCCAAGGCGATTTTCTCGTCAGGATAATCGCGCGTGCCAATCGTGTCCGTTCCCTTGAACGCCATGTGTTCGAACATGTGCGCCAGACCCGTCTTGCCCATGGGATCCTGCACCGACCCCGCATCCACATGCGTGAAGAACGAAAACACCGGAGCCTCCGGCCGCTCGCAGATCACAACGGTGAGTCCGTTGCTAAGCCTCTTTACCGTGGTGCGCTTCTCAAACGAAGCCAGGTCCTGGCCCACCGCAAGCGAGCACAGCAGGAAACAGACAACAATTGTTTGTATAAGAACTACGCGGACTTTCATCCTGCCTCCCAACTCAAACAAAAAGCAAACCAAAAATCGAAGTTACGTGCAGCCAGTGAACCTTGTCAAACCAGCATGAGGAGAGCGACGGACGCCCTCGCCCGCGCGTCAGCGTAGTTCGGCAGTTGCGTCAGATAGGGGAACGCCTACCAAACACGGCAGGCGTTCTCCGCCACCATCGGTTGTCCCGCCTTGCATCCGAACGCCTGCTGAAACGCCTCCGAGTTCTGCACCGCTCCATTGACCCGCCACTGCCCCGGGGAATGCGGATCCGTGAGCACCCGCTTCCGGGCTTCCTGGTCCGTCACGTTCTGGCACCAGATCTGTCCATAAGCAAGAAAAAATCGCTGCCGAGCCGTATATCCATCGATCGGCTTCACGGGCGTATCACCGATCATCTTCATCAGCGCGATATAAGCCAGCTTCAGTCCACCGTTGTCCGCGGTATTTTCACCGAGCGTCAGTCTGCCGTTGAGCTTGACCTCGCCCTTATCGTCCTTCACCGAAACAAAGCTCGAATACTCCTTCGCCGTGCAATCAACGCGCTTCTCGAATTCCGCGCCATCCTCGGCCGTCCACCAATCGCGGAAGTTACCCTTCGCATCGTACTTGCGGCCTTGGTCGTCGAAGCCGTGCGTGAGTTCATGACCAATCACCACTCCGATGCCGCCATAGTTCACCGCGTCATCCATCAGCTTCCCGTAAAACGGAGGCTGCAAAATTCCCGCCGGGAAGTTGATATCGTTCATCGGAGGCCGGTAATAGGCATTCACCGTTGGCGGAGTCATGCCCCAGTCCTTGCGATCCGTAGGCTGATCGATTTTCTTATATTGACGCGCCACCTCGAACGCTCCCGCACGCATTACATTGCCCGCATAATCGTCTTGCTTGATCGCCACACTGCTGTAGTCACGCCACTGGTCGGGATAGCCAATGTTATTGACGATGGTGCTGAGCTTCTCATAGGCCTTGTTCTTCGTCGTCTCCGTCATCCAGGGCAACTGGCTGATATCCTCACGCATCGCGCTCTCAATGCCCTGCACCATTTTCAAGGTGCGCTCTTTGCCTTCCGCGCCGAAGGTGCGGTCGACATAGAGCTTGCCCAGAGCCATGCCCAGGCTGGCATCGGTCGATTTCACGCAGCGCTTCCAGCGCGGCTCGATCTCTTGCTGTCCCGACATGTATTTGCCGTTGAAGAGAAAATCCTCTTCCACGAAAGCCCTGGTCAGCCCGGGAGCGTAAGTGTTGATCGTCTTCCATCGCAGATACACCTTCCAGTCGTCGAGCGCCACCGTATGGAGCTGCTCATTCACCTGCTTGAAGAAATCGGGATTGCCCACGTTCAGAGAAGTAAACTTCGGCGAGCCGTTATCAGCAAAGTAAAGCGTAAGATCGAAATTCGCGTCGGCAGCCGCGATCTCGGTGACCGTCGTCTTATGGTCGCGACTCTTGGGATCGCGTCGCGCCGTGCGATCCATGGAAGCCTGCGCCAGCCCCGTCTCGATCGCAAGCACGGTCTTGGCCTCGGCCGCCGCCACTTCCTGCTTATCACCCGCCAACTCGAACATCTTCTCGACGTGCTCTACATACTTCTGCCGCGTCTCCACCGACTTCGGATCGTCCTTTATGTAGTAGTCGCGGTCGGGCAGAGTGATCCCGCCCTGGTCGATGAATGCAATGGTTTCCGTCGAATCGTGCATATCGGGCTGGGGATAGAACGCAAACAACGCCGGTGTCGCATTGCGATGCATGCTTGCAACCTCGCGAATGAGATCCGCTTTTGTCTTGATCGCGTCAATGCGTTCCAGCTCTGGGGTCAGCGGAGCAATGCCTTTTTTCTCGATCGCACTCTCATCCATGCATGATGCGTAATAAGCGCCCACCATGGTCTCCGCAGCTGAGTGATTTCCGGGAGACTGCGCCTGGTTCAATATGTCCCGCAAAATATAAAGATTGTGCTCGGCCAGTTCATCGAATCGACCCCAGCGTGACTTGTCTGCAGGAATCGGATTGTTCTTCATCCAGGTTCCGCAAGCGTATTGATAAAAGTCCACGCAAGGATCGATCGATTTATCGATCGCATTAAGATCGAAAGCAGGAATTTCCTTGGGCACGCCCGAAGAAGCCGTGCCGGTCTGACCGGAACAAAGTAAAGCACTGAGCAGCAAAGAAAAAACACAGAAAATCCGAGTCGCCATATTTGCCTCGAGTCGTGAATTGTCGTCCCGCACTAGCCGCGAATGCGAGCTTGTTCTAGGAAGAACTTGCCGGTGAAGATTAAGACGATGCTCATGTAAATGTCGGCAAGGCTTCAATTCGACACACTAGACTAAAGCAACCATCCCTTTCAAGCGCAGGAGCAACTATACTGGGAGCCGTTTCGAACAGAAACCCGCCGCTACATCGCGGATCGCGAACCACGAACGGCCGAAGACGAACGACCCAAGACGAACGAGCAACGACCAACCCATGCCCGCCGCCCCCACCATCGTCGACGTCGAAGGCCGCAAGCTCAAGCTCACAAATTTGGAGAAAGTCCTCTATCCCGCCGCCGGATTCACCAAAGGACAGGTCATCGATTTCATCGTCCGCATATCGCCCGCACTCCTGCCGCATTTAACCGGACGCGCGCTCACCATGAAGCGCTATCCCGAAGGTGTGAATCACGAGTATTTCTTCGAAAAAAATGCTCCCATGCATCGTCCCGATTGGGTAAAGACTACTCCCATCTGGAGCGACAGCAATCACCGCACCGTCCACTACATTCTCGCCAATGACCTGCCCACCCTCGTCTGGATCGCAAACCTCGCCTCCATCGAACTGCACCCATCACTCTCTCTCGCTAGCGATATCGCCACTCCCACCATGATTGTTTTCGATTTAGATCCCGGACCTCCCGCTAACATCGTGCAGTGCGCCCAGGTCGCCCTCTGGGTTCGCAAAATATTCGATCACTTCGGCCTCCAGAGTTTTCCAAAAACTTCCGGCTCCAAGGGCATGCAGGTCTATATCCCGCTAAATACAAGAGTCAGCTACCAACAAACGAAGTCTTTTGCCCAAGCCGTAGCGCGCCTATTGGAACAGGAGCATCCCGAGCTGGTTGTCTCCGATATGAAAAAGTCCGTGCGCACGAATAAGGTCTTCGTAGATTGGAGCCAGAATGACGAGCACAAGACAACCATCTCGGTCTACTCCCTGCGCGCCCGCGAGCAACCCACCGTGTCAACGCCAATCACTTGGGACGAAGTGGAACAAGCGCTAAAGACAAAAGATCCGAGGCATCTAGTCTTCGAAGCAAAAGACGTCCTCGCGCGAGTCGAGAAGATGGGCGACCTGTTCGAACCCGTCCAGAAACTGAAACAGAAGCTGCCCGATCTACACGGATTGGGCGCCGGCCCCAAAGGGGATGAGAAAGAAAAGGCCGACGCCATCGCCTCCGAAACCCGTGCAAAGAAGAAGACGAAACCCAAAATAAAGACGAAAGGGAAGTCGGCGCCAAAGCGCCCCAAGTTATAATCCCGGCGTGTTGATGTGGTCCTCGCGCAGTTAGGTGGGGATTTGGGTGGCGCTGTGCTTCAGCGCTGCGATAATTGCGCAGACCCAATGCGGCTTTCGCCGCTGAGGGCAGCAAATGCCCGCAACCCAGGCTCATTCCATATGGCGAATCTCTATGTCGGCACCTCCGGATGGGCCTATCCAACCTGGAAGCCCGCCTTCTACCCCGAGAAACTCGCCCAGAAAAAGTTTCTCAACTTCTACGCCTCGAAACTCAACGCCGTCGAAGTCAATTACACCTTCCGCCAACTCGTAAAAGAGACAACCGTCCAGAACTGGATCGCCGAAACCCCCGCCCATTTCCGCTTTACCATCAAGGCTCACCAGGTCCTGACGCACATCAAACGCCTGAAGAACACAGAAGAATTCCTCCGGCGCTTCCTGGCCCCCCTCGAAGCTCTGGAGCGTGCCGGACGCCTCGGTCCCGTACTCTTTCAGCTCCCACCCAATTTCCAAGCCGATCAATCCGTCCTCTCCGACTTTCTGAAAACTCTGCCGCGAACAGTCCGCGCGGCATTCGAATTCCGCCACGAATCCTGGTTCTCCAATTCCACGCTCATCGATGCGACCAGCAGCACGCTACGCGAACGCAATATCGCCCTTTGCGTGGCCGAAACCGAAGACCGCAACACGCCCGATGTCCTCACCGCCGACTATGCCTACTATCGTTACCGTAAACCCACCTACACTCCCGAAGAACGGCAGGCAATGCTAAGCCGCATCCACGAGCATCTGGCCGCCGGACGCGACGTCTTTGCCTACTTCAAGCACGAAGAGACGCCAGAAGGCGTGCTGTATGCCGTAGAACTACTGCAAGCGATAAACAAAAAGTAGCCGCAGGAGCGACAACCACTGCCGCCCGCCCATCCTCGAGCGCGCAGGCATCCGGTGCGCTACTTTGCGCATTCCCTCGAACATCTGATACTAGAGCGATGGCCTCAGAAGCCAACCAGCGCACGCTCTCCGCCTTCCTCGACTATCTGCGAGTGGAACGCGGATCGGCGAAGCTAACCATCGCCGCCTACTCGAGCGACTTGGTCCAGTTCGCCGAGTTTCTGGAGAGTCGCCGCATCGTGCTACGCGCAGCCAAGCGTGAAGACGTCCGCGAATACATGCAGGAATTATTTTCGAACGCGCTCGAGGGACGCTCGGTAGGCCGCAAGCTCTCCGCGATTCGCCACCTTTACCGTCATTTGCTGCTCGATGGGAAGATCGACAAAGATCCCACGCTCAACATCGATCTGCCCAAGCAGTGGAAAGTTCTGCCCAAGGCGCTAACGCGCGACGAAGTAGGATCCATGCTGAGCGAAACGCATCGGTCGAACGAAACGGCCCGCACTACCGCGCTAGCCCTCCGCGATCGCGCCATGATCGAACTTCTCTACGCCGGAGGGGTGCGTGTCTCCGAGGTTGCCGATGCCAGGCTCGAAGACCTGAAACTCGATATGGGATACATCCTCGTCCGCGGTAAGGGCGACAAAGAGCGCTTGGTTCCGCTTGGAGCGCCCGCCCAGCAAGCGTTACAGCAATACTTGAAAAATGCCCGTGAAATGATTGCCAGGAAAAAGACCTCGCCGCTATTATTTCTGGCTACCGGCGGCCATCGTCTAACTCGTCAGCGCGTCTGGCAAGTGGTCGGCAAGGCCAGCCTCGCAGCGGGACGCCACGCCAGTCCCCACATGCTGCGTCACTCCTGCGCCACGCACATGGTCGAGAACGGAGCCGACCTGCGCACCGTGCAAACCATCCTCGGCCACTCCGACATTTCGACCACGCAGATCTATACCCACGTAGCGCTGGACCGCCTGAAGAGCGTATACGCCAAGCATCATCCGAGGGCGAAAGCGAAGCCATGAATCAACCACCCATTCCCAGGGACACCGAGAAAGTCTTTTGGGGTTTTCCGATCGATTTGCCTACCTCTGTGCCTCCGTGCCTCGGTGATGCATGATCTCAGTCTGCCGGACCATACGATGAAGCAGTCCCGCACTATCGTTGAGCAAGCGACCGACGACTTCCTGCGCCACTTGCGCGAACGCAACGCCTCGCCGCACACCATCAAGGCCTACGCCGGAGACCTCGACATCTTCGCCGCCTATCTCGGTCCGAGAATCGGCGCGCGTGACTGGAAAAAAATCGATCACATCGCAATCCGAGGCTTCCTCTCCCATCTCTACGACAAAGGCTTGAGCAAGACCTCCGTAGCCCGCGCTCTCGCCGCCGTGCGCTCGCTCTATCGCTGGCTGGCGCAAGAAGGAGTCGTCGAGCAGAATCCGGCCAAGCTTGTCTCCACGCCCAGGCTGCCCAAGAAACTTCCGCGCGTTCCCACGATCGAGGAAATGAACGGAGTGCTCGACGGCAAAATGCCCGAGATCGCCTCGTTCCCCGAGCGCGACCGTCTCCTGTTCGAACTCCTCTACGGATGCGGCATTCGCAACTCCGAGCTGGTAGGGATCAATCTCGACGACATCAGCCTCAGCAACGAAGCCATCCTGATCCGGGGCAAAGGCAAAAAACAACGCTACGTTCCCTTCGGAGGCTCAGCCCTGGCAGCGCTCGCCCTCTACCTGCCCTGGCGCCAGCAACTGCTCGCCACGCTCAAGAAAACGATCTCCACCAAAGGCACACCCGCCCTGCTCGTCAACCAGCGCGGCGGACGTCTCACCACCCGCAGCGTGGGCCGCATCGTGAAACGCATCGCCGTAGCCAAAGGACTGTCCCCCGAAGTGCATCCCCACACGCTGCGTCACGCCTTCGGCACCCACATGCTGGAAGAAGGAGCCGACCTTCGCGCCATCCAGGAACTCCTTGGCCACGAGCGCCTAGCCACCACCGAGCGTTACACCCAACTCTCAGTCCAACACGTAATGAACGTCTACGACCGGACACACCCGCGCGCGAAGTAACCCACGAAATCTTGTTTGGATGCATTACGTTGAACACGTTCAATTTTTCCCTTGACGCCGAAGTCGCATTGTGACATCGTATTGAACGTGTTCAATATGTCTTTCCCGAAAGGCCGAGAAGTCGTTTCTAGGGTGTCCGATTCCCGGCCCGAAGATTCGCGCACCGTCGAAAAAATGACTCGCAGCGAGGCGACGCAAGAGCAAATCCTCGACACTGCGATTGGACTGTTTCGGGAGCATGGTTTTGACGAAACGACGATGCGCGAGATAGCCAGCGAGGCTGGAGTGGCGCTCGGTTTGGCCTACCATTACTTTCCCAGCAAAGAGGCGCTGGTAATGGCCTACTACGAGCGCGTGCAGCGGGAACATCATATCGTTGCGCATGAGCAGCTCGCGCATACCCGCTCTCTGCGCGATCGTCTCGCCATGCTGTTCGAGACTAAACTTGACATCCTCAAAGACGACAGAAAATTGTTGGGAGCATTGTTCCGCTACACGGGAAACCCCGATCATCCCCTGTCATTTTTGGGCAAGGCGACTGCTCCACTTCGTGCCGATTGCATGAGCTTGTTCGCCGAAGCGTTGGAGCCCGAGCGATTGCCCGATGATCTGCGTGAGCTCCTTCCGCTCGCCATGTGGGCTTTGCACATGGGAGTGCTGCTGTACTTCCTTTACGACTCCTCCCCGAACCTCAAGCAAACGCGGAAACTGGTCAACGGTTCGGTGGACTTGACGGCAAGTTTTCTGAAATTGGCAAAGTTCCCGTTGCTGCGTCCGGTGCGTCGCAGCGTGATGGGGTTGCTACGTGATGCAGGTTTGATTCAGCCCAGGTAAAACGAGGTGACCGAGATGAAACAGGGATCGTGGAAATGGTTATTCACCTGGGAGGGCCGCGTTCAGCGTGGGCCCTATCTTCTGGCAGGATCGATCCTAACCGTCATCAAGTACGGGATCGATTCTCTGGTGGCAGCCCATTTTGGACAGACATGGCAAATCTGGAACTACGTCCTGCCCGGGAGCCAGCTTTCAGTCTTCGAGTTGGGACAAAGCCGGCCGGAGATGTACGCAATCTTGTGGGCGATCGCAATTCCTTTTTTCTGGGTTGGGATTGCGCTCACCCTAAGGCGACTGCGCGATGCAGGAGATCGTCCGGCCTGGATATTCCTGTTCTTTGTCCCATTGGCCAACCTGCTGCTTTTTCTTTGGCTGACACTTGTTCCAAGTACCGCTAAACCAATCACCGAAGCTACGGCGGCGGCCGAGCCGCGGCCGGGAAACCTTCGCACTGAAATTGTCGGCGTCGCCATCGCTGTGGTGCTTGGCGTCGCGCTGGCGGTCTGGGGCATCCAGGTACTTTTTCTGTATGGCTGGGGCCTATTCCTCGGAATTCCTTTCTTCACGGGATTCGTCGCCTCCTGGTTCCTGAACATAAAGAAGACCCGCTCGTCGCTGAGCACGATCGCCGTGAGCGCCCTCGTACCGGCTCTTATTGGCACTGCCCTGCTGAGCCTCGGACGTGAAGGCTTGGGCTGCCTGCTCATGGCCGTCCCGTTGACTCTTCCGTTCTCGATTGCCGGCGGCTTGATGGCGCGGTCAATTTTGCAGCGCCGCAGCCAGACCATCGCGTCGCCGAACTTTGCGGCTTGTGTGGCCATCCTGCCGCTTGCCATGTTTGCCGAACACGCCGCCAAATTCGATCCGCCGGTGATCGCTGTTACCACCGGCATCACCATCGACGCCCCAGCCTCGGTCGTATGGCGTAACGTCATTGCCTTTCCCCCACTCGCGCCTCCGCAAGAATGGCTGTTCCGAGCCGGCATCGCGTATCCGACCTCCGGGCAGATCGTGGGATCGGGGCCCGGAGCCGTGCGTTACTGCCATTTCTCGACCGGCGATTTCATCGAGCCGATTACCGTGTGGGATGAAGATCGGTTGTTGGCCTTTGATGTCTCGTCCCAGGCACCAGCCATGCAAGAGCTGAGCCCTTGGAAGATTACGCCTCCTCATATTGGCCGCAACTACATGCGCTCCCGCCATGGACAGTTCCGACTCGTTGCGTTGAGTGATCAACGCACACTCTTGGAGGGAACGACGTGGTATCAGAACTATTTCTGGCCACAGGCCTATTGGCGCTTATGGTCAGATGAGATCGTGCATCAAATTCACCTGCGTGTACTACGGCACGTCAAACAACAGGCAGAGGCCCGCTAGCCCTTCGCCCCGCGTTCTCGGTTCTCCGAAAAAGCGTCGCGCTCCGATAGCCAGCGGTGCGATCCCTGCAGTAGTCTCGCGATTTCTACAACGTTCTGTTTGGCTCGATAAACGACGACAAATGGAAGCGGGGCTATGCAGGAGGGTCGGCCGAGAGATAGGCGGCCGGGAAGAATTCCCGATGCGACTTTGAAAAGAAAGTCATTACCCTGGTAACTTTCCTCCGACGCTCCATTGCTTCAACATGGCACGAGGGCGTTTCTCGCGCGCCGACGCTCCGGGATATTACGCAGTGGCCAAAACCGATGAGTAAGATCGCAAAAGAAAGCATTCTGCTCTTGTCGCTGTTTTTGATTGCGGCGATGGTGCAATTTTTCGCGCAGTCGCTGCCCATGGCGCTCTGCTTTTACTTTCTGCCGACGTTATATTCGGCCTACTATTTCGGCCGCCGCCACGCCACCCTCACCGCTTTCGCCTGCGTATTCCTCGTCGTTCTGCTGGACTTCCTGAATAGCATGATGCCTTCGCATCGTGTGCTGGCGCTACCGGATGAACGCCTCTTCAATTTCGCCATCTGGGCGGGGATTTTGGCCGTCGTTGGCTATGTGATGGGCACGCTCTACGAGCGGAAGCAGGCGATGACCTCCGACATCCGGGAGAGTTTCAGCGGGCTGCTGCTGATTTTGCAACACTTCATAGCCAATGAAAAACTGGGCAGCGGCGAGAGCATGCGCGTAGTGCAAGCCTCAGCCAAAATAGCGGAAACGATGGGCCTCGGTTCCGATCGTATCGAATTACTGCGCTCCGCCGTCTTGTTGCGTGATCTGAGCAAGCTCGGCATCAGCAACGACATTCTCTACAAGGCGGCCGACGTCAGCCGCGAGCAAGTGGTGGCAAGTTTCCGAAAGCCCCGCAAGGCCGATCCGCGCACCCAAGCCACCGGTGATTCGCTCAGAAGGGTGATTCCGATCATCGTGGCGCAGCAGATTGTGCGCGAGCAGGGAGCGCGTTCGGTCAATGTTCCAATCGAGGCGCATATTCTGGCGATCGCCGATGCTTACCAGAAATTGATCAGCGGAGCGGACGGCAAAGTCATGTCGCCACTGCAGGCCGAACAAGAGATTCTGGCCGGAGCCGGCCAACGATTCCACCCCGGAGTCGTCGATGCCTTCGCGAAAGCCTTCGGGGCGCGATCTCAAGGCGCGGGCGCGTAAGCGTCAAACTTGAACTTCAGGCAACAGATTGCGCTCCGTCGGAGTTTTTTCCAACCGAATCTTCCCCTCGCAATTCGTGCCACATGGCCACAACATTGGATGTCAATTCAGAAGTAAGCTGCTCATAAGCAGCCTCACTCGCCTCGTTCAGTGGCGGAGGTTGCAATGGCTTGCCGAACACCACTTGCAGATTGGCAACCTTCGGATACTTCTCGTGCCGCGGCCAGGCTTCGTAGAAACCCTCGATGGCAACTGGAACGATCGGAGCCTGCGCGTGGATGGACAGAATCGCGGCGCCCTTGCGAAACACTCTTGGCTTACCGTCGTTGGTGCGCTCGCCCTCGGGATAGAGGATCAGAATGCGTCCGTGGCTGAGGCCGAAATATCCCGCGCGCATGGCTGGCACCAAATTCGCGTCGGGATCGAGGACGACCACCCGGATCCATCGCGCCAGTCGGCGCATAAATCCTTTGCCGAAAATTTCGCTCGTGCCAACCGCAAAAGTATCGCGAAATACGTGCCAAGGCAGCATTCCCGCCATCACCAGCGGATCGACATAGCTCTGATGATTCGAACAGAGCAGGTAAGGACCTTTGGCGGGAAGGTTCTCGAGCCCACGCGCTTTGAGATGAAACGGTCCACGCGCGACCAGATAAATCAGCCGCCCCAACAGAAAGAAAGGAACGTCAGCAAAAATATTGTGACGCGCCAACGCAAGCACCTCGGGATCGGTCACCGGCTCGCTCAGAATCGTCGACCACGCGGGAGCCGCCGCCCCTGCATGGCGTTCGCCATGATCCGCGCTGGCAAGAGCGGCATCGACCAGGTCGCGGACGGTATAAATTTCGGCGAGCTGCGACTCGGGCACATGGCCACCCAGTTGCTGTTCGAGCGCAGTCAGCAATTCGACTCGTTGCATCGAATCCAGTCCCAGATCGAGCTCCAGATTGTGAGTGGGGCGAATCGCTTCGAGCTTATTGCGCGAAGCCTCCCCGACGATCGCCAGAGCGCGCTGCACATCCTCGCGCTCCAGCCACGACTTCTCTTCGTCGGTTAACGACCTCTCTTGTTCCGGGCCAGCCTCCGAAGCCTCGCCGCCTCTTTGTTTCAGCTCGCGAACTTTCTTTTCGATTTCAAAGCGCTTCAACTTGCGCGTGGTCGTGCGCGGCAGATCTTCTTGCCAAATGTCATAGCTTCCCAGCCGTTTTGTAGACGCGATCTTGTGCGAGAGAGCTTCGATCTCGAATCGAACCGCTTCTTTAGAGTTGACGATCTTGCGTTCGCGCAGCAGTTCAAAGTTGGGCACGATCACGGCATAGAGCCGCTCCGATGTCGGATCGCCCGGACGCGATTCGAGCGCCATCACGCAAATCTCCTTAACGTATTGCGCTTGCAGATAGTGCGCCTCGATCTCCTCGGGATAGACATTTTTCCCATTGGCGAGGACGATGACTTCCTTGCGCCGCCCCGTGATGAAGAGATTGCCATCGGAATCGAAATAGCCCAGATCGCCGGTGTAGAACCACCCGTCGCGCAGCACCTGCGCCGTGGCTTCAGGACGATTCCAATATCCCTTCATCACGATCGCGCCTCGAACCGCAATTTCACCCGCGGGCACCGAGCCCTCGTCCACCGGCTTCGGGTCCACAATCCTAGCCTCAACTCCGGGGAAAGGTCGTCCCACCGAACCAAAGACAACCTGTCCAGGAGGATTGATGAAAGCGCCACCCGTGGTTTCGGTCAGGCCGTAAGCATTCAGAACGTCGATGCCGAAGGAATAAAAATCGCGAGCGATCGCAGGATCAAAGCGCGAACCGCCAGTGACCAGATAGCGCATGCGTGCGCCGAAGGTGGCATGAATCTTTCCAAAGAAAGTCTTACCAGCGTTGATCCCCAGTCGCCGCAGCCCACGATTGAGCGCCATCAGCGTCCGTACCAATCGCAATGTGAGCTTGCCGCGTTTATTCAGCTCTTTAAAAATGCGCTCGTGGATCAGGTAAAAAAACTGCGGCACGACGCAAAAGGCAGTAATCTCACGCTCTCGCAGCGCGCGCAGCAGTTCCGTGGTGTTCAGCGTCTCCAGATAAACAACCCGCGCGCCGTTAAATAGAGGCAAGAAAAGATTCGCCATCTGCGCCAAGACGTGAAACATCGGCAGAATTCCAAGCAGAGCGTCAGAAGAGTCAATCTTGATGACCGCGAGCACAGAATTCGCTTCACCGACGAGGTTGGCGTGCGTCAGCATGACGCCCTTCGGATCGGCGGTTGTGCCCGAGGTGTAGAGCAGAGCCGCAAGGTCATCCTCATTGGGCACAACGGGCTGAAACTCAGCCGGGCCGGCGGCGAACATCGAATCGAGGTCACCGGCAAGGCTCGGCGCGTTCGCCGGAGCGCCGTCTTGCTCGGCCGCGGCCGATGTCATCACAAGACCCACATTCAGTCCCTCCACCGCCTGCGCCGCAACCGGAAGATGCTTCACATCGCAGAACAAAAGCGAAGCGCCACTGTCGATCAATAGCTTCCTCACCTGATCGGCGTGAAAAGCCGTGTCCAGCGGAACGGCCGTTCTGCCAGCGGCGATAATTCCTAAATAGGCCGCAACCCATCGTGGATGGTTAGCGGCCAGAATCGCCACTCGCGCGTCGCGCGCTCCCCGTGTCGAGAGCCAGTTCGCTACGCTCTCCGACATACGACTCAATTCTGCGAAGGTAAGGCGCTCAACCGTCTGCTGCCGTTGAATCTCAAGAGCAATGTTTTCGGGAAACTTGCCGGCCGATTCCTGGAATCGTTGAAAGAAGGCGGACATGGTCGGAAGAAATCTTACAGGAAACCCGGGTAGCTGGTCTGCGCCTAGACTGAGTCCACCAGCGGCAAGGGATTTCTTCGGGTTTCGTGTTGCCTGGCTCTTACGCCATCCCTCCCGCATCTAATGTGCTAGGCTTTTACTCATAGCTCAGGACACGTGTCCTCTGAAGGATTTCCTTCTTGATCAATACATTGTTAGGCAAGGTCTTCGGAACGAAGAACGAGCGCGAGGTCAAGCGCTTGCAGCCTCGTGTGGCTGCGATCAACGCGCTCGAAGCGGAGATGCAAAAGCTCTCCGACGAAGAACTTCGCGCCAAGACGGGGGAGTTTCGCGCCCGTATTCAGGAACGTCTCAGCTCAATCCCCGACGAACCGGAGGCAAATCCCGATTCCCCGGAAACTGCTCCGGATATCGACCGCCAGAAACAAATCGAAGAGCAGCGCAACCGGGCGCTAAAGGAAGTTCTTGACGAGATTCTGGAAGAGGCATTTGCCGTGGTTCGCGAAGCCGGACGGCGCGTGCTCAACATGCGGCACTTTGATGTGCAGTTGATCGGTGGCATGGTTCTGCACGAAGGAACGATTGCAGAAATGAAGACGGGCGAGGGCAAAACCCTGGTCGCGACCCTCCCGGTATACCTAAACGCCCTCAGTGGACGCGGCGTGCATGTCGTTACGGTCAACGATTATCTGGCCAAGCGCGACTCGGAATGGATGGGCAAACTGTACGGCTTTCTCGGACTGACCGTGGGCGTAATCGTTCACGATCTTGACGACGCCGAACGCCGTGCCGCTTACGCCGCTGATGTAACTTACGGCACTAACAACGAATTCGGCTTTGACTATCTGCGCGACAACATGAAGTTTGACCTGCGCGATTGCGTGCAGCGGGAACATAACTTCGCCATTGTTGACGAAGTGGATTCCATCCTGATCGACGAGGCGCGGACCCCGCTCATCATTTCGGGCGCCAGCGAGGAGTCGACCGACAAGTATTACAAAGTAAATCGCATCATACCGAAGCTGGAAAAGGGTGAAGAAGTCGATACGGCGCCGGGCGAACCCAAGATCATGACGGGCGACTATGTGGTCGACGAAAAGCACCGCAACGTCACTGTTTCCGATGACGGCTGGGAGAAAGTAGAAAAACTGCTTGGCATCGGTAACATCGCCGACCCGGAAAACTGGGCGCTCAAGCATCACGTCGAAACCGCCGTCAAAGCGCACGCGCTCTATAAAAAAGACGTCGAGTATGTGGTCAAAGACGGTGAAGTGCTGATCGTGGATGAGTTCACCGGTCGCCTCATGCCAGGCCGCCGCTGGTCTGACGGACTGCACCAGGCGATCGAGGCCAAAGAGAACGTGAAGATCGAGCGCGAGAATCAGACGCTCGCCACCATCACCTTCCAGAATTATTTCCGCATGTACAAGAAACTGGCGGGCATGACAGGTACGGCGGAAACCGAAGCCTCCGAGTTCGACAATATTTACAAGCTCGACGTCATCGTCATTCCCACCAATCGCGTGCTGCTGCGCAAAGAGAATCCGGACATCGTCTATCGCACCGAGAAGGAAAAATATTTCGCGGCCGCCGACGAAATTCAGAAGTTGCACGACAGCCACCAGCCCGTGCTGGTCGGAACAACTTCGATCGAAAAATCCGAGCGTCTTTCCGAGTTACTGAAGAAAAAGGGGATCAAGCACGTTGTTTTGAACGCCAAGTATCACGAGCGCGAAGCGGAAATTGTCGCGCAGGCCGGACGCAAGGGCATGGTCACCATTGCCACCAACATGGCCGGCCGGGGCACTGACATTCTGCTGGGCGGCAATGCCGAATTCATGGCGAAGCAGGAATGCGTGAAGAAGGGAATTGCGCAGCCCCTCCGCGCCGCGCAAGGCAAGATTGAAGCCGACATCGACGATTCCAACCGCACCGTCTGGTATTACGCCGGAAATGAATACGGCGTTCCAACCGATCAGTGGAACGAGATTTTTGCGCGCTACAAAGCCGACACCGATCGTGAACATCAGGAAGTGATCGAGGCCGGTGGATTGCACATCTTCGGCACCGAACGCCACGAAGCGCGCCGCATCGACAATCAGCTTCGTGGACGCGCCGGCCGCCAGGGCGATCCCGGCTCGTCGCGTTTCTATCTTTCCCTGGAAGACGATCTGATGCGGATCTTCGCCAAGGAATGGGTTTCCAAGCTGCTGCAGCGCCTCGGCATGGAAGACGGGATTCCTATTGAAAGTGGCATGATCACGCGCCGTATCGAAGCCGCACAGAAAGCCGTCGAAGGGCAGAACTTCGAAGCCCGCAAACATCTGCTCGAATATGACGATGTCATGAACAAGCAGCGTACAGCGGTCTATGGACTGCGCCGTCGTTTGCTCGAGGGCCTCGATCAGAAAGATCTCATCATCGAAGACTACGTCTCGGGAATTCTCGGCAACATCATCGAGCGCTACTGTCCACTCAAAGAGCACTTTGACAATTGGGATATCAAAGCGCTCAAAGACGCGATCGTGGCGCGTTTTGGCGTCGACGTTTACGCAGAAGGCATCAAGCCCGAAGAGATGAACCGGCAGGAGCTGGGTGACGGCATCTTCGAAAAACTCAAACAACAGTATGACGCGAAAGAGAAGCTCATCGGCGCCGAGGCTATGCGCTATCACGAGCGCATGATCATGTTAAGCGTAATCGATGCGCAGTGGAAAGATCACCTGCTTTCGATGGATCACCTCAAAGAAGGCATCGGCCTGCGCGGATACGGACAGCACGATCCCTTGGTCGAGTACAAGCGCGAGTCCTTCGACATGTTCGAAGAGATGATGCAGCGCTTCCAGGAAGAAACAGTTCGCTACTTGTATCTGATGCAGATCATGGAGCGTCCGCCCGATCCAGGCCCAAGGCCGGACGCCCCATCCCCCGGCCGCAGTCTAGGTTCGGATGGAATTTCGGGGCAAGGTCCAGGTGCTGGCGCACCCTCGGTCATCACCGGCGGTCGAGGCGGCAATGGCCGCCCGCCGCGCCAGGTTGCAACCTCGGTGGATGAAATCGAAGAAGCCTTCCAGCGCAAGAAAAGGAAAGAACTGGAACAAGCGCGCATGGCCGGCGCCGGCGACATGCAAGTGCAACAGGTCGTGCGCTCGGGAGACAAAATAGGGCGTAATGATCCTTGTCCCTGCGGCAGCGGCAAGAAATATAAGAAGTGCTGCGGGGCCAGCGCATAGATTTTCTCGTATGGTTGCAGTGGGTGCCGGCGCAGCCCCTCGCGGGTTTCATTTCTTGCCGACCGAGCCAAACGTCATTTCCTTCGCCCCGCTGCGCGCGCGTCGCTTCCATGCAAAGAACAGCTCGGCATAGGTCTGCGTAACATAATCCGTGGACGCAATCCCAAGGGCGCGCGCTGTGCGGTCAATCCAGCGCGCCGGTCCTTCGATCTCACCGAAGTTTCCAATCGGAGTCTCGTCGAGCACCACATGGCCCGCACCGTCGCTCCACTCCGCCCGATATTTCTCGTAGCGGAAGCTAGGAGCGAAGCCAAGCGCACGGAGAATCGCGTCCATTTGCTGGCCATTCTCCACGCGTGTTTCCAGTTCGACTCGAACTTTATGGCGACCGGAGTCGCCTTTCGCCTTGTGTGTCAGCATCCAGCGATCGCCATACTTTCGAAGCCGCAGTAATTCACCCCGCTTGCGCAACTCCTGCCCAGGCAGATCGTAAAGTGAATTCATTTCGTGGGTGGAGCCAGTGATTTGCCTGAATCCCGCTCGCTTCAGCGCCCCGGTTAATGCAGGCAGACTCTCAATTCGAAATTTAATTTCGATTTCCTTCGGCATGTTGAAATCTTAACCGCCGAGACCGCTAGAGGGCGGAGAAAACTCGAAATAAGACTGGCTGGAAGAATGTACCGAAGATTAGCAGACACAAGATATACCGATTTAGCCCAAGTATTTCTCGGCGCACTCTGCGCCTTCGAGGGCGAAAAGCCATCGGACTTACGCTTTCGGCTCAACCTCAGACTTCGGCTCCCGCCGATGGAACCAGCTCATGTGCGGCAAATCGCGCTCCACTCTCCGCCGTTTCGCGATCAGCTCGGCTGTGATTGCGACGGCAATCTCCTCCGGTGTAATGGCTCCAATATCGAGCCCAACCGGTGCGTGGACACGATCGAATAAATGCGCCGACAATCCCTCCTGCTGTAGTTCTTTGAAAATCGTGATCGTCTTGCGCTTTGACCCAATCATTCCAATGTAGCGTGCCGGAGTCTGCACCGCCCAGCGCAGCATGCGCATATCGTCCCTGTGCCCGCGGGTGACGATTACGATGTACGATGACTCTCTCGGTGTGAGCTCGGTCGCAGCCTTCTCGAAGTCGTCAACGATCACCTGCTGCGCCTCCGGAAACCGTTCCCGATTCGCATAGGCAGCGCGATCATCGATGATCGTGACGTCGAATCCGGCGATGCGCGCAATTTTATAAAGGCTTGCAGCGACATGACCTGCGCCAAAAATATACAGATCCGCTGGAGGCAAGATCGGCTCCACAAAAATCTCCAGCGTACCGCCGCAGACGAGGCCAGTGTCATACTTCGGATCCTGATTCAGATCAAAGCTCAAGGTGCGCGGCTTCTCCGATTCCATCACTTCGCGCGCTGCCTGCCACACCTCGGCTTCCACGCAGCCGCCACCAATGGTTCCAACAATCGAGCCATCGTCCCGCACCAGCATTTTTGCGGTCTTGAACGACGGAATCGACCCTCGCACGTTCACGATGGTCGCCATTGCCCCGCGGCGCCCGTCTTTGCGCAAGCGCACAATCTCCTCGTACAGGTCCATAGCACTGATTATGGTGGGCAGAATAGAGAAGGTCAAACTCTCACGGAAAGGGGTAGTGACAAGGGTTTGGACCTGGCCACTACCTGGAAGGGAGCACTTCTCGGCCGCAATCCCGCTGCTCTCCTCTGCTCGCTGGGGTGAGGAACTCGAGCGTAGTCTGTGCTAGCGTGTAGAGTTCAATTTTTGCGTCTGAAAGCGCAGGAGCTCCCATGAAAGCTGTTCGCATTCATCACTTCGGCGGACCCGAAGTCCTCACCTACGAAGATATTCCCGATCCCAAACCGCGCAAAGATCAAGTCCTCGTCCGCGTGCGCGCCTGCGCAATGAACCATCTCGACCTTTTCGTGCGCCAAGGATTGCCCGGAGTAAACCTGCCCCACATTCTCGGCAGCGACATTGCGGGCGAAATTGTCGAGGTCGGCGAGTACATTACCGACCTCAAGCCCGGGCAACGTGTCCTCCTCGCCCCCATGCATTTCTGCAACCACTGCCCCAAGTGCGTTGCCGGACTGCAGAACCAATGCCGCCAGTTCACCGTGCTAGGCAATGGCGTCGACGGCGGTAACTGTGAACTGATCGCAGTCCCTGCGGTAAATGTCTTCCCGATTCCCGATTCGCTCGACTTCAATGAAGCCGCCAGCGTTCCATTGGTATTTGTCACCGCGTGGCACATGCTTACCGGACGTGCGGCCGTCCGTCCCGGCCAAACCGTGCTGGTGCTCGGCGCAAACTCAGGCGTTGGCATTGCCGCCATTCAGATTGCGAAATTGTTCCAGGCCCGCGTGATCGCAACCGCTGGCGACGAGCGCAAAATGGAGCTTGCCCGCGAACTCGGCGCCGATTTCGTAATCAACCATTATGAGCAGAAGATTTCGCAGGAAGTTCGCAAGCTCACCAACCTCGAGGGTGTCGACATCGTCATCGAGCACGTCGGCGCCGCGACCTGGCAGGAGAGCGTAAAGTCGCTCAAGACCGGCGGCACGCTCGTCACCTGCGGGGCCACCACTGGACCGAAAGTTGAACTCGATCTGCGCTTTCTGTTCTCGCGCCAGCTATCAGTGCTCGGGTCGTACATGGGCACGTTGAGCGAACTCCATGAAGTGCTCAGTCACATCTTCGCGGGACGCCTGAAGCCCGTAATCGACCACACCTTCCCCTTGAAAGACATCCGCACCGCGCATGAATACCTGGAGAAAAGCCAAATGTTCGGGAAGATCATTCTGAACCCGTAGTCCGTTTCACGGAAGCGTGCGCCGGCACCAGTCGGAGGTCGTCCCAGTCAGTAAAACTTTCTCGCCGAACGCAAAAACATCAAGTTGTTCTCTTCTGCTGTCGGGCCACGACAAAGAACCCAAACCTGAGTTCGCCTTTGATGCACAGTACTCTCGCCCTGAACTGATGGATTTCATTCGCGAATCCAGGCGAGAAGATCCATTCCGCTGCGCACTTGCCCTCTCTGCGGTTAAAATATAGCCATGGCGGAAGAACTCAGCTTTGGTCCCTACGTCGACGTCGTAAACGGCAAGAAAGTAGTCAAGGAGCTCATCTACGGAGGCGGTGTGCCCGAAGGCATCGTCATGACTACGCTCGACTCGACTGTCAACTGGATGCGCAAGAATTCGATCTGGCCCATGACGTTTGGCTTGGCCTGCTGCGCGATCGAGATGATGTCGATGGGTGCCTCACGCTTCGATATCGCGCGCTTCGGCGCAGAAGTATTCCGGCCGTCGCCGCGGCAGTCGGATCTGATGATCATCGCCGGCCGCGTCTCGAACAAAATGGCGCCCGTAATTCGTCAGCTCTGGGAGCAGATGCCGGAGCCAAAGTGGGTCATCTCGATGGGAGCGTGCGCAACTTCCGGGGGCGTCTTCAATAATTACGCCCTGGTGCAGAGCGTAAATCAGGTTATCCCCGTGGATATCTATGTACCCGGCTGTCCGCCGCGTCCCGAGCAGTTGATTTACGCAATCACGCTGCTACAGGACAAAATCATGACCGAACGCGGCACGGTAAAGAAGGCGTTGAACCTGGTTCCTCGCGGAGAAGTTCAAGAGCGTTAGCTTCGAATTGACTTTCAATCGCTCGACCATCCTATCTCGCAATGACCGATCTTCGGTCACTGGTCACTGCTTCATCCGTGTAGCCAGCTGCCGTTCCGGCGGGGTCATCTCGCTCCAGACCGCGCTCAAATCCTTTTCCAGGATCTGATTATTCGGATCCACCTGCAGCGCCAGCGCAAACCATAGGTACGATGTCGGCAGATCGCGCGGCACGCAGTGGCCCGTCGCATACATGGTCCCGAAAGCGCTCCGCGCCTTGGCATTGGACTTGGCCGAAGCTGCCTTCAAATATTTCACTGCCTGGTCACAGTTCTCCGCCGCGCCTCGTCCGTAGAGAAAAGCGTCGGCTTTGCGGAAGTCCGCGTCGCCGCTATCAACCGCTTCGGCTGCGGTCGGCTTCGAAGCCTCGACCCTCGAAGCTCCCGCTGAATTCACGCCGGCCTCGCGTTTCGCAGCAATCTTTTCGGTCGGCGCATGTTGTTCTGGCGCTATCTTCGGGGTCGTTGGTTTGCTTTCGGCTGCAGGTTGAGCCTCCGCACCCGTAGCTTTCGCGGCAGCGTCGGAACCAGCACTAGCGTTCTCGGACGGACCCTCCGGAACTGCCCCGGACGGACTCGCCGCTGACGAAGTCGTCTGCGGCGATCCGGCGTCAGGCGCCGCAGTTGCACTCTTAGCCTCCGAGTTTGTCTCCGCGGGCGGCTCGCTCGTCCCCGAAGCCGGACTTGAAGCCGCGGCCTCCGTCTTCCGGGGCTCGGCAGCGCTGAGATAATTGGTGTATGTCCACCAGCCCGCTCCGCCCAATGCGGCAAGCAACACCAGCATCAGCAAGATCCGGCGTCCCCCATTCTTTGGCCGCTCAGGCTCGAAAAAAGAATCGAGGCCAGAGAAGGATTTTTCCCGCAGCGAATCCATCGTTGGCTGATATGCCGGCTGATAAGTTGGTTCATGAACTGCCTGCTTCAGGCTGGGCTGACTTGAACCACTTTGCGTACTCGGCCCATCCAATCCCAACATCGACGGACCACTGATCGGTGGCACCGTTTTGTTTGCAGGCACGGTGGCGCCCTCGACAACCAGAGTACGAGGCGTTTCCGCAGAATTCACGATTCGTGGCTGATTTGGAATTGAGTTCAGAGCCGAGTCAGGAGCGGCGTTCGGAGGCAAGCTTGGCGCAGGCGCATCCACCGGTCGTCTGGCTTCAACTCGAGTCTCCAGCCGAGGATCGAGCAAGGTCCCACACATTCCGCAAAAGCGGAACGTGTCCGAATTGTCCTCACCACATTTCGGGCAGATCACAATGTCTCTCCGGATGTCTTTTGTTACAGTTTAACTCTTTGCGGCTCCTTGCATCGCGCTCATAGGTTCATATTAGAATGCCCATGCTTTAGAATCCCCACGCCGCCTATGCCGAAACACTCCCAACCCAAGCGCCCACCTGCCGCCAAGCTCTTCGAAGCTAGACTGGAGCGCCTCCGATCCCGCCTGAACTGGATCATTATCTACGTACCGTTCGATGCAGCCAGCGTCTGGGGGTTGCGTGGCCAAATCAGGGTCAAGGGCGAAATTAACGGATTCGCCTTCCGTACCTCTTTGTTTCCTACTCGGGAGGGCCGCCATTTTCTGCTGGTCAACAAACGCATGCAAAAGGGTGCGCAGGCCTTCGAAGGCAGCGCGGTGCGTCTCCAGATCGAACTCGACACCGAGGAACGCACCGTCGCAGCGCCCCGCGAGCTCAAGCCTATTCTGAGCGAAGATCGCTCCCTTCTCCGCTGGTACGACCGACTGAATTACTCCACTCGCAATGATATTGCCAAGTGGGTCACCGAACCGAAAAGCGCCGAAGCGCGCGCGCGTCGGGCGGAACAAATTGCGGAACGTCTGCTCAATGTCATGGAAGCGGAACATGAATTACCTCCCGTTCTCGCGAGAGCTTTCGCGCGCCAGCCTCGCGCCCGCGAAGGTTGGAACAACATGTCAGTCTCGCGCCGGCGCGGCCACCTGTTTGGCATCTTCTACTACAGAACTCCCGATGCCCAGGGCCGCCGCATCGACAAAATGCTCGAGAACGCTGACGCTTTCGCTGAAAAATGAGCAGCAAGAAAACTAAGTGATGAATTCAAAGCTTGGAAAAGAACTCCTCTATCTTTCTCGTTCCGCTGTGGTTTCGACGGGTCTCGGCATGGCGGAGATCATCGCGGCACTCGAGGCCATGTTTCGCGAGAAAGCCGGAGGACGCGTCGAAATGCCGCCTAAAATTGGCATCCACCCCAGGCCCGATTCGTTCATCCACGCCATGCCTGCTGCGATCTCGGCCCAGAAAGCTGCCGGCATAAAGTGGGTCGCAGGATATCCCGACAACAGCAAGCGCGGTTTACCATACATCACGGGGCTGCTCATTCTCAATGATCCAGAAACCGGTATCCCGGTTGCGCTCATGGATTGCACCTGGATCACTGCCCAACGGACCGGCGCTGCCACAGCGGTGGCGGCGAAATATCTGGCTCGGCCTGATGCAAGTACCGTTGGCATGCTCGGCTGCGGAGTGCAAGGGCGCAGCAATCTTGAGGCACTGAATATTCCATTCCCGCTAAGAAAAGTCTATGCGTTCGATACGCACCCGGATCGAACAGCTCGCTATGCGCGGGAAATGGGTCAGCAACTGGGAGTCGAAGTTGTTCCGGTGAACGAGCCGAGGTATGCCGTGACTGCGAGCGATATTGTCGTCACTGCGGGCCCGATTCTACGCAAGCCGCACGCTACGATTCAACGCGGCTGGCTTCGGGAGGGCGCGTTTGCTTCATTGCTGGATTTTGATTCGTACTGGCATCCCGACGCGTTGGGTGAAGCCGACAAATTCTGTACCGACGACGTTCCGCAGCTTAATCACTATCGCAGTCTCGGATATTTTCAGAACATCCCAGCCATCTATGCTGACCTTGGAGAACTTGTCACCGGGAGCAAGCCAGGTCGCGAAAAACCGGAAGAGCGCACCATGGCCTGCAATCTTGGACTCGCGCTCGACGATCTAGCCGTTGCGCCGTTGATCTATGAACGCGCTTTGGAGAAGGGAATTGGAAGTTGGCTGCCGCTCTGATCACGTATGTCGGGTTGACCGTTCGCGGCCCCACATAGCACAATGCCCCTTCGCCGCAGGTGCGACCGCTAGGTTGAGGATACCCATGAAATTTCGTTTTTCCGTCGTCATTGCTTCCGTAATTGTCGTTCTCGCGATCGCCACCTCGCTCGCCGCGCAGAGTTCGAGCGCCCAACCGGTTGCCGCGAGGCGATTCATCACCGAAAAAGATCTGTTCGATTTTGTCTGGATCGGTGACCCACAGATTTCACCCGACGGATCGCGCGTCGTATTCACGCGAGTCGTCACCGACGAGAAGCGCACCGGCTACGAGACCTCTGTCTGGATCGTTGCGGCCTCTGGCAGCGAAGCTCCATTACGCTTGACCAACGGCAAACATGACCAACACGCTCGCTGGTCGCCGGACGGCAAGAGCATTGCATTCGTTCGCGGCGGAGAAAAGGATGACGCCGGCCAGCCTCGTCCGCCCCAGATCGCGATCCTGTCGCTGACCGGCGGCGAAGCGCGCATCATTACGGATCTACCGAAAGGCGCCGCTGGCCCCGTATGGTCACCGGACAGCAAGCGCATCGCCTTCTCGAGCTCAACCACGCCGGAAGATATCGAGAAAGAACAACGCAAGAAGAAAGACGATAAAGCGAGCGCTGCGGGTAGCGGAACGAAAACCGCGAGCGCCTCGACAGCTTCGAAGCCTAGCTCCGATAGCGACCACGAATCCGACATCCACATCATTACCCGCGCCGTCTATCGCGATAACGACGAAGGCTATCTCGATTTCAAGCGCCACGAGCACATCTGGGTGATTGACGTCCCAACGACATCCGACGAACCGGCCAAACCCCTGCAACTTACCCGCGGTGACTATGACGAGGGAGAAATTGTGTGGACCCACGATGGTTCGCGCATCTACTTCCTCACCCGCCAGGTTGACGAGCCTTACTACGAGACTCCCAGCACTGATATCTATTCGGTGGTCTCATCAGGCGGCACGCCTGAGAAGTTGACGACCGTTCCCATGGGCATCGGCGATTTCACGCTTAGCCCCGACGGCCGCCGAGTCGCCTTCCACGGTTCTGTCACTCACCCGGTCCGTTCTTACTCGCAATCCGATCTCTGGGCCATGGATCTCACGCTGAATGCACAGCCCCGCAACCTGACCGCGAACTACGACTTCGACATGGGCAACGGGGTCTTCGGCGATAACCAGGCCCCCCGCGGCGGCGGCGGCCCCACTCTCTATTGGTCGCCCGACGGACGCTGGATCTTCGACGTCGAAGGTAAGCAAGGACGCACATCGTTGGTTCGTGTGGATGCGGAATCCGGCGCAGTGAGCGAAATTACTCGCGGCGATCAGGCCGTACTCGATTTTTCTGTGACTCCCGATGCGCGCAACACCGTCGCTCTGATCTCGACGCCGACGCTGATCGGCGATCTATTCATCGTGCCGATGAACCAAGCGCCGAGCGAAGCTCGCAGCGATAGCCAAAACGGCACGCAATTCCGAATCACCGATGCAAACAAGGCTCTGTGGTCTCAGCTCAACCTGACCGAACCCGAAGAAATTAACTACAAAAGTTTCGATGGCCTGCCCATTCAAGGCTGGATTCAGAAACCACCCGACTTCGATCCCAAGAAAAAATATCCCCTGATCCTCAACATCCATGGCGGGCCGCACGCCGCCTATGGCTGGGTCTTCGATCACGAATTTCAATGGATGGCGGCAAAAGGCTACGTGGTTCTTTATATCAACCCGCGCGGCTCGACCACTTACGGACAGGATTTCGGCAACATCATTCAGTACCACTATCCCGGCGATGATTACCGCGACCTGATGGTGGGGGTAGACGAACTCCTGAAGCGCGGTTATGTCGATCCCAAGAAACTTGGCGTAACCGGCGGCAGCGGCGGTGGCGTGCTCACCGACTGGACGGTGACTCAGACCGACCGCTTCGCCGCCGCTGTGTCGCAACGCGATATCTCGAACTGGGCGTCATGGTGGTATACCGCCGATTTCACTTTATTTCAGGCAAACTGGTTCAAGGCACCGCCTTTTCAAGACCCGGCCGACTATGCCAACCGCTCCGCCATCACCTTCGTCGAGAAAATCCGCACGCCCATGATGTTCATTCTGGGACAGTCCGACTACCGTACGCCGCAGGATTCAGGCGGTGAACAATTATTCCGCGCGCTGAAGTTCCTGCACCGTCCTACCGCCATGGTCGTCTTTCCTCGGGAGACGCATGAACTGTCGCGCTCGGGAGAGCCGTGGCATCGCATCGAACGCCTCGATAACATTGTGGGATGGTTCGACGAATGGCTGATGGGTTTGCCCCATCCGGAATATGAAGTGAAGCCGGAAAAATCTGGGACGAAACCTGTCGGCTATTAGGGTCTACTCGCCAGTTAGGTCGCATAAGATCCTCAATTGTCACCATCTTGTCTCGTAACTGTAAAAGTTTTGCTTCAGCGCAATCCTTAATTGACACCTGCACTCAGCCAGCGTAATTTTGGTCCGCTCAGCGTGTACTGGTGGTGATCTCTTCGCTACGACGTCCGGATGATTGCACTGGTTCTTTCCCCGCCCAGTGCGGAATTTCGCGGCTCATCCAGGAGAAAGCCGCCAGGAGAAAACCTATAACCCATGACCCTCCCAACTCGGTTGCATTGAGGTGCGACCGCCCACGGTGGCGGGCCAATTGCCATATCTTTCAGGAGATATCATTTTATGTCCCACGACACACGTAAGCGCGTTTCCGAAACAGATCGACCGATGTCGATGCATAGAAGTTACTCGCAGATTGGCAAAAGATTCTCCATTCTGCTCGCAGTTGTCGCGTTAATGGCAGGTTCTGGATTCTCTCAGCGGCAATCGAGCGGTTCACACTCGATGCTTGCGAACGCGCAGGACCTGGGTCCGGAAGATTCGTCTAAACAGATCACGACAACAGTTTGGTTGCGCCAACGCAATAAAGATGCCTTTGACACCTTAGTTCAACAGATGTATCAGAAGGATTCGCCCAGCTATCACCACTGGCTCACCATGCCAGAGTACATAGCGAAGTTCGCGCCAACCGAGAACGACGCAGCCGTCGTGCGGGATTTTCTTACCTCCCACAACCTGACGGTCGCCTCGACCGAAAAGAATAACCACTACGTAATGGCGCGCGGCCGTGTCGGCGACGTTGAAAATGCCTTGAATGTTCAGATCCACCGGTTCGAGGTTAAGGGAACAGTCCGCCGAGCGCCCACGTCGGAGCCTTCCGTCGCTGGACAAGCCGGAGCGGTGGTGGAAGCGGTCCAAGTCGGCGAGCTGGCATATTCATCGAATGCCGCTCCCGCCAAGGACATTGATACTGGCGTTCCTTATGCTGGAGTTCAGCTCACCCCAGGCGTCAATCCCAATGGACTGTTCTTTAGTGCCAATTGTTTCCGGTCGCCTGAGACTAAGACGTTCAAGACGGGGGGCGGGGGGCCCATCGCAGTCTATTCCGGCAACCGCTATGGGGCGAACATAAACTCCGGTCCTCCGAATCTCCCGTCTTGCGGCTATGATTCCGCTGAGCTTCAAAAAGCGTACGGGCTGAACAAAGCATATAAGAGCGGCTGGGATGGCACCGGCCAGACGATCGTAATCGTCGACGCGTTTGGTTCGAACACGATCGCCGCTGACGCAAACACGTTCTCGTCGTTGAACGGACTTCCTGCTCTGACGTCGTCGAACTTCCAAATCTTTACCCCCAACGGCCCGGTGAATTGCGGGACGGATTGCATAAACGGAAACTGGCAATTCGAAACCACCCTCGACGTTGAGTGGGCACACTCGATTGCGCCGGGGGCCAATATTGCTCTGGTGCTGACCGCGGACAACAGCTTCACCAATCTCGATATTGGAAACCTTTATGCCATCGACAACCTGTTAGGCAACGTGATCTCCAATAGTTTCGGGATTTCGGAGATCGCGTTGGTCGAATTTCTGCCGTCAGAATTGGTGGTAGAGAACTCGCTATCGGAATTGGCGGCCGCGCTCGGCATATCCCAGGATATTTCGAGCGGTGACGATGGCGATTTTCTCGCAGTCGATATTGCAGACTACGGCATCGACGCAGTATCGGTCGAAGCAGGATCGAGTTCTCCTTTTGCGACCTCGGTTGGCGGCACCAGCACGTTCCTCAACGGGAGCAACTCGATCAAACTCCAGACGGGCTGGGGCATGAACTTTACGCGCATTGCCGACCCAACTCCAAATCCCCCGGTCATTCCCCCTCTCCCCTTTGGTTTTCAAGGAGGAAGCGGAGGAGGAACGAGCGTCTTCTTCGCCAAGCCTGCTTTCCAGAGTAGTTTGCCGGGTAACTTTCGCATGGTTCCCGATATTGCGATGAATGCTGACCCGGAAACTGGGGTTGAAATCATCGTTACTCTGAGTCAAACGGCTGGCGGCGAACAGTTTGTCGAGGTATTTGGTGGCACCAGTCTCTCTTGCCCCATGTTTTCGGGGTTGTGGGCGATTGCCAACCAAGCGGCAGGAGTCCCGCTCGGCCAGGCAGCACCCTATCTGTACAGCTTGACTGGGGACGCGATTACGGACGTGACCGATGTCAGCTCTCCGTTTAATGTAGCCGGCATCATTTTCGATCCACCGAACCCGCCAGTCTTTGAGAGTGCGGATTCGCTGGCGGCGCCCTTGGATGGCACCACAAACTACATCAGCGCCCTGTTCCAGAGCGCATCTTCAACTCGTTGGGATGTATTTACCTTTGGCACAGATTCATCACTTACAACGGGTCCCGGTTGGGACAACGTCACCGGCGTGGGTACTCCGGATGCCGTGCCGTTCATCCAGCAAGTCGTGGCACTGTCGAAGAAGTAGTTAATTAGCGGGCCACAACCTGAGCAGGCCGGATTCGTCCGGCCTGATTTTTTTGGCAGGCATTAATAAACTTTCGATCTCGGCTCAGTCCGATGTTCCACACTTTTAAAACTACTCGTCTTCGAGTCGCATAATCCGTATAATTCAATCGTTTTAATACCCACTATTCTTTTGAACATTCGGAGGCCTCGCGTGAAAATTGCAGCCATCCTTTTTGCGGCCGTCGCCATTTCAGGCCTCAAGGCAGGCGCCCAAACCATCACTGTTGACGTCTCGCATCCCGTCAATCACTTTGTTCCGAGTGAGACTCTGGGAGCCGGCGTCGACCGTATTCCCGTCGAGGCCATCGACAAAGATCTGCTTCCAGATTCGCTACAGAGGACGCTGTCGTCGGGATGGCAGCCGGTGTCCTTCCGCCAGAATACCGAGTTGGCCGTAGAAGCGTGGCACTGGAATCCAAAGGGGACATGGAGTAACGGGAGTGACGGAAGCGATCACGCCGGCAAGGGCTATTTCGTAGGCTCTGCCGTGCCCACCGAGAGCCTTCGCTACTCGTACGGCTACGAGCTTCCGCGTCGCGGCTTCACTCGTAACGATGGCACCGACAACTCTGGATTTTCCCGCCTCACCGACGGAGATCTGAACACTTTCTGGAAGAGCAATCCTTATCTCACTGAGCATTTCACCGGCGAAAGTGACGCTCTACATCCGCAGTGGGTCGTGCTCGATATGGCGCAAACTCAGCCCGTCGATAGCATTCGTATCGCGTGGGGCGAGCCTTACGCCACTCACTACCTCGTCCAGTATTGGACCGGTGACGATCCCATCCGGTCGCCGACTCGCGGCGTCTGGCAAACCTTCCAGCAGGGTGCCGTCACCGCCGGTAAGGGGCGCACCGAAACCATTCGTCTAGTCGCAGCGCCGATCAGTGTCAGTGTCCGTTTCGTTCGCATCTGGATGACGGAGTCCTCTAACACCTGCGGTGCCGACGGCTCCGCCGATCCTCACAACGATCCGCGCAACTGCGTCGGCTATTCCATCCGCGAACTCTACCTTGGAACCACGACTAACGACGGCGCGTTCCACGACTCCCTGCGCCACACCGCCGATCAAGAGCAGACCACCACCTACTGCTCCTCAGTCGATCCGTGGCATCAGGCTTCCGATCTAGGTTCCACGCGCCAGGCGCAAGTAGGCTTCGACCTTTTCTTCACCAGCGGAGTCACCCGCGGATTGCCCGCCATGATTCCGGTCGCTCTGCTCTATGACAATCCGGAGAATGCCGTTGCCGAGATTGCCTACATCGAGAGCCGCCACTATCCGATCTCCTATGTAGAAATGGGAGAGGAGGCCGACGGCCAGTACATGCTCCCCGAAGATTACGCCGCGTTATACATACAATGGGCGACCGCGCTCCATCGTCTCGACCCGGCACTTAAGTTAGGCGGTCCTTCGTTTCAAGGCGTCAACAAAGATATCGAAGTCTGGCCCGACGCCGGCGGACGAGTCTCCTGGACCGAGCGCTTCCTCGACTATCTCAAGCAGCATGGCCGTATGAAGGATCTAGCCTTCTTTTCTTTCGAACACTATCCCTACGATCCCTGCAGAATTCCGTGGAGCTCTCTCTACGACGAGCCTGAACTTATCCACCACATCATTCAGGTTTGGCATGAAGATGGCGTCCCCGCCGGCATCCCGATGTTTGTCACCGAGGGGAATCTTTCTTCTGCTGCGAGTGAAACCTATCAGGACATTTTCTCCGGCGTTTGGCTGGCAGACTACATTGGATCTTTGCTAGATGCAGGCGGCAAGGCCGTGTATTACTTTCACTATCTGCCTCTGCCGATGGAGCCTGGTTGCAACAGTTCTCCCGGAACTTTCGGCATGTTCACCGTGGACGCTTCTTACAAAATTCAGCAACCGCTGGCGCAGTTCTTTGTAGCGCAGCTGATCAATCTGGAGTGGGCTCAGCCTGGCGCCGGCGACCATCAAGTCTATTCGGCAAAATCCGATATCGACGACGGCGCAGGCCGCGAACTGGTAACCGCTTACGCATTGAAACGTCCCGATGGCGAATGGTCGGTGATGATAGTGAATCGCGATCAGGAGAATGCGCACCGAGTCCACATCGAATTTAGGGGCGAGTCTCCGCGGAAGCCCGATTCGTCTGCGGCGTTTGCTGGACCGGTCGAAATTGCGACCTTCGGCAGTGCCCAATATAAGTGGAACCCGCCGCTCACTCGCTTCATGGCACACGATGAAGAAGCCGCGAAACCCACAATCGTCGCCTACACGAACGGCACGGCGAATCCCGACGGGCCAATTGCGCATTCGAAACTGGATGCCGCCGAAGACACCATGTACGATCTGCCGGCCGCGTCCGTCGTTGTGGTCCGAGGAAAGCTCGCAGCCGAGTGAGGCCGGCGGACATCCCGGTTGGTGAGTAGCCGCTCAAGTCGACTTTCGGTCATTGCGAATCATCGATCATGGCTTCGCAATCATCGATTCTCGATTCGTGACCGGCTACCCGGTTGCGCAGATGTTCTTCACGGCGAGTTAAAGTTCAGTCAGTGTCAAAGTTGACCGATGCCGCAACGGAACTGTCGAAGCTGTCTACCACCACGAACGAGGCGGTGTGCGATCCTTTGCTTAGAGTTGTCGTAATCTTCAACTGATCTTCCAAATCCTGACCAACTTTTGTGCCGTCGATCCAGAGTTCCATGCGCTTGGCTATACCGTTAAAGGCATTGCCCGCCGCTTTGAAGGTGAAGGTTGTGCCTACCTTCTGTCCCTCAGTCGGAGTGCAGATATGCACAGCGAGCGCATTCGCGGGTGGAGGATCGCAGTTGGTTACGGCGTTTTCGTTCAGAAGGACCAGAGATCCAGAACCCGCGTCGCCGTAACTCCCGTCCCAGGAGGCGCCAATGTCATGGCGCGAATCCAGATTTAGGTCGCGGATGAAGGGGTAAGATTCTCCTGAACCATAGGCATACAAGCTTTCGTAGCTTTGGAAACTTCCATTGCCATTGCCCAGCATATAACCGGTCAAAGGATAGGAGCGTATGTTGCCGCCCACCAGCACGATGTCGTCTTTGAAATTGCCTTTTAAATCGCCCGCGGTAATGTAGCTAAAGTACTGGTCCTTGCTGGCAACCTGCGGTTTGCTGCCCACGAGCGCTCCATTCTGATACTGGACCGTGTCAACGTAGTAAGTAGTGGGTCCACCCGGTCCCTCGGTGACAAAGGTCAGCACGGCCAGGCTCTGAATACGATCATCATAAAAATCGCCGACGGCCAGTCCGCCGCCGACGACAACCCCTTGTGTCGACAGGAGCGGACTTTGGAAAGTTCCATTGCCATTGCCCAGATAGACCGCGAGAGATCCCCCGCTGAGAACGGCGATATCTTGATTGCCGTCGGCATTGAAATCTCCCGCAAGAATCGCGTCGCCACCGTAAGTCGTCAGCATCGCCGACTGTTTGAATGTGCCATCACCCCGTCCGAGAAAGACCTGTGTATTGCATCCCGAAGATTGTGTGCATACCGAAGCGGCAAGATCGGGAATGTGATCGCCATTGAAGTCTGCCAAGGTGATGAACTCCGCCCAGCCGCCAACGTTGATGTTGGTACCCTGCGTGAATGTACCGTCTCCATTACCCAGCAGGATGGTCACCACCGTGTTGATACCCAAATTGTTGCCGCCGATCACAAGGTCCAGTTTCCCGTCGCCATTCACGTCGGCGGCGAAAACTTGACCGAGATTCTCCGGAATCGTCTGGCTCACCGGACTGGCGAACCCGCCCGATCCCGTGCCCGCGTAAAACGAGAGAGTCTTGGAATTAATGGTAACCAGATCGAGAATGCCATCATTGTTGAAGTCGCCGTTCGCGATCGAATACGTATCAAGGTCACCGGAAACGGAAGTATAGACGTTGGAAGCGAATTGGACTTCGGCCGAGGCCAGGGCTGCGCCGGCAAAAACCGCGAATAGAACGAGCGAAACTCGGATACCACAGAACATACAAAACCTCGCGAGAAATCAATAGTTTCGCGCCGAACACTTTCGAACCTGTTTGTATCCGGTCGGCTGACATAGGATGCTGCCGAAATTGCGTAGGTTGGCGTTTCTGGCCGAGATATCTTGTTTTGAGTTCTAAGTGACAGCTGGAATTATGAGAGTACCTACAAGCTTTCGACGCGGTGTCTACGGTGTTTGTGGGGAAGGGCGGGGGTTGAGCATTCCGACCGCATGTTGACTGTTCGTGCTACCTTACGGCTCGGCATGACCAATGTAACCGCGTGCTGGAGCCCACACCTGCTATACTGCTATTAACGCTATTGCTACTACGGTTTGCTAGTTAAGCGGGGATCCCGATGGATCCGCACCACCTCCGCATTTCCTGCCCGCCGTTCGGTTTCCAGCGCCAATTTCATTGCGAGCGGCATGCGAACTCTCAAAGTTTGTCTAAGTTCTCAGTTGTCATTTCTCAATTCTCAGCGAACTAAGGTCTTTCTGAGGACTGAGAACCGGGAACTGAGAACTTTCTACAAAATGTTTGAGAAATTGAAAGTAAGCCCCTCCAGAAAGATAACAATCGAATGACAACGTTTACAGAACTGCCCCTGTCTGCTGCCTTGCAGCAGAAGTTGGCGGCAGCTCAATTCATTACCCTCACACCCATCCAGGCGCGAGCCATTTCTCCTGCCCTTGAAGGCAAGGATGTCATAGGCACCGCCCAAACCGGCACGGGCAAGACTCTCGCGTTTCTGATTCCAATCATCGAAATGCTGAAACTTGCACCCTCGAAGAATGTCAGCGCCTTAGTCCTATTGCCCACCCGCGAATTAGCCATGCAAGTTCACGAGCAATACGAACAGCTTCGCGACAAGAAAATGCCGAAGGCCGCGCTCGTAATCGGTGGCGTTTCGGAGAAAGCACAGATCCAGAGCCTGCGCTCTGGTTCGGAGTTTGTAATCGCGACTCCCGGACGCTTACAGGATTTCATTACCCGCAAATTCGCCGATCTGCGTCACGTGAAGATACTCGTGCTCGACGAAGCCGACCGTATGCTGGATATGGGTTTTCTTCCCGCCATCCGGCGCATTCTGCAAATCCTGCCGCAAAAACGGCAGACGCTCTGTTTCTCTGCCACCATGGAACAGTCCGTAGCTTCCCTGGTGAATGACTACACCCGCGAGCCGATACGCATCGCTCTCGGTTCAACGCTAAAGCCCGCAGAGAGCGTGCAGCTCGAAGCCTATGAAGTGCGTCCGTCGGAAAAACTCGATGTGCTGCGGCAGCTGCTCTATGGAGAAAAAGGACAGACCTTGATCTTCACGCGCACCAAGCGCGGCTCGCAAAGGCTGGCCAAGGAGCTCGAACGCGACGGCTTCTCCGCTGCCATGATTCACGGCGACCGCACGCAGTCTCAGCGCAATGCCGCGTTGAGCGGATTTCAGGAAGGCCGCTACCAGGTCCTGGTCGCAACCGATATCGCCTCGCGTGGCCTGCACTGCGACGACGTGGCCCACGTAATCAACTACGATCTGCCGAAGATGGCGGAAGATTTTATCCACCGCGTAGGGCGCACGGGTCGCGCTGGCTTGCAAGGACGGGCTTCCACCTTGGTCACAGGTGTCGAGGTGCTGGAACTGCGCAACATCGAGCGCACGTTGAAACTGCGCATCGAACGCAAGCAGGTGAATGCGGCGGCCAATCCGCAGCCCAAGCGCTTCGTTGAAAACACCCTGGCGTCGCGGACCTTGACCAGATTGCCGGGTGAGGTATTTGTCTAGAATTTAAAACTGGGCTCGCCGGAGCGTTGCGCTCCGGCGAATCCGCAAAAGCGGCTTAGCGATCAAGCGCCTTGATGGCGTGTGGAATGGGCAGCGGACCTGAACCAGGTTCTTCGTCGTCTTCGCTACCGATGCGGAACAATGCAGCCTGGGCTTCGGCAAGTTCGCGCATCTCGCGCATTTCTTCGGCCTCATCCACCACTACACCTTCCGGCTTGTCTTCCTTCCGCTGCGTCTTGCGCTCGTTTTTGTCGCGTTGTTTCTGTTGTCGCGCTTGTTCTTTTTGACGTTTGGTAAATGTCGATCGGCCTCGTGGCATGTCAAAATACCCCCCGGATTTCTATTTATTATGGCTGGATACATTTGCAGTGTCTGCAGGGTCAGTCCAGCTCTTCCCTCCGAAAAACCATCTGGATACACCAGAAAGATCGCCAGAAGAGTGACGCTAGTCGTTCGTTTCGGGTCTTGACTATATTATAACGTACGAACTTACAACCTATGAAACCATAAACCTCGAACCATCCGTGACACGCGTATTGCGCAATCCCAGGTCGTCTATCGGTGATCCAAAATATGTGGGAAATGACGACCGAAAACGTGGCGGGCGAGTATTCTCTCACGAATGGCCGCTGGCACCTTTGCGCCACGCTGTGTTACCATCGAGCACAGTTACGAAAACGAGAAGAGACAGGAGTGCAATAGGTAAGTGCTAGCCAGAGAGCAAAAGCAAACCGTCGTTGACACGTATCGCACGCACCCGACCGATACCGGCAGTCCCGAGGTTCAAATCGCGCTGTTGAGCGAGCGCATTGGTCAGCTGACGGACCATTTCAAGACGCACCAGAAAGATCACGGCTCGCGCCGCGGACTTCTGATGATGGTGAGCAGGCGCCGCAGTCTGCTCGACTACCTGAAGAAATACGACTCGGAACGGTATAAGACCGTTATTTCCAAGCTCGGTATCCGCAAATAAAAGCGACCGGTCCCGTGTGGAACCGGTTCACCCCGAGAGCCTTTGCAAAGTGCGTTCCCAACCGCCGCCTGGCATCCGCCTGCCCACGCGAAATTTGCTCCGCGCGCATGCCCTTCTGCCCATACACAAAGGATGATTTATGAAGCCTGAAGCGACCACAGTATCCGTCGAACTGACCGGCGGAAAACGCCTCACGATTGAAACAGGGAAATTAGCTAAGCAGGCCGGCGGTTCCGCCATCGTGCGCTTCGGCGAAAACGTAGTCCTCGCCGCCGCGACCTCCAATCCCGAGCCCCGTACCGGCATCGATTTCTTCCCCTTGACCGTCGACTACCGCGAGTATACCTACGCCGGGGGACGCATCCCCGGCGGCTTTATCAAGCGCGAAGGCCGCATGAGCGAGCGCGAAGTGCTCACCAGTCGCCAGATCGACCGTCCCATCCGTCCCATGTTTGCCGACGGATTCAAGTGCGAGACCCAGGTCATCGCCTTCGTCCTCTCCGCCGACACCGATAACGATCCCGATGTCTCCGGCATCAACGCCGCCTCGGCAGCCCTAACCCTCTCTGACATTCCGTTCCTCGGCCCAATCGGCGCCGTGCGCGTTGGACTCGTCGCCGGCCGTTTCGTCGCCAACCCTACCTACGCCGAAATGCGCGACGGATTGCTCAACATCATGGTCGTTGGCACCGCCGACGCGATTGTCATGATCGAGTCCGGCGCGAAGGAAGTTAAAGAAGAAACCGTGGTCGACGCAATCGAATTCGGCCACGCCGAAATCAAGAAGATTTGTGCCGCTATCAACGAACTGCGCAGCAAGGCCGGCAAAGCGAAGCGCCAGGTCACGCCGCCGGAATTTGACGAGACTTTCTTTAAGGGCCTCGAAGCAAAGGTCGGCCGTCGACTGGCCGACGCTCTCGATACCGCCAAGCATCCGAAAGCCGAAAGCTACGAATTGGTTCGCACCTTGGAAAAGGAACTCGTGGCCGAGGTCCCCGAAGACGATGCAGCCAGCAAGGCGAAGCTGAAAGAGTATTACGAGAAGTTGCGCGAGCGCATCTTCCGTGATCAGGTTATCGACCACAAGCGCCGTCCCGACGGACGCGAATTCGACCAGATCCGTGAGATCTGGATCGAGGTCGGAGTCCTCCCACGCGCCCACGGCAGCGCCGTCTTCACTCGCGGAGAAACCCAGGCCTTGGTTACGACCACGCTCGGCACCAGCGATGATATGCAGCGTCTCGAAGGCTTCGAAGGCGAAGCTAAAAAGCGCTTCATGCTGCACTACAACTTCCCGCCATTCTCGGTAGGCGAAGTCGGCTTCATGCGCGGAGCCGGACGCCGCGAGATCGGCCATGGCGCATTGGCCGAGCGTGCCATTTCCGCAGTGCTTCCCACACTCGACGACTGGCCGTACGCCATGCGCGTAGTCTCCGACATCCTGGAATCGAACGGATCGTCCTCAATGGCCACCATCTGCGGAGCATCGCTCTCCCTCATGGATGCAGGCGTTCCCTTGAAAGCACCCGTAGCCGGAGTGGCCATGGGTTTGGTGAAAGAAGGCGAGAAATACGCCGTCCTCACCGATATCGCAGGCGCCGAAGACCATTACGGCGACATGGATTTCAAAGTTGCCGGAACCAAAGACGGCATCACGGCGTTGCAAATGGACATCAAAGTCGCCGGCATCACGTCGCAGATCATGCGCGAAGCCCTGGCACAAGCACAGCGCGGACGCATGTTCATCCTGGGAAAGATGGACGAAGTGATCACCGAAGCCCGCGTCAAGGTTTCAACCTACGCGCCCAGAATCTACACCCTCCAGATTCCAGTCGACAAGATTCGCGACGTGATTGGGCCCGGTGGCAAAATGATTCGCAGCATCATCGAGCAGACCGGCGTCAAAATCGACGTGGAAGATTCCGGCAAGGTCAACGTGGCTTCGAACGATGAAGTCTCGGCGAACAAGGCCTTGCAGATCATCCGCGACCTGACCGCCTCCGCCGAAGTGGGCAAGACCTATCTAGGCAAGGTCAGCCGCCTCGCCGATTTCGGAGCGTTCGTCGAAATTCTCCCCGGCTTGGATGGCTTGCTCCACATCAGTGAAGTCGCTGAGCACAGAATCAAAGACGTCCGCGATGAACTGAAAGAGGGCGACCAGGTGCTGGTGAAAGTTCTGGCCGTAGAAGGCAATCGCATCAAGCTTTCCAGGAAAGCGATTCTGAAAGAGCAACGCGCCAAAATGGGCGGTGCTCCGCTGCCAGAAACAGCGGATGGAGAAGGCCCTGCGCCGACCTCGTCCCAAGATCAGGGAGCTTCGCACGGCGCACCACATGGTGCACCCACAGCAGTAATCGAGGGCGGAGCAGATTTCGACGCCGATGACGAGCCAAACTTCAACCGCGTCGATGGCGTCGTCGCATCTGTCGAAGCCAGCGCGTCGCGTCCCGAAGGTGGTTCCCGTGACGGACGTCCCGGCGGCGGTGGCGATCGGAATCGTCGTCGTCGCGGACGCGGGCGCGGCCCCGGCGGAGGTCAGGGAGGTCACGGTGGTGGCCACTCCAGCGGCGGCGGCGGTGGGCGCGGAAGAAGGTAAGAACAGTTTACCCCTCCCTCCAGTTGCCAATTAGCAGTTGTCGATCATCCAAGGGCCGCAGCGATGCGGCCCTTTTAATTGGGATCGTCCAGCAGTCAAAACGACAGACGCTTGAAAACAGTTTCCGGAATTTGCCGGACAGCGCTCATAACGTATCGCCAGATTCGTGGAGTGTAGAGAACGTCGGGCGAGCGACGTTCGAGGGCGCGCACAATTTCACGGCCAACCTGCTCGGGATCGGCAAAGCGCGCGGCATTCGGCAGATGATCGGTCATCGAAGTTTGCACCGGCCCGGGTTTTATGGTGATAACCCGCACGCCGGCAGGATGCAGACGGCCGCGGAGTCCCTGGAGAAAAAGGGAAAGCGCGCCCTTGGCAGACCCGTAGACGTAGTTGGAGCGCCGTCCTCGCTCTCCCGCGACGGAACTGATCGCGGCCACGCATCCCGTCCGGCGTCGCTCCAAATCCGCGGCAAATAAAGTAAGAATCGCTGCGGCACTGGTGAAGTTAACGCGTAGTTCGTCGAGCAGAACGTCAACCGAACTCTCCGACTCCGTCTGGGTATGCATGGAGCCGTAAGCAAGGAGCACAGTGTCAAAGTCGGGAAAGGTTCGACGGGCAAACTCGAAAATAGCGGCGTGATGCTGAACGGAAGCTAAGTCAGCCGAATAGGTGAAAACCGGTCCGGCACCGCGAGCTTCTAAGTCACTCCGAATCTCCGCAAGTCGTTGTGGCGAGCGAGCAACCAGAAGCAACTCACACCCCCTGCGAGCCAATTGCCGCTGAACCTCCAGCGCAATGCCGGAAGTCGCGCCGAGCACGACGATTTGTCGTAACGCGGTTGCGTCAATGTTTGCCGGCGTCGCGAAAGGACGCGTAGTGGTAGGATCCGCCGTACTTGTCATCGTTACTGTGCCCCCGTAACTCGCCGCCAGAAAGAGGAGGATATCTTCGGATCGATGTATGGAACAAATTCACGCCAGCGTGGAAATGACGCTTCGAACAGAGCGGGACTCATGCGTGCATCCTTGGCGGGATAGAGCGCTCCACCACTTTGCAATACAATTTCGTCCAGTGATTGCATAAGTTTGAGCGTGCGTTCGCCACGCATGGCAAAGTCGAGAGCGATCGTAAGGCCAGGTCGCGGAAACGAGAGCATGCCGCTCGGAGGCGCTGAACCAAATTGTTTCAGTACTCCCAAAAAAGATCCCATACCCGAGCGGGCGATGCGATCCAACAGCTCCTCAATAGCCCCAATATTTGTTTCCGGTATTACACACTGATATTGCAGGAAACCTTGTTTTCCGTAGAGCAGATTCCATTGCCGGATAGAGTCAAGCGGGTAGAAAAACGAATCATACGCCACGACGGAAGCGTTCTTTTTTGCGGCGTGGATCCTGTAGTAGGCAGAATTGAAAGCCTTTACCGAGTAGCGATTGAGCATCCAAGCCGGAAGCGCCATGGGGAGCTTTAGCCCGCGCTTGGAATGGAATTCTTTGCCCTGATCGGCAGCGTGGTTACCGCGAAAGAAGATGCCACGAGCATTTTTTCCCGCGAAACAGTCAAGCCAAGCGACGGTGTATTCAAAGCGATCATTGCTCTCGCGGTTCAGCTCGAGAAATTGTTCCAAAGATTGAAAGGGAACGGATTCAGCCTCCATCCAAGGTCCAGCCACGGGTTTGAGCTGGATGTCCGCCCACGCGATCACGCCGGTCAAGCCAAGTCCGCCGATGGTGGCGCGCAACATATCGGAATTCACTTCGGCATTGCAGGCTGCCAGACCGTCGTTCGAGCGATGCAATCCGATTTGGCGAACATGCGCACCGAGCGTTCCAGCGCGGTGATGGTTCTTGCCATGTACGTCGTTGGCGATGGCTCCGCCCACCGTAACGAAGCGAGTTCCAGGCGTGACGGGCAGGAACCATCCCTTCGGTAGAAACACATCGATGATGTCGGAGAGAGTGACGCCGCTCTCGCATCGGATCATACCCGTTGTTTCATCGAAGCCGAGAATGCGGTTGAGTCGCCGGCAGGCGATCAGTTCGCGGCCCGCGTTGAGACAAGAATCGCCATAGCTCCGACCGAGACCAAAGGGCAGCAACGAACCGGGGGCGACATCTTGAAGAATCGCCGGTACCTGATCGTTCCACGCAGGCTTGTAGACATGCGCGTGCGCGATCTTCGGGTAACGACCCCAGGAGAGCATCTGTCGGGTGGTTTGTGAAGCTTCAAGTTGTTTGCGCAAAGCAGCGGCAGATTGACCAGCCATATTGTGTGTTCTTGATAGAACTTAAATAAGCGTACGAAGTTCGTTGTGTGTTATCTCAGAGATCTACCAGGTCACGTGTATGATGCTCGCGGCGATTACCGCCGCGGATGCTAATCCCACCCCGTAACTGACGGGATCTCGAATCGCCAGTATGACCGGATCTTCTTTTAATTCTCCGCGATGCGCCTGCAACCATGTTCGACTGAGCCAATACAGAACAATCGGGCAAAGGAGAAAGAGAAATTCCGGCGAAGAGTAGAGCAAAAGCACATCCTGGCTGTGCACGTAAAGACTGAAAATAACGACAGCCGAAAAACTGCTACCAACGCCCAGCGAAAGCAAAAGCTCACGGTCGCCGGTATGATAACCGCGTCCAGAGTTACCAGCCTTGACTAAGTCGCTGGCATGCAGCAGTTCGGAGTAACGCTTCGCCATGGCGAGACTAAGAAAGAAGAACATCGAAAACGTCAGGAACCATTGTGACAGTGGCGTATGGGAAATCAGCGCCCCAGCGACAATGCGAAAGCTGTAGAAACTGGAGAGAATAAACACGTCGAGAAGCGCGATCTTCTTGAGATAGAGCGAATACAACATGGTAAGCGTGGCGTATCCAAGCAGGGCGAGACCAAATGAAACAGCAAGAACAAATCCCAGGCCGAGAGCTGAGAACAGCAGAAGTACCGCGGCAAGGAATCCTCCGGGAATTGAGATTTCGCCGGCGGCGAATGGGCGCTCCCTTTTCCACGGATGCTCGCGGTCCGAATGAAGATCGAGGAGATCGTTGAGAATATAGAGCCCGGAGGCGCAGAGACCATACAGCGCGAATCCAATCACCGTGCGGAGAACGGGCTCAACCGCAAGATTATGAGACAGAACAAGTGGTAGAAAGAGCAGTAGATTTTTCGCCCAATGATGGCCGCGGAGAGCATTGAACCACATGCGAAATGAGGTGCGCAACGGTGCACGCGGTTCGAGCACAATACCTTTGATCGAGGTGACGGCTCGGGCTTGCTCTACACGGACTTCGGTTCCGACCACATAGGCGCCACGCGCCACGCGCCATACTTCGATATCGGCGGTAGAGTCGCCTACATAGTCAAATCCGGTTTGGGCAAAGTGTTGCGCCAGAAATGCGGCCTTGTTCGTCCCTTTGAGATTCAGTGTGCCGTCGCTCCCGTAGACTTCGTCGAAGAGTCCAAGATGGCAGGAGATCGCCTCAGCGATTTCGCGATCAGCGGCAGTTGCCAGTACGACACGGCGGCCGCAGGCCCTTTCCTGTCGAATAAGATCAAGCACTGGTTGTCGATAGGGAAGATGAGCGGGATCGATCTTGGTCCTAGCGGCGAGCTTGCGTTTGCAAGAGGCGCGTCCAGAAAGCAACCAGAAGGGAAGCATGACCAGCAAAAGGGGCCGAGTTTTCAGGAGGGCAAGAAGGCACTCCCAAAGCACATCCCCGCGGATCAAGGTGTCGTCGAGATCGACGCACAAAACCGGTAAGACCGCCCTTGCTGGTTTGGCACCGGTGACAGACCCCATGCCATGATCGTCGCATACGCGACCGGCTCAATCTCGGCAATAAGTGGGACACCAGGGTAACCGGAGTAACATGCAACCCCGCGCCAGGGAAGACTAGTATGACCTTAATCTCGATACCAACGACATGGACAATACACAAGGGTCGCCGGAACCTGGCGTATCAGAATTGCTGGCCCAGTACCTGCGGCGGCCGTCCGTCTTATTGCCGTTGCTAGGTCTGGTCACTTTTGTGGTTTACAGCGGGTCATTGTCTTTTGATTTTGTATGGGATGACTGGCCGCAGATTGTCAACAGTCCGATCATCCGCTCCTGGAACAATCTCCCACGCGCCTTCGGCAGTGACCTGTGGTATCACGTTGCCCGGCATCAGGTATATTACCGGCCGCTGTTTGTGGCCTGGTCGATGCTGAATTACACGTTGTTCGGTTTGCGCCCATGGGGGTGGCACCTGGGCGCAGTCCTGCTTCACATCGGTGCGGTCGCGGCGGTGTTCTGGTTATCCCGAAAGCTCGGACTTGAATACTGGACGGCAGCGCTCACGGCCCTGGTTTTCGCGCTTCATCCCGTGCACATCGAGCCCGTTACGTGGGTCTCCGCCGCCTCTGACACCATGGTGACAATCTTTGCCGCGTTAGCTTTTGGCGCGTTTCTTAGCGGGCGTGATCCGGGGCCCCACCTCGATCACAATTGCAAGCAAAGGAAAGGAACGGCATGGTGGATCGCGTCCATGGCGCTCCTTGCCTGCGCGCTATTAACCAAGGAAATGGCAGTAGTTTTTTCCGTGCTGGTAGGACTCTACGCATGGCTGCACCCGGCGGAAAACAAAGCGTCACCCGGGAAAAGAGTTCTCTCAGCCGCCATAGAGGCGGCTCCCTACGCATTGGTCACGCTGGCTTACGCTCTGCTGCGAAAACACGCGCTGCTGCACGCAACTGGGCAGTTCGACCCCACTCACGGGATGATCGATGTAGCGCGGACCTTGCCGCTGGTCCTGGCTGTTTATCTGCGGCAGTTGCTGGTTCCGGTCGGTATCACGGGGCTCTATTACACCCCTTATGTTGCGAGCCACCTTACGAGTGCCGCTCTGACTCAAATCGCACTGCCGGTCGCAGTTCTATGCGCGGCGCTCGCCGGACTGTGGTATTGGAATAGACGGGAAGGGAAATCCATCGTCGCATTCGCAGGCCTGTGGTTGCTGGTCGGGCTGTCGCCGGCGTTGTATTTACGAAACTTTGGCAACGGTGACTTCGTCCGCGACCGTTACATATACCTGCCATCCATCGGATTCGCAATCCTAATGGCTCTCGGGCTGCGGCATCTCCCATCTGTCAAGCAGTGGAGCACTCAGTCAGTTCAGGTGTGTGCCGTTATCCTGCTGTGCGGCGGTTATGCGTGCGCCTCGATTGCGCAACAGGTGTACTGGGGAAACGATCTTCTACTGCTGGTGCATGGGCAAGCTTTGTATCCCGGGAATCCGTACACGATGGCGGGCCTGGCAAAAGAGTATAGCCAGCGCGGCGCCAACGACCGCGCGATCGAGCTGGCAGAGGCCGTAGTCAGGGAGCATCCGGAATATGGCTACGGTCCGCTGGCACTGGCGGAATCTTACATCCGCGCGGGTCGATTCGACGAGGGCCGCGTGTGGCTGGAGCGAGTGAATCCGGACTACGCGAAGTCGGAGATGGGCATGGCCGGCGTGGCGGCATTATACGGGCAGATGGGCGACTACCCGCAGGCACTCGCTCTGTGCTCCGAGGTTCTCGAGAAGGAACCCAATCTTTATTCCGCCCTCTATAACTGCGGCAACATCCACTTGGTGGATGGCCAGTATAAAGAGGCGGAACAATTGCTGGCACGCGCGGTGCAGTTAGTGCCGGAACAGGCAGCTCCAAAACATTTTCTGGGACGTGCACTGTTAAAGGACGGACAGAACGCCGAGGCCCAGCCTTACCTGCGGCAAGCTGTAGCCATGGACCCAAAGGTTTGGGACTACCACTATTGGCTGGCGGAGTCGCTGGAGCAAAGTGGAAAGATCGCCGCGGCTCGAGCAGAGTATCAACAGGCGTTGCAACTGAACCAGAGCAGCACCGAGGCCCGGCTACGACTGGCGGCGTTGGAGGGGAAGTGAAGAACGAGACAGAGCCGAGTCCGGCACGAAGTGCGGAGCAAAGTGCAGCGCAGCCCCCGACACCGGACTTGAGCGTTGAAGTGCGAGTTCGGAAACTGGGCGAGGAGCAAACTGGCGCTGGCAACGACGTGGCCGCGACAAAGTTGACTGCGAGGAAGGTTGAAAGCTGGACCGTACACGCGGTGGTGCTGGCTATGGTCATGGCAGTTGCAGGGATTTATACGGCGGCTCATATAGGCCGGGGCTGGGTAGCGGCGGATGAGGGGACGCTGAGCCAGAGCGCATTACGGGTGCTGCAGGGGCAACTTCCACATCGCGATTTCGGGGAAATCTACACCGGCGGTCTGAGCTTTATTCATGCCCTAGCGTTTCGGGTGTTTGGCGTGAATCTGATGTCGCTGCGCATTTGTGTATTTTTGTTTTTTCTGGCCTGGCTCCCGGCGGTTTACTATGTCGCGCTGCGCTTCACTTCGGCGCTTGGGGCGGGAGCGATCGCGCTCCTGGCGGTGGCGTGGAGTTATCCGAATTATCCGGCCGCGATGCCGTCGTGGTACAACCTGTTTTTCGCGACCTTCGGGGCGGCGGCGCTGCTGCGCTACCTGGAAGTCCGGACGCGCCGATGGCTCTTCGTAGCCGGAGTGTGCGGGGGAGTTTCCATCTTGATCAAGGTGATCGGCGCCTACTACATTGCCGGAGTTCTGCTGTTTCTTGTGTTCCTCGAGCAGAGTAAAGCTGAGGAAGGGGAAAGTTCGGAGAATGGCTGGCTGTACCGCGCGTTCAGTGTGGGCGGGCTGCTGCTATACCTGGCGACGCTGGTCCGAGTACTGGGCGCGCGGCTGGGGTCGGCGGAACTTTACCAGTTTGTGCTGCCGTCGACAATGGTGGTGGGATTGATTCTGGTGGGCGAACGGAGGGTGCGGGCGGGAACAGGGAAAAGATTCAGAACGATGTTCGAGTTGGTGATCCCGTTTCTGTTCGGGGCGTTGAGCCCGGTGATTGTATTCCTCATACCGTACGCGCGATCGGGGATGGTGGGGAAGTTCCTGTTTGGTGTCAGTTCGAGCGCCATCTCGCGAGCGGTCGACCTCGGAGTGATCCGCCCTTTAGGAATCGAGAAAATCGCGTTTGTAGTGCCGCTATTGGGCGTTCTGGCGGCGGCGATGTATTGGGATAAGTTTCAAGGGAAAGCGGTCGGGACCGCGCTCGGCCTGGGAGCGGTGGCAATTATCGTGCGGGCGACCGAGTCATTCGATATTGTTTCGGGCATATGGTCTTCCGTAGCGGTGCTGACGCCGATTGTGGTCTTGGTCGGAGCAGTGATGGTAAGGGTTCGGAGGAAGTCCGGCGGGGCGACGAAACTCGAGCGGCAGCAGGTAGTGCTCCTGATCTCGCTGGCGGCCACCTGCAGTCTCGTGCAATTTCCGTTTGCGGCTCCCATCTACTTGAGTTATGCGGTGCCGTTGACGCTGCTGGCACTGGTGGCGATCGTCTCCACGGGCAAGACTCAGCCAGGGACGTATGCTTTGGCATCGGTGGTGGGGGTTTATCTGGTGTTTGGAGTGGTTAGTCTCGTTCCGAGCTACATTTACGAAATCACGTACAAAGTCGGCCACATGGACACGATGCAGAATCCACGGGCAGGCGGTCTGAAGGTTGAAGGCGCCGCGTTCTTTGATCAATTGTCCCTTTTTTTAAGGGAGCATAGCCCGAATGGATTGATGTTTGCGGGGAATGATTGTCCACAGTTGTATTTTCTTGCCGGGCTGAAGAACGTAACTCCTGATGATGGCGGCGCATCGCCGGAGGAAATTCTGAAGGCGGTCCGGTTGGACGATTTGAACCTGGTGGTCATCAATGACTCGCCCTATTTTCCGGCGGCGGTGATGGCGCCGCAGGTGAGGCAAGAGGTGATCGCGAGATTTCCTCATAGCGCGCGCTTCGGGATCTTCCAGGTATTCTGGAAGCAGTGATTTTAGAAGCAGTAAGAGAACCTTGCATCGAAGCCGGGCGGAGCTCGAACGTGGTGCTTCGGTTTCCATCGGAAGTCTTCGAATGTCTACACTCGCAACCGACCAAGTATCGGCTATGGCTCGAGCCAGCCACGCCATGAAAACGGCGCACGGTCAAAAACGCGACCGCAGGGTCGTCGTTTCAGCCGGGGTTGGCATCTTCCAACGTTTGGTGCAGGTCGGCAGCACGCTCGTGATCATTCCTCTTTTGCTGCGGGTGCTCGGTCCGGCGAAGTTCGGAATGTGGGGTGCCGCGGCCTCGTTGGCGTGGTTAAGTGGACTGGTCGATATTGGGACCGGCACTGCGTTGGTGACGCTCGTGGCGCGCTCTAGCGCACTCGAGCGCGCCGAGCAAGCGCGGCGTCACATAGCCGGTGCTCTGAGCATTGGGAGCGCGTTGACGGGCCTGATGTTGCTCGGAGCCTTCGTGGGCTCGATCTTTGTGGTGGGTCTCAGTGGGAGAGCGCAAGGCAGCGCGGGGCCGTACTTGATTGCTGCCATTGGACTGGCTCTAAACCTGCCGCTCAATGCCGGTAACAATGTCTGGATGGCGCTTCAAAAAGGCTATATCGCAAGCCTATGGGAGTTAGTGCAGACGCTGTTGACGACGGCTGCGCTGATCGGTGCAACCCTCCTAACCACAGACGTACGTGTGTATGTGGCTGTGGTTTACCTGGGCCTGGTCCTGGCCAATGTCGGTAGCCTGGTTCATCTTTTCTTTCGTCATCCCGAACTGCGGCCGCAGGAACTGTGGGTGACTTGGTCCACCATGAGAGAAGTGGCCGGACAGGGCGTGTTGTACTTCATCCTCGCTTTGACGGGTGGCCTTTTCTTCATGCTCGATAACGTCTTGGCGCTCGGACTTCTCGGACCCGAGGCCTCGGCCCGCATGACGATAGCGCTTCGCATTTGCGTCACTGCGGTCGGGGCTCTCGCAGTCATGGCGCAGCCCCTCTGGCCGGCGTTCGCGGACGCTGCCGAGAAGGCTGACCGAAAATGGATTCTCAAGGCTCTGCTCCGCGGCACGGCCCTGCTGGTCGGCCTTACCGTTGCGGGCTCTGCCCTGCTGTTGGTCTACGGTGAGCGGCTGTTGCAGTTGTGGTTACATACCAATTTGGGTATCGGCAAAAGTCTGCTTTGGGCAATTTCAGCGTGGGCGGTCGCTCAGGCTCTAATTCGGATACCGAACCTTCTGCTGAACGGGTTGTCTATCCTTCGCTATCAGATTGCCGTGGCCTCAGTTGCCATATTGCTGGCGTTTGCGTTGAAATTTGCATTGGCTCCCTATTTAGGTGTTGCAGGAATACTGTGGGGGACAACCACCGTGGTCTTCTTCGTCGCGATTCCGGCGAGCTGCTGGCGTATTTGGCTATGGGCCACGCGTCCCATTCCGCAAGTGGGAGAACTGTCCGAGGATCAGACACAGGACATTCTCCGCAATCTTTTGCCGTAAGCTTTTGCAGCGTGTCCGCGGCAGCCGCTAGGGCTGAGCTTGGTTTCGAACCTGCGCTGTGCCGCGCGCCACGGCGAGTTTGGCCGCACCGGAGAGCAATAAACGCCGCAAGGTCTCCCGGGGGAGGACCAACGCCCCAACCAGGCGACTCAACACAATTGGATTCCAACATAGATAAGGAAGGCAGCCGAGAGTCCATTTCAATGTTTGTACCCGACTCGCCCCCCGCAGTCGGGCCCAAACGAACTGATTAGCGGTCGAGCGGCCAATATGGCGACGGCTGTCGGTCTTCAAACGAGACAGATAATCTTTATCAGCACCTGCGAGGCGAGAGGCTTCGATCACCTCATTGGCTAGTATTCGCGAATCGCGCGCCCAGATGAGCGGCGGCATGCCGTGAGACATGTTATCGTTTTGGGCCCGCAAGAGAACATAGTGCGACAGTACGCGTGGTATGCAGCCGACAGGTCCCCGAAACGCCAACTTAGTCCAATAGAACATGTCGCCGATGACGCGATCCGCTGGTTGCGGCCCGAGTTCGAGCAGCTCGCGAGGGCGCGTGACACAAGCGCACCAACTAATCTCCCGCCGGTCTGCGTAATGAGCCGCAAGAAAGGCTGCGCCCGATTCTACGGGTGGGCCGACTAGCGCCGGCACCTGGCAGTCTTCATAGTGCACCGCGCATCCCGTGTAAACAAAGGACAATTCCGGATGCCGATCAAACAGGTCGAGAACCTCGGCGGCGAACTCCGGTTCCAGAAAGTCATCGTCCGACAAACCCACTAAGAACTGACCACGCGCCTGCTTCAACAGGAATTGGCCGTGTTTTTCTACCGGCATCGTCGTTGGATGGCGGAAGATCCGCAGTCCCCGTCCCGCATAGCGCTCGATGACAGCGGGGGTGTCATCCGTTGACCCATTATCGGAGACAATGATCTCAAGGTCGGGCGCGGTCTGAGCGAGTGCACTCTCGATCGCACGGCCAAGGAGCCTCGGACGGTTGACCGTGGGAATGGCGATGGTCAGCCGAGGCGTCACGCGTTCCTCCATCCCGTCCCTTGACGACTACACCCTTTCCGCGAAGGTCCGAATTTCCGCAAGCGTGCGAGCCACTTCGCCTGATAGACGACCCTTTTCAGCAAATAGTCAATTCTGGTCAAATAGTGTTTCCTCGACCAGTTCGCAAAGAATATGTCCCGTTACGATGTGAGCTTCCTGAATGCGAGGTGTCTGATCGCTCGGAATCGAGATGCAGTGATCGACGGCGCTATGTAACTTCCCGCCGGTTTTTCCGGTTAGACCCACTGTGACGAGCCTCCTCTCGCGGGCCGCGTTCACGCCTCGCAACACGTTGGGGGAATTTCCGCTAGCGCTGATGGCGAAGGCGACGTCGTCGGGACTGCCGATCCCCTCGATCTGGCGTGCGTATATGTCGTCAAAGGAATAATCGTTGCCGATGGCGGTTAACAGGGAAGAATTGGTGGTCAGCGCCCAGCCCGAGAGGCTTCTCCGTTCCCGCAAGAACCGTCCGCTCAGCTCCGCTGCCAGGTGCTGCGCGTCCGCGGCACTGCCGCCATTTCCAAAGAACAGGATCTTGTTTCCGGAGCGGAGGCACTTCGTCATTGCGTCCGCCACCTTGACCACTGCGCTCAAGTACGTTGAAGACTCGAGCAGGCTCTGCATCACAGCCGCGCAGTTCTGAATCCTGGCCACTGCCAGAGACCGGGCAGCGTCCGCGTTCACAGGACATCTCCGGTCGAATCCAACCGACAGCTCGTCATGGCTCGTTCCCTGCCTCGTAGTCGATAAAAGAGGTGTTCGTGGCGGGCGTCGTCCGCGATGAACCACCTCACGATCTTGACCAGTCTTTGATGTACGGGTATTCAAACACGATATCCTACCGCAGCACAATCCCGGGAGCAGCGCGCTGGCGATAACTGCGTTTTAGTCGGTGTTTGGGAATCGCATAGCAAACACCTTCCCAGCACTCTTCCGCGTAACGCCGTAAGAACAGTTGGTACTCAGATGAAATGGAGCGGATGAGATTCGGTATCTGCCATAGGTGCTCACTTCGGTGATAGGTGCATACCGCGAGCACGGGAAGATGCCGGCGTAACAAGTCGGCGCCCCCGGCAAGCGCTTCTGGCTCCGCGCCCTCGATGTCCATTTTGATGTAGGTCGGTATCAGAGGCCACTTGATATCGTCCAGGCGGCGACACTCGATCACGGATCCCGAATCTTGGCTCGTCATGTGTGACGTAACAGATCCATTACAAGTGAAAGATACCTTTCCAGTCATGTTGCCTACGGCGTAGGGCATGATCGTAACGCCATCACCGATTCCCGTGGCCTTCAAATTAGCGGCCAATGCGTCTTGGTTTACTGGATCGGGCTCGAAAGCGAAGACATGACGAAACGCTCCGCCCCAGTGGCGCCTGAAGCTTTGCGTAGTTTCGCCATCGAAGCCGCCACAGTCGAGGAAGACTTCGCCCGGAACCGGTGATAGTAAATCCATAGGGAAATAGGTGTCGCTCGCGGCCAGAGGGGATGACAACGCCGAAAAATCCAGCCAATACCGCCAGAGGAGTTGTTCGCGCAGTTCACGCTTCGAGAGATCGTCCGCTAACGTGGCGTAACATTGTCGGATGCTGTCGAATTGCTGTCGGAACCTGTGGGGCAGCTCCAGCCCGCATTGCGGAATGAAAACATCGGCGTACTTCCAAAGGAGTGATGCAAAGGCCACCACCCGATGACAGCCTAACGACGCAAGCTGGAGACGGACTGCCGTGCCTTGATATACAGTGACGACAAAACACGCCGTTTGGCCGTGTATTTCGGCCGCTTCTGGGGCAGGGAGCACGGACAGTCCCATAACCTGTTTATGCCAGAGATCGCGATTGTTGTCGGCAAAAGCCACGGGCTCGACCCCGGCCTTACGCAGCCCCTCGAGCACTGCTTTGCCCAGCGGACCAGCACCGAATAACACCAACTTCTCGCTAAGTGGACTGGCGAGGTCGTCGAATGCACTGCGCTCACGGGCCCGGGCCGCGTCTGGGGGTTCCGTTTCAATCCGCTGCAAGATATCTTCAAGTCGATCCACGTCGTTGCTTGCGGGTACCTGAATTGGGGTCACTGGCTCACTCCGATTTTGCGCCCGAACTGGCCGGGCGGAATGTGGCGTGTGAGTTTCGTGCTCCAGTAATTGTTGGAATCGGAGAGGCTCATCTCGTCACATCTTTAGTCAGACTAGACGGCAGTCCAACCCCCATCCACCACGATATTTTGTCCGGTCACGTACGAAGACGCTTCCGAGGCCAGAAATAGTAGAGCACCCGCAAGCTCTCCAGCATGGCCGACTCGTCCAAGGCATGTATTTGCGTTCAGCTTTTCGATGAATGGATCTCCGGCTTGGACGGAATTCGGACCTCGGTCCTCGGTGTTGGAGAATGGTCCCGGGAGAATCGCGTTCGCGCGTATTCCATAACGTCCCCAGAAAGAGGCGACGTAGCGGGTGAAGGCGATCATCGCGGCCTTGGAGGCAGAATACGCCGGGGGATTCAAGAACGTTGTTCCTTCGTACAGCGCCGGGCGAGGAGCTACAACTGCATACATGGTCGAAATGTTAATAATGCTCCCACGCCGACGGTCTTTCATGCCCGCGCCAATTTTCTGCACGGTAAGAGCCGGCCAGCAGACTCCGGCTGTCAAGTTTCGCATCCACACGTCCATGGTTCCTTGCTCCAAGGATCCTGCAGGCGTATTGAATCCCGAAGAGGGCGCCAGTTCATGAGCATTGTTGATGAGCACATCGACGGCATGTCGCTGTGCAATCTCGTCCAAGGTTTGCGTCAATGCTTCCAGGTCGTACATATCCGCGTAATAGCAATGCACACGACCCGGTCCGTATTTCTCAGCCCAAACTTGCTCCTGTTTCGAGAGCTTTGCCGGTCGGCCGATTGCAATCAGGTCAGCACCGTTCGCGAGCAGGGTCTCGGCGAAGGTTCGACCAAGAAATCCCGAAGCGCCCGTCAACAATGCAACCTTGCCCTGGAGTGAAAACAGCGATGACCTGTCTAAGGACGATGGATCCAAGCCTACCAACACGTTCTTCCTCCATCGACGACGAGATTTGCTCCAGTCATGTAAGAAGACGCGTCCGAGCAAAGGAACAGAATCGCGCCCTGATATTCATCGGCATGGGCCATGCGAGCCAAAGGGATCCGTTGGTGAAGTTCCGCCAGAAACGCTGCGGGTTGGTTATTGAAAACGCCGCCCGGCGAAATGGCATTCACACGGACGCCAGAGGTAGCCCAGTAGGTCGCCAGATAGCGTGTGAGGCCAATTAGTCCTGTCTTTACCACCGAGTAGGTAACGGGTTTGACCGGTTGCTGGTCGTCTGGAACGCCCTGCTGACGATACAGCCGCTGATCAGGAGCAATCACAGCGAGGTCAGAGGCAATGTTGAGAATCACGCCTTTGCCTCGCTTTGCCATCTCTGAGCCAAATACGCGGCTGCACAAGAAAGCTCCTGTGAGTCCCACGCGCAAATCATCATTCCAGATCTCGATGGGAAAATTCTCCAGACGCGACCACACCTTCGAACTCGAACTGGAACCGACGGACTCAACCTTGGGGTTATTGGCAGCATTGTTGATGAGAATGTCGATGTGCCCGAAGCGCGCCAGCAGCTCATCTCGAACCTGCTCGACGTCTGCCAGTTGGGTAATGTCGGTGGCAAATCCTGCGGCATCCACGCCATACTTTTTTGCAATTGCGGCTGCAGCCACCTCCGGCTCCGCCTGGGGAAGATCAAGCAGCACGGGAGATCCTCCCGCTGCCGCTAAGATCTCGGCATGCTTGATGCCTAGCAGACCCGCGCCCCCGGTGATGACTGCAGCGCGGCCAGTGAGGTCAAACAGCGTCTGCGCCCGGTTGCTCTCTTTAGTAACTTTTACTTTGTCCGCCATCGGCCTTGAAACATGCTCCTGTAATGAAAGTGGCGGTATCTGAACAAAGGAACACCGCTATGTCCGCGATTTCCTCCGGCGTGCCAAAACGCGCGAGGGGCACGCTGGAGTGAATCATTTGCATGACCTTGTTCTTGTCCTTCCCCAGGTGACGTTCCCAGGTTCCGCCAGGGAATAAGATATTACCCGGCGCTATGCAGTTCACACGAACCCCTATGTTGGCGACCTGGACGGCAAGATTCTTTGAATAGTTGATGAGGGCGGCCTTGGCTGCGCTATAAGGAAGGGGCGCCGGAGTTGCTTCCACTCCGGTGATGGATGCGATGAACAACAGCGCTCCATGCTGGTTCTCCGCCAGCAACGGAATTGCGGCCTGCGTCAGATTTACGCTTCCCCAGAAATTCAAGCGAAAAAGGCGCTCCCACTCTTCGCTCTCGATTTGCCAGCCCGGCTGGCCGCTTCCGGAGCCGACATTCGCTACCACGACATCGAGGCGACCCCACAGTTCGTGCGTTTTGCGTAACGCCTGCTCGATCACGGATGAGTTGGTAAGATCACCACAGAAGGAGATGACGCGTTCTTTTCCGAACGTGGTGTCGAATTCTGCAAGAGCTTTGGACAACGGCGCCTCACTTCGACCGGTGATACAGACGCGGCAGCCTTCGCGCAAAAAGGCCGTGGCGATTGCTTTGCCAATGCCACGCGAGGAGCCAGCAATCAGCGCGATGCGATTTTGTAGGGAGAGATTCACGTCGTCAATTGTTCCAGTAGCGTCGAACGAATGCCAGATTCCGTTTTGCCCAGGCAACTTCATCTCCGGGAGTGCCCCGCGCAACCTGCAGGGTGAAATCTCCTCGATATTCGATCCTTTCGAGGCAGGAAAACAGCGCCGGAAAATCAGCACTGCCAGTTCCTAGAGGAACGGTACCCCCGTTTAATACGCGATCCTTGATGTGGACGCTGCCAATTCGGTCCCCATAGGCTGCGAACTCGTTGGTTGGAGAATAGCCGAGCGAAGCGCTATTCCCCGAGTCGTAATTCACTCTTAGTTTTGGATGGGGTACGCAGTTCAGCAGTTTGGCGAATTCCGCCGGCCCCAGCGAGGTTTCGAGATGAATTTCGATTCCGGTCTCTTCGGCAAAAGGCATGGCTGCCTTGAGGGCGTCTTGTACTGCCGCCAAGTCCTCCTTAGAACGAATGGCCGAGGCATCCACGAAAGGGATAACGACGCGGTTCACTCCGACAGCGCGGCCGTTGCGTAGGATGTGTGCCAATTCTTGCAGGCGTTCGTCAAGCTCTTGCTCGCCGCAGCGCACAAAAGGTTTATCCATAAAATAGTCGGCACATACCGATCGAATGGACACTCCGCTGGATTGCGTCAGATTCTTTAGACGTTCCATACCAGCACGGTTACCAAGTGGGTTCATATCGTGGCCGTAGAGATCGTAAACCCACTCGATGTAATTGAAAGGAACTTTAGCCGCTTGCGCAAACTCGCTCTCCCACTGGTTGCGCGGAAAACACTGGAACCGGCCATCTTCCGGTGGCAGGAGTCTCCCTTCCATTATTCCCAGCTTTGTCATATCCTCCTCAGCGTCGCTTCGGTCATTCGCTTATCGGCTCGACGATCATGTTCTGTGCGAATTCGTCGCGATCGAGGAAAGGCCACAGATCCTCCAGCGGCTTGGAAAGGAATGATCCATTGGCGCGCTGAATCGAGGTTACGCGCGGAGCCCTGATTTCCTCGGGAATTACGTGCACGTCGCAAAGCACCGGTCCGCGGCTGCGCAGAACTCGACCGACGGCGGCGCGCAAGTCCGATTGACTTTCGATCACGGCGGTCTTCAACCCATAGGCTCGGGCGACCTTACGATAATCGGGGATCGACACTCCAGTCGCCGCATCGCATCCGATATTGGCCCCCCCGAAGTAGTTCTCTTGAGTGGCCCGAATCGACGCATATCCCTGGTTGTTGAGAACGAACAGCTTGATCGGTAGTTGGAGGTGCGCGATGGTGGCCAACTCCTGTATGTTAAGCTGGAGACCACCGTCGCCGTCAACGCAGATCGTCTTCCTTTTTCCGCTACCCAGACACACGCCAATACTTGCGGGGATGCCGTATCCCATCGCTCCCAGTCCTGCGGTGTGAAATACGCGGCGTCCTTTTCGAGCCCGGTAGGCTAGCAGGAAAACTTCAACGGCGCTCCCAGAGCTTCCGGAGACAACGCGGTCGTCGGGTCCGGCTTCCTGCCCGATGACCTCCGCCAGATGATACACGCTGACGAGTCCCGGAGCGCGATGCTCGGGGAGAACGAGAGGATACCGGGCCTTCCAGTCCCGGCACCGATGGACCCACGAGCTGCGGTCTTTGTTCTTATCCTTATTCTTGCTCAGTCCAGAGCCGCACTGTTGTAGCATGCAGTCAATAAACGTCCGAGCGTCGGCGCAGATCGGATTGTCGATAGCTCCTTCCAGCTTGCGCAACTCCGCCGGATCGATATCAACCACAGTTTTATAGGCGCCGCGGGCGAACTGTTGCGGATCCCAGCCCATTAGCGGCGGGTCCAGACGAGTTCCGATTACGAGGACGAAATCGGCGTTCTGCAGGGCGAAGTTTGCTCCGCGGGAGGCGACCGTGCCCGGCCGGCCGATGAATAGCGGATCGTCGTCGTCCAACAAATCCATGGCCATCCAGGTCAGGCCGACCGGGACATTGAAAAGACGCACCAGTTTCTCGAATGCCGCAGCCGCGCCGGAAACTCGAACTCCATTTCCCGCGAAGATGAATGGCCGCTCGGCCCGACTCAAACGATCAATAACATCGCGGACCTTGATAGCGAAGTCGTCCCCTGAGTCCTCGAGAGAGCGTTGCGACAACTCGGCAGGATCAAACGAGCGCAATGCGTCCGGCTCAACCGGCGCAGCCTGAACGTCGATCGGAATATCGATCCAAACCGGACCGGGTCTTCCGGTGCGGGCCAGGTATGCCGCCTTCTCGAGATGGTAGCGGATGCTTTCGGGATCCTCGATGGTCCGCGCGTACTTCGTGATCGGCTTAACCAGTGCGACGATATCGACCTCTTGACTGCCTCGTTGTCGCACCCCGAGAGGCGTGCCATCCGGACGGTACATCCGGTCGGCGCGCTTCACCTGCCCCGATAGGACCAGCATCGCAGTCGAATCCAGCCATGCGCCAGCCACGCCCGTGATCGCATTGGTACCGCCGGGACCGGTTGTTACCAGGGCGACGCCCAAATTGTTGGTTGCCTTCGAATAGTTTTCCGCGGCGATCGCGCTCGCCTGTTCGTGGTGGTTGCAGACAAAGGTCAAATCACTGCACTTGGCGAGAGCATCGTTCAAGTGCATGGCGCCGCCACCGGTAAGCAGGAAAACATGCTTCACGCCCTGCTGGGCAACAAAGCTCATGACATAGTCGGCGACTCTCATGCTCTCCTATCGACCTGACTTCGCCGCTATTTCGGTGGACCCCAGTAACATGTCCACGACCTCGCGCACCGCGCCGTTACCGCCAGTGAGTTTGGTGACCACTTGGCAATGTTCTCGGATCGAAGGGCGCGCGTCCGCAGGACAGGCGCTGACGCCTGCGATATTGAGCGCAGGTAAGTCGTTCACATCGTCCCCAACGAAGCAAATTTCCTGCAGGCGCAACCCGTGCCGTTCCGAGAATGCGCGTAGCGCGGCGGCTTTGTCTTTACAGTCCTTGTGAACGTCGCCGATGCCGAGCTTAGCGGCAAGCCGGTCGACCAGAGGGCTGTTCTCGCCCGAGATCAGAGCAATCACCATGCCAGATTTTCGCGCCAGCGACAGGCCCATGATGTCGGCAAAGTGAAAGCGCTTCCATTCTTCACCGTTTGGCCCCCACCACACAGCGCCGTCGGTAAGTACGCCGTCCACATCCATGGCTATGGCCTTGATATTATGCATGCGCGGCCAGCACCCGACGCAATTTCTTGATGATCGGTTGCTCGCGTTCGAGCACGCGCTTCACTCCATCCCCCATGGATTTCTCGATCAAGCGGATGTCGCGAACCAAGCGTGTGATTCCGTTCGGCTCGAGTGACGCAGCGTGATCCGAACCCCACATCGATCGGTCCTGGGTGATATGCCGCTCGATAATGCAGGCTCCGAGGACCATCGCCGCCACGCTCGAGGGCAACCCCGTCTCGTGACCGGAATAGCCGACCGGTATTGCATAGCGCTCGATCAGGGTTTCGATGACGCGCAGATTCAGTTCTTCGTAGTAGGCAGGATAAGTGCTGCAAGCTTGCATCAGGACTAAGTCGTTCTTGCCGAGGACTTCGAGCGCGTGGTCGATCTGCTCAATCGTGCTCATGCCGGTGGACAGGAGAATCGGTTTCCCGATGGCCCGGGTGTGCCGCAACAGATTGTCATCCGTCAGGGAGGCCGAGGCGATCTTGAAGCAGGGAACATCAAACTGCGCGATGAAATCGACCGAACCTTCGTCCCAACAGGAAGCGAACCAATCGACTTTCACTTCCCTGCAATAACGGTCGATTTCCTTGTACTCTTCGATCTCGAACTCAAGCCCCCGTTTCAGGTCGCCGTTGGTTGGCCCGAAGGGATTCTCGCGGGGCTTCGCCAATTCCTCGGCTGAATAGACAACATCAATCGTCCGCTTCTGGAACTTGACCGCGCTGCAACCTGCGCCCACCGCGACATTGATCAACTGCTTGGCAATATCAATGTCGCCGTTGTGGTTGATTCCGATTTCCGCGATGACATAGCAAGGCTGTCCCGTTCCGACCACCTTGGAGCCCAGCCGCACTGCTGCGTGGTTTGCTGCCGATCTGTCGTTATTTACGCGCTGCATCGCTATGCGCTCCCTTCGAATGACTCGAACCCTAAAGTCTGTGACTATGTGGTCTCGCGGATGGTTTGCATCAGTGTGACGACGTGCTCTCAGTCTGAACTACGGAGCCGCAAGTCAGTTATCCCACAGGCGAACGATCAAAGCAGAATTACGAAAGTCACCCGGAGGGCAAAGGGAGAGGTCCTAGATGGATGGGCGCGCGATGCGGGGCATGTTACTTGCGTAACAACGAAAGCTCGTATGTCCTACAGTTTACGCACCGACGACTGGCCCTTGATCACAGCTCTTGTTGTAGCATGCGCTCCCCCCTCCGGTCCTGTGGCGAGTGTGGCGACTAGCTGGTCCACAAAGCCTGCATTGCGGAATTCTCAGCGGGCGTCCCGAACCCGATCATTCTCCGTCTCGAGCCTCTTCACCATGCAGACTTTAGCGGCCAGCGGATGCGCCCGAAGCGAATGCGCTCGGAGGAACGGGCTTACCGGGTTCGAACTCGAAATTCAATCTTTCGCGTTCGACCACCAGCGGACGATTGTGCACCTGGGTGTGGATGTTGCCGATGTATTCGCCGATGATGCCCATAAACAGAAGCTGCAGCGAGCCGAGAAAGAACATCCCGATAGCGATGGGCGCGATGCCCAGCGTGAACTCGTGCCAATACAAAAGCTTGTAGGCAAAGTACGCCGTGCCCCCGAGCATAGCGACGAGCGATCCTAGAAAGCCGGAGAACGTCACCAGGCGCAGCGGGACTTTCGAGAGCTTGGTGATGCCGAGCATGGCAAGATCGTAAAGTGTGTAGAAATTGTTCTTCGATTTGCCGCTCTTGCGGCGCTGCTGCTCGTATTCAATCTCGGTATGAGGCAAGCCGATTTCGGCGATCATACCGCGGAAGTAAGGGTAAGGGTCGCCGAACTGGCGAACCAGGTCCATGACTTGCCGATCATACAGCCCGAAGCCAGTGAAATTTTCGTAGGTCTCGATGTCGTCGGAGAGACGATTCACCAGCCGATAAAAAAGCCTCCGCACGAGAAACATGGGCGCCGATTCGCGGCTCTGTTTCTTGACCGCAATGACGATGGGAACGCCCTTCTCCCACTGCTCGAGCAGTTGTGCGAGGACTTCCGGGGGATCCTGCAAATCCGACATGAGACAAATAACCGCATCGCCGCGAGCCTGCAGCAGGGCGTGCATAGGGGAGCGGACGTGCCCGAAGTTGCGCGCGTTGCCAATAACTTTCACATTTGAGTCAGTGGCCGCGATTTCGCGCAGCCGAGCGAAAGTCTCATCGCGCGAAGCGTTGTCGATGAAGATGTGCTCGTAGCGGTACTTGCCGAGGCTCAACATCAGGTTCCGGACGCGTTCGTAAACTTCACGGACATTGCCCTCCTCGTTGAAGCAGGGCGTGACTACGCTAATCGTTTTCATTTCGGAAGGCGCGCTCACCTGCTGCCGCCCGCTTTGGCGGTCTGGGCCGCGGCTTGGGGCGCCAATCCGCGGCGATAAATCAGCTCCGTGAGCGACGGGATGTTGGCGTAGGGACTGTCGATGGCGTCGATCATGATCGGCTGATCTTGGGCCGTGGCTTTCAGAATTACTTCGCCACGCATCAGTTCTCGGCAGGAGATTTGTCCCTGCTGCAAGGGGATGGCGAGATAGACGTCGGCGTCCTCGAGAACGTGGCCCACAGGAAGATCTCGTTTGGCATAGACTCCACGGACGAGGGAGTCGAGATAGCTGACTTCGCTTTCCGGAGGCAGACGCTTTTGCGTGCCCGGAGCCCCGCACATTCGCTTGGCGCGATGAAAGGCCTTGAACCAGGTGTCAACCTGTTCCGGCACCGAACAGTAGGGAGAGACGGTCATGCCCTCGGTCTGGATGTCGACGTGGCGCTCGAATGTCCTCGCCCCTTTGGAGTATGCCAAAAGCATGGACGAAGTCCAGTCCCGGTACTCGTGCGTGGAAAATCCAATGGTGTGATTGGGATAGCGGCTGCGCAGAAAATCAATCTGGTTGATTTCGAGATCGCAGTCTTCGGTAGGATAGAGCGAGACGCAATGGTTAATGGCGAGCGGTATGTGGCGATTCGCGAAGAAAGTGACCAGGTCGTCGATGTCCTTCAAGGAGGACCCACCAGTCGAGACGATGACCGGCTTTTTCGTCTTGGCGATCTTCTCAATCAGAATCCAGTCGTTGTAATCGGAGCTCGCGATTTTGAGGATGGGAATGCCGAGCTCGCAACAGAAATCGACCGAGCTCTCGTCGAACGGAGTCGCCATCGGAATGCAGCTGCCGGCGCGGATGGCTCGCACCATGGCGGCGAAGTCTTCGGGCTGGAGCCGCGTGTCGAGCGTTTTCTTGATGTAGCGGATGTCGCCGCGATGGCGAAAATCCCGATGGATGAAGCTGTCGACATCCCTTAGTTGCAGTTTGATGGCGGCGCGCACATTGTTGAAGCGCACGACCTGCGCGTAGTTCGTGATGATCTTGAGTCCCCGTTGTAAGTCGCCCAGGTGGTTGCTTGCCAACTCAAGCACGAATAACTCGTCGAATATGTCGTTGCCCGTCATAATCTTACTCACCTGTCTGTCGGGGGTACCCGTGCCGGTCGTGGGTACGGTGTATCCGTATGGTAATGTCCTTAATCCTTGATGACATTGTCCATGAGTTCAGCCTCGTCCAGGAATGGGTACATGTCCTCTAGATTGGGCGAAACGATTCGCCCGTCCGCTAACTGCTTGGCCTTGGAACGCGGCTCAAACTCCTGGCTCGGATCGAGTACAACATCAATTAATGCGGGTCCATCGGCCGCGAGCGCACGATCTACTTGTTCCAGTTGCGACTGGCGGTCGATGCGAAGCGACGGAATCCCATAGGCGCACGCCACCTTGACCATATCCGGGAGAGAAGCGCCGCTCGCCGCACTCTCTCCAGTGAGACGGCCAAAGAAAGCGGATTGCGTCATCCGCATGGAGAGATAGCCGGAGTTATTCAGAACAAATATCTTGATCGGCAACTGATGATGAACGACAGTCTGTAACTCTTGGATGTTCATTTGAATGCTGCCGTCCCCAGCGAGGCAGATCACACGTTTTCCCGGGCGGGCGAACGCCGCTCCGATGGCTGCGGGCAGGTCGTAGCCCATGGACGCGGATCCGGAGTTGGAGATAAGGCGCTGCCTCCTCTGCAACTGCATGGTCTGGAAAGGCACGATGCAGGCGGTAGCATTGCCACAGAGTATGACGTCATCTTCGGCGAGTTTGGCCGAGAGTTGCTCGACAAAGTGGTAAGGGTTCAAGGGCGGACCGGCTCGGCGCTGCCTCTCCTGTACCACCCGGTACCGTTCAACGCGTTCACGACACCAGGCTAGCCAAGCGGCATGGGCTGAGGGGTGGTAGTTTTCGGTCTGACAACGGCTTAACAACTCTTGCAGAAATTGCTTCAGGTCGCAGTGGATGGCCAGGTCTGGCTGGACGGTGGGTTTCTGGAACTCGGCAGCATCGATGTCGACCTGGATCTTGAAGGCACGGGACGCGAACGATTGCCAGTTATAGCTGGTCTGGCGGATGCTAAGGCGCGATCCGAGGATCAACAGAACATCGGCATTCTGGACCGTGAAGTTTCCCGCGCGATCACCAATCGTGCCCTGGCGTCCGCAAAAAAGGCGGTCGTCGGTGGCGATGAGGTCATGCGTCCATGCGGTGGTGACAGGCACGCCGAGGCGGTGAATAAGTTCGTCAAAGTCCGCTACCGCGTGAGCGGCGCGAACCCCCGTACCGGCGAGGATCACAGGACGCTTTGCATGTCGGATGCGGTCGAGAACTTCATGGCAGGAGGATCGAATGAGAGATGGATTTCCGACGACATGGCCGAGTGCATGTTCGTCCTCCTCCGGATCGTAGCCGCGAAGACTGCCCGGATCAATGGACGAGGCTTGGACGTCGACCGGAATGTCGAGCCAGCAAGGCCCCGGGCGTCCACTCTGTGCGAGGCGCCAGGCGCGCTCGAGGTGGTATCGGATGGAGAGGGGGTCGTCGATCAGCACTGCGTACTTGGTGATGTTCGCGACCATGGCAATGATGTCGACTTCCTGGTCTCCGAGCTGGCGCAGTCCGGTGATGCCTAGGGCGCGCATGCAGGTTTCGCGCTTGACCTGGCCGGAGACGAGGAGCAATGGGACAGAATCGGTCCATGCCCCGAAGACTCCGTTGAGCGCGTTGATGGCGCCGGGCCCGGTAGTGACGTTGACGACGCCCGGTCGCCCGCTGATGCGGGCGTAAGCTTCGGCGGCCATCGCGGAAGCTTGTTCATGGTGATTGCAAACGTACTGAATGCGCGGTTCCTGGCCGATGGAATTGTTGAGATGCATGGCGCCGCCGCCCGTGACCAGGAAGATGTGGCGCACACCCCAATCGGCAAGCTGGCCGACGATGTAGTCAGAAAGCTTCATGAGCGGCGGCTCTCCGGGCGGAGGTTCGGGTGAGCTTCCGAGTGAACTTCGGGGTTCGAGTCCTCGAGCAGCGTGATGACAGGATTGCTGAGTCCGAGGCGGCGGATCTGCGCCCTGATCTCGCCCGCGTGCAGCAGAGTGGCAATGATAATCGGCTCAAGGCTCCGACCAATTTCCTGCGGAACGATTTCGTTCGGACCAATGATGGGCGCGCCCCCCATGGTCTTGCCGCGAAGAATGGGATTGTTGTCCACGAGGGCGCGAACCTGAGTTTGCGCGAAACACGGAAGAGCAAGGAGCTTCATCGCCAATTGCCCGGCACCCCAAAGGATGACGCCCTCCGTGTTTGCGAGCTGGCCGGCTAAACGGTGGTTGATGCGGTCCATTTGATCGGCGGAATGCCGGATATAAGCTGCTATTCGCGACGGTAAATCTTGATCGCAAACGACCGTACGCTCGCCCGCAGCTCCGCCGCCGTCGCGGAAAAGCCCGAAGACAGCCGGGTAGAGCGTGTCTTCCGCGGTCTGAATCACTTTCTGTTCCACGAGGACGGGTTCGAAGCCGAAACGCCGGGCGGTGTTTTCGAGAGCTCGCGCCGAAAAGTGATTGATGTGTTCGGTATTAAATTCCTGAAAAGGCGCGTAGAGATAATCTACGTAACGAGCGGCGTCGGGAGTTTCCAGGTACAAATAGCCTCCCGGCCGAAGCAGGCGGCGGGCAGACATGAAAAATCCCGGAATGTCGTAAACGTGTTCCAGCACGTGGCAGAATACAAGACAATCAAACTTCGGCATTTTCGCGGCAGCCGAAGCAATCGATCCGGCGTAGGCCTCAAAACCACGATCGCGGCACGCGGCCACGCATCGCGGCGAAAGATCGAGCCCGGCTGCAGCCGTGAATCCGTGATCGCGAAGAGCAGTGAGCAGACCACCGGTAGCGCAGCCGGCATCGAGGATGCTGGCCGCTCGCGAAGGCAGGGCGCGGGCAATGTCGGATGCGGTAGTGCTGAGTCGCGCGGCATCATACGCGGAAACGCCGCTGCCAGTCGCAGTCGCCGAGTCGTCGTACTTGGACCACTCGCAATAAAAACGGTCATAATCGAGCTGGGTTGCGGCAGGGTCGGCATAGACGAAGCCGCACCGCCCGCAAACGATGATGTTGTACTCGGCGGGCAGAGGATAGCCGGCGGGAACGATGAATCGCTGGTGATGGCAGACCGTGTTTCTGGTGGCCCCGCAAGCACCGCATGCGCGATGTGGCAGCGCACTCGGAGTAGCAGGAGTAGCGGCGCTATGCATGGGCTCCTCGTGCCATAACTTCTTGTCGGGAGCTCTTTTGATTGACGAGTACATCCTCCGAAAACCAGCTGTGGGTACGGCAGATGGCTTCGCGCAATGGAACTTCTTCGCGAAGGCCCAGTTCGTTGCGCGCCCGAGCCGTGCTGGGCACGTAGCGCTGCACCGGCGCCCCAGGCTTTGCAGTGGATGCGATATGGACGTCACTTTCGGGGGGCAGCGCGGCAGCGACTTCGTGTGCGAGGGCGCTGATGTTCAGCGCTTCTTCGGATCCGACGTTATAGGCGCGGCGCGATTGTCCCTTGAACAGAATTGTCCAGAGCCAGGTCATCAAATCGGAGGCGTAAAGATAAGAACGCACCGCGGAGCCATCGCTTTGAACACAAATCGGGTGCTGGTGCAGACGGTCGGAAATGAAGTTCCCAATGGCGAAATGCGCGTCGAGTTGCATGTAAGGGCCGACAAAAGCGAAGCAGCGCGCGACCGTGGTCGCAAAGCGTGGCGAAGCGGCGAGCGCACACAGCATCTCCGCCGAGCGCTTGCCTTCGCCATAGGCGGAGGCTGGGTTCAGAGGATCAGGGCCGCCGTCGTAGCCCTCACTTACATGCGTGAGCTGCACGGGCTGGGTTCCATAAACCGCGCCCGAACTGACCAGCAGAAATCTGGTGACGGAACTCGCGATCGAGAACTGCAGTGCGCGGCGGGTTCCTTCGACAATGGTGTCGAACATTACCAGCGGCGCGTCGCTGTTCAACTTCGCACTGGCCTCGGTCGCGGCATGGACGACGTGGGAAAATGTGCCCTGCGGAAAATCGCCATGGCGCACATCGGCGGCGTGCAAGGTGATGGCTACATCTTTCGCCAGATGCGGCGCTTTCTCGCTCAAGAGTCCAGGACGCCGGCACAGTCCGACGGCGCGGGCATTAAGATTCAGGCGGCGGTTTGCCCAGGAAAAAGTCTCAAGCAGCCAGCATCCGAAAAATCCGGTGGCGCCGGTGATCAGGATGCGCTGGCCGCGCAGTTCCTGCCACAGCGGCTCGGTTCGCCCGAGAACGTTGTCGAGATCGTGCGCGAGCCGGTTTGTCGGCAAGTTACTCATGGTGGGGTGAGCTATGCTCCCTGCGCCGCGGAGTCGGCTTTTGGAATCTGGTGGAAGATATCCGCCATGTAATCGATCATCGCTTGCGTGATGCCGGGATAAAGGCCGATCCAGAAAACGTTGTTCATAACAAAGTCAGTGTTATGTAAATCGCCGATAACCCGCCGCTCGATGTCGCGGTAGGCGGGCTGACGCAGCAAGTTGCCGCCGAAGAGCAGGCGGGTCGCTATGTTTCGAGATTCCAGAAAGCGCACCACCTGGTTGCGGCTCGTGGGCGCGTCCTTGCGAATAGCAAGAGGAAAGCCGAACCAGCTCGGGTCCGAATGCTCAGTGGCTTCAGGCAGAATGAAAATGTCGTCGAGATCGCCGAGGGCGGCGTGAAGTTTGCCAAAGTTTGCGCGCCGAGCGGCAATAAAACCGGGCAACTTTTTCAGTTGCGCAACCCCGACGGCGGCTTGCATGTCGGTCGCCTTGAGGTTGTAACCGATGTGGCTGTAAATATATTTGTGGTCATATCCCGTGGGCAGATCGCCCAGCTTCCACTCAAAACGGCAACCGCAGGTGTTCGATTTCCCAGGATCGCACCAGCAGTCGCGTCCCCAGTCGCGGAAAGACTCGGCTAACTTTTTGAGCGCAGGCGATTGCGTGAGCACGCATCCGCCTTCACCCATGGTGATGTGGTGCGCGGGATAGAAACTGGTGGTGGCGAGGTGGCCGAATGTTCCCACGCCGCGCCGTTTGTAGATGGAGCCCACGGCATCACAACAATCCTCGATGACCCAGAGATTATGTTTAGTGGCCAGCTCCATGACGGCGTCGACGTCAAACGGATTGCCGAGAGTGTGCGCCAGCATGATGGCTTTGGTCCGTCCAGAAACGGCCGCTTCAAGTTGTGTTACATCGACGTTGTAAGTCGGAATCTGAACATCGACAAAGACCGGAACCAGCCCGTTTTGAATAATCGGATTGACCGTTGTGGGAAACCCGGCCGCTACCGTGATGACCTCATCTCCAGCCGAGAGTTTGCGATCGCCGAGTGAAGGGGACGTAAGGCACGACAGAGCCGCAAGGTTGGCGGAAGATCCGGAGTTCACGAGCGAGGCACAGCGCACGCCCATGAAAGCTGCAAATTCGCGTTCGAACTGGGCGGCAAACCGGCCAGTGGTAAGCCAAGCATCGAGCGAAGCTTCGACCAGAAGTTCGAGTTCCGAACTGTCAAAAACTTTTCCCGACACGGGCACCGTGCTCTGCCCGGGCACGAACTCCTGCCGAGATAGAGCGACCTCGTAGTACTGCTTCACGATTGCAAGTACTTCCTCACGGAGTTGGCCAGCCGTCTTGCTCGTCGTAATTGTTGCCGTCATTGTCGATTTATCCCCTGCTCGCGTGGGCCATCGCGGCGGGTGTGCCCAGGAACTCGCGATACCATGCGAGAGTGCGATCCAGACCAGACTCCAGAGTGAACTGCGGTTGCCAGCTGAGCGTTGTACGCGCCCGCTCGGCGCTCAAGTATTGATGCCGAATCTCATTGCTCGCCTGGTTGAGAACCTCGGGGCGCAACGATGAATTCATCTTTCGCAGGATCAGTTCCACCATTTCAAGCACGCTGACCTGGCTTTCGTTGGAAAAATTGAAAGCCTGCCCACGAAGCGCAGCATACGAGGCAAGACGCTCGGCGAGTAGCATGTATGCGGCTGCGCCATCTTCGATATAGAAGTAGTCGCGGACAAAATTGCCGTCCGAGCGCACGACGGGCCGCTCTCCGCGAAGGACGGAGCGAATCGTGCCTGGAACTACACGGTTCCAGTTCAAGTCGCCGCCGCCATAGAAATTTCCGCAGCGCGTGATCGCGACCGGAAGGTTGTAGCTGGCGGCATAGGTCTGTGCGATCAGATCGGCACAGGACTTGCTCACATCGTAGGGATGACGGCCTTGCAGAGGCATCGTCTCGTCATAAGGGAGATGCTCCTGCGCGCCATAGGCCTTGTCGGAAGAAGCGACCACAATCGACACGACCTTAGGCGATCGGCGGCACGCCTCGAGTAAGTTCCAAGTACCTTCGATGTTGGTAGAAAAGGTCGAGACTGGATTGCGATTGGCGATGCCTACGATGGTCTGGGCCGCCAAATGAAAGACCACCTCGATCTCATACTCGCCCAGGATGCGCTCCACGAGATTGGGATCCACAATATCGCCGCGCACAGTATTTACTTGCTCAATTCGGCGGCTGCGCACCAGTTCGCTCTGCGGAACCCAGTCGCGCACCAGGCAAACAACATTCGCCCCAACCTCAATGAGCTGTTTGATGAGCCACGATCCAAGCAGTCCAGTTCCCCCAGTGACAAAAACGGAGCGATCTCGCCAGAACGAATTCATTCCGCCCACACTTTCCAGGGTGTTTGCTCGCTCGCCCAGAGTTCATTCAGGTATTGATATTCGCGGTACGTATCCATGGCGAAGAAAAAACCGTCATGGCGATAGGCCATGAGTTGACCTTCGCGCGCCAGCCGCTCCAGAGGTTCGCGCTCCAGGACGCACTCGGGGCCGCCGAGGTAATCGAGCACGCGGCGATTGAAAACAAAGAAACCAGCGCTGATCAGGCCATTGGCTTTAGGCTTCTCCATGAAGCGCTGTACTTGGCCCTGCGCGTCGGTTTCGAGCATTCCGAAACGCGAGATCGGCGGCACAGACGTGACCGTTGCCAGGCGTCCGTGCTGGCGATGAAAATCAATCAAGCTGCTGATGTTGACATCGCTGAGGCCATCGCCGTATGTGAGCAGAAAGGTGTCATCATTCTCGAGATAACGAGTGACGCGCTGCAATCGACCTCCCGTCATGGTTTCGAGGCCAGTGTCGGCGAGCGTGACCGCAAAATCCTGCTCCTGATGAGCGCCCATAAATTCAATATGCGATTTTCGGCCCAGGCAGATTTTGAAGTCGCTATTCATGGCTTCGTAGTTCAGGAAGTAATCTTTGATCATGTTTCCGCGGTACCCGAGGCAGAGAATGAAGTCGCGCATTCCATAGTGGGCGTACATCTTCATGATGTGCCACAGAATGGGACGGCCGCCGATCTCGATCATCGGTTTTGGGCGGAATTCGGTTTCTTCCCGTAGCCGGGTGCCTAATCCGCCGCACAGAACAACTACCTTCATGTACAGGGTCCTTGCAGCTCTTCGTATCTTCAGGGACTTACATGGGCCGCAAGTCAGTTATCCCACACGCGGCCAGGGAAGGAAGAATTACGAAAGTCACCAGGATGCGGGGATCGGAGGCGTGAAACGCACTCGATCAGCCCGTCAACTGGCTAACTTGGCGAACAGGCGCCCTCGACGGGAAATTACTCTCCGGCGGTTACTATCGTTACCCGTCAGGACTGCGCGGGAGCCGCAGCCCGCTTGGGAAAGATGTTGCCTACGCGGCGAATCTCGGCTCCGACCCCCTTCAGCTTCTCCTCGATGTTTTCGTAGCCGCGATCCAGGTGATACACGCGGTCAATAATCGTCTCGCCGTCAGCCACCAGCGCCGCCAGCACCAGCGAGGCTGAGGCACGCAAATCCGAGGCCAACACCGCCGCGGCGCTCAGGGGAGTTCCTCCCCGAACGACAGCTCGGCGTCCCTCAATCTTGATGTTGGCGCCCATGCGGACCAATTCCTGCGCGTGCATGAACCGATTCTCAAAAATATTTTCTGTGATGATCGACGTACCTGCGGCCTGCGTAGCGAGGGACATGTATTGCGCCTGCATATCCGTCGGGAAGCCCGGATATTCCTCTGTATTCATGTCGGCAGCTTGCAGCGGCTGATCGCCCATCACGCGGACCGAGTCAGCCTTCACCGCAGTCTTCACGCCGGTTTCCGCGAGCTTCTGCAGGATGGCAGTGAGATGCGCGGGGTCGCATCCAGCGACATTGAGGTCTCCACCGGTTAGCGCCCCCGCGATGATAAATGTTCCAGCTTCGATACGGTCAGGGATAATCCGGTGTCTAGCTCCGTGCAATTTGTGAACTCCATGGATGCGAATCGTGGACGTGCCGGCCCCCTGGATCTTTGCGCCCATCGCATTGAGCAGCGCAGCCAGGTCGGCCACTTCCGGTTCGCGGGCGCAGTTCTGCATGACGGTCTCGCCGTCGGCAAGCGTGGCGGCCATCAGCAAGTCTTCGGTGCCGGTAACGGTAATTTTGTCGAACACAATTTCCGCACCTTGGAGCCGATCTCCTTTGAGCGGATCGGTGACAGCCTCGACGTATCCGTGCTCTTGTGTGATCTTTGCTCCAAGACGCTCCAGACCCTTGATATGCAGATCGATGGGACGCGCTCCAATGGCGCACCCGCCGGGCAGCGAAACCCGGGCTCGGCCACATCGAGCCACCAGCGGCCCCAGAACCAGCGTGGAGGCGCGCATGGTCTTCACCAGTTCGTACGAAGCTTCAGGAGCGGCTAGGGTATGCGCGCAAATTGTGGTCCGGTGTTGCGCGCGTCCATAGCCGAGTTCTACTTCGGCGCCCATGGAGGCAAGCAGCTTCCGCGTAGTCTCGATATCGCGCACCTGCGGAATATTTTCGAGAATTACCGCTTCATCAGTGAGCAAAGCTGCCGCCATGCAAGGCAGCGCCGCGTTCTTAGCGCCACTGATTCGCACCGTGCCAAGCAGCGGATTGCCGCCGCGGATTACCAGCTTATCCATTAAGTGATGAGTTCCTGAGAATACCCACCCAAACTTCGCGGGGCGGGCGCTCTGAAATATTTTCCGTGAATCTAGTCTGAGGATATTCTAGCGGGGAATCCGAAGCCACAGGACCTGGAATCGCGAATAGGAGTTCCGTTTGTAACTATTCTCGAGGAGTCATCGGCGCCCACTCCCTCTTCGATTGATGAGCGGTTCTTCAGCGGTCAAGACTGATAAAGTATTCTGACGGTACACAGCACGGTCGGGGAGAAACATGAAGCGGATCGGCGTTGGGCTGGTCGTAGCTGCCATCACCTGGATCGCGATCCTGAGGCCAGCTCGGAGCGTCGTATCAGCATTCGCCGACAGGACACCGGGGCCGGTCATCCAGATCGAAGATGTCGACCGTTTCTATAAGGTCTATGACGCCGCAGGCGGGCATCCTACCGCCGATCAGCTTCAGCACGACTATATCGATCCCGGCTCGGAGGGACTTCACCACCTCGCCAAGGTACGAAACGTTTCCGGGGCTGCGATTGCTAAGACCTTGGACGAGCATCCCGAAATTTATTCGGATGCCAAGCGTTGCATGGCCGTCTTACCTCGAGTGCGCGAGCGTTTGCAGGCCGCGCTCCTCAAGCTGGGCGATCTTTATCCCGAGGCGAAATTCCCGCCGGTTACAATTGCGGTCGGTCGAGGGAAACCGGTGGCCATCGGAAGCCCTGCTTCCGGCGTCCAGGTCGGCCTCGAGGCCCTATGCGCCACGAACTGGCTGAATCCGAACGTCGAAGATCGGTTTGTGCACGTGATCTCGCATGAGTATGCCCATGTCCAGCAGGCGCCGGCTCTGGCCGATAACGAGCATCCTACTGTGCTCGAGGCGTCTCTGATCGAAGGTGCCGCTGAGTTTACAGCCGAGTTGATTTCTGGCGAGATCTCGTCCTACCAGTTCGTAGCCTCGATGAAGGGGCGCGAAAAGGAAATCGAGACCGCGTTCGTCTCCGACGAAGACAAGACCGATCTCTCCAAATGGCTTTACAACGGCACCCGGGAAAAGCCGGGCGACCTCGGCTACTGGGTGGGATATCGAATCGTCAAGTCTTACTACCAGCATGCCGGCGACAAGCGCACAGCCTTTCGCGAAATCTTGGAAATGACCAACCCGAAGACCTTCCTGGCCGAGAGCCATTGGTACCCGGGCATTCCGTTGCAGTAGGGTGCATCCAGTTCGACCGGCCGCTGACACCTGCATGCAGCGTGTGAGTTATGCGTAGCACGTCGGTCGCAACTAAACCGTTGGCCGCCATTCACACAATGCTGCCTGTAGCTATTAGGCGACTTGCATTGCTTGCAGCCGGATGCCGGAAAGCCCTTAAAATTGCGTTTGTAACTCCCGCCACTTATTTCGTCTTGGCCGCCGTTATAGCTTGACGAACCCGGCCTTCAAACTTCTCGAGTGCGTTCATGGCACGAGCCCGGCTCACTCGAGCCTTCGCCATCACGAGCGCCACCGGAACCCGGCCCCCAGCCGCCGCCAGTAGCTTGCGCGCCGAAGCGTAGTCTTTGCCGGTGGCTTTTTCCAGAATGATCACTCCGCGCTCGAACAACTTCGAATTCTTCGTGCGGAGGTTAACCATCAAGTTGCCGTAAACGTAGCCGAGATGCGTCATCGCCCCAGTCGAAAGCATGTTCAGGATCATTTTCTGCGCGCTGCCCGCCTTCATGCGCGTGGAGCCCGCCACAACTTCCGCGCCGACCTCGGCCACAATGGCCACGGCCGCGGCTCTGCCGAGCGGAGACTTCGGATTGCAAACGACGGCAATGGTTGCTGCGCCCTGTGCCCGCGCATATCGAATGGCGGCGATGGTGAACGGAGTGCGTCCGCTGGCTGCGAGTCCTACGACAACATCTTTGCTCGTCGGCTTCTTCTTCGCCATAGCGTCCCGGCCGAGTTCCCGGGAATCTTCGTCTGCTTCGACGGCAGCACTCAGCGCCCTTGGTCCGCCGGCAATGATGAATTGGACCATCCGCCGGTCGACATCAAAAGTCGGCGGACATTCCACAGCGTCGAGGGCAGCAACGCGTCCACTGGTCCCTGTCCCGATGTAGATAAGGCGCCCGCCCTGAGAAAGTGCCGTCGTGATCAGATCGATGGCCTGCGCGATTTGCGGAAGGGCGCGCTTCACAGCAGGGGCGACTTTGGCATCTTCGGCGTTGATGATGCGCGCAATTTCAAGCGACGATTTGCGATCGAGATCGGTGGAGGCCGAGTTTGTTTTCTCGGTATCGAGACGCCGGAGTTCGGCACGCGTCTCCCGGCCGATCGAATTTCGACGAATCGAGTTTGCAGGTGTCGAGACTTTGCGCTTCGAAGCGTCCCGCTTCAATGGTTCTTCCCCAAGCATTCAACCACCGCATCGTGAAGCGCCGGACGAACTTGCTTGATCGCCAGATTGGAACAGTCCGGCCAGGTGCGATTCGTCAGCAGAATTACAGAAAGCTGCCGCGCCGGGTCGATCCACAGCGACGTGCCCGTGTAACCAAGGTGTCCAAAAGAACCCGAAGAAAAGTATTTGCCGGATTGCGAGGGCTCGGACGGCGTTTCCCAGCCCAATGCTCGGGACGTGCCTACAGGAGACAATTCTCGACGCGAAAACAGTGCCACCGTCGTTGGTCGCAAGATGGGATATCCGCCATTCAGCATGGCGTGGGCGAAAATCGCCAGATCTTCGGCGGTAGAGAACAGGCCCGCATGTCCGGCAACTCCGCCGAGCACGCTCGCGTTTTCGTCCTGCACCTCGCCTTGGATGTTGCGGTGGCGGAAGTTGCGATCGTCGGCGGTCGGCGGAATCGATTCTTTTAAGGCCGACGCAGGGCGGAAAGTAGTGTGCCTCATCCCGAGCGGGCCGAAGATTTCGCGCTGGCAAAATACGTCGAGAGATTCGTCGGCCAGGCGTTCGAGGATAACGCCGAGAATAATGAAACCGATATCGCTATATTCGGCGCGCCCGCCAGGAGCCGCCGCAAGCGGCGTGGCGAAGGCGGCTTGCAGAAGTTCATCTCGAGTCTTGGCCCGCAAGAAAAGTTTCTCGTAGGCGGGTAGCCCAGAGCTATGCGCGAGCAGCATGCGCAGAGTGACTGCGTCGCGGCTTGGGTCATGGTCGTCCGGTTCTCCGGCAAATCGGGCGACAATAGCCGCGACCGGTGCTTCGAGATCAAGTAATCCGCGCTCATACAGAACCATCGCCATTGCAGTCGTGGCCACCACTTTGGTGAGCGAAGCGAGATCGAAGATACTCGCGGTAGTGACTTCGGGCGAAGCCGTGTCATAGGTGAAGCGGCCAAAGGCTCTGAGGGCTACAAGCTCTCCGCCGAAGGTGACGGCAAGCGAGCAGGCGGGGAAAGCACGAGCGGCGATGGCTTTTTCCAGAATATCGAAAGGCCCACGAAATCGATCATCCTGCGCAGCAAAATTGCGCACAAGGAAGGAAAAACCGGATTCTCGGCTCGGCAGCGTCAGGTTCAAGAGTGTTTTGTGACCTGATGGGGTTATAGCAAAGGCGTGCGGCAGAGGCAAACCAGGAGTTACTGCAGGAGCATCGTTTGTAACCTTCGGCCTTGAGCCACCTCTCCAGAGTCATGTAGAGTCACAGCAGACGTGAAACAACCAACGAAAAACCTGCTGTTGTTTGCTCTACCGCTCACGCTCCTTTTCTCGACTGTCGTATTCTCCGAGACTCCGCTCGATGCGCGCTTGGTCGTTCTCGATCCCATCCTCAACGATGCCATCGCCCAGCAACAGATTCCTGGGGCAGTGCTGATCGTCGGCCACGACGGGCACGTGGTGTATCGCAAGGCTTACGGCTATCGCGCGCTTCAACCTCGACAGGAAACGATGACGCTCGATACCGTGTTTGATTGTGCGTCGCTGACCAAAGTCATCGCTACCACGACCGCTGTCATGCAGCTTTGGGAGCAAGGAAAATTTCGCATGAGCGATCCGGTGGCGAAATACCTTCCCGAGTTTGGACAGAACGGCAAGCCAGAGATTACGATCCGGCAACTACTGATTCACTACTCTGGGCTAGCTCCCGATCTGGATTTGACAAAGCCATGGGAAGGAAAAGAAACCGCCTATGAGATGGCCTTCGCAGCAACTCCAGAGTGGGCCCCCGGATCGGTCTTTGCTTATAGCGATATCAACTTCGAAATGCTGGGCGCGCTCGTGGAGCGCCTCTCCGGCGAATCGCTCGATCAATACGCGGCTCGGCACGTTTTTGAACCGCTCGGCATGAAGCAGACGCGCTTTCTTCCTCCCTCGTCATGGGAGGCTCGCATCGCCCCAACCGAAGAAGACGAAAATCATCACCTCCTCCGTGGAGTCGTGCACGACCCCACAGCTCGCCGGATGGGCGGCGTGGCGGGCCATGCGGGATTATTTTCCACCGCCGATGATCTGGCAATTTTTGCACAGGCGATGCTCGATGGCGGTCGCGGCATCTTAAATCCGGCGACGGTAGCGAAGATGACCGCCCCACAACAGCCCGTAAATGGAACCGTGCTCCGTGGATTTGGCTGGGACATCGATTCTCCTTTTTCCACGAATCGTGGGGAACTCCTGCCAGTCGGCGGCTATGGGCATACGGGATTCACGGGAACTTCGCTGTGGATCGATTCCACGACGAAGACTTATATCGTGCTCCTGACCAACGCCGTACACATGAACACTGTGCCGAACCAGAAGGGAAACGCGGTGGCGCTCCGAACCAAGCTCGCAACCGCCGCGGCGGCGGCATTGGCACTCGATCCCGCCGAAGCTGAGAAAATGCGCGTGGCAGCAATCACCGGCTACAACGAGATGCAGAGCGCCGCGCGCAAGCTGGCCGTGCGAAACGGAACCGTGAGGACGGGCATCGATGTGCTGGAGGAGACCAAGTTCGCGGCGCTGCATCCGTCGAAAGGCGGCGCTCCACGCAGCATTGGATTGCTAACCAACCAGACCGGCATCGACTCGGAAGGTCGTCGGACGATCGACGTACTGGCGAGCATCCCGGGAATTTCGCTGGATGCGATTTTCAGTCCGGAACATGGGGTCGCCGGAGAACTGGATACGATCGAGGTCAAAAACACAAAGGATGCGGCGACCGGAATTGCCGTCTACAGCGTGTATGGAGGAAAAGATGCCGCCCGGCGTCCGGCAATCGACATACTGAAGCGACTGGACGCAGTGGTGATCGATCTGGCCGATGCGGGCGTGCGCTTCTATACCTACGAAACTACCGTGGGATATTTTCTGGAAGCAGCGCCGAAAGCTGGCATTGACGTAATCATTCTGGATCGCCCGAATCCGATTACCGGCTCATTTGTGCAAGGCCCGGTTTCGGATGAAGGCCACGAACGCTTTACGAACTACTTTCCCGAACCCCCGCGTCACGGCATGACGTTAGGGGAACTGGCGAAAATGTTCAATGCCGAGCGCCACATTGGAGCTAAGCTCGACGTGGTCGCGATGGAAGACTGGCAACGCGGCGACTGGTTCGATTCGACCGGCATAGGGTGGGTGAATACGTCGCCCAATCTCCGAAGTCTGACCGAGGGCACGCTGTATCCCGGAGTCGGACTGATCGAAGGAACAAATGTCTCCGTCGGTCGGGGGACGGACACGCCCTTCGAGGTGGTTGGCGCGCCCTGGATCAAGGGCAGGGAACTCGCGGCTTACTTGAACGCCCGCGGAATTCAAAGCGTGAGGTTTGTGCCGATCACTTTCACTCCGTCATCCAGTAACTTTGCCGGGGAACGTTGCCAAGGCGTGAATCTGATCCTTCTGGATCGAAATACCCTGGAATCTCCAGAATTGGGGATAGAGCTGGCATCAGCACTGCACAAACTGTATCCCAACGACTTCAAGCTGGAAAAAATGGCCGATCTGCTCATCAACCAAGCCGTGTTCGACTCGATCGGCGCGGGAGAAGATCCAAGACGCATTGCCGAGGAGTGGCAGGAACGGCTGGATGCATTTATACGCATGCGCGAAAATTACCTGCTATACAAGTAAGTGGCATTCCTTCCTGCTTCGACCTCGGCCGCCCATATTTAAACTCGTGATTGCCAGCGGTCTGCTCAGCTACAATGGCCGGAGCAGGTAAGTCATGACTGAAAATCTACTTCTTATCCCGAGCCCGTTCTACCGTTGCGCGGGTCCGAATTGCGGAGTGCTCAAAGGTGGGAGCGACCGCTGGTGGGTAATGTGGAGCTCGTTTGGCAATTATGAAGCAGCAGTAATGCATCTGGCGCCGTGGGACGAGAAACTGGCAGCTCAGGAAGGCGCGCTCCATGTTTGCGGTGAAGGATGCGCCCAAAAATTGCAATCGCAGTTCATGGGCAACGTGATGCAGAACCGCGGACGAAAAAGCGGTGCTTAGCCTAGCGACTATAGAGTAAGTAACCGGTTCGTTCTTATACCTGTACCTGCTCCGGCTAACCAGCACGCGGTGGGGTGCATCTGACTTTCAAATAGGCTGACTTAAATATCGCTGACTTAAGTATCTAAGAGGTAAACCTTCGATGAAGATCCGTGCTGCTCTTGCGTTCCTTGCCACCGCGTTCTTGTTGCTGACTGCCGCCGCGCAATCAACTCTCGCCCCCGACCCGGCAGCGCCGTCTGTCCAGGGTGAGAAACCCACCTTGTCCATCCCCGTCGGCACGCAGATTCCGTTATCGCTGAAGCAAGGAATTTCGACCAAGTCAGCCAAAGACGGAGATCCTGTGTATGCCGAGACTGTCTTCCCCTTTGTGGTCAACGACCGCGTCGTGATCCCAGCCGGAACCTACATCCAGGGCAAGATCGAGCATGCACAGCGTGGCGGACACGTGAAAGGGCGAGCCGAAGTGCTGATCCACTTTACCTCGATGATCTATCCGAACGGCTATACCGTAATGTTGGGGGGTTCGATCGAGAACACGCCGGGCGCTGAGCACTCGGCGGTGAAAGATTCTGAAGGGACGATTCGCCAGGACAGCGACGCCCCGACAAAAGTTAAAACAGCTGCCGAAGGTGCAACCACGGGAGCTGTAATCGGCGCGGTAACCGGCGGTGGCAAGGGTGCCGGGATTGGAGCGGGAATTGGAGGAGTCGCGGGCGCGGCGATCGGAATGCTTTCGCGCGGGGCAGACGTGCGACTGGAGCCGGGCACATCGATCCAGATGGAAATCCAGCGCGAAGTGAAGGTAGATCCAACCCGAATCACCTCCCGACAAGAGATTGTCGTTCGTAATGATTGAGTGGTGAATGACGAGCTCAGTAACAGATTGCGAAGTAGTCGAATGAAGAGATGGGCGTCTCGCCCCATCTATTCGCATCAGCTACTTCAGTAAAAACACAGCATTCACGTGTGCGGTCACCGTCACGTTCTGGGGGGAGAACTCCTCCGTCGGAGCCGGCGCTTCCGCCTTCAGACCCATCGCCACGGCACGGTGCTGCATCGGCGCAGCCACGCGAATATTCTCAAAGGTATCGACCGAGGCATAGGAAAGCTCGCCGAGCGTTCGTCCGCTAGCAGATGCCAACGCCTCGGCGGAATTGTGAGCCCGCCGGTAGGCATCGGCGACCGCTTTGCTCTTGGCCTCTTCGGTTGCCCCAAGAGTGTAGCTGAGCGACTGACTCTCACCGACGCTGGCTTCGGCAAGCTGCTGCGTAACTGGGCCAATCTTCGAAAAATCCTTGAGTTTCAAGCTGACGCTGGTCGTAACCTGGTATCCGATCACTATATGTTTCGGGTTCTTCCAGTCGTATTGCGGATTCACCGAGAAGAAGCCAATTTCGGCAGCCTTGGGATCGATGCCATTTGCGCGCAGGACTTGCCGCGTAGCCTCGGCTTGTTTAGCCGCTAAATCATAGGCGTCTTTGGCGCTCTCGGCTTGAGCCGAGATATTGAATTGAATCAGTGCTGTATCGGGCGCGGTTTCAAATTTGCCGTCGGCGCCAACCAGAACTGTGTTCGGCGCAGCACTCGGCGCGGAACTCTGTGCTATCGCAAAGGCACTCAGAACGAAAATTGCGCAAACGGTGACAGGAGTAATTTTCATCGGACGTCTCCTCCACAAACTGAGAATAGATTAAGGCCTTCGTTATACACCTCTGCTGTCAGAACGTGCCAAGGTTCTAGGGTTGCAATCGAGTCTCAGCACGAACGTGGATCGGCAATACCTAATGTCTTCGCTAGGTGGAGAGTGCGCAAGGATGTGAAGAAGATTGGCAAACGGTTCGCCCGCCAGAAGTGAACAGGCACTTTCTGGCGGGCACCGGGCATTCCTCCCACCGCGGCAGACGCAAACGCAGTGGGCCCTTTGGATTTAACTTCACTGCTAGGTTGGATGACGAGATCGGGATAAAACGATGCCTGCCTCTTGGCGCACCTGTCTTTTACCCGTTACACCTTCGGAAAAGAGGGACTCGGCCCATTAATGTCTTTCCGCAGATCCTGCCAGATATTGTCCGGCATCTCGAGAAATATCTTGACGATCTTCGGATCGAACTGCCGTCCCGACCAGAGTTCGATTTCCTTGCGCGCCGCCTCAAAGGACTGTGCCGGACGATAGACGCGATCAGAAGTCATGGCATCGAGCGTGTCGGCAATTGAGAACATCCGCGCGCCGAGTGGTATCTCTTCGCCTTTCAGCCCGCGCGGATAACCCAGCCCGTCGTACCGCTCCTGGTGGGCGTAAACAATTTCCGCCGCCTCCGCCAAAAAAGGAATCCGCGAAATGATCTTGTAGCCGAGATAGCAATGCTCCTTCATCACGGCCATTTCGTCGTCAGTGAGCTTGCCAGGCTTGCGGAGAATGTCGTCACGAATGGCCATTTTCCCGATGTCATGCAGAAAAGCGCCGCGGGCGATGACATTGATCTCCTCTTTTGCCAAACCCATCTTGCGCGCAATGGCAATCGTGTACGCCGTCACGCGTCGGGAGTGGCCTTCGGTTTCAGCGTCCTTAAGATCAAGTGCATCGCCCAGCGCTTCGAGTGTAATGTCGTAAGATTTCTCCAAACTCGATAGCGCCGTCTTCCATTGCTGCGTACGGGCCGCAACCAGCGCCTCGAGGTTGGTGCGATAGGCGTCGTTTTCGCGTTTGAGTCGGCGATTCTCGAGCGCACGACGAACTGTGGCCAAAAGTTGTTCCCGCTCAAACGGTTTGAGCAGATAGTCGTATGCGCCATTGCGCAGGGCCTGCAGCGCAACCTCGATGTCGCTGACCGCCGTTACCATCACGATCGGCATATCGGGGTAACGTTCCTTGGCGCGTTCCAAAAGCGTAATGCCGTCCATTTCTGCCATCATCAAATCAGAGAGGACGAGATCGAATTCATCGCCGGATTCGAGCACCGCCAAGGCTTCGACGCCACTGGCGGCTTGGCGGGTCTGAAAATGGGCTCCGTTAAGGGTTGAGGAGACAATCTCGCGGATTGTTTCCTCGTCGTCCACCACGAGGATACGGTCATTGGGCATGGCGCTAAGTAGATGTATCGCTCATTCTAGGCCACGACCTCATATTCCGAAAGTAACCAATTGGAGGCGGAAATCCGGTAATGATGGGCAGCCAGCGTGATATTTAAAAGCATAGGTGTTCGTGCGTCTATCTATGCATCCTGCCGGAATATTCGGGAATTCGGTTGGCATGTTGGCCATCCCCTGGTTAACTGCGCGCGAAACGGCTGCCCTGATCGTGGTCGCCGCCAGTCTGTTGTTCTTCCGCGTTTTTCGGGAACAATACCTGCTGGCATGGGCTGCGGCTTGGGTCGCCTATGCGGCGTTTCTAGGCGTAGCGGGCTCGGGCGACTTCCATGCCGCTTCGAAGCCCATCATGGCATTCGCGCAAGCCGATTTTGTGCTGGCCATGGCCTTGTTTGCCGCGGCGGCACTGCTGTCGGCGCAGGCGCGCCGATTGCTGACGGTGTTGGTGGCGATCTCCTGGGTGCTGATGGTTTCGGCCGCCATGCAACCGCTCTATTTGCCAGAAGCGAAATCCCTCGGTCAAGCCCTCGAAATCGCATGCCGTCTTGTTGCAGCCGGAGCAGCTGTTGAACTGCTGCGCTACCGCTTCGGGCGCATTGGGTTGGGGCCGATTCTTTTCGCTGCTGGCCTGTTTACCTTGAATCTGCACTGGTTTCGCTTCACCAGCCGCATTCCGAATGAAGGTTACTTATTGGCGGAAGTTCTATTCGGCTCGAGCATCTTGCTGGTGGTGCTCGACGACTCGAGGATTCGCACCCGTCGCCTAGCGGTGCTAAACGAGTTGACGATCACCATTGCTCGTGGCCAAAATCATGCCCCCATGATGCAGACCGCGCTTGAGAAGCTGAAAGGCGTAGTGGGCGCGAAGGCAGCATGGTTCCAGTTGATGGAGGGTGCCGTCCTCGTACCCACGCAACATTCCGGGCTATCGCCGGAATTTTTACGATCTGTCGGGCAATCGGGTCCTGATGAAACGCAGATCCGGATTCTTCAGGAGAACCGGGCGGCTGTGGTCAAACTCTCCGATCTAACGGAGGCGCAACGCATCCCGCTAAAGAAAAACGGCATTCGCCAAGTAATACTGCTGCCCGTGCAAGGCAAGAAGTCTGTGATTGGGATGGTCTCGCTCGGCTGCTCTGACAGCCGGAACCATACCCGGGAAGAACTCGATTTTCTGGAAACGGCGGCGCAGACGCTCGGCATCGCGGTCGAAAATCTGCGTTTGCTGGAACAGGTGTTGCGTTCGCAGCGGCAGTGGATGAACACCTTCGATTCCATCCAGGATCTAATTCTCGCCCACGACGCCGACTTCCGTATCCTTAAAACCAATCAGGCCTTGCTGCAGCGGCTGGAACTCGCTCCTGCCGATGTCCTCGGTCATGCCTGTGACGAGGTGCTGCCGCAAATGCGCGCCTGGAGCAATTGCCCTTATTGCGAGCGGGGCTCGGGCCTGACCGAAGGCATAGATCCGTGTTTCGGAGGCCAGTCGGTCGTATCAACCTCGTCCTATGCCGAGCAGGGAACCCAGCAAAAGGGCGTCATCCACGTGGTGCACGATACCACCCAGCGGCAAGTCGCAGAGGAAAAGTACCGCATGCTCTTTGAGCAGGCGCAGGAAGGCGTATTCGTAGCCACGCCGGACGGAGAATTGCTCGATTGCAACGATGCCTTTGTCACCATGCTCGGTTACAGCAGCCGCGATGAATTGATGGCTCTCGATATGGGCAGCGTGCTGCACGCCATTCCCGAGGAGCGCGAGGCCTTTCGCAAGGAAATCGAAGCGCACAACTATGTGCGTAACTTTGAAAACACCGTTCGACGCAAGGATGGTACGCATCGAGCGGTGGCGCAGAGCTGTTTTGCCACGCGCGACGCAGCCGGCCATATTGAGCGCTACCAGGGTTTCGTTCTCGATGTTACTGAGAAAAAGCGTTCGGAAGACGAGATGCGGCGCCGCAACCGGGAACTGAACGCGCTCAATGCGATGGCCGTAATCGCGACCCAGTCCTTCGATCTGGATGAAATTCTGAACCTCACCCTGCGTCAGGTGATTTCGCTGTTCGGAGCGGAAACAGGCTCGGTCTATCTGGCAGCGAGTCCCGAAGGCACCTATCGGCGCCGAGCCGGTTGGGGCCCGCGCAGCGAGGCGCGCGTGCGTATGGCCGAAGTCGTCTTCCCCGATGGCCTCGGCGATCTCGTGATGCGCTCGCGAGCGGAAGTCGTTACCCAGGATTTTATGCCGCACCTGCCACCGGCCGTGGTCGAATTCGTATGCGCCGACCGCTTGCCCTACTGGATATGGGTTGTCCTCTGGAGTAAGGACAAGCCCATCGGCATCATGGGCATCGCCAGCAAAGACGACCGCCATTACACGAGTAACGACGAGAACCTGCTCGTCGCCATCAGCCGGCAACTGGCCACCACGATCGAAAAGGTGCAACTCTATGAAGAGACCTGCCGCGCCTACGAAGACCTGCGGCGAACTCAGGAGCAGCTGCTGCAGAGCGAAAAGATGTCAGCCGTCGGCCAACTGATTTCTGGCGTGGCGCACGAGTTGAACAATCCGCTGACCGCAATCCTCGGATACGCGCAACTGCTCGACGGCTCTGGTCTTGATGCCCAATCGGCCGACTACGTTCGCAAGCTTTTCAAGCAGGCCCAGCGGACGCACCGCGTGGTACAAAATCTTCTCTCCTTCGCCCGCCAGCGCAAGCCGCAAAAGCAGGAAGTGGACCTGCGCAAGGTGCTCGAAGAATCGCTTATCCTGCGGGAATACGATTTGAAGGTCAACAACGTATCGCTCGAACGCGAAATCCCCGACGATCTGCCTTCGGTCGTAGCCGATCCGCATCAACTGGAACAGGTTTTCCTGAACATTATCAACAACGCACTCGATGCCATGGTAGAAAATAGCGGAAGCGGCGTGTTGAAGGTTCGCGTCTTCAGGAAGGACGCTTATGTCTGCGCTGAGTTCGACGACAGTGGGCCCGGAATTAAGGACCCCAGCCGCATCTTCGATCCCTTCTACACCACCAAACAGGTCGGCAAAGGGACCGGTCTTGGCCTCAGCATTTGCTATGGCATCGTTAAGGAACATGGCGGAGAAATTGTAGCCCGTAACCGCGAAGAGGGCGGAGCGACGATTGAAGTCCGGTTACTCGCCAGCGAAAAGCCCGCGCTGCCGGAACCGGTACCGTCCACGCGTCGAGAGTCTGTGCTGGCCGGACGCGTACTGCTGGTCGAAGACGAAGAGGCGGTTCTCGAGTTCGAACGAGATGTTTTGGTGGGCGCGGGAGCCGAAGTGGTTACCTCCATGAGTATCGAAGACACACAGCAGCGCCTGCGCAACGGTTCTTTTGACGTGATCGTGATGAACGGCCGCATGCCTGGCGGCCATAGCGCCATCGAGATTTACGAATGGATCGCCACAAACTGTCCTGGTTTGGAGAAAGGTCTGCTGCTGACGTTCTCCAGTGTGACCGACCAGCAGACACGAAGTTTCCTGCAAGAAAAAACCGTGCCGTCGCTGGCCAAACCCTTTGAAGTGGCGGACCTAATCTCTCAGGTGCGTGCGCTAAGCCAGAGACAGGGTAAGCCGGCAATGAAGACCAACGATAACGAGAAAAACGACAAGGACGAACAAAAAGCTGCTGTGGCCGGCGCAGGATCCCAGTCGAGCTTCTAAGGTCCAACCTCTAAAGTCTAGCCATCCAAACTCAATCGCCTAAAGTTGTTCCTTCAGTCCGCGCATCATTTCCGTAATCAGCTTTTCATTACGCCGATACCAGCGCCAGTGGCCCTCGCGCGTAGCCTCTACCAGACTCGCCTTTTCCAGGATTCGCATATGATGCGAAACCGTGGGCTGCGCCAGTTTCACGCGCTCTTCGATATCGCCAGCGCAAAGCCCGCATTCTTTGTCAACGCCGTCTCGCTTGTTCGAGCCGAGGCCTTTTTCTTTGAGCGCCAACAGAATCCGCCGTCGAGTCGGATCGGCAATGGCGTGCAAGAAGCGATCTAGATTGGGAGCCGCGTGGACCATGATTTGGATTACAAAAGATTCGGATTTCTATCTTTTGACGATGGGATTGTAACCATCGCTGATCAGCCGCGTGCGCATGGCCTCAGCGTCTTTAATGTCGCCGTAAGGCCCGACCTGCACTCGATAGAACTTGTCGATAGAACTATTATTCGCGGCAAATGCCGGATACTGCTTTTTCTTCAAGGCTTCGACCAGCGCTTCGGCATCTTCCTGCCGGGTCACTGCGGCAACCTGCACGTAGTAACCGGTGCTGGCGGGCGCGGCAGTTGCGTCATTCGTCGCGTCTTTTGACTGCGTTTCCGAGTTCGGAGCGGTTACCGTGGCAGCCACCGGTTGTGTCTTCAAATCGTGAGAGGCGGAATCGTGAGCAGTAGCCTCCTGCGGGGTAAGCGCGGCCTCCGCATTCTTCTCGCCGACCGCCTTATAAAAACTAAAATTGTTGGCCGGCGGCGGCTGGGAAGCGTCGTTCTTTGCCGCCGACGGTCGAACAATGGTCGCTGGCGTTCCCAGGGGTGCGTTTCGCAAAACGCCTGAGCCTGCCTCCGCCGTTTTTCTGCCAAACGAAAAGCCGATAGCAAAGAAGAAAGCGCAAACCAGCACAAACGCAAAGAAAATACCCAGCATCCGGCCGGTGCCGAGAGTGATCTCGGTGTCCTGTTGTGCGTCCTGTCGCGCGGTTGGCATGAAAATTTAGTATTTACCTCTAGCTTCCCGCCGTCGCGGCGGGCTTTGTCGTAGCAGCACCGGGATTACCCCCGAGCAGCTTCTGCATGCCCGAGAAGAAATCGATAGGTACGGGGAACACGACCGTCGTATTTTTCTCGACCCCGATTTCCGTAAGGGTCTGCAGATAGCGTAGCTGAATGCTGGCTGGCTCGGAAGATAACAAGTGGGCAGCGTCCACCAGGCGCTGCGCCGCCGAAAACTCGCCTTCCGCATGGATGATCTTCGAGCGCTTCTCGCGCTCCGCCTCGGCCTGTTTGGCCATCGCCCGCAACATCGACTCGGGCATATCCACCTGCTTGACCTCCACGTTGGCGACCTTCACACCCCAAGGCGCAGTGTGCTGATCGAGGATGCTCTGCAGCCGCAAATTAATTTTGTCGCGATGCGCCAGCAATTCGTCGAGCTCCTGCTCGCCCAGAACTGAGCGCAAGGTGGTCTGAGCGAACTGCGAAGTCTGGTAAGCGTAATTCGAAACCTCGACGACTGCCTTGTTGGGATCGATCACCCGCAGAAAAATAACCGCGTTTACTTTCAACGTAACGTTGTCGCGAGTAATGATGTCCTGCGGAGGAACCTCCAACGCCTCCTGCCGCAGCGAAATGCGCACCATGCGTTGTATAGGGGAGAAGACGAAGGCCACGCCAGGGCCCTTGGCGTGCGGTCTCAAGCGGCCAAGCTGGAAGATGACGCCACGCTCATATTCGGCCAGGATCTTGATCGAACTCAGCGCATAGATGAAGAAGATGACGATTGCCACGATGAGAGGAAAGGCGAGATCCGGCATAGATGCCTCCAGGCAACTCTTTGTTCTTTGTCAAGAACGATTAACCAAAACGATCAGCGTCTAAGCGGATTGTAGCGCACGCAAGCCGGTATGGGCGGTTACAAGTTGCCGGAAGAGTTGTTGAGAAAGATGCGGGTTCTCAATGAAATGTCATTCTGAAACGGAGTGGCAATTTCCCGAGGCGAAGCTGCCCCGCCGCCAAAAAGCCTGCCCCCGAGCAGCGGCAAGTCCGACCCCCGGCGGTTCAGCGTCAAGGCATTCTGCAAGGGCCCACCCCTAGACCATTCCCGGACGAGGGGTGGGGGTACCGGTACCAATCAGTAAACATTGGGTCCGCTTAGGCCATCGCTGCTTTCGCGGCTAATACGGGATCGACTTTTAGCGTCAGTCCATCAACCTGGCGCACCACGATGCGCTCTCCGGCGGGGATGGGGACTACCGAGACGGCGTCCCAGAGTTCGCCGTGTACGAATACCTTTCCGGCGGGCGCCAGCAGGGTTTGGGCGATTCCGATTTCGCCGATCAATCCTTGTTCGCCGGTAACCACTTTGTTGCGGCGGGCGCGCACGGCGATGCTCATCAGAAAAGCCGTGATGATTCCGAGCGGAATGCTGACGGCGAGCGCGGTCGTGAGGCGCACGCGCATTTCGGGGATGGGGCCGTCGACCAGGAACAATCCCCCCAGCGTCAACAGGATAATGCCGCCGGTGGTGAGTACGCCGTGGCTGGCGAATTTTGCTTCGGCGGCGAACAGGGCGAAGGCTCCGATGATCATGGCAATGGAGGCGAAGCGCACGGGCAACAGATTCAATGCGAACGCCGACAAAAGGATGAAAATGACGCCCACGGTTCCGGGAATGACCGCGCCGGGGTGGTTGAATTCAGCGTAGAGCGCGAGCGCTCCGATGGCCATCAGGATGAACGCTATGTTGGGGTCCATGATGTAGGACAACAAGCGCTGCTTGAGCGTCATGCGGTAGTCACGGACGGGCTGGTTCGAGAGACTCAGGGTTGCAGCCGTTCCGTCGAAGCGTTTGAACGTTTTTCCGGTCATCTGGCGAAACAGATCCTGCTCGCTGGCGGCGATATAGTCGATGAGTTTTTTGTCGAGAGCCTCCTGTTCAGTAAAGGATTTCGATTCGCGCACGGCGCTTTCGGCCAGCTCGATGTTGCGTCCGCGCTTGGCAACGACGGAGCGCATCAAGGCCGCAGCGTCGTTCTCCAGTTTTAGTTTCATCACGTCATCCATCTTTTCTCCGAGGATCACGGGATGCGCCGCGCCGGTGTTGCTTCCGGGCGCCATGGCGGCAACATCTGCCGACTCGAGAATGAAGAAACCGGCTGATGCGGCGCGGCTGCCGCTGGGGGTTACGTAGATGATGACAGGCACGGGCGAGGCCACAATTTTTTCGATAATCTGGCGCGTGGATTCGACCAGTCCGCCGGGAGTGTTGATTTCGATGAGGACAGCCTGGTCGTGATTGAGGTCGGCATCGGCGAGCGCGCGTCCAATATATTCGGCGGTGACGGGCTGAATGGCATCGTCGATGGAGATACGCAGAATGTCGGCGCAGCAGGAGGCGGTAAGAAATAGGCAGGCGGCGATTGCCAAGCACAGGCGCGACGTCTTCGGGAATGCGCTTTGGAAAACATTGTTACCGAGAACCGGGAATGAAGAACTGAGAATGGCTTTGAACGGCTTCATTGCTATGAGGCTCATGGCTGTGACAGCGGCTGCGCCTTCTCCGCGAGCTTGGCTGCTAGAGTGCGTTTCAGATCTTGTCCGGTGGAATTGCCGGGCTCCAGCTGCAGAGCCCGATTGATATTTTGAGCGGCGGCTTCCGTTTTATTTTCTTTCAAATCGAGGCGCGCAAGAATGAGGTACGCCTCAGCCGACTCACGAATGCGTAATACGGCTTCGGCCTCGGCGCGGGCTCCGGCGAGATCGCCACGGGCGTCGTAATCGTCGGCCAGGGCGGTGAGCGGCGCGGTGCTCGAAGGGTCGACTGCAGCTGCGTGACGGAATTCAGCTTCGGCATCGGCGGTGAACCCGCGGGCCAGAAGTTCTTTCCCGAGTTCGATGTGATAGCGAGCGTGTGTGTGAGGGTCGGATTGAGCGAAACGCTGCTCGGCCCAGCTCCCCATTTGCGTAGTCATCTGGCGGAAGGTGTCTTCTTCGTAGTTGTATTTGATGCGCTCGATCGGCGCTTTCGAGCTAGAGCTCGCCGGAACGATACTGCCCGCGGGAGGTGCCAGAGAATCGAGCAACATTCTTGCGTCAGTGTCGTTCGGGCGATGATCGAGCGCGGCGCGGAGTTCGCGCGCCGCTCCGCTGCGATCGCCGGTCTGGCTCAGCGTCACTCCCAAATTGAAGTGGTAATCAGCGTCACTCGGATCGTCTTGAATCGCTCGCGCAAAATAATCGGCGGCTTTTTTCTGACTGCGGCGCGCGGCGACCACTCCCAGGTTGTTGTATACCTCGGCCAAGGGCAAGCGTGCCGCGACGAACTCAAAGGCGCTGTCGGATTTCGCGAAATCCCCGTGAGCATAGGCGGCTAAACCTAGATAGAAATTGGCTTCACGGGCGACTGCGGAGGAAGGCTTGATCTGGCTCAGAGCGGAGATGGCCGGTTCGTAGTCGCGCTGGGCATAATAAGTCTTGCCGAGCTCCAGCCAGGCTTGCGCGTAATCGGGATTGAGGCGGGCCGCTTCGTGATAATGCTGAACTTTTTCGTCAGCGGTCGCGGCCAGCATTCCGCGCACATAATTTTCCTGGGCGTCGAGCCGCACCGGAGCAATGCTCGCGATGTATTTTTCCTTGGACTCGGAAAAGTCGGAGCGGATCTGGCGAAGTAAATCCCACGCCAGCGCGGATTGCAGATTGCCGAGATCGGCCAGTGCTCCGGACTCGGTGGCGGCGGGCAATAGTTTTTGTGCCCGCATGTCGAGTAATTGGGCGGTTGCCGCCAGAAGCGCGCCGTCATATTTATACGAGCCGAGCACCGCATAATCGACATCCATCTGCTCGGCAAGACGATAGAGAGTCGCGCGTGAAGGGTGAACGCCGGACGGAATCCCTTGACGATCGCAAGCGCGGAGTCGCTCCTCCCGGCTGGCAACGTAGAGCACAGGAGAATTCAGTTGTTCATGGAAGGCTTCAGGGAAAGATTCGCCAAGCCATTCCAGGCCAGGAGTCGGAGAGAGATTTTCGAAGGGAATTACGACCATGGTTCGGGCGATCACAGTTCGACCGATCGCAGAGACGGTGGCGTCCTGGGCGCGAAGCAGAGGGCAGAGAAGCAGCGAAGACAGAAAGACGAAAACAACGGGGCGTTTCACGACAAGTTGATTATATCGCTGGGAGACGAGGCATCACGCATGGCGCTGGCTGGCGTGAACGGTTGGTTCGGCGGCTTCAGTTTTTGGCAGTTGCGGTTGCGACTGCGTCCAGCCCGGCAGTTCGTCGCTGCCCGTAATCAAGCGGGCTCCACGTTCGTAGGTGAAATAGGACCATGCCCACTGGATCATAACCAGCAAGCGATTGCGGAATCCGATCAGGAAAAGAATGTGGATGAACAACCACGCCAGCCAGGCGAAATATCCCGACATCTCGAACTTGCCAAACTGGGCAACGGCGGCAGCGCGCCCGATGGTGGCCAGGCTGCCTTTGTCGTAATAACGAAAGTTGCGTCGCGGTTGATTTTCAAGATCGCGCGCGATGGTTTCCCCAACCCAGTTTCCTTGTTGAATCGCGACCGGGGCAACTCCCGGCAACATTTTGCCGTGCTCATCCTGTAGAGCTGCGAGGTCGCCAATTACAAATACCTCCGCATGTCCGGGAATGCTGAGGTCGGGTTGGACGAGCACGCGGCCAGCGCGGTCGAGCGGTGCCCCCAATTTTTGGCCGAGAGGCGATGCGGCAACGCCAGCAGCCCACAGGACGACCGGCGATGGAATCTTTTCTCCGCCGATCCAAACTGCGCCTGGCTCTACCCGTGTCACCATACTCGAGGTGCGGACCTCAACTCCCAAGTGCCGCAGCTGGTCTTGGGCCTTGCGGGAGAGTTTCTCGGAGTAGGCTGGCAAAACCCTAGGTCCACCTTCGATGAGCAAGATGCGGCTCTGTCTTGGATCGATATTGCGGAACTCGTGGTTCATGGCGTGGCGCGCAATTTCAGCTAGCGTTCCGGCAAGTTCGACGCCCGTCGGACCGCCCCCAATGACCACGAACTGAAGAGGATGAAAATGGTGTCCTTCGGCAGCTTGCCGCTCGGCCAGCTCAAAAGCCAATAGCACACGACGGCGAATTTCGAGCGCATCTTCGATGGTCTTCAAACCGGGGGCAAATGGCTCCCATTCCTCATGGCCGAAATAAGCATGGGCCGCCCCGGACGCCAGGATCAGAAAATCGTAATCGAGCACTTGTTCTTTGGTAATAACTTTCTTTTGATTCAGGTCGAAGTCCAGCACTTCTTCAAGTAACACTTCAACATTGCCGCGCGCTCGAAGGATAGACCGGATCGGCGCCGCTATTTCTCCGGGAGACAGACCTGCGGTGGCGACCTGATAGAGCAGCGGTTGGAAGGTGTGATGGTTCTTCTTGTCGACCACGATGACTTGAACCGGGAGCCGGACGATGCGTTGCGCGGCGGCGAGACCGCCAAAACCAGCTCCCACGATGACCACGGTCGGACTGTGCTTGCGGTTTGCAGACTTTGCTGACATTGGCATCTTAAGTATAGAGATTCACAGAACGTCCCTTCCGACGGAAACTTTTGTTGTGCGGCGTTTTGCGGCGACGGTCCGGCCCCAGGCAGGATTGCGCTGGCTTGATCCCCAAAACTCCGCGTACACTGCTTCTTCACACGTTGTTGATTCAACCCCTTGTTTATTCAACATCGTGTCGCTAAACATCGTGCTTCTTAAACTTGGATGACCCCGGCGCAGCCCAGTTCGTCAGTCCTGCGTTTCCTGCTGCCCTCGATTCGGGACATCGTTTTCATTTTTCTTTTCTGGTCGCTATTGGCGGGGCCGTTGTCGAATCGGCCACTTGCTGACGCCGATATCGGATGGCATATCCGAACCGGCGAGCAGATTCTCGCAACCCGCCGACTTCCGCGCACCGATCCGTTTTCTTCCACCATGCAAGGTCAACCGTGGTTTGCTTGGGAGTGGCTCTATGACATTCTGCTTGGAGTTCTCGACCAGGCTTGCGGACTGAATGGAGTGGTTTGGCTGTGCGCGTTCCTCGTCGCCGCCATTTTCACACTGCTGCTTTCGCAACTGCTGCAGCGTGGCTCGGGTCTGCCGATGGCGATCGTGCTGATGCTGCTGGCCGAGGCCGCCGCAGCCATTCATCTCTACGCCCGTCCGCACATTGTAAGCTGGCTCTTTTCTCTGCTCTGGTTTGTTGTGCTCGAGGGGTGGCAAGGATCGGAACAAGTCGGGCAAATACGCCTCCCACGATGGATCCCCTGGTTTTTCCCCATCTCGATGTTGCTGTGGGTGAATCTGCACGCCGGATGGCTCTTCGGCATAGCACTGTTCGGGATCTACACCCTCGCTGCGTTCGTAGACAGTATGCGCGCGCGCGACCCTTGGGCTGCGATTCGTACGGGGCATAGGGCTCGTCTCATGTTTATGGCATGGGTAGCATCCGTGGCGGCGACGCTGCTGAATCCCTATGGCTGGGGTCTGCAGGTGCACATCTATCGCTATCTGAGCGATCGCTACCTGATGAACAGGATCGATGAGTTCAAATCGCCCGATTTTCACAGCTGGTCGCCGCGCTGCTTTGCGATCATTTTGATCTTGGTGCTGATCGCGTTTGTGGGGCGTGGTCTTTCTGGGAGTAGAAAGTTGCGGATCAGTCACTTATTGGTCGTGTTGCTGGCGACCTATGCGGGATTCTACTCGTCGCGCAACCTTCCCGTCTCGTCGATGTTGCTGGTGCTGATCGCTGGGCCGATCCTGTGGGAGAACTTTGTGATGCTAGGGAACATGCCGGGCGCGTGGCGATGGTTGCGCCGGTGCAGCACTGGAATTTCAGACTTCTCCGATCGGATGAGCGCTCAGGATATGGATCTTCGCGGCCACCTATGGCCGATTGTGTCGGTGGTCGCTGCGTTCGTAATTTGTCTGCAAGGGGGGTGGCTCGGTGGGCGGCAGCTAATTCATGCGCAATTCGATCCGCAGAGAGTACCGGTCGCTGCGGTGAATTTCTTGCAGAATGAACCTCAAGCAGGCCCGCCTGGTGCAGGGCCAGTGTTCTCAACCGATGCCTGGGGAGGCTATCTCATCTATCGGATGCACCGCGGGCGGATGGATCCCGAACGCAAAGTTGTAGTTGATGACCGTCACGATCTCTACGGCTCGGGGCAGATTCGCCAATACCTGATCCTGATGCAAGCGGAGCCGGGATGGCAGAACGTGCTGAAGGAGTGGCAGATTCAGACCGTGCTCTTGCCTACCGGCTCGACGCTCGCTAATTTGTTGCGAGAGCTTCCCCGTGCCTGGCACATAACATATGAAGACAAGGTCGCTGTGGTGTTTGAGAAGTGGTAGCTTCGCGAGCTGCCGGCAATCATAAACTTTAATGCCGACCCCAGATCCGACCAAAGACGATTTTTTCCTGCCTGATCGCGATAACAAGGAGTTCTCGGCATTCTAGGAGAGCCTGCAACCGAAACAAAGGCGCCCGTCTCTCGCACACTCTCTGCAACCTGGGCGTTTTCGCATCATCTGATGTAGCTGGGCTTAGGACTCGCTGGCGGGAAAGTGTTAGTTTTATAAGCGCGCGATGACTCTGTTTCGTTGGCTTTCGAGAGACTGACAATAAATCTATGTGCACGGCACGAATGCGCCGATGTGTCGAGAGATGTCGGGAGGCCTGCCGATGAAGTCGCACTGTTTGCCCTTCCAGCAGATCCCGCACACCACCCGCCTCTTCCTTGATTATCTTTCCTACACACCGTCTGTTCGCGGCATGTATCCGCGCTCGCCGATTTTTTCGGAGTGGGTGAAAGACGAATCGCAGCGTGTTGTCTACGACAGCACGCGGCGGGCCAAGGTGAGTGAAATTCTCGAACGACAAAATCGCGCTTGGGGCGCCTCGGCCAAAACCCTGGCGAATATCGAACGACTCAAACGGGGCGCGCTGACGGCGGTTACGGGCCAGCAAGTGGGGCTGTTCGGCGGCCCGCTGTTTTCGGTTTTCAAAGCGCTGACGGCAGTTAAACTGGCGGAACAAGCGACGGCCGATGGAGTGGACTGCGTGCCAATCTTTTGGCTGGCTACCGAAGACCACGATTTTGCCGAAGTGAATCATGCGGCGCTCGTTTCCGAGCCGGGCGCTCCCGAAAAGCTTACGGTTGAAGGTCACGGCCCCGCTGATGCCCCTGTGGGTACGGTCAAGTTTGGTCCGGAGATCAGATCGGTGGTGGAGCGCGCTACAAGCTTACTGGGCGATTCCGAGGTTACGGCGTGGCTGCGTGAAGCGTATCGTCCGGGCGAGACCCCGGGCAGTGCGTTTGCCCTGCTCTTCGCGCGCATGTTTGCGGATTGGGGTGTGATCCTGCTTGATCCAGCCGATAAAGATTTTCATGATCTGGCAAAACCCCTGTTCGCCGCGGCGATCGAGCGGGCCTACGAGCTTGACGAAGCGTTGCTCTCGCGTGGCAAGGCGATCGAAGCAGCGGGATATCACCAGCAGGTGAAAGTGACTTCTACCACTACGCTGCTTTTCGAAGTGAAGGACGGCGCTCGAACAGCAGTGCGGCGTACCAATCATGGCGTCCGCGGCGAGTTTTCAGTTGGTGAGGATCGCGTCTCGTCCCAAGAATTGCTGGGCCAGATTGAACAAGCTCCGGAGAAGTTTAATCCGAATGTTTTGCTTCGTCCCGTGGTGCAGGATTATCTGCTGCCGACCCTTGTTTATACCGGCGGGGCGGCCGAAGTCGCATACTTCGCGCAGGCCGCCGTCGTCTACGAGAAAGTGCTGGGGCGAGTGACCCCGATCCTGCCGCGTTTTTCGGCGACACTGCTTGAGCCAAAGGCGGAGCGCATCCTGACACGCTACGAACTCAGATTGCTCGACATACTCCAGGGTCCGGAGAAGGTTCGGGAAGTCATCGCCGCTCGATCGCTGCCAGCGGACTTGCAGTCGCGCTTTTCCGATGCTTACGCGAGTGTGGAGCAGTCCATGGCAGCGCTCGGTGAAGCGATCGGCAGATTGGATTCGACTCTCATTGATACGGTCGAGAGTGCTCGGACCAGCATGACGCATCAAATGGACCGCCTGAAGGCGCGAGTGTCCCGCGCCGAACAGCTGCGTAATGAGGTCATCACGCGGCATGCAGATGCCTTGAGCAACGCGTTGTTTCCCAACAAGGTGCTTCAGGAGCGCGAGGTCGCGGGAGTCAGCTTTGTGGCGCGGTATGGGAAGGAGTTGCTGGCGAATCTTTATAACAAGATCCATCCCGACTGCCACGATCATCAGGTGATTGAGGTGCAGTAGTTCGCGTCAATTTCTTTACTTTCGCTCAGCGAACGCCAGGTAAGATCCCAAGCCAATTCTGCAATTCCGCCAGCGATTCCACCCGCGGCACTCCCTTGTCGCGATATGCACCAGGGACATCCATTAACACAGCCTGCATGCCGGCGCTGGTCGCGCCGAGGTAGTCTACGGAATAGACGTCTCCAACGTAGAGGCTCTCGTCGGGAGCGGCGTTCATGCTCTTCAGGGCCTGTTGAAAGATTTCCGGGTGCGGTTTTTCGTATCCGACCAGCCCGGAGTCGGTGATGGTTTGGAAACAATCGGCGATACCGCATCGGCGCAACACGTCTTCGATTTTGCCATCAGCATTTGAGATGACTGCGATCCCGTACTGCTTGCCGATCTCGCGCAGTTGTTCAGAGGTGCCGGGACGAATTGTGTCCCAGTTTCCGGAGTTGCGGATGCTGGCAACGAGGCGATCGCGGACGGCGTCGTCTTTGAATCCGATCTCGGAGAGCAATTGGGAATAGAACATCCACCAAAAACTGTGATCGGTACTACCGTTGTTGGTCATGATCCCATCGAACTGATTCTTGGTTCGGCATTCCAGATCTCGCAGATGCTCGTTATCGAGCTTGATGCCGCTTTCGGCGAGAGGCGCGTGAATCCGCTCGCGATTGGGGAACAGCAATGTGTTGCCGACGTCGAAGAAGATAACTTTTACTTTTACGTTCATACCATTTGCAGGGACCGCAAAACTCCATGCGCTATCGGGAATAGAGTAATCGAAAATCGCGCCGCGTCCCCGGGTGCATGCTAAGAAACTTATCAACTTGAATTAAACTGAAAAATTGCAGATGTAGCAGCTGGAATCATAAGTCATGGCTCGACTCCGAGTTGTCGTTTTGTGGCACCAGCACCAGCCGTACTACAAGGATCTGGTGACGGGGCAGTATCGCATGCCTTGGACGCGTCTCCACGGGTTGAAAGACTACTACGGGATGGTGAAGTTGCTGGATGAGTTCCCGCAGGTGCATCAGACCTTCAACCTCGTGCCCTCGTTGGTCACGCAGATTCAGGATTATGTTTCAGGGGATGCGCAGGATCCGTTTCTCGAAGTTGCCAGCAAATCTGCGAAAGATCTGACGCGAGAAGAGCGGCGGTTCGCCCTGCAATATCTGTTTCAGGCGAATCCGGTGAATGTAATCGGGCGCTATCCGCGCTATCGCGAACTGTGGGAGAAATTTCGCGGCGCGGGCGACTTGCCCGAGAAGGCGGAGAAATATTTCGATAGTCAAGACCTCACCGACTTGCAGGTGCTTTCGCAGATCGGATGGTTCGATGAGTATTTTCTGGCGGAGAAAGACATCGCGGAGCTGATCCGCAAAGGCCGAAATTATACGCTCGAAGAGCAGCGGTTTGTGATCGCGCTCGAGCGCGAGTTGCTCGGCCGGGTTCTGCCGGTGCATGCCGAGGCGGCAAAGAAAGGCCTGATCGAGCTTTCGACTTCGCCCTTTTATCATCCTATTCTGCCGCTGGTGTGTGATACGCAGATGGGAGCGGTTTCCTCGCCGGGGCTCCCCTTGCCCCAGAACCGCTATCGCCATCCGCAGGATGCGTGCGAGCAACTGCAACGCGGAATGGATCTGCACGAAAAAGTGTTTGGGCTGCGTCCGCAGGGAGTGTGGCCATCGGAAGGCAGCGTTTCAGAAGAAGTCTTGACCATCGCTCAGCAACTGGGCGTGCAATGGATGGCGACCGACGAAGGCGTGCTGGCCCGTACCCTGGGAGTAAGTTTCTCGCGCGACGGTTATGGTCATCTGGATCCGGATGGGGCGCATCGGCTGTACACAGTTTATCGTTATGAGAACGCCAATGCCGATACGCGGATGAATTTGATCTTTCGAGACCACTCGCTTTCTGACCTGATCGGTTTCGTATATTCGGGAATGCCGCCGCAAGATGCCGCTAACAATCTGATCCACAAGATTAAAGAATCGGCAAAGTCGGTGATCGCGAACGGGCAAGATGCGATGGTCCCCATCATTCTGGACGGCGAAAATGCCTGGGAATATTACCCACAGTCGGGACGGGAATTCTTGCGTCGATTCTACGAGGCTTTACAGAACGATCCGGAGATCGAGGCGGTGACTGTGACCGAAGCAATCGCTCGCCACAACAACGTCAGACCTTTGAAGTCGCTGGTGCCGGGGTCCTGGATCAACGCGAACTTTAATGTTTGGATCGGAGCGCCCGAGGACAATAAGGCCTGGGACTATCTCTATCATGCGCGCAACTTTTATGATCAGGCGGCACCGGTTGCAACCGAGAAACAACGCAAGCTGGCGTTTGAAGAGGTCATGATCGCCGAGGGTAGCGACTGGAACTGGTGGTACGGCCCGGAACATCACTCCGCGAATGATCGCGATTTCGACGAGCTCTACCGCAAACATCTGTCGAATATTTATCAAGCATTGGGTGGCACGCCGCCCGATTATCTCTCGCAGCCGATCACGGGGGAATGGGCGCGGCCTTCGTTCACGCCGCAAACTGCCTACATCCATCCCGAGATTTCGGGCGATATGGTGCGTTACTTCGAGTGGATGGGGGCGGCGCGTTACACGGCGGACCAGCGTTCGGGGGCCATGCACGGCAAACAGTTTCTGATGGATGAGGTGCTGGCCGGAATCGACGAGAAGTATGTCTACGGCCGATTGGATTTTGTCGACAAGGTGCCGGCTGAAAAATTTGAAGTGGTTGTCAATTTGGAATCGTGGGCAAAGCATGCGGCCAAGCCTCGGCGCGAACTGCGGTTGGGTGCGGAAGTTGAGGGCGGACGCATATGTTCGTGGAAACTGACACAGGGCAAGAGCAATGTGCTGGAGGATTCAAAGGAGGCGAAAGATAGCGCGACGGCGGGCGCGAGCGCTAGTCTTCGAGTCGTGCTTGTCCGGAATTTCGAGTTCCGCCTGCCTCTGGCGTGGCTGCTGGCGGCTCCGCTCGAAGTTGAAAAAGTGCGAGGAGCCATGGGTTCGGGTTCGTTTACCGTCCGGCTGCGCCTGCGCTTCAGTTTGTGGCAAAACCAGTTGCCAGTGGACGCCTTACCAGTGGAAGGATGGATCGACTTGGAGCTACTGGCAGAGGAAGAGCTGCTGGCGTTAGGCGGCTGATCCGGGTGGAAGCAGACCTCTAGGCCTCGCTTCCACACCGTTTCATTCCTATTGGCCTGCGGCTGCGACTGTCATCGTCATCGGACGGCTCAATTCCATCACTAGCTCTGTGCCGGCAGGAAGCATCGCGGAACGGTGCTTGCCGAGCCAATGCGCGACCGTCACCGTGGCACCGATGGCTCCGCCGATCAGAAAGCCTTTGCCGCCGCCTGCCAGACCGCCGACGAGCATTCCTCCGCCAGTACCCAGGCCGATTTCGGTAAGGTCTTTACCGTCGCGGCCATCGCCTTTGAACTGCCCTTCTGCGTTGACGTCCGTGCCACGGCCCGCATTGGTATCAACCAGTGTGGCGTTCAGCATGAACTTGTCGCCATTCGGCAGAACCAGGGTTTCGGGAAAGATGGCGATGGTGGGCTTGCCGGCAATGCGCCGCGGCTCGCTGGTTTTGGTTACGCGACCTTCGACTGTCGCGCCGATCGGAATCAAGGTTTTCCCGTCCATCACGACGGGTTCGGTGACTCGTGCCGAAAAAGGATCGCCTGCTTTTGAACTGAAGGTTGCCAGCGTGGTTTCGAGTTTCATCTTGACCGCAGTGCCAGGGGGCAGGGCAGTTTGCGCCCAAGCGAAGCTTGCGATCAGGGTGAGCGATGCGAGCGAAAGCGTCTTTTTCATGGTATGTACTTGCCTCCTAAGAGTGAATGGATCTTTTTTGTGGGTTCCTTCAAAATTCACGCAAAACTCCGAGAATTTCATCCGCTGGCACGCGGTCGAGCTGGTTGTCGCCGCAATAGATGTAACGCACAGTGCCGCCGCGATCGTCGTCGCGTCCATGACTGCGGCCTCCAATGATGAGCGTCGCCGGGTGCGCGATATTGATCGCATCCATGCCTAGCGCGTGATGCAGTCCGTAAGCTTTGGTCACAGCCCGATCCTCATCCAGCAGGAAGAGACTCGCGATGGCATGCTGCGCCAGGAATTTTCCCGGCTTCCACCTACCATCTCGTTTTTCGGCAGCGATGAATGCCAACTGGGCTCTCGCCGCTTCAATTTCCGGTATCCGCGACTCCAACTGAGTCATGCGCTTCACGCAGTTCGGTCACCATGTTCCGCGCAAGAATTCAAGAATCAACATTCCCTGC
>Ga0209530_1000009_pt1 | contig 161434 bp, 131 predicted proteins | sample BlaSpr_A8_Ref_O1_FD_187987 | JGI IMG/M metagenome (GOLD analysis project Ga0209530, IMG submission 187987) | Forest soil microbial communities from Thunder Bay, Ontario, Canada - Black Spruce, Ontario site 2_A8_Ref_O1 (SPAdes) (version 2) | ecosystem: Environmental > Terrestrial > Soil >...
CCCCATGAATTCATTCATGAAGTTGCGATGAAACCAGGGTGGACGAAACGTATGCTCGGAAACCATCCATCGCGGCGGAAATATGACAAAGTCAACATTCGCTGTCCCCGGAATTTCCGAAGGCGAAGTCAACACCGTGTAAATCGACGGATCCGGATGATCAAAACTCACCGTGTTAATGCAATTGAAATTCGCCAGATCATATTTATAAGGCACATAATTTCCGTGCCACCCGACGACATTCAACGGCGAGTGATCAATCGCTGCTGCCCACAATCTTCCTTGGAACTTGGTCACAATCCGGTAATCGCCTTCCTGATCTTCAAAGGCCGCAACTGGAGCCAAAAAATCCCGCGGATTGGCCAGCCCGTTCGCACCAATCGGCCCGAGGTCGGGGAGACGAAATAGTGCACCGTAGTTTTCACAGACGTATCCGCGCGCTTGTTTCTCAAGCAGTTCGACGCGAAAACGAATTCCTCGCTGGATCACTGCAATCTCGCCGGGGCCAACATCGAGTACACCCATCTCGGTGCGCAGCAGCAGCCGCCCCTGCTGCGGCACGATCAACATCTCGCCGTCGGCGTTGTAGAAGAAACGATCCGTCATCGATGTGTTAGCGACATAGATGTGAATTCCAACGCCACTATGGGTGCGAGCGTCGCCATTGCCTGCCATGGTGATCAAGCCGTCGACGAAGTCGGTGGACTCTGAAGGAGCCGGAATTGGAATCGGCCCCCAACGCAGCTGATTGGGCGGCGTTGGCACCTCGTCAAACGGTGCGCTGCGCAATCTTTTCTGACTGAGCGGTTCAAACGGCTTGTGCGCCACCGATGGGCGAATCCGATACAGCCATGTCCGCCGATTCACGCCGCGTGGCGCGGTGAATGCCGTACCGCTGAGTTGTTCGGTGTACAACCCATGCGCCACTTTCTGAGGAGAATTCTGCCCACGCGGCAGCACACCATCCACCGCTTCGCTGGCGAACTCGTTGCCGAATCCCGACTGATAGCGCAATGATGCTTTCGCTGGTGTCTTCAGTGTCTTTGCATTCGCAGCTCTTGCGTTAGGCATAGTTACAGATTCCCTCGCCGTGCCTGCTCCATCTCAATCGACTCGAAAAGCGCCTTAAAGTTTCCTTTACCAAAGCCGCGGCTGCCCTTGCGCTGGATCACCTCGAAGAACACGGTCGGACGATCTTCCACCGGCTTGGAGAAAATCTGCAGCAGATAGCCTTCCTCGTCACGGTCCACCAGGATGCCGAGCGACCGCAACTCTCCGAGCGATTCCTCGACCGGCCCAACCCGCGACGGCAGCGCGTCATAATAGGTGTCGGGGACGCGAAGAAAATCCAGCCCGTTGCACTGCAGTTTGCCGACCGTATACACAACGTCTTTACACTGCAACGCAATGTGTTGTGCTCCCGCTCCTCCGTACGCTTCGATGTATTCCTGAATCTGGCTTTTGTTGCGCGCCGCGGCAGGTTCATTAATCGGAAATTTCACCGAATGCGAATCGTCCGACATTACGATGCTCATCAACGCACTGTATTCGGTCGAAATATCCTTATCGTCAAATGTAATGTAACGATGGAACCCGAAGACACGAGTGTAGTAATCCGCCCAGTACTGCATTTTCCCGAGCTCGACATTTCCGACGATGTGATCAATGCGCAGAATTCCGCAATCATCACCGGCTACGGGCGTCGCCATGAATCCAGGTAGGAAGGGCCCCTTGTAATCCTTATAAGAAATCAGCGAGTGGATCGTGTCGCCATAAGTATGAACCGCCGCACGTCGAACGGTACCGTGCTCATCCCTTAGATCATGCGGTTCCTCGGCCGGCCGCGCCCCCCGTCGTACCGCCTCCGCAAACGCCTCGTCCGCGTCTGCTACTTCCAACGCAATATCGCGCACGCCATCGCCATGTTTTCGGATATGTTCCGCCGCCACATCATCCGGAGTCAGAGGCGTAGTCAGAACAAAGTTCGCCTTTCCCTGACTCATTGCGTATGAGGTTCGCTGGCGCTGTCCGGTTTCCAGTCCGCTATAAGCAACCTGCGAAAAACCAAATCCCTTGCGATAGAAGTACGCCGCTTGCCGAGCGTTGCCAACCCAGAATTCAACGTGATGAATGCGTTTAAGCTTGAGCGGATTCTCCATCTGATTGCCTCGCACTGATATTTTATCGCTCGCGGACGCCTTGTGATCCGCATCCAGCTACTTGGAAGCGGCTGTCGCCACCGGAATTTCTGCAATCGCTACGCGATGCAGCCAATGACCCCACTCGGGAGAGGCACCCGTCTTTGCGCGATCAAACGCGTCGCGAATCTGCTCGGTCACTGGGCCCGGCGACACTCGTCCGATCCGGCTGTCATCCAGTTCAGCCACCGGCACGATCTCGCAGGCCGTTCCGCACAGAAAAACCTCGTCTCCCCCTCGCAGATCCTCCACGGTCGTCGTCCCGACTTCCACATCGTATCCTTCGGCCGCGGCCAGCTGAAGAATCGAATCGCGCGTAATTCCCATGAGAATCGATGACTTCTCGTCATTGGTGCGCAGGGTGTGGCCATTCACAATGAAAATATTCGCCACCGCGGCTTCCGCTACATTTCCATTGATGTCGAGCAACAACGCCTCGTCGAATCCACGCCGCGCCGCCTCCGTCGTAGCCAAACGCGAATTCAGATACTGGCCGCAGGCCTTGGCAGTTGTCGGCATCATCCGCGCATCAAATTTTCGGTACGGAGACACCGTAAGCCTAGCGCCCCTGCGCCGGCTCTGTTCGCTGAGATGAGCCATGTGCGGCCAAGCTAGAATCGCCGTGTCCGTCGAACACTGCGCGCGAATACCCAGCGTTTCCGCTCCCATATAGGCAATCGGTCGAATGTAGGATTCGGTCAGCCCGTTGCGGCGAATCAATCCGCAGATCGCCTCCGTCAACTGCTCCGCACTAAAAGGAATTCGCAGACCATACACCGCTGCCGATTCGTACAAGCGCTTGAGGTGAGCGTCCAGGCGAAAGATAGCCGGTTCGCCGTCCACTCTATAGCTGCGAATGCCTTCGAACACTCCAGTCCCGTAATGCAGAGCGTGAGTTGAGAGCGGCACTGTGCTTTCCGCCCATGGCACAAAGTCGCCGTTCATCCAGGTCCATTGAATATTTTCAAATGACATGCAGGTTGCCCCCCAGTCGGCTGCGCTAACACTATTGTTGGGCGGCAGGGAGAATTCGTAAATACAACATATTAATCTTTTGCACCGATTACTTATCGTTTATAAAGTAGAGTTGCGATATGACATTCGATAGTTCAGTGCTCGATGCAATCGGCTGGCATATTCTTGAGGAGTTGCAACGCAACGCCCGGCTCTCGTTCGCCGAACTGGGACGGCGCGTCGGTCTAACTCTCCCCGCTGTCGCCGAACGCGTCCGCAAGATGGAGGATGCCGGCATCATTACGGGCTTTCGCGCTGAAATCAATCCCGCGAAGATCGGGCTGCCCATCGCCGCCTTCATCCGCATCAGCGTCGTAGGCGATGTTTTCTCGCGCGTCGCCAAAGCCGTTCGCGATATGCCCGAAGTACTCGAATGCCACCGCGGCACCGGCGCCGACTCGTTCACGCTGAAAATCGCCGTCGAATCGGTCCAGCATCTCGAACGCCTGATCGACAAATTGACTCCTTTTGGCACCACTTCAACCTCCATCGTGCTCTCAACGCTGGTCAAAAACCGGTCCTTCATGCGTCGAGCGCCAAGCGTGCGCAAGAAGTAACCGCTTCGAATCGCGAGTGCTCTACAATCTTTCGGTGCGCATTCTCCCTCTCATCGCGTTGTTGAGCACCGCAGCTTCGGCTCAGCAATTGTCGGTCCAGTCGACTGGCGTCGCTGCAAATCTACGTGGAATCAGCATCAGTCAGAGCAGCAAAGGTCATTACATCGTGTGGGCATCGGGAACAAAAGGAGCAGTGCTACGTTCGACCGACGAAGGTAAATCATGGATACGCCTCAAGGTTGATGGCGGAGCCGATCTTGACTTCCGCGACATTGAAGCCTTCGGAGCTAGCACTGCCTACCTGATGTCGAGCGGCGATGGTGAGAAGTCGCGAATCTACAAGACTATCGACCGAGGCCTTTCCTGGACACTGCAATACACCGACAAGCGCACTGGTTTCTTTTTGGACTCGCTCGCCTGCGATTCCCGCACTCGCTGTTTCGCGCTGAGCGATCCAGTCGATGGCAAGTTCCTGATCCTAGCCACAACCGATGGCCAACATTGGAAGGAATTGCCGCGCGATAAGATGCCTGCCGCTCTGCCGGCCGAAGGCGCATTCGCCGCCAGTGGAACCTCCATCGCACTCTGCGGCAACGACAGTTACTTCGGCACAGGCGGGCCCGCCGCCCGCGTCTTCCGCTCCGCCGATCGCGGCCGTACTTGGTCTGTAGGCGACACGCCGATGGCCGCTGGAACAGCTTCCGCAGGCATTTTCTCGATTGCCTGCGACGGCGAGCATGTGCTCCTAGCGGGAGGCGATTACAAGAATCCAAACCAAGCCGAGCGGGTTGCCGCCTATTCCAATGACCACGGAAAGACCTGGCATTTGGCCGAGAAGCAGCCGGGAGGTTATCGTTCTGCCGTTCGCACCACGTCCGGCGCCACCGTCGCCTTCGGGCCCAGTGGAGAAGATGTCAGCTTCGATTACGGTGCCACCTGGAAGTCAATGGACACGAAGAACCTTAATGCGGCAGCCTTCGTGTCGAGTGGAGTGGGATGGGCCGTTGGTCCCGAAGGAACAGTCACAAAATTTCAAATACGCGTTACAGATTTGAATCACAGTCCGAAGAACGTTCATAAGTAGCAGGATCGAGAGCCTACTCCAATCATTACCGCACCTCGATCGAAACCAATTCTCCCTGGTTTTTCCCCACCGCCCGGTAATTCACCGACACCAGCCGGTTCTTCCACTCGCACGAAAACTGATCCTCCCCAATCACCTGCAATGATTTGAAATCCGAAGCATGCATCTTGTAAGTCGTCATGCCGCTCAAAATGGTAACCATCGCCTCGGGAGGCTTCGAGCAGTCACTGCTAACGATCTTACCTTTCAGAAATTCCACAGGCCCGGTAGTGCCGGGCTTGACGACCGGCGGCTTCGGCGGAACCTCCGTATCTTCGTCTTGATTCTGCGCTGCACTCGTGGTCGTCGTCGATACGCCGCTCGCCGCCGACGGAGTGCTTGCCGCCCCCGCCGGCGTCTCAGTTTCGCCCGCTCTCTGCGGACGCACTCCATACCTCTGCAGCGTATCCAAATCCTCCAACTGCTGTTTCGCCGCTACGGCCGCCGCTCGATCCGGATCCGTCTTCAGTCGCGTAAACACTTCCCGCGCCAAATCCCACTTCTTGCCCGCAACATAAATTTGTCCCAGGTTGAATTGGTACTCTACATTCCGCGGCGCCAGAGCAATCGCCTGGCGTTGCGCCTCCAGCGCCGAGTTGATGCCGCCGCCCTCCACGCGCGCCATTGCCAGCATGTTATAAGCATCCGCGAACTCAGGATACCAATCTGTGACCGCCCGCAGGTCCTGCATCATGTTCGCCAGCCCTTGCATTTCGTGCCGCGTAGCCTGCGCCTTCCGATACTTCAGAACCGCGCGGTAATACCAGATCCACGGGTCCCGTGGATTCAAATCCGTAGCCTTGTCCAATTCATCGGCCGCCGCGTCGAATTTTTTCTGGCGAATATCGTCCCAGGCGAGTCCGCGATGTGCCGCCTCGTTATCTTTTGGATCTGTCGTCAATTGCCGCAAATCGTGCAATGCCTGGTCGCGATTTTCCGGGATGCGCGCCATGACGTCGTCGATCATCGCTCTGGCATCATCGTCTTTCATCGGACTAACCGCCATTCCGATTTCATCCGCGTCGAAAGGCAGCGCAAGACGATACGGCTGTTGAATGTCGACCGGATCTGCGATCGGCTTTTTCGAATTGTCGAGCGCAATGCCCAGCCCGCTCAGCGATGTCAGATAAGCCTTCACCGTGTCTTCCATCTGCGTCGGCGACATATCAAACGCCTGCACCATCGCCTTATCCACAGGCACCTTCTGATTCAGTACTAGATCGAAGTAGGTTCCTACCTCGGGCATCTTGTTCTTGTTGAGCAGATAGTGAACGACCGCCCAGGACTGCGCATAATACAGCGTGTTGTGCGTCCCTTCGCGCGTCCCCGAGCCATCATGCTTCATCGTGAACAAGTCCGGCAGCGATATCCATACTGGCGAACTCGCCAGCTGCGTCAGGGACTGTGGCACATTCGGGTCGCGCTGCATTTGGTCGAAGAAGTCCTCGTGCCACTCCGGTAAAAGCTCTGGATCGGCTCCAATTTCGACTTGTTTGCCGATGTGGATCGAGCCAAAATATTCCGCCAGTCCTTCGTCAAACCAACTCTGCGTCGGAGGATAGTTAAAGTTCAATAAATAATGCGCTAGAGGATGCGCTGCGGATTGCCAAGGATCGATTTGAAAAAGATCCAGCACGATATAAATCCGATCCGGCCCCGGCACATAAAACCCGGTTCCCATGCTCTGTTTCGACGGAGCAACGGTGCCATACTGATTGTCGTTCTTGAGCGCGATGACGGTAATCGGCACGGGCATTTTCAATTTATCTTTCAATATCAGCTGTCCGAAAACCGCCCGCATCTGTTCCATCCGCAAAGCAACTTCTCGGCCGCGTCTGTCACCCGCATCCGTAATCACAGAAAAATGTGCGGTATGGACCTCGATCCATTTGGGCTCATCCTTATCCTTCGCCAACGCAGGTTCGGCGGGGAACAAACTCAGCGCACCCAGCAACGCCAATACCAAGCCGATATGCGGCGAGAACTCAAGAGGCTGGCGAACAAAGGACTGGCGGTGTCTCATGACGGCTCGGACCAACTTTCTAGAAATGCTAGCACGCCAACCAGCGGACGCGACACGGGCCGATCTCCGACATCTCCGACACAATCTCTTCGCTCGCCGCGGTAGGCATCGCAAGTTGGCGCGCGATCCGGTTCACGACGGGCGGCCGAGAGCAGCCGCCTTCGCCCGTCGGCTTACTTGGCCCGCCCCCCGTGCGCACGTTACACTCTCGTCCGTGATTGCACCCACGACTTCGCGTCTCGCATGGATCGACTGGATGCGTGGCCTCGCCTGTGTTTTGATGTTCCAAACCCACTGTTACGATGCCTGGCTCGGTGGCGACGCTCGTAACACCGACTTCCTCAAACGGTCTCAGCTACTCGGCACATTGCCCGCCCCGCTTTTCCTTTTTTTAGCCGGAATTTCCTTCGCCCTGGTCACCGACAAACTCATCCGCAAGAATGCCAGCCCCACCGAAATCACCCTCAGAATGGCCCGTCACGGTGCCGAAATCTTCGTCTTCGGACTCCTCTTTCGCCTGCAGGAATTTGTCATTGCCTGGGGCTGGGCGCCTTGGTCCGACCTGCTGCGGGTGGACGTCCTCAACATAATCGGCCTCTCCATGATCTTGATGGCCGTAACCTGCGGCGTTACGCTGACATTCTGTGAGGGCGCACGCCCTTCGTATCGAACGCCGGCTGCAAATGATTCGGCTCAGGATATGCCCTCGGGCACACGGCTACCTGCCAAAAACGGTTCCGACTGTAGCCGCTCCGGTATCGCAATCGCAGCCGTCTCCATAGCCGTCGCATCTCTAATCGCCTTGCTAACTCCCCCCCTATACACCACCCTGCGACCAACCTGGATGCCCTGGCCATTAGAGTCCTACATCGATGGATGCCATAACCTCGGCGTTCCCCAGTCATGGCTCTTCCCACTGTTCCCCTGGGCTGCCTTCGCCTTTGCTGGCTTGGCCGCCGGGTTCATTCTCTTCAGCGAGCGGGGTCGCGCTCATAGCGCTCAAACTCTCGCACTGTTGGCCCTGGTTGGAGTCCTGGGTATCCTCGCGGCGCGTCAGTTCGACCACTCCGCCATTCATCTTTATGCCACTTACGATTATTGGCACACCAGTCCGAACTTCTTGATGATGCGCGTCGGTCTGTTGTTAGTGATTTCCTTGCTGAGTTATGCGTGGTGCCGCTGGGGTTTGGCGACTCGCGGCTTCAGCCCGCTAATCCAACTCGGCCAGACCTCATTGCTCGTGTACTGGGTCCACATAGAATTCGTTTACGGACGCTTCTCCCTGCTCCCCAAACGAGCCGAAACCGTCCCTACGGCGACACGCGGATTGATCGAGATTACTCTATTCATGCTGATCCTCTCCCTCATCCGAACCCGGATTGATGGGAAGAAGATCGACTGGAAAACGAGAGATTGGAAACGGAAGATAAATGATTGGAAGAAGATGACTCGACCGGCCCAGCCTGCATAGACTGGAGCTTAATTCTGCAAGTTTAGATTCATTTCGCCGGACTTATCGAAGTTGACCTGGAGCACATTTTCCCGTACGCCGTTAAATTCGCCCGCTACCGTGGCCGACTGGTCCGAGACGCCTCCGCCAGGTGCTACCTCCACGCGGAGACGATGTTTCCCCGCAGACAACTGTATGGCATGCACTTCATGACCTTGCACGTGATGGAAGAGAACCAGGCGTTTCTTGTCCGTCCCCTCCAACATGTGCGTATAAGTTAATCGATCATCCACCCAGACCGACAGTTTGGCTTCCGCGAACCGGTGGTCCACTTCGATTACCAGAGTTGCCGAAGGCGCGGCCGCAGAAGCAACTCTAGAGTTGGCGCGGGCTGCGCTCGTAGCGGGGGCTTGCGTTCGCTCCACCACGACAGCCTTCGGAATGTCTTTCAGGGTCGGCGTCGACAACGTGGCAGCGGTGGCTGGCGGCGCAGGCTCGGTTTTGATTGGCGCAGGTCCGGTTGATGGAGGCGGTGGAGCGGCAACTCTCGGCAGCGCTCCTTGAGGAGCAAACGCAATGCTCCAGAGTCCAAGTCCGAAGACAAAAAATGCCAGCAAAACCAAGCTCAAGACAACGAACTTGTTCCGCACCATCTCGCGTAGGCTCTCCGTCGCTCGCTGCCCAAACGACACAGACCGCGCCGTTGAAAGAAGTTGCGCAGCAATCCACGGCTGACCGAGCGGTAAGCCGGCTCTTTCATTCGCCGTTTGGGCTGCGCCCTTACTCGTGGGTGAGCCCGGCATCTTTGCCTTGCTCCAGGGCTCCCGTCCCGCCCGCAGCTCCTGAATGTCCAGCACCATCTCCATACCGCGTTGATAACGCTCGGCAGGTTCTTTCGCCATGGCTCGCGAGATGATGTAATCCAGCCCCGGCGGCAACTCGATGTTCAGCAGTGTTGCCGCTATCGGGTCGCGGTTCACTACCTTGAACGAGACCGTGATGGCGCTATTGCCTTGAAACGGCCGATAGCCTGTCACAATCGTGTAGAGGAGCACACCCAGAGAAAACAAATCCGAGCGCCCGTCAACGTCTTCGCCGTTCAATTGCTCCGGCGACATATAGGCCGGTGTGCCCAATGCGCGTCCCGCGAGCGTGTGGTTGGCAAGGTTCAGTTTCGCCACGCCAAAGTCGGCGATTTTGGCATGACCGTCGTCGGTAAGCAAGACATTCGCAGGCTTCAAATCGCGGTGCACCACACCCTGACCGTGGGCGCAGTCCAATGCTTCCGCCAGTTCGAGCGCGAGTTGTAGCGCTCTGTCCATTGGCAACTTATGGCCGTCCTGCGACAGTAGTGTTTCGAGCGACTGCCCCCCCACATATTCCATCACGATGTAAGGAGCGTGCGTGTCCGGCTCCTCGCCCATATCGAAGATGGTCACGATTCCCGGATGCGACAGGCGGCCGGCAGCTTCGGCTTCCCGAAAAAACCGTTCGCGATATTCGGCTTCTTCTTCTGGGGATTGGCCGACTAACGAAATGGTCTTCACGGCAACCACACGGTTGATCTTGGGATCGCGGGCTTTGTAGACAACACCCATGGCTCCCCGTCCCAACTCGGCCAGGATCTCGTAGCGACCAAAACGTTCGCTCCTGCGATCATCCATAAGGTGTTATGCGCGGTTTCAGGATTTCAAAATTTCAGAGCTTCGGTGTGCCCCAAATCAAACTGATGCCGCTTGCGTCTTGTCGTCGATCTTCTCGCCAGCCTTAATGTCTGGCTTAATTTCCAGTGGGGTCATAACCACTAAACCGATCACATTCTCGTTCAGCACATCCAGAATCTTCCTGGCGCGCTCATCGGTGATTCCGTTCAGTAATTCGAAGCCGATCTGGACACCCCGAAGCGCAGAAATGGTGTCATGATTGGGGCGAACTTCGATTACGCCCCCTCCACTCTGCCGTCCAATGCCGAAACTAACGCTCGCTCTTTCGACCTTATTTGTCGCCATGAGTTGCTCCTGACGTGAGACACAGCTTCCCCGCACAGCATCTCTGGAGGTGCGAAGAGAAAGGGGACGCGGCGTCTGACTATTGTCCGCTTAGACGCTCAATCTTTCCAAGTTACCGACGTGTTTGGGGGAATGTTCTCTAGGGTTTAAGGTTCCGGAAAACACTGAGATCCAGGGGCTTCCCCATCCCAAAATGCACTTATTTCACCTGGCGCGCTGACAACTGCATAATCGCACTCGCCATCCCCTGCAGCGCCACCCCCCAATTCTGACGGGCTCTGGCAGCATCGTCCCCGTAGCCGCTCACATACAAAGTGCAGTAAAACCCCTCTCGGACTCCACCATCCATCCCGAAGTAACACCGCCGCGCGCACACCTCCGCCGCCGAAGGAGTCTCGGGAGCCCGCCTCAACAACCCAACAAGCTTTCGGGCAAATTGTTCGTGAATTGAGAGAGATTGGTCGAAGGCAGATAGACGCAGATCGGGGTCAGAGAGCACCACGTCCACATAACTCGCAAACTTGTGCGACCCACCATAAACCTCTTCCTCCGCGCTGAGTTCGGTAGTTGCCCACGCGTCGCACTTCGCCGTCTCCACCAGGCTTCGCGGCGAGTTCACCACCCGAAGAAATTCGCCCAACTCAGGGAACTCTTTCACCTCCGCGATCGATGCCATCAACTCAGGCTGCCGTTTCACGTCAACATAGAAAAACTTGCCCGAGGGATCGGTCCACGGAAAATCCAACACCGGATCTTCGCGCCCCAGTTCGATCGAGAAGTCAGCATCCATCAGAATTTTCGTAGGAAGTTTACGATCTCGTGCTCCGCCCAATAGCCATCGTCATATACACCAGCGCCGCCATTCTCGGCTCCAGTACACGATCCGAGAGATTGTCCAGCGGACTTGCCGGTCGGTCGACCGATGAAAGCGCAGTGCCCGCCGTCGCTCGTCTCAACAAAAGTAATGTTCGGATTCAACGAGATCTTCCGCCGCGTCTCGGCCGTGATGCGTACGAAGGGATCATTCGCCGCGTACAACACCAGCGTGGGCACTGCGATTCTCCCCACCACATGCACCGCCGAAGCGCGATCATAGTAATCGTCAACGCCAGTAAAGCCGCAATAGTGAGCCGTCACTTTGTCATCAAATTCGCGCAGACTTCGTATCCCGCGCAATCGGCTCAGGTCGAAGTGGCGGGGAAACAATCGCGCCTTCTGCATCATCCGCCGCCGAAGCGCCCACAAGAAATATGTTTCGTAAATGCGGTTCGAAGGTTTGTGCAGCGCGTCCGCCGACGTCGCCAGATCAAGCGCCGGACAACATACCGCAACCGCCCGCAGCTGTGGCGGAGCCTCTGACCCCCACTCCCCCGCCAACTTCAGCACCAGATTCCCGCCCATGGAGAAACCAACCAGCGCCAGGCGTGACACTCCATCACGCGCTATGACCTCCCGCGCTACCACCGCGACATCATTCGACAATCCCGAGTGATAGAGCACCGGAGCAAGTGCGTCCGTGCCACCACAGTTACGCTGGTTGTAGCGGATCACATTCATCCCCAGAGCCAGCGCCTTCTCGGTGATGCCTAGCATGTACTGCGACTCACTCGAGCCTTCGAGCCCATGCACAATAATGATGGTCAGCGCGAGCGCTCGGTCCGCTTGCCAATGGCAATGACAAAGTACTTGGACGCCAGGCTCAACTTCGATCAACCGCTCTTCGGGCTCTGGCAAACGAATGCGTCGTTGAATCAGAAAACTTGCAACCGTTTGCACGTGCCCGCCGCTCAACCCGCGACGTGGCGTGAAAGGACGCGTCTTCTCTTGTGTTTGCGAAATACCCACACTTTGATTTTAAATAGAAGTGAGCAATTTTCTTCGTGGAGTTTTTCTTATGCCGATCTTCGAGTACATCTGCAAGGAATGTCAGCACCAGTTCGAGGCCTTGGTCTTCGGCCAACAAAAGGCGGCGTGCCCGAAATGTCAGAGCAAGAAACTCGAGCCGCAGCTTTCCGTATTCGCAGTTTCGGCGAAGAACGGAGGCGCTTCCCAACCGACTTTCTCCGAGGCGCCGATGGGTGCTTGTGGTTCATGCGGCGACCCGCGTGGACCGGGGGCCTGCTCCCTGAAAGACCTCGACTAAGTCCTTTGTTTGCGCTGAAATGTTTGCGCTCAAGGTGGGAGCTGCAACCTACATCTGCACCACCGCCATTCCCTCGATTTAACGTAACTTCGGGCACTCTCAGTTTGTAACCGATGTGACGTATCGCTTTGTAGCGTTCGTGGCTATGATCCGTTTGAATCCTTAACACGGAACTCGAAGCACAACGCAGAAACTTCGGAGCATAAATGGATCGGCGAAGAGAGCGCAGACTGAACCTGGAGTTGCCCGTAAGGATCTGGGGAGTCGACCGGATGGCGCGCCCTTTCGCGGAGATCGTTCGCGTGCGCAACGTCAGCAACCGCGGCGCAGTTCTGATCGGCGTGCGCTCGAAGATCCAGACCGGAGAATTGCTGGACGTTCAACTGGGCGCGTCGCGGGCGCAGTTTCGCATCGTCTGGATGAGTCTTTCGGGAGAGGCCGGCATACAGGCTCTGGCATTTGAGCCTCCCATCTTGGGCATCGGCCTCCCCAAAGTTTTTGAGATGGTGGGAACCGGATAAACAGCGATCAACGCCGAACGGCACCGATCGGCCAACTAACGTGGATTCACGTGACCGGTTCCCACTTTGTTTCTTCGCTTTCCCCAACCAGAAATCTGCCAAACACTTCGTTCGACAGGAGTCGCCCGCGAGCCGTGAGCCGCACCGTCGTGCCTTGCTCTTCGAGCAGTCCTTCCCGCACGCATTCCTGGATCACGGATTCGCAAACCCCGCCCATCTCCGAATCGAGTATTTGCCAAAGTCCTTCCCTATCGATACCGCGGTTCAGTCGCAGACCAAGGAAGAAGTTCTCTTCGATCGCTGCTTGCACGCTAACCGGCGTTACCGAATGCGGTGCTCGATTCATATAGGCATCGAGCGAATCGGTAACCGCCAAGCGGACAGCTTGTTGCCACCTGTCGTCTTTTCCTGTGTCCGCAAGATGCTCGACAGCAAGCATCGAGTGCGCATCGACACCAAATCCGATATAGGGCTGGCGCATCCAATATTTCAAGTTATGCCGCGACTGGTTGTTCTCGAATCCCTGGACACGGGAGAAGTTCGAAATTTCATATTGTGCAACTCCGGCGGAAACAAGCATCTCGCATGCCCGCTCGTAGAAATCCGCGATCGTGTCGTCGCCGGGGACAAAGCGGGCGTGGTAGCGAGCGCCTCCGCGAATCAGTTCCCTGCCTAGACGCGAATCATCGTCCACTTCGAGCATGTATACACTGGCGTGCGGAACGCCCGTTGCAATCGTCTCCGCCACAGAATAGGCCCAGCTTTCCGCAGTCTGATGCGGCAACCCGGCAATCAGATCAATATTAATGTTGGCAATGCCGGACTGGCGCAGGCGGGCGATCTCATCAAGAACAGTGACGCGTTTGTGCACGCGACCGACCGACTGCGCTTCCTGATCCACGAAAGATTGCACCCCCAAGCTCACCCGATTCACCCCGCATTGCAGCAAGGTTTCGATCAGCGCAGGCGTAAGCGTACCCGGAGCGCACTCCACCGTAATCTCGGCATCGGGCGTAATCGTAAAGTGCGTTTGCGCCGCCGCAAAGATTCGCAGCAGCTGCGAGGGCTCGAGAATCGACGGAGTTCCTCCGCCTAAATAAACCGAGTCGACGCATTCGTCGAGCTCACATCCAAGTTTCGACGCAAATTGACGCGAGTCAGCGATATCCTCGAGCAAACGCGCAACATAATTCTCGTAAGCCGACTTCGAGAACACGTCCGAGGCGAAGTTGCAGTAACTGCACTTGATCCGACAGAACGGGACGGAAATGTAAAGGCCAAGCGGCATTCTGTCTTTCTATTCTATGGCAGCCGCACGCTACAACAGTGAGTTAAAATACAGAACTGTGGCTTTTAACGATGTCCCGTCATCAGCAAAGAAGGGACGAACTCAAATTATGAGTGACCCAATGATGAGCGACCAAACGATCGATCGTCTTTGCGAAAACTGTGGCGTAACGTTCTCCGCTTTTTTGCACGAGATGGCCGACCAGAACCTCAAGGTTGTATGCCCCAATTGTCGTGAAAACCCCGACTGCCATCCTCCTCAAGCCACTCTCGGCGAGGGAAAACTGCCGGTCACGAAGCCTCACTAGAAGCCCTTCGCGTCGACGCTGGGCGAAACGGCGTTCAGCCAAACAAAGATCGCCCGCTCGAGCCCGCGACATTCAGAAAATTCGATAGCGAAACTGGGGCGGGCGAATGCGCCCGTTTCCACGCCATTGCTTGAATCTTTTTCCATCCCCGCTTTGCCGCCGACCATCTACTGAGAGTAGTGCTTTTGCGGTAATCTTTAGTCAAGCGATCTCCGTGACGGCGACCGCTCGCGCCCTCGATGGCCTCCAATCAGGAAGAAGAAGTATTAGGCAAAGCGTATGACGCCCGGCTGATGCGGCGGCTGCTTACGTATTTGCATCCCTACAAATGGCACGTGGTGGTGGCGCTCGCAGCCATCATCGTGAAGTCCGGCCTGGACGTGTTGGGGCCGTACCTCACCAAGATCGCCATCGACAAATATTTGGCCAAGTCTCCTGACTCCCACTCCTGGATTGGCGACCAGTTGAGCAGCGCTCCGTTGACTGGCATTGCGCAGATTGGCGGCCTTTACGTCGGCATTCTCATTTTCACTTTCGTGCTTGAGTTCATTCAGACTTACCTGATGCAGTGGACCGGACAGAAGGTGATGTTCGATCTGCGCAAGCAGATCTTCCGCCATTTGCAGTTCATGCACGTCGGGTTTTTCGACAAGAACCCGGTCGGGCGCCTGGTGACGCGGGTAACCACCGACGTCGATGCCCTGAACGAAATGTTCACAGCCGGCGTAGTATCCATTTTTGAGGATGTATTCGTGCTGGCCGGCATTCTCGCCATCATGATGGAGATGAACTGGAAGCTGGCACTCATCACCTTCGCCGTGCTTCCGCTGATCGTCTACGCGACTCTGATCTTTCGCGACAAAGTACGCGACTCTTACCGGCGCATCCGCACAGCCATCGCCCGGATCAATTCCTATTTGCAGGAGGCCGTCTCGGGGATGCTGGTGCTCCAGCTTTTCAATCGCGAGAAGCGGTCCTTCAAGAAGTTTTCTGACATCAATGCCTCGCACATGGAGGCGTTCAAAGACGCCATTATGGCGTACTCGGTTTATTACCCGGTGGTCGAAATATTATCGTCCATCGCCGTCGCTAGCATCATCTGGTTCGGCGGAGATGAAATCCTCCGGCACATGACCGTCTCGAGCTTGGCCATTCAATTCTCGAAAAACAGCCTCTTCACATTTCACCTCGTGCAGAACACGATGACGCTGGGCGTGCTGGTTGCGTTCATGCAATATGCGCAGCGATTCTTTCGTCCCATTCAGGACCTGAGCGAGAAGTACAACATCCTGCAGTCGGCGATGGCCGCGGGCGAGCGTGTGTTCAAACTGCTGGATACGAAGATCGAAGTGACGTCGGCGGCGGTTACAAAAACGCCACAGGGGGCGGGACGGATTGAATTCGATCATGTATGGTTTGCCTACGGTGACTCGGAAAAAACCGGTGAGCCCGACTGGGTCCTCCGCGACGTCAACTTTGTGCTCGGTCCCGGCGAAACAATCGCCGTAGTCGGCCACACCGGCGCGGGGAAAACAACGCTGATCTCTCTCCTAATGCGCTTCTATGACGTGCAGCGGGGAGCGATTCGCATCGACGGCGTCGATATCAAGGAAATGAATCTCGACGACCTGCGCAGCCGCTTCGGCGTCGTCTTGCAGGATCCATTCCTATTCAGCGGCACGGTTGCGGGCAACATCCGACTGGGAACCGCCCGCATTCAGGACCAGGACGTGGTGCAGGCCGCAGAGGATGTCAACCTGGCCGACTTCATCCGAACCTTGCCCGGAGGATTCAAAGAGGTAGTCCGCGAACGCGGCTCGACACTCTCGACCGGACAGAAGCAGCTGATTAGTTTCGCGCGGGCGCTCGCCCACAATCCGAAGATTCTGATTCTCGATGAAGCCACTTCGAGCGTAGATACCGAGACCGAGTTCCGCGTGCGCGACGCCCTGAACCGCATGGTCGAAGGCCGCACTGCCCTAATCATCGCTCATCGGCTTTCCACCATCCAGCGCGCCGACAAAATCATCGTAATGCACAAAGGCCAGGTCCGCGAGATGGGATCGCACCAGCAACTGCTCGCCCAGCGCGGAATTTATTACAAGCTCTATCAACTGCAATACAAGGATCAAGAAGTAAGCGCGGCGCAGGCTCCTTCGCCCGCGAATGCCGATGACTAGAACGCGACTCGATCGACCACCGCTACAATAGTTCCCGTGCAAATTCTGATTTCCGCCGGTGAAGCTTCGGGCGAAATGTATGGCGCGCAACTGGTTGAAGTGCTGCGTCGGCAAAGCCCGTTGCTTCAGTTCTTCGGTGCCGGCGGAGCACGCATGCGCGCTGCCGGATGCGACATCATCGTCGACGCGAGAGACCTTGCCGTCGTCGGCATCACGGAGATTCTCAGCCATCTGCCGAAAATTTTCGGCCTCTATCGGAAATTAATTCGCGCGGCCGACGAGAAACATCCCGCCATGGCCGTCGTCATTGATTCGCCCGCGTTCAACTGGCGCGTGGCGCGGCAAATGCGCCGTCGCGGTATTCCGGTGGTCTACTACGTCTGTCCGCAGTTCTGGGCCTGGCGTCAGGGGCGCGTGAAGTTGCTGCGCAAGTATGTCGACAAGGCGCTGGTAATTTTTCCATTCGAAGAAAAGTTCTATCGTGATCGCGGAGTGGATGCAACGTTTGTGGGCCATCCGCTGGCCGATCTGCCCGCGCCAGCGATTACTCGGGAAGCTTATGCAGCGGGGAATCATCTCGACGCCGGGAAACTCTGGATCACGCTGATGCCGGGGAGCCGCCGCAAAGAAGTGCGCATGAATCTGCCGACGATTCTTGATGCGGCTGCGCACCTGGGCAGCGGCTATGAATTCCTGCTGCCAGTGGCACGCACGCTCGATGCATCTTTTCTCAAAGATCTGATGAAACCGCAGCGAGGGCAAACACGACAAGCCGATTCTCTCCGTAGAGATATTCATCTCGTTCCTGAGGCTTTGCCTGCTTTGTTCCACTCGCGCGCGGCAATCGTAGCCAGTGGCACGGCTACGGTCGAAGCGGCGCTCATGGGCACGCCTTTTGTTATGGTGTATCGCGTATCTCCGCTGACCTATGCGCTCGGCAAGCCGCGCGTGAAGGTTCCTTACTTTGCCATGGTCAACCTGATTGCGGAGCAGGAAGTTGTCCCAGAGCTCGTGCAGCACAAGTTCACCGTCGAGAATATCGTCACTGAGCTGAAAAAGATTATCCCCGAAGGCGAGCCTCGCACTCGCATGATCGAACACTTGGCCATAGTGAAACAGAAGCTGCAGCACGGTAGCGGCGAAGCTCGTCCTTCGGATGCCGCCGCAGAGATCATACTGAATATGATCGGGTAGGCTTCGCGGAAACTATTGCCATTGACACTCGTCTGCGGGGCATGACGGGCTTGGGTTCGTACGCTGCGCACTCCGTTCTTGATAGGGATCGACATACTGGATCAACGTACCAGCATTTTCCTATGACCTTGTCGCTCGAAGCCAGGAGTGCGGCTTCTTGAGTTTGTAAACCGAGCTTGTAAACCAAGTTTGTAAACCATGACCAACGCAGGGCATCGATTCCGGAGCACTTGGCAATCACGTGCTGGCTCGGAGGAACGCCGGTCGCCCAGGGAGCGCCGGCGTCGGACTCATGATCGAGTACCGGCTTTGCAACTTGCAAATCATTTCCCGCGTCTGTTCTGTAGACTGATGAAGCCGCCTGAACCGCGACTTGTGGCATCGCCAAAAGGATTGCTTGGATCACACGGTCACATTGCCGGCTAGGACGGGCGACGTACCCGTCGCTCCGCAAGGTTCTGAGACAAAATTCTTTTCACCAAACAAATTTGGCTAACCCTTGTCGACACAGCATCTTTTGCGGGAAAATCAACATCATACAAATTGTTGTCCTCGCCAGGAGACTCTACTTGAAGCTCTGCCAGTCGCACCCAGCGTGTCGGGCGCTCGGCCTATCGGTCGCCTTCTTTCTCGGGATCTTCCTTGCTGCGGTCGCGAGTCGGCCGGCTCTGGCGGCGGAGAAAACGCGACTGCGAGTGGACGACTATCAGATCAGTGTCCAGCTCCTGCCGGAAAGTCATAAGCTCGTCGCGCAAGCGACCGTCAAAGTGACGGCGCTTGAAGACCTCAGTGTGGCCGCATTCCAGCTGAACAACTCCCTTCGCATTACGAAACTCACCGACGCCAACAACAAACCACTCGCTCCCGAGCGCAACACGCAGGATTCGACCGTGCGTTTCGAACTCAACAGCGATGTCCCAAAAAATTCCAGCACTACCTTCAAATTCGAATACGAGGGCACGCTCGAAAGCGCCGACGACAGTCCGGTTCAGGGATTAAAGCTCGCCTACATTGGTCCAGACACCAGCTATCTGCTCTACTCCGGACTGTGGTTTCCGGTTGCGGGATACGGCATCAACCGTTTTACATCGACCATCAGTGTGACCGTGCCGGCGCACATGATGGTGATCGGCAGTGGCAGAGAAGCGGCCGCTGCGACCCCGGCTGCGACTTCGAAGAAGCCCGCAGTCGAGATCGCGAACTCGAAGACCTTCACCTTTAAGTGGGATAAACCAAGTTTTCCCGGAACCATCGTTGCCGGCACCTTCCAGGAATACAAAAGTGACGACGCGGGTATCGACCTGCATCTGTTCTTCAAGCCCAATAAACAGAGCCTCGGCGCGGAATATGCGAATACAGCAGTCAAAGAGTTCACCTACTTCGTCACGCAGTATGGAGTCGCACTCTCCACCCGATTGAACGTGGTTGAAATACCGGATGGCACCGTGCCCACGGCATGGGCGCCAGAAATCGCCGCACTTTCGAGCCGCGCCATTACTGAAAGAACGAACTACCGCTTGCTGGCCAACACCATCGCCCACCAGTGGTGGGGCGTCTCCGTGAGTCCCGCCTCGAAAAATGATTGGTGGATCAGCGACGGCTTCGCGCGTTACTCCGAAGCGCGCTACGTCGAGAGTGCGGCGGGCGCGACTGGATTCGAAGAAATGATCAAGGATATGTCGGTGGGTGCGCTCGCCTACGACAGCGTTCCGCTTTCCAGCTCGGACAAGCTCGATTATTTTTCTCCCGAATTTCAGTCGCTGGTTACCGACAAGGGCGCCATGATTCTGCACATGCTGCGCTGGGTTGTCGGCGAGTCCAAATATCTGAAGATCATGCGTGACTTTGCCACGCAGTATGCCGGCAAGCCCGCCAGCACCGACGATTTCCGCCAGCTTAGCGAGAAAGTCTATGGCGAGAGACTCACCTGGTTCTATTCCCAGTGGATGGATTCGACCAGCGCTCCCGAATTCAAGGCCAAATACACGATCTATCGGCTGGGCAACAACAAAGGATTCCGCATTGTCGGAGCTATCACGCAAGATCTCGATCTGTTTCGGATGCCGGTAAACCTGAAAATCGATACGGACGGAAGAACGGAAGAAAAGCGCGTCGAGGTCGTGGGCACCGATTCGCCATTCTCAGTCGAAACCTATGGACGCCCGCGCCGCATCAGCGTCGATCCCGAAAACCGCGTGCTCACCAACTCCAGGGATATCAAACTGCGCTCCTCCATCCTGCGGGGCCAGGGCCTCACCCAGCAGGGAGATCTGGCGGGCGCACTGAGCGAGTTCAACAAGGCGCTCGAAGTGAACAAGAATAGTTCGCTCGCTCACTACCGCATCGCCGAGGTGTTCTTTCTGCAGAGAAATTATCAGGCGTCGGCGAACGCCTACCGCGAATCGCTGAATGGAGACGGCGAGCCGCGATGGACCGAGGTTTGGAGCCACTTGCAGCTGGGAAAGATTTTCGACGTGACCGGCCAGCGCGAACGCGCCGTCAATGAATACCGGCAGTGCCTCCAGACCAACGACAACACCCAGGGCGCGCTCGATGAATGCCGACGCGACATGCAAAAGCCTTTTGAGCGGGAAAAAGAAGGAAACTGAGAGGAAATAAAGAGGGCCCGTACCACCAGGCGAATAGCGGTACGGGCCAGGAGGGAACGATTCAGAATATAGGGGAGTTTCTGGATAATGTCAAGTAAGTTTATCGACTTTGTTTTACGAGCGGCAGACCCTCCCAACACCAATGACATCCAGTTTAGAATCAGTCATTTATCGCTTGTCGGCGCCGTGGACGATCACGCCTTCAAACCATCAAATCCCTTACGCCGTTGCTCGCTATAACGGTGCAAAGCATCCTCAATAATGGGAAATGCCTCGCCAGCCGGCTGGATCTGATCCACCTCGACCGACTTCCCCTCGAGCAGTTTGTAGTCTTGAAAAAAGCGGCGCAGCATGAGCAGTCGGTGCGGCGGCATTTCCGCCGCTTCGCGGTAAGGATTGAATTCCGGATCTTCCGTCGCAATGGCGATGATCTTGTGATCCTTTTTTCCCGAGTCGATCATGGTCATCAGTCCAATGGCGCGCGCGTGGATAATGGTCAGCGGCACGACCGTCTCCTGGCACAGCACCAGCACATCGATCGGGTCATCGTCTTCGGCGAGAGTTTGCGGAATGAAGCCGTAGTTCGCGGGATAGTAGACCGCTGAGTACAAGATGCGGTCGAGTTTGATCAGACCGCTGGTCTTGTCCAGTTCGTATTTCACGCTGGAGCCGAAAGGAATCTCGATGACCGTGTTGAACTCCTGCGGCAATCTGCTGCCGGGAGTTACGTCGTGCCAGGGATGAATCATGCAGGCCTACCTTTGATAGTGCGGATCTTTTGTGAGTGCGTATCTACCGTTCGTATCGATGCCGCTACCAGGATTGTAAATGGAGCAGGATTCCCGCTGAAGGAGCGAGGTGCGGGGAAGATTCGGACCAAAAATTTATCCCCGGCGTATGGAATCCTAGGCCCAGGCGGAAACTCCCGCCAAATGGTTGGTTCTAAATGTATTATGCAAAATAAGGGGATCAGCACCGAGAAGTTCACAGGCCAGATTTCGCCGCTAACTTGCGCTCGGAGCGACCTGAGCATTTTTCAGCTCAATCGCAAATTGTAGTGTAGACCCGGCGGTCGCCGAAGCTGATTCTGAACGGGTTAAGCGATTTTTTGATCATTCCGCGACGAAGTTCGGTGGGCGCAACAATCATTCAAACGGGGCTGACAAACTTTCTCAGGCATCCTCAATCTATCTTCAATCTATGCTCTTGAATCTGTGCTCTTGCTCGGAGCTGACATCTGGGAAGCGGCCGACTCGGTGTCGCGCAGAAAAACTTGAACCACACAGGTCATAGGCGTACACAGGGACCACCGGGCGCTGCCGCAGAGTTTTCCTCGATGGCGGGATTTTATTTCTGCAGATTCCGATTACTCCCCGGAGGACACCGGCAGAGGACACGGCAGAGGACACGGCAGAGGACACGGCAGAGGACACGGCAGAGGACACGGCAGAGGACACGGCAGAGGACACGGCAGAGGACAGGCGTCTTGACCCGGTCCCACTCGGCGCGTACAGTTTTTAGATCAGCGCAGGGGGGTTAATGTCGAGCGAAGCCAGCAAGTATCTAAAGTTCGGTTCGGTCACTGTGCTGATTCTGTTCTCGCTTGGCTATCTCGCCTACACCGGCGTGCAGGACAGCAAGAGCTACTACGTCACCATCAAAGAATTGCAGAAGCAGGGCCCCTCGGCATACTCCAAGCGTCTGCGCGTGGCGGGAAACGTGCTGCCGGGCTCGATCAAGAGATCGGGAACACGCGTCGATTTTGTATTGAAAGAGAATGATCTGACGCTGCCCGTTTCCTACACTGGAACCGAGGCTCCGCCCGACACTTTTAAAGATGACTCGCAGGCGCTGGCCGACGGCAGCTTCGGAAGCGATGGCGTCTTCCACGCGAAACAACTACAGGCGAAGTGCGCGTCGAAGTACGCTCCGCAACCCGGCGCCGCACCAACTGCCGAACCGGGCAAGAGCATGTCGCAGAATCAAAATCCCGGGTCGAGCGGTATGGCGAATTAGCCTTCATTTACGGAGCCTGAATACGGAGGCAGTTTTATGAAGTGGTTTTTCTTACTGTCTTTCGTTGCAGGCCTGTTCTGCACGCTATTCTGGACGGGCTGAATCGTCTTTGTGATCGCCACCTCTCGCTTCCGGGGGATGGCCACAAAGGGACCACCTTTACTAGGTCCGCTCGTGTTCTTCATCCGGGGAGCATGGGAGATGTTTTTCGATCTTTACCAGGGCACCGGATTTCCAGGGCATCGGATTTAATGAGCGAAGTTCTCAAAACGGCCTACTTCCTTCATCCCCTACTCCATTGACTGACAACGCGCCCGTCATCTCCGTTTCGAACCTGATCAAACAGTTTGGCCGTTTTGCCGCTCTGCGCGGAGTCACCGCAGAGTTTTCCGGCGGAAAGCTCTATGCCATTCTTGGCGACAATGGCGCCGGAAAAACGACCTTGCTGCGCACGCTCGCCGGACTGAGCCAGGCGTCAAGCGGCGAAGTCACAATCCTTGGGGCAAAGAAGTTTCACGACATCTGCCAGCATGTCGGCTACATGGCGCACCCTTCTCTTCTCTATGACGAGATGAGCGCGATGGAAAACCTCGGATATTTTGCCCGGCTCTATGGAATCTCCAGCGCCGAAATCGCGAGTGGCATCAGCGACAATACGCGCTGCGCGGAGGTTATTCGCGCTGTCGGACTGGATCCTGACCTGGTCCGCCCCATCGGCCAGTATTCGCAAGGCATGCGGCAGCGCACGTCTTTGGCGCGCGCTTTACTGAATGATCCCAAAATACTTTTGCTCGATGAGCCCTTCTCGAATGTGGACGTTCATTCCGCAACTGAAATGGTCCAACTGCTGGCTCGAATCCGCGATGAAGGCAAAACGATCTTCGTCGTCACCCATCAAGCCTCATTGCTCGAGCACGTGGCCGACGAGTTTGTCTGGATGGAATACGGCAAAATTATCGAACGTACGCGCGAATTGAAGCGACAAGAAAATGTGGCGGAAACCCTACCGGGAAACCCAAGATGAGCACGCCCACCGGTATCACCCGCGCTACGCTGCACAAAGACCTGCGCCTGGAGTGGAGATCGAAAGATGCCATCAACTCCATGTTGTTTTTTTCCCTGTTGGTGGTCGTCGTGTTCAGTTTTTCGTTCGATCCGAGCGCCGAAGAATCGCGGCAGATCGCTGGCGGACTCATCTGGGTAGCATTCCTGTTCGCGGCAGTCGTGGCCCTCAACCAAACCTGGGCGCGAGAGATTCGCAACCAGGTGCTCGACGCCTACCGCGTATCGCCTGCTCCGCCCAACTCGCTGTTCCTGGCCAAGACACTGGGCAACTTTATTTTCGTGATCGTATTGGAAGCGCTTATGACTCCGCTGTTCATCGCCTTTTACCGGCTACGCTCGCTCGGACCAGTATGGCAATTACTCCTGGTCGCAGTGCTCGGAACCTGGGCTTTGGTTGTCAACGGAACATTCTTTGCCGCGATGTCACTGCGAACTCGCAGTCGCGAGATCATGTTGCCACTGCTGCTGTTCCCCATCTCGATCCCGGCTCTGCTCGCAATGGTGCAATCTACCACCGCCATCCTCAGCGGCGAAGGCGCGCGCTTCTGGATCGTCTTGCTTGTCACCTACGATCTGGTGTTTACTACGGTGTGCCTGCTCTTGTTTGAAACCGTATTGAATGCGGAATGACGAGCGCAGGATAGATTCCCCGTGAAGCATGTATTCCCGGAGTTACGATCCAGGCGATGACCACAGGGGACACGAAGGTGGACAGAGATCTTCCCAATGAAACACGCCTTCCCCATCCTCGGTGTCGTGACTGCCATCTTGTTAAGCTTTGCGCTCTATGAAGCGCTCATTGGTGCGCCCACCGAACAGACCATGGGCGATGTGCAACGGATCTTCTATTACCACGTCCCATCGGCCTGGACCGCATTCACTCTCTTCTTCATCAATTTCATTGCATCCGTCCAGTATCTGGTGCGGTCCAGTTCGAGCGCGGACCGCGTTGCCTCCTATGTCGCCGGGGGTGTCGGACTGGTGGTTTTCGCTGCAGCATTCTTCGTTCCCCTGCCCATGGGAATCAGGCCGTCGGCAGTCGCCACCACCGGACTACTGATCGCAGGCCTGTACTTTCTGATTCGCAGTCTCTTTTCGCAACCAGCTACGGATGTCCTCGCCCTGGTCAGCGCCGAAGTCGGCGTCGTTTTCTGCACGGTTGTGCTGGTCACGGGCCCGATCTGGGCGCGCCCGGTCTGGGGTATCTGGTGGACATGGGATATGCGCCTGACCTCGACCCTGGTGCTGTGGCTGATCTATGTCAGCTATCTTTTCCTGCGCCGCTTTTCTTCCAGTGGACAAACTCCCCTTCTCGCGGCCGTGCTTGCCGTTCTCGGTGCGCTGTGCGTCCCGTTTGTCTACTTCTCCATTTGGTTCTTCCGCACCCAGCATCCGCAGCCGGTCATGGGCGATGGAGGTTCCATCGATCCGCGCATGTTGAATGTGCTGCTCCTCAACTGGCTGGCTTTTTCGTGCTTCGCTTTGCTGGTCTGCTGGTCGCGCTATCGTTTGGAGACCTTGCAGCGCGAAGTTGACCAGGCCCATGCCCTGGAATCGTTGTTGGACCCCCGCGGGAGCGTGCGATGAAAAATGGATACCTCTGTGCAGCCTATGCCGGTACGTGGATCATCCACATCGCCTATCTGAGAACCATTGTGGCGCGTTATTCGCGCCTGAAACGCGAGATCGAGAGCTTGCGCCGGATCAAGGGTCAGAAGAAGACATGAAAATGAAGGGCGGGAAAAAATAAATCGGTTGCAATACAGCTTGGCGCGTCTTGTCTTGCAACCATTTCCCCCTGTTTCAGCTTCTCACTATGCGACCCAAGCTGTCTGCCCGGCTTGACAGCGTATCTGTTGAATGTAAAAGTATTTGTTTGGTTCAATCCCATTATTCTGGTGATAGGTACGCATCCGCTTCCAAAGGGCGTTGAGCCGCGCGGTATTTGTGTGCTGTTCTTCTTCTCACCCCACGAAATTGGGAAATCGGAGGAGCTTCGTGAATCGGAATTACCCTGTGTCGGTCGGAGGTTCGGTGTCAGAAAAAAGCTCAGCAGGAAAGACAGGAAACTGGATGAGGATTTCGTTTCTGGCGGCCGCCGTGCTCGCCGCCGCTGGCGTCCTATTCTATTTTGGAAACCGAGTACTTGCCGCCAGGACCCCTGGGCTAGCATCCACGGAACCGATCTCTGCCGCCCATAAGCCGCTTCCTTTGAAGTCGTTGTCGCTGCCGCTGGTCTTCGAACCGAACCAGGGGCAGACCGCTCCTCAGGTCAAGTATCTCGCCCACGGCGCAGGCTATGGCCTGTTTCTAACCGCCGACGAAACCGTGCTCGATCTTCGCCGAGCCGCCGCCAAAGGGCAACTTTCCCCGAGCAGCGTCATTCGTATGCGGCTCGATCGAGCCAATTCCGCCGCGCGGATTTCCGCCGCGCAACCGCTCCCGGGAAAGAGCAGTTATTACATCGGCAATGATCCTTCGAAATGGCGTCACGACATTCCCCAATATGGCCGTGTAGAATACCGTAGCGTTTACCCCGGCGTCGATCTCGTCTACTACGGCAGTGAGGGACAGCTCGAATACGACTTCCGCGTCGCGCCCGGCGCAGAACCCAGCCGGATCGTGCTGAGCTTTACCGGCGCCTCTGCGCACATAGCTGGCAGTTCCGCCGACGCTGGCGATGCCGGCGATCTCATCCTCTCCACCGCCAATGGAGACGTGCACTTCCACGCGCCCCACGTCTATCAACCCGCCGTGCCGAAGTCCGGAAATACTGCCGAAAAGGCCGAAGAAAACGTTACTGGAAGTTTCCGCCAACTGGCTGACAACAAGATTGGCTTCACCATCGGCAGCTACGACCGCAGCCGCGAACTCGTCATTGACCCGACTCTAACTTATTCGACCTATCTCGGCGGCAGCGGGACGGAAGGTTTCGTCCATGTGGCAGTCGACACCGGCCTGAACATTTATCTCACCGGTGCCACCAATTCAACGAACTTTCCGGTTACGAACGGTTCGACTCTGGCGGGCACGCAGAACCTATTTATTTCCAAAATCAACTCACTCAACGCGGGGACGGGCAATTCCCAGTTGGTATATTCCATCTATCTAGGTGGTTCGGGAACGGATACTCCGGCAGGAATTCAGGTCGATTCCAATTTCGGCATCTACGTTGCCGGTTCGACCAGTTCGACTGACTTTCCCGCGACTGCCAGCGCAATCAATGCCGGCCCACCGGCGGTCCCCGGCGTCCATGGATTTCTCAGCAAGATCAGTGCGGCTCAGAGTCCGACCACTCCGCCCAGCCTTTCTTATACGCTGACCTATTCCACTTATCTTGCGGGCAATGGCACGGATAATGTCACAGGGCTCGCAATCGACCAGACCCAGCAGAATGCCTACGTCACGGGTGACACTACCTCCAACAACGTCGCCAGCAGCAGCGCCCCTTTTCCCGCGAATCCCAATGGCTACCAGACTTCGTCGAATGCCGCCCCCGGTGACCCACAGTTCTTCGCCAGCCAGATCAACACCAGCGGCAGCGGTCCCCAGAGCATGCTTTACTCCACTTATTTTGGCGGAGGAAACCCCGCTGGCGCAATCGCGGTTGGCGGCGGCATTGCTGTGACTCCAGCCGCATCCGGCGTGACCATGTTCTTCACCGGTACCACGAATATGCTTCCAGTGGCTGGAGCGAGCGGGCAGGCAGCGTTTCCTCTGCTGAACGCGCAACAGTCCTGCCTCAATCAGCCGCAAAACTCCACTTGCGCCTCACCCACCCCGACCAGCATCACCGACGCGTTTGTCGCCCAAATCAATCCTAATTATCCTGGCAGTGGCGTGAATGGCCCGTCCGGTCTGATTTATTCAACCTATCTGGGCGGCAGCGGTACCGATACCGGCCTCGGCATTGCCGTGGATACTTCCGACAATGCTTATGTTGTCGGTTCGACCAATTCGAGCGATTGGAGCTGCGAGGGCTGTATCGTCGGTTTTCAGGCCGCTTATGCCGGCGTGAATGGGGCGACGAACGGATATATCGCCAAAATCGGCAGCCAGGTAGGGACGATCTATCCGCTCGGCTATTTTACGTATTTGGGCGGTTCCGGCCCTGACAGCGCCCAAGCCATTCAGGTGGATGGAAACTTCAACGCGTATGTGACCGGTAACACCGCATCTCTGAACCTGCCGATCACCACCGACGCCATCCAGGGGTACGGGGGAGGCGGCGATGCCTTCGCCGGACTTATCTCCACCACCTTGGCGCCCACCGTGACTCCACCCGCGCCCCCGCCTGGCGATTACCTGACCTATCTCGGCGGCAGCGCGTTGGATCAGGGCACCGGAATCGCACTCGATACCTACAACGCCGCCTACGTCGCCGGCAATACCCTATCCTCGAATTTCCCGGTCACTTCAACGGCTTACCAGTCTACGTTGAACGCGGGATCACAGGATGCCTTCGTCAGCAAGATTGGCCTCGTCAGCAAGATCACCGTCGCCGCAGGCAGCAACAGTCCTTTACCCAACCCGGTCGCGGCGGGAACTCAAGTTGCGTTTGTTTTCAACATCACCAACAACGGACCTGACAACGCGTCGAATGTCAGCTTTTATGCCACCACGCCGATTCTTGAGCTGAACGGCTCCCCCACCGCCTTGCTCACCGCCGGCACAGGAAGCTGCCCGCCGGTACAGGTAGCCGTCATCCCTTGTTATATTCCAAGCTTGGCCGTGGGTGGTGTCGCCACGGTTCAGGTCAACCTAACCCCGTCGCTTACAGTCGTACCTCCGCCCCTGAGCCTCTCTGTCTCGGGCACGGCCAGCGCCAACAACGGTCCGCAGCAAGGATCGGTCACGCAAACGGCGAACGTCGTCGACTTCACCGTACAGGTTGGGGCTGCGAACCCGAACCCCATCTATGCGGGCAACCCGACCAAAATCAACATCCAATTTTGTCCCACCCTTGGTGCGCTCGGTTACAGCGGAACCATCACTCCGAGCGAGTCATCTTCTCCTTCGATGGTTACAGGCACCACTCCCACCTTTAACCCAACTACCGTCACACTTTCAGGAAACAGCTGCGGAAGCACCACGCTCAGCATAGCCACCGTGGCTCGTCCCGTGAATACTGGCGGCTTGCTACGGCGCAGCCCGTTCTATGCCACCTGGCTTCCGATCGGGGGCCTGAGCCTGATGGGCTTGGGGATCGGCGCAACTCGCAAGCGCCGCTGGTTCATTGGAGTGCTATTCGGCCTGATTCTCGGCATCGTTATGCTCCTGCCAAGTTGCGGATCGACCAGCGTCAGCGCGAATCCGACCGGCGGGACGTTGGCTGGAAATTACAGGATCCTCATCACCGGCTCTGCCGGAACCGGAGCGACCCATCAAGGTTCTACGGTGTTAACAGTCAATTAGCGGATTCCTAGCAGCGCGGGTTTTCGAAGCCTCTGCTCTCGGCAGAGGCTTTTTCTTTGCCTGGCTGCCGCACCCGTCCCTAAGACCGTGCAAACAGACAACATCCAATCCTTGACAATATTTCATATTGCGATATTATTATCGCGATTTGGCATATGACGTTGGGAGAAAAAATTCGCTATCTTCGCGAGGTGGAAGGCTCCTTGCGCGGATTGAATCGCCCGCTGACCCAGCAGGAGTTGATGAAGGGTATCGAGGCCGAGACCGGCAAGAAGATCAGCCAGTCGTATCTTTCGCAGATCGAACGCGGCAAGCGTCCGCACATGACGCAATCGTCGCGCACTTTGCTGGCGCGCTTCTTCAACGTGCACCCCGGCTTTTTGGTGGACGATCCCGAGGGCTATCACACCGAGCTCGTCTCCGACCTGCGCACCACCGAGGGCCAACTCGATGTCTGGCTGCTGCAAGGTTCGGAGCGTTTCGCCAGTGACCCGGCGGTGAGCGAAGTTCTAATTAAAGTCGCGCGTGACAAAGACACCCGGCGCTGCCTGCTGTTGCTCGGCGAAATACTGAACACGCCCGGACTCGCCGATCGCCTGTTCGAAGCGCTGCGCCCGGAACTCGGGCGCGCCATCGGCGGCGCGCCACGGAGGCGAAACCTATGACCGCGAATGTGACTGGAAACCTGACGTCGTCTGATTTTTATTTGATCTGTTTTGCCGTCGGCTTTCTGCTGAGCGCGATTTCGTTCGTCACCGGCGGGATGCGCTGGCATCTGCATCTGCCGCATTTTCCGCACACCGGTGTTCAGGTTGGCGCAAATGTTGGCGCTGGACACGCACCCGTGGCACAGGGTGGGGCAGGCAAGGTCGCACCGTCGCATCCAGGCCACGGGGAAGCGATCTCGCCGTTCAACTTCGTCACTTTGGCGGCATTTCTCGCCTGGTTCGGAGGCACCGGATTCTTGATTACGCGTTTCTCGAGCATCTGGTTCGCGCTCGGCCTGCTGATAGCCATCGGAGCCGGACTTTTCGGCGCAGCCATTGTCTTCCTGTTCCTAACGCGCGTGCTGATCTCGCGCGAGGAGAACCTGGACTCCGCCGACTACGAAATGGTCGGAGTGTTGGGCAGAATCTCGATGCCGATCCGTGAAAACGGCACCGGCGAAATCATCTACTCGCAAGCAGGAACCAGGCGGACCTGCGGCGCGCGCAGCGAAAATGGCTGCGCCTTCGAAAAAGGGGCCGAGATCATGGTCACGCGATATGACAAAGGAATTGCGTACGTTCGGCTGTGGGATGAACTGAGCAATGAAGAACCCAAACAAGAGCATGAACATGAGCAATGAATTCAACCGCGACGTGGGGGGAGCAAGGTCGTCCACAGCAAGAGTTCAAATGGAGACATTTTCTCGGCCACAACGATCCTAAACGCATCGTGCGCGATCGGGACCGAAGTTATGAGCAATTGACACGCCGCGGAATCACTCGCGCTCTGCGCGAGCACCCGACGATGATTTTTCAGGAGGCATTATGGTCTTAGACTCACGAATGGAAATAATTTTGGTCGTCACGGGGCTGATGGTTCTAGTCATCATGTTCCTTGTGAGCATGCTGGCCCGTTTATATCGCAAAGCGGGACCCCATGAAGCGCTGATCGTCTATGGCTTTCGTGGAACCCGCGTGGTTCAGGGACACGGCACCGTCATTTTTCCGATGGTCGAGAACTGCAAAGACCTTTCGCTCGAACTCATGTCGTTCGACGTGGCTCCGCAGCAGGATTTGTACACCAAACAAGGCGTAGCCGTCACCGTCGAAGCCGTGGCGCAGATCAAGGTAAAGTCCGACAAAGAGTCGATTCTTACCGCGGCCGAGCAGTTCCTCACCAAAAGCGATCAGGAGCGCGAAGGCCTGATCCGCCTGGTCATGGAAGGCCATCTGCGCGGCATCATCGGACAACTCACCGTCGAAGAAATTGTCAAGCAGCCGGAGATGGTGGGCGATCGCATGCGCGCCACCTGCGCCGATGACATGAACAAGATGGGCCTCGAGGTAATTTCCTTCACCATTAAAGAGGTCCGCGACAAGAACGAGTACATCACCAACATGGGCAAGCCCGACGTCGCCCGCATTAAACGCGACGCCGACGTCGCGACCGCCGAAGCCGAGCGCGACACTGCGATCAAGCGTGCCATGGCAACGCGGGAAGCTGCAGTTGCCAAGGCGCAAGCCGACCAGGAGCGCGTGCTGGCAGAGACACTCTCCCAGGCCAAGCAAGCCGAGTCGCAACGCGACCTCGAGGTTAAGAAAGCGCAGTATCTCGAAGTCACGAAAAAACAGCAGGCGCAGGCCGACAAGTCGTACGACATTCAATCGAACGTCATGCAGCAACAGGTCATCACCGAAAGCGTGCGCGTGCAGCAGGTGGAAAAAGAAGGACAGGTTAAAGTACAGGACGCCGAAATTGCGCGCCGCGAAAAAGAATTGATCGCGACCGTATTGAAGGGCGCCGAGATCGAGCGTCAGCGCATCGAAACTCTCGCCGCCGCCGAAAAGCAGCGCTTGATCGCGGAAGCCGAAGGCCACGCATCGGCGATTCGCGCCCAAGGCGAAGCCGAAGCGGAAATCATCTTCAAAAAAGGTGAGGCCGAAGCCAAAGCCATGAACGTAAAAGCCGCTGCCTATCAGGAATACAACCAAGCCGCGGTCGTCGACAAACTCATCACCGGATTGCCGGAGATAGTAAGAGCTCTAGCCGCTCCATTAGCCAATGTGGACAAGATCACCATCGTCTCCACCGGCAACGGCGACACCGCCGGGCTCAACAAGATCACCGGCGACATCACGAAAATGGCGGCGCAAGTACCCGCCCTATTCGAAACACTATCCGGCATGCCGCTGGGTGACCTGTTAGGCAAAGTCCGTCAGATCGGCGACAAAGCATCGAAGCCTGCGGATAAGTAACAAGGCACGTCGTTGGACGTTCGTTGTTGATCGTTCGTTGTTGGTCGTCAGCAATATCCACCCGCCAGCGAATAGCGAACGACTACCGACCAGCAACGAGCGAACGATTTTAGGAGGTAGGTTGTGTCAGAAGAACTTCATCACGCCAGATCACTGACTCTCTCCGTCACCCTGGGAGCCGCTATGGGCGCGGCCATCGGCGCCGCGACCGGGCACATCGGCCTCTGGGTAGCTGCCGGAATCGCCGCCTACGTAGCGATTTCTCTAGTAGGTGGCGCCTGGAGCAAAGGAACGAACGACTAACAACGAACGACCCATAACCAAATTACACGAGGTGTTCTATGGCATTACTTGAACGCGTTTCGACCTTAGTACGGGCAAATCTCAACGACCTGATCGACAAAGCTGAAGAGCCCGAAAAAATGATCAAGCAAGTCATCCTCGACATGCACAACCAGCTTCTGCAGGTCAAAACCCAGGTCGCGATCGCCATCGCCGACCAGCATCTGCTCGAAAAGAAGAAACTTGAAAATGACGACAAAATCAAAGAATGGCTGCGCAAGGCCGAACTTGCCGTCGACAAAAAGCACGACGACCTCGCCCGAGCTTCCCTGCTCCGCGCCGAAAGCTATCGCGATCTGAGCGCCAACTTCGCCGAACAACTAGAAGACCAGAAAGCCCAAGTCGAGAATCTGAAATCGGCTTTGCGCAATCTCGATCAGAAGCTGGCCGAAGCCAATGCGAAGGCCGATCTGCTGATCGCGCAGCACCGCCGCGCCCGCGCCGCGAGTCGAGCCAGGGACGCCCAATCCGGATTGAGCGCCAACAGCAAGTCCGCGACCTTCGACCGCATGAAGAGAAAGGTAGCTCGGGAAGAAGCCATAGGCGAAGCTAAAGTACAACTCCTGGCCAATGACGTAGAAGACCGCATCGCCGCCCTGGAAAAAGAAGATCGCATCGAGCAGTTGCTGACCGAACTGAAAGCAAGGCGCGGAACGTAGCCGGAAAATCATGCGTAAAGAAAACATCCCTGGAATGCGTTATCCGAGAAAAGCCCGGTGCGGAAACAGCGCCTATTCGTGCAGTCCTTTTCTTAGCGATGGGTGAGGCGCGCGGCCCGTACATGGCGGGCGACTGGCAGGGTACGCACCCGGCGAATACGCCGAGATTCGAGGAAACCATGGCACCGGTGGCGATGGAAAAGATCGCCAATCGGATCTTGAACCTGCCCCACACCTCGGCTTGAGCTGTGTTTCGGTCGCTTTGCCTGCGTTGTTCGCAAGCTCCGCCAGTGAGGCGGCTTCACGTTTGTTACGCGGGTTAGAATCAGATCGAGGTCCCATGCGCAAAATCTTCCATTTCGATTCGCCCCCCGCCCCATATGTAGCCGATGCGGCCGTCCTCTGCTGCTTCGATCACCGCATTGGCACCGCGGTGCGAAAGTTTATGAAGAAGCAAGGCATCCATCGCGCTGACATGATCGTCGTTGCCGGAGGAGCCAAAACCTTGGCCTCCCCGCGCAACGACTTCGAACAGGACTTCATCCTCGAACAGGTCCGCATGTCCATTCGCCTGCACCAGACCAAACGTATCTTGGTCATGAGCCACTCCGACTGCGCCACCTACGGCGGCCTGGCCCATTTCAAAGGCGATGAAGTGGCCGAGGCGGAGCATCACCGCAAAGAACTGCTTCGCGCCGGAGAACTTCTTACGTCCAACTTCCCTGACATTTCGGTTGAGCCTTACTTCATCAAGTTCGACGGCATCTGGGCTGTGAAAGATGCAGGCCAACTGAAGTCCTCACCGCGGCAAAACACGTCGAATGCCGCCCGTGACATCGCGTAACTGAAATCATCTCCTATGAAAATTCTCTTTATCGGTGGAACCGGAATCATCAGCACTGCGAGCACCGCACTCGCGGTCGAGCGCGGCATGGACGTTACGCTTCTCACGCGCGGCCAGCATGACGCAAAGCTTCCCCCCGGCGTCAAGACTCTGCTTGCCGACGTGAACGACCCCGCCCTACCCCAGCGACTGCAGCAGGACTCCCTTGAATTCGACGCCGTTGTCGATTGGATTGCCTTCACCCCAAGCGACATCGAGCGCGACCTCAAATTGTTTCGCGGACGAACACGCCAGTTCCTATTCATCAGCTCCACCAGCGCCTACCAAAAGCCGCAGACGCACTACCTGATCACCGAGGCCACTCCGCTAGCCAATCCGTATTGGGATTACTCGCGGAAAAAAATTGCCTGTGAAGAGCGCCTGATGCAGGCCTATCGCGAAGAAGGTTTTCCCATAACCATCGTTCGCCCCTCGCTCACTTACAGCGAAACCCAGATTCCGCTCGTGCTCAACAGTTGGCAGAAGTCTTACACCGCCGTCGACCGTATGATCCGCGGACAAAAGCTCGTAGTACCCGGAGACGGCTCATCTCTCTGGGTCATCACTCACAACACCGACTTTGCGAAAGGCCTGGTCGGCCTGCTCGGCCATCAGCAAGCCATCGGCCACGCCTTCCATATCACCTCGGATGAGGTGCAGACGTGGGACCAGATCTTTCGCACGGTCGGCAGCGCCATCGGTGTGGAACCAAAATTGGTTCACATTCCCTCCGACTTCATTGCCGCCTGCATTTCCGAGAAACTGGGGACACTCACCGGAGACAAATCTGTGAGCGTGGTCTTCGATAACTCCAAAATCAAACGTTTTGTTCCGACCTATTGCGCGACCATGACTTTCGCAGAAGGAATTAAACAGACATTGGCATGGTTCGACGCCGATTCCTCACGCAAACAAATTGACTACCAAGCGAACGCCACCACGGATAAGCTGATCGCCGCCTATGAGAAAGGCATGACCGAAGCAGTACAGAGCTTCGCATAAACTTCGCAACAGCTCGACTGCAACCTGCGGTTTCGCTGGTTTCGTGGGCGGGAACATGGCTAAGGAGTATTAGGCGCTGGCCTTGTCAATCAGCGGCAAAGGCTTATCGCTTGATGGGGCGGTTTCGAGCTCCAACTGCTCCTGCCCACTGAGCGCGGACACCTTGCCCCGATAGCTTTTCAGATGCCGCTGTGCGGTCTCAAAGGCTTCCTGCGCCTTATTCAGATTCTTACCGACGTTTTCAAACTGGTTCTGGAAAAAGTCGAACGACTTCTGCGCTTTGGCCAGTTCAGCCCGGCTCTTCTCAAAGCGAGTGGCGACTTCATACCATTTGTGAACCAGAGAAATCGTGTGCAGCGTCATCAGCAAGGTATTGGGCGAAACCGGAAACACACGCTGCTCGTTCATCCAGTCACCAAGTTCGCGATTGCGGATGACCTCCATATATAAGGTTTCGCTCGGCAGATACATGAGCGCGATTTCAGTCGTCCCATTCTCCGGCTGAATATATTGCTGAATGCGCTTAGCCTCCGCCTTCATCACCCGTACCAAGGCGATGCGCGCCGCGTCGATCTCCGCCTTGTCGTTGCTCTCGAACAAAGCAATCACTTGCTCACGCGGAAATTTGGCATCAATCGGCAGCTTGCGATCGGGGAAATAGATGACAGCATCGGCACGTCCTCCACCCTCGCCCGGGGATGCCTGCAGCGCGAACATGTGCGCAGGCAAGAAGTCCGCAAGCAACCGCTCCAGGCTCGCTTCACCGAACTGGCCGCGCAGATGCGGCAGCTTGAGCAGGTTGTTCAGATCGTTGATCGAATGCCCGAGCGCGCCGACTTCACGAAGCTGCTCCTCGGCGTTTTTCAGGTGTTGCTGAACTTTTTCGAACTGCGCAAAACCTTCCTTGATGTTCTGATCGAGCTTCACCTGCACCTGCTCCGTGATCGCCATCAACTTCGAATCCACGCGATCGCGAATCGAGTCGAGGCTTTGCGCAGTCTGCTGATTCAGGCTTTGAAATTCGTTCTTGAGTTGCTGCGTGGTGAGCAGAAGCGAAGAGGTCATCTCGCTGCGCCCGTCGCTCAAACTCCGGTTTTGTTCTTCCCTCCCCGCGGCCAGTTGCTGCTCGACCGAACTCCGAATCTCTGAAAAGCCTTGCTGGATGCGGTCTGTGACCTGCTGTCGCAGGTCCCCTTTAGTCTGTTCCAGCCGACTGGCCATGTCGGCAGTGCTGATACTGATCTTCTGGCCAAGGGCGCTATTGAACCTTTCGAGCTCACCTGCAACTTCCGCCTTTACATCTACTTGCGCAGACGCCGAAACACGGCGCAATAGAACAGCCAAGAACCCAAGCAGGACAAGTGTTCCGACGAGCACGGTAACCAGCAGTATGGTCTCCATCGTAATTGGCTGACCTGAATTTTAGAGGCTAGCGTGACAGATGGAAAGCGGAAGTTTACCGGCGATCCCCGCGCCGCAACGCCAACCACAAAATTATGTTCCGGGCCCTCGCCGTTTTATTTGCGCTACTTGCACTGCATGCGGGACCATGTGCAGCGCAATCGGCCCCGCCAGCGATCCAAGCCCGTAACGGTTTTCAAGCAATCAGTAGTAACGACGTTAGCACCAAGCAGCCCACCCCCCACTCGAACTCGGCGGCCGGAGCCCCCTCTGGTGAGGACACGGCCGCCGAGAACGAACTGCTGGAAGCAGCAAACAAGAGCCGCGCACTGGCGGGAGTTCCGCCTTTGCGCAGCAATGGAAGCCTGCGCGAAGCGGCTCGAGCCCATGCTCGACACATGATCGCTAGCGATCGTCTGGAACATCAATTACCCGGTGAGCTTCCATTACTTCAAAGAATTGCTCAAGTTGGAATGCCGAACCAGGCGTCAAGCAGCGACCTGAAAATCGACCGTGCCGGCGAGAACATCGCCTATGCCGATTGCGCCCCCGACGTGAACTCAGCCCTGATGCGCTCGGCCCCACATCGCGAGAATTTGCTCGATCACACTTTCAATCTGGCGGGTATCGCGGCCTTCTGGAGCAAAGGCAGATTGTATGTAGTGCAGGATTTTGCCCGCGAGGTGCCATCCTATTCCCCGCGCGAGAGCGAGGTATTAGTGGGCCACGCTGTCAACGAGATGCGACAGCAGGCAGGCCTTTCGGAGTTAGTCCAACTCACGCCACCGAAGCTTGATGACGCTGCCTGTTCGTTGTCGCGAGAGAACCACCCGAATGTTCATCTACTCGCGACCGCATACGAGAATCGACGAATTATCACCTACACGCAGAGCCGCCCCGAATTCCTGCCGCAAGGGGCGCTATCATTGCTGCGCGATCCGGATGTCCATCAATTTGCGGTAGGCGCATGCTACGCGCGCAACGCGACTTATCCGACCGGAATGTACTGGGTCGCGATTCTTCTCTACTAAGCTTCTCTACTGGGCTTTGAATCCCGCTTAAGGTGGTCTGCCGAACATATCTGCTCGACGAGAAGATCGGGCAGAGTCAAGCTGCGGGCAGCGATATTCCCGTCCAGATGCTGGAGACGAGTAGCGCCAAACACCGCAGCGCCAACTCAGTCGGTTGATAACACGAAGGCGAGCGCCACTTGTGCCGACATCCATCCCTCGCAAGTCGCCTAAAGTTTTGAGGACGCGAAGCGAGTACCGCACGTCGGCCCGGCTTTTGGGCAACAGAAAACTGGGGGCGCGTGGGCGATTTGCCATCGTCTCACCCGCTACCACGAACTTACGCGATTGAGTTAGCTTTTGCCGTCGTCGGTTCGCGGCTGGCCCTAAATAACATTGTAGTCGCGCATCACTACGTCGAAGATAACGATGTCGGCTAACAAGTCCAACCTATCGGTGTCACGCCATTCACACCGTACCGGCGCACCCAGCCTCGATCCTACATTTCGGTTGTGGGCGCGGTGACGGCTCATACTGTCCAGTTGTGACAATTTTATTTGCGCCCGATGGTGGAGGACGAGACCTGCGCCGCGAAAGTTTAAAAGTCCCCGCTATAGGTACGCACCGAGGAGCAAAGAATCATTGGTACTTCCGCAGGCGTAATCGCAAAAGTTTTGCTCAGCCAATGAGTACAGTTAATCGCGAGAGAATGTGCCCACTGCAATCCATCATTCTCTTTCGCGAGACGACTGAGGTGCTATATATACCCGCTCAAAATGCTGCCCAAGCCCCGAATCGACCCGGTTGCTGGTGCCGCCACATTCGGTCTATACTCCGCCCCGGAGGCACCTCCCATGACACCCATCCCCGCCACTGGTTTCTCGCAAATGGTTCGGCATGCCATCTGCGCGACCTTAGTAATAACAATCGCAGGCATCGCTCCATCCTTCGCGCAAGACGCGACGCAAAGCAAAATCCTCGCGGGCTATTTCGAGGAATGGAGCATCTATGCCGCTAACTACAACATCGCTAACTTACAGGATAATGGCGCCGCGAACCATATCTCACACCTCATCTATGCTTTCGGAAACGTCGCTCCCACTTCCGGTCCGCCTGATGCAACCTGTCAACTCGCAGATACTTGGGCCGACTATCAGACCCCATATCTTCCGCCCGTCATCAAGAACAAGCCCTATCCCGGCCCTTTGTATGGTAACTTCGCAGCCCTGCAACAATTGAAGGAACTGCATCCCGATTTGAAGGTGACGATCTCCCTGGGCGGATCGTCCGCCACGAACACCGCCGGCTTTTCCTACGCAGCCAGCACCGCAAGTCTGCGCGCTCAGCTTGTGTCCTCATGCATCGACCTGTTCATTAACGGCAACGTCGCCCCTGGCATTTCAGCTGCGGGCATTTTTGATGGCTTCGACATCGATTGGGAATTCCCCACCGCGTCCGACAAACACAACTTCACACTCTTGCTGCGCGAGTTCCGGAAGCAACTCGACGCGCTTGGCGCCGCCAACAACACTCAATATCTGCTCTCCATCTACGCGCCAGCCGGCTCGCAGAATTATTCCAACATCGAACTCGAAGACGTCGGCAGACAACTCGACTTCCTCAATGTCCAGAGTTACGACATGCACGGCACCTGGGAATCCACCACGAACCACGCCTCGCCGCTTTACGACAGCCCGGAGGATCCGACCTATGGGCAGGGTTATGACATCGAGGACACAATCGCGGCCTATCTCGCCGGTGGAGTGCCAGCGAGCAAGTTACTGGTTGGCGTGCCGTTCTACGGCTACGGATGGACCGGTGTGCCCGATATAAATCACGGCCTGTACCAGAGTTCAACCGGACCAGCGCCGTCTCCGGCTGGCGATGTTCTCGAGACAAACGGGTTGGCGACTTATAGCACGCTGCAAGACCAAAGTGGCTTCACCCACTACCTCGACAAGGTGAGCATCGCGCAGTGGATCTACAACCCCACCACCCAAACTTTCTGGACTTACGACACCACCAACACGGCACTGTTCAAAATGGCCTACGTGAACACGCGCGTCCCGGGGGGACTAGGAGGAGCTTTTTTCTGGGCCTTCAAAGACGATGACGCCCGCGCCTCCATGGTGAAAGCAATGGCAAAAGGTCTGGGCAGGTAGTTGGATTCTGCGGGTGCCCGGCTTCGGGTGACAGAAGCCGGGGCACCTTTTTTCATTTCCCTCCGCAACACTTCAAAGAACCGCAGACGAGACTCAATTGATATTTTGATGACACGCGTTTGATTTTCGTTACGCAGCGGCTTCCTGCGCGAAACGAGTTTTTTCGCGGCCACGAATGGGACAAAATCGACTGCTGCATTCGCTTCGCTCTCGCCGCCAGTGCGATATTCTTATAGAGAAGGGACCCGCGACAGTGTCTGCGAACGATGCCTGAGAGCACCCAAACAACGACAACGACAACGACAGCGACACCGACGAAACCAGGTTGGATATCCTCGCTGCGACGTCACGTAGCCGAATTGCGGCGGCGCGAAGGCCAGATTTATCTCGTGTTGGCGCTCGTAATCGGTGCTTTGACTGGGTTGGCGGTTGTCGCGTTCATTCTGGCGACGGAACGCTTGGGGATGCGGCTATACCCCGTCGGCGGCGCTCCTTGGCGGCGTTTGCTGTTTCCAATTGGAGGCTCGCTCGGCGTCGGTTACCTGCTGTATAAATATTTTCCCAATGCGCGCGGCAGCGGCGTGCCCCAGACCAAAGCTGCTTTGTACGCGCGCGAAGGGCGCATTACGCTTCGCACCGTGCTCGGCAAGTTTTTCTGCACCTCGGCAACCCTCGCCAGCGGCATCCCGCTGGGGCGCGAAGGACCCTCAGTGCAAGTGGGAGCGGGTATTGGTTCCGTGCTTGGACGCGTGCTCGGGCTGCGCACCGAGCAGGTAAAAAGATTAATTCCAGTGGGAGCAGCAGCCGCCATTGCCGCTGCATTTAACACCCCTCTGGCGGCTGTGCTGTTTGCGCTCGAGGAGATCGTGGGCGATCTCAACGCTCCCGTGATGGGTGCAGTAGTACTTGCTTCGGCGACGGCCTGGATGGTTCTGCGGGTGTCGCTCGGCAATCATCCTCTGTTCAAAGTTCCCCAGTACCAACTGGTCCATCCGGCGGAGTTCGCTGTGTACGCCGTTCTGGGCGTCGCCGGTGGCTTGATCTCTGCCGTTTTCGCCAAGCTGCTACTGGGGATTCGAGAACGGTTCCTGCGATTCCCGCGACATACCGTCTGGTTCCAACCACTCGCAGGCGGATTGCTCGTCGGCGTGATGGGCTGGTTTGTACCGCAGGTTCTAGGCGTTGGTTACGGATTTGTCGGCGAGGCGTTGAACGGAAACATGGCGTTCAAAATGATGTTGCTGTTGGTGGTTCTGAAGCTCTTCGCCGTCACCGTCAGCTACGCCTCAGGAAATGCAGGCGGCATTTTCGGCCCCGCCTTGTTCATCGGTGCCATGTTGGGAGGCAGCGTGGGTACCGTCGCGCACTATTTCTTTCCCCACTACACTGCGACCCCAGGAGCCTACGCTCTGGTAGGAATGGGCGCGGTCTTTGCTGGGGTGGTGCGAGCCCCCATGACATCTGTATTGATGATCTTCGAGATGACCCAGGATTACGCCGTCATCGTTCCGCTGATGATTGCTAATCTGGTTAGTCTCTTTATCGCTTCTAGATTGCAGCACGAGCCCATCTACGAAGCGTTAGCGGTGCAGGACGGCATTCACCTGCCGACGGCCGAGACCCGTCAACGCTATGGTCAGCGTCAAGTGGCAACCGTGATTCAAGTGGCGGATCAACTCTTCCCCGCAGAGATTTCAGTTCAAGAAGCTCTGCAAAAAGCTCGATCTGGTCCAATGCGAACCTGGCTGGTGATTGACCTTCGCGGCGTGATTGGCGTCATTAACCTTTCCTGGCTGGAAAAACAGAGCGCGGAAAATGAGAACAAAAAACTCGGCGAGTTATTGAACGCGCAGGTCTTTCCCCACGTCCATCTCGACCAAGGACTTGATTTGGCGCTGGAACGCATGGGCGCAAATCAAATTGAAATTCTGCCAGTAGTGAATCGTGCGGACGTCCATAAACTGGAAGGCATCGTCACCCTGCGGGATGTTTTGCAGGCGTATGGCGTTAGCCGCGCCTAGGCTGGCCGCAGAATCCAAATTGCATCGACGCTCATCTATGCATCATGGACGCCGATAGCCTTTTCATTGCATCCCTTTCTTCGCACCAGCTAACGGACGCACCTATGCCCAAGGGAGTCCTGCCCGAGGAATCAGTGCGCGCCGCCGCTTCCGAATTTCCCGACGCTAAGCTGCTCGATTCTTATTCGCAGGCAGTCACGGCGGCGGTCGAAAGAGTCAGTCCGTCAGTGGTGAATGTTGAAGTCCACCACCGTGTTAGCGGCCACACTCGTTCCGGCGACTCTCGCGAGCGTCGCGGAGGCGGCTCTGGCTTCGTCTTCACGCCCGATGGATTGATTCTCACCAATAGCCATGTAGTCTACGACGCGGCCCGAATCGAGGTAAAGCTGGCCGATGGGCGCCGTGCGCCGGCTCACACCATCGGCGATGATCCGGCCACCGATCTAGCCGTGATTCGAATCGATGCTTCAGGATTGCAAGCCGTTCCTCTGGGAGACTCGCAGCAATTGAGACCCGGTCAAATGGCAATCGCGATCGGCAATCCCTACGGATTTCAGTCAACCGTGACGGCCGGCGTCATCAGCGCGCTCGGCCGATCGTTGCGCTCATATTCAGGGCGCCTGATCGAAGATGTTATTCAGACCGACGCCGCCTTAAATCCGGGAAATTCTGGCGGCCCACTGGTCGACTCGCGTGGTCACGTCATCGGCGTCAATACAGCGACGATTCTGCCAGCCCAGGGAATCTGTTTCGCAATCGGAATCAACACGGCAAAATTTGTCGCCAGCCGCTTGCTGCGCGATGGACGAATCCGCCGCAGTTACATCGGCGTCTCCGCGCAGACCGTTCCCATCCACCGCCGCGTGGTGCGCTTCTATTCTCTGGCGTGGGAAACTGGCGTGGTCGTGGTTGGTATTGAAGACCGTAGCCCAGCCCGAGCCGCGGGCTTGCGCGAGGGCGACGTGATCGTAGCGCTCGACGACAAACCGGTCGCTGGCGTGGACGATCTGCATCGTCTACTGACCGATGCGCAAGTCGGAGCGCGCTGCGCTTTAACCGTCATTCGGCATACCGAGAGACTGATTCTGGCGATATTTCCCGAAGAGGCACGGTAAAAATTACCCTTCGGCGTAGCGCATGTGTGCTCCCCATCACATTGCACACACTGGATTTCGTGTGTTAGCTTCGATTCGGAGAGTTCCGCTTGCGACACACGGTTCCGGCTGGGATGGAACGGAAGGAAACTGACGTTTATCTGCGCCTTGATCCGGCGCGTCTTCCCCAGCATATCGCCATCATCATGGACGGAAACGGGCGCTGGGCCCGGCGTCGGCACATGCCGCGCGTTGCCGGACATCGCGCCGGCGTGTCCGCCGTGCGTTCCACTGTCCAAACCGCAGCGCGCATCGGAATTCCGGCGCTCACGCTGTACGCCTTCTCCGAGGAAAACTGGAAGAAGCGTCCGAAAACAGAAGTCGATTTCCTGATGCGCCTTTTGTGCCGCTATCTCAGGGCGGAGATCAATACCTTCACCGCCAACAATGTTCGCTTGAAATATATTGGGCGGCAGCATGAGTTACCGGAGTTGGTGCAGCGCGAGATGGCGGAAGCGAGTTACGCTACGTCGAAGAACACCGGGATGCTTTTGACGCTGGCATTGAATTACAGTGCACGCAGCGAGATTGTCGATGCCTTTCGCTCGCTGGCCGAGGCTGCAACCCGCAATGGAGGTCTCGATCACCTGCGAGTCGATGAACAGGCCATCAGTGAACATCTCTACACCCGTGGACTTCCCGATCCCGACTTAGTAATTCGTACCAGCGGCGAGATGCGCCTGAGTAACTTCCTGCTATGGCAACTGGCTTATGCGGAGATCTATGTAACCCAGACATTGTGGCCCGATTTCGGCGGAGTGCAATTGCTCGAAAGCATTGAGGAATATCAGAAGCGCGACCGCCGTTACGGTGGCCTGGGACAAGATAATGGCCACGCTCCGCAGCATGCATCGCCCCGCGCCCACGCCGAGGCGAAACGTCGATGAACCCTGCTCGTCCAGAGACGGGCACCCTCGCCCGCCGAAGCCGAGCCGGCAACTTCCATTACCATCGATCTCAGCAACTCTGCTGCCGCGGCAAACAGAGCCCGACGGTGCGAAGCACGCATCCATGCTGAAGCGCGTCGCCACCGCCGTAGTTTTAATTCCTCTGGTATTGCTGCTGGTGCTAAAAGCGCCACTTTATGTGCTGGCCCTCGTGGCGGGAGCGATCGCCGTACTAGCGATCGCGGAGTTTCTGAAGCTGGTAACGCCCTACGGAGTGCCGCCGCTCAGCCTAGCAACCTATGCGTTCGTTGCACTCTTCTTTGCGTTTGTGATTTTCGCCTCCACCAATCGCACGCCGGAAGACGAAACTACGGCCATGCTCTACGGAATCGCCGTAACAGCCGCCCTCGCGCCGTTCATATTTCTGACCGTAGCCATGCGTCGATCCGACTTAAGAAGCGGCTATCCGGCGGCGGCGGCTTCGTCGTTCGCCTTTGCCTACATTGCCATCCCCATGGCTCTTCTGGTCGAAATTCGCGAGCAACCCGCTGGAGCAATCTGGACCATCTATACTCTGCTAGCCGTTTGGGCCGGGGACATCTTCGCCTACTTCGTAGGCAAATCTCTGGGCCGCCATCGCATGTCGCCGCGCATCAGCCCGAATAAAACCTGGGAAGGCGCAGTGGCGTCAATTCTTGCCAGCATCATCATTGGAACGCTCTGGTTCCGGTACGCACCAGAAATAAGTTCCGCTCTACTCCGGATCGGATTGATCGGCCGTCGCGATGGCATGTTCGGCCTAGAGCAGCCGCAACTGGGGCCCATCATTGTGCTGTCGGCATTCGTCAATATCGCGGCGCAGCTCGGCGATCTCGTCGAGTCCTTGATCAAGCGCGGCGCCGGAGTAAAAGATTCCGGCACGATTCTCCCCGGCCATGGAGGCATGCTCGATCGCATCGACGCCATGCTGTTCGCAGTTCCAGTCGTGTGGGCCTATGGCGCGTGGCGATTAACGCAGTGAACAGAATTCCCTAAGGGCTGTCGTCACGGCAGAGCGTAGCCTCAGGGTTCTGGTAGCACCGCCAGCGAAGCCTTGTTCACCACGGATGGGTCATCCCGCAGTTTGATGTATAAAAGCGTCCCGTTGGGACGCGGAACGGTCAATGCCGTGTCCATAAAACCGACCGGCGGCGAGACGCTGTGCGCAAACTGCGAGTCCGAAGCCACGGAATCGATGAGGAAAAGATTTTGCCCGATCAAGCTGCAACTCTTGTCGGGACTATCCGGGCAATGAACCTCCTTCAACAATGGAATCCGCACCAGTTTTGCCAGCGGTTGCCAGTCGCCACGCTCGCCATTCTCCGCCACCGCACGCAATCGTAGAGCTCCGAACACCGACGGACCGAAGCTCTTCAGCGGGTTCAGCACGCCGAGCACGGTCTGCGAGTCTTCGAGCACCAGCGTTCCATCCGCCAGGGTCAGAAATACACTCGCCGAACCATCCTCGGTTGCGACTTCGATCTTTTCGGTGCGCGGAAAAATGTCCGGAATCTCAGTTTTCAGGAAAAACGATATCTGCCCGTCCTGCGGCAGATCATCCCGATTACCCAGACTAACAAGCGAAGGAGTTGGACCAGACTTCACACTCTTGTTCAGGAGCGCTACCTGCGGACGCGGCGGTTCAACCATCGTATTCAAGTCCAGCACGCGTCCGTCTTTGAGAGCCACGTGCGCCACCAGCTCTTTACTGCTCGGCTGCAGCGCGGTCGTTGCGGTAAGGTTCGACGCTGCCAATTGCAGCCGGTCTTTCCCATCGGCACGAGACAACTCCGCGGGGACAAAGTGAATGCCCTCTAACTCCAAACCATCTACTTCATCCAATCGGGTTCCCGTCAACACGCCTTGCTGGTCGCCGGCGCTAAATGCGAAGTGGTCGAGGTGCGCGGCTTCAGAATACATGCGCATCGGAATCTCATCGGGCTTGCTCAATCCGGATTGCGCTACCAGCGTTAGCACCGGCCCCGCGGCTTCCTCCTTCAGCGGTACTTCAACCTCCAGTTGATCGGCCTTCAAAAGTTTCCAGGTCGTTTTCAGCGGTTTCCCACGCTGATCTTTCATCGTGACCTGGTCCACGCACGGAGCATTCTCGGATTGCAGATGGAAAGCATCCTGGCGGCCCACAATCAACGCAGTGGAATCCTCGGAAGTAAGCACCCACTTCGCCGGATGCGCATTTTGCAGGTGGAACGTCGGCCCGTCGAAAGTCTGAAATCCCCAGTATCCACGCAATGTTCCCGTAGTTCCCGCGTCGAGGTCGCCGGGATGCAGGGCGTGAGTGTCGATTGCCAAACCGCCGCGCGTCGCATCCGCGACGACCGGCAAATCGATCGCCAGCCCCTCTTTCATCTGAACGTGAAGGACGAGGTCGTGAGCGTAGTCGGTCGAAAACACCAGCGGAGCCCCCTCCACCGGAAGCACCAAACCAGATCGTTGCAGGCAGAAGACCTGCTTCGGCTCGACCGAACGGAGCGGTGGAAACTGCGCCGCTTCAACCGCCGGTAATCCTGCCACCATCACCGACATCGGCTTATGGAAGGAGGGAGGATTATTCAATTTGAGATTCAACTCGTCGCGCTTCGGCAGTGCCAGCGCCGGTATGTATTGATAGGCCGCCGTGCGGAAGCCCTCCATCATTCGAGCCACATCGACCACCGCGCCAACGTACGGACTGTACGCTCCTCCGCCGGCGATACTGGTCGAGCTGATCGCCCCCACCAGATCCGCGCCAGGGCCTGAAGTCAGAACAGCGACCATCGACTGGCTGTGCCCATCATCGAGCACAAGTTGATCGCTGCCTCGCATCAGGCACGCAACTTGTTCCTCCGCTGGCTTGTCAAAGCATTTCTCGTCAAGCTTCATCATCAAGCTGCGCGCTAGTATGAGCGAACGTTCGTGGAGTTCTTTCGGATCGGTGTCGGATGTTTCCTTGATGCCGGCGAGATATGTGTCCAGCCGTGATCGATCAAGAGCTGCCTGGTCCAAATCCTGTGAGGCCCGAACGAACGCCCCCGGCTTGCCGCGCACAGCGGAACGCAAGGTGCTGAAGTCTCCACCGGTTTCCGGAGCCAGGAACAACAACGCCTGTTGCGCCTCTTCAGGAACCGTCACTACAATTCCCTCTTCGCGCACCTGCGTGGTCCAGGTTTGCGCTTTGATGAACCACTGTTCCGGCGGTGGATTCGTTGATCCCCTCAAGAATGCAGCAATCAGCAAATAATGTGCCGATTGGCTCGCAGGGATTTCGGGATGCAGCCACAGCCGGTCGCCCGATTGAAGATTCGGTACCTCCGAGATCGGCAATGTCTTACCAGCTCGCGTCACTCTCACTTCGATTCGTGGGCCGGGCAGGTCGAACGCAGCGTTGTCGGCCCGCGCGAAACTCCCGAGCAGAAGCAAGCTCGGAATCAAACGCAGTCCGCACCAATGCAAAACCGGATTCAATCTTCTCCGTCTAAGCAAATCCTCTTTTACAAAGTTCTGAAGACACCACTTCGAAACCATGTGCATCATTCACCTGAACTTTAGTTTTAGGACGTTTCTCACAACCTTAGCAGCCGGCAAGTCCGAGACAGTAAAGAAAATGTTCAGCTTACGAACGAACCATCCGTAGACGAGCTACGCGAAACTGTCTTGGCCCGGACGTCAATCGCTAGACGCGAAGCGCTCTACCCAAGATCTCTCTACTAAGAAAGATGCGATAACACTATTTTCAGTTGCAAGATAGCGGTGATTCCGAAGGATAGACACGCACAAGAGGCGCACAACCGCACAACCCTTAAATGGGGCAATGGTGCAGTAAATTTCACAACTCCAGGTAAGCAGGTGATATGCTTCCGCGGTCAACGTCGCGGCAATGTCGTGGTCAAACACCGAGAGTCGGAATGAATAGAATGGCGGACCATCGCCTTCAACGGATCTCAACCTTTGATAAGATGCCGAAGCGTACGAGGCCCAAGACTAGAAAGCAAAGCCAGAGAACGAAATGAAAATTTCGAATCAAGACTCGACTCCCATGCAAATCAGAAAACCGTTGTCGACCAGGCTATGTGGATTGGCCATTTTTGTCCTCGCTGCGTCCTTGTGGCCAGTTCATGCCCAAACAATCGAGGGCTCGACGAAGCCGGCAGGGCCATCGAGCGACAATGTCTCCCAGGAGATTACGCTCACGGGTAATGTGTCGCGCGTGCTCACGAAGGGCGCGCCGGGAATGATTGCGGGGGCACACCTGCTGCTCGAAACGCCCGCTGGCATCGTGGATGCGAGTCTGGGAAGATTTGGCCTGCGAGGTAATGGCGCGCTGTCAGTCGCCGCCGGACAGCAAATTGAGGCGACTGGAGTCATGAAGACGATTCATGCCAAGTCAGTTTTTCTGGTCCGCACTGTAAAAATCGGTGACGAGATCTATACCATCCGCAACCAGCACGGTTTCCCCGTGTCGCCGCAGGCGCGTGAGCGTGCCAGTCAGAAAGGCGGATCACTGTGAACCGTCGAACCTCTGGTAGCGTCGTCGGCTCAATTCTCCTAGCCTTATTTTTCCTGACAGGCTGCAACAGCTCGAACTTCACTCCTCCGACTGAAACTGTCGCGGCGACCGGCGGATCACCGCAAAGCGCAAGGCTCAATACCGCGTTCGCAGCGCCTCTGGTTGCGACCGTAATGCTGGGCGGACAACCAGTGAGTGGCGCGTTCGTGGTCTTCACGGCTCCGGCGACCGGAGCAAGTGGCACCTTCGCGTCGAGCTCAACCAATACGGAAACAGATACAACCAACGCGAGCGGCGTCGCTACTTCGTCGACCTTTACTGCCAATGGAATCATCGGAGCCGATCCGGTGACTGGTTCCGTGGCAGGAGTGACGGCGACGACCACCTTCAGCCTGACCAACACATCGGGACCTCCGGCATCGATCGCGGCGACCAGCGGCTCGTTGCAAAACGCAACCATCAGCACGGCCTTTGGAGCGCCGCTGGTTGCGACCGTTGTGGACAGTAACTCGAATCCAGTGAGCGGCGCTTCGGTTACGTTCACGGCTCCAGCTACGGGCGCGAGCGGGACGTTCGCCTCGAACTCATCAGCCACAGAAACCGATACGACGAATGCCAGCGGGGTCGCGACCTCATCGACGTTCACGGCCGATGCGACGGCCGGATCCTACACCGTGACGGCGACCGTGTCAGGAGTGACAGCGGCGGCCGACTTCAAGCTCGCAAACGTAACCGGAGCGCTGATCGCGATCGCGGCGACGAGCGGAACTCCGCAAAGCGCAACCGTCAACGCCGCATTTGCAGCGCCGCTGGTTGCGACCGTTGTAGACGGCAACATGAACCCGGTCAGCGGTGCACTCGTGACGTTTGAAGTTCCAACGACCGGAGCAAGCGGCACATTCGCCGGTGGAGTTGATACGGCGACCACCAACGCGAGCGGCGTGGCTACCTCGGCGGCATTCACAGCAAATGGATCGGTCGGCTCCTACACGGTCACGGCAACCGTCGCAGCAGGAGCGGAGCCAGCGAACTTTACTCTTACCAATACCGCGATCAACTATGCGTTCTATTTAAGCGGGCTGGAAGCCATCAACGGAGGCTCGAATTTTTACGCGCTCGCCGGGTCGGTGAGCGTAGACGGTAATGGAAACGTCCTGGGCGGCGAACAAGACTACAACGACGCCTTTGGACTTACTTCGCCTCAGCCTTCCGGCGACTCCATCTTGCCGGGAACGGCCGCGCTGACGATCGATCCAACCACGGGCAAGGGAACGCTGACGCTCACAACCAACAACCCAAGTTTGGGAGTGAGCGGCGTCGAAACTCTCGGCGTGCAGTTCGTGAACACCAACCACGCGCTCATCATTCAGTTTGATGGGACAGCCACATCCAGCGGAAGCATGGACACGCAAGCATTATCGAGCGCACTCAACGACGCGAACTATGCCTTCACGCTCTCTGGGGTGGACCCCGAGTATGAACCCATTGTCTTCGGGGGCGTATTCTCGATCTCGGCCAGTGGCACGACCTTGGCCGGAACTTTCGATGTCGATGATGCTGGAGCTGCATCGACTCCGATACTCGAAACAGCCTTCACAGGGACCATTACAGGCCCCGATTCGTTCGGCCGTGGCACTATGACCAGCGCCGCGCTGGTAATCTCGCTCAACTATTATGTGGTCGGACCCGGAGCGATACGCATCATTGATGTGGATGCCGGCGATTCTGGCGTAGGCTCCATCTTCGGCCAGGGCGCGGGAACGTTCAGCAACACATCTCTCGGGAGCTCTATATTCGGGGTCGAAAGCAACTCGCTAGGAAATCTCTTTGGCGCCGCAGGCATGTTTGCCACGGTTCCGGGCAGTGGCACATTCAGTGGTGTTGCGGATGACAATGAATACGACAATGGCGTCATCGTTACCGATGCCCCAATTGCAGGCGCCTACAGCATAGCGAGCAACGGATACGGCAGCCTGACGATCGCGGCCGGAGATCTGGGAGACGTCAGCGTCCTCGGAATTTATCTGACGGACCCACTGCTCAACCTGAGTGATCCGAATAACACCAGCAGCGGATTGGGAGGCGCTCTGGTTGCCGATCTCGATGGAGCGACTCCCGCCACCGGTCTTAACGGCACCGGAGTCTTGATTCCACAAACCGATACTTCACCCGCCAGCTTCGCTGGGAACTATGCCTTTGGAGTCCAGGCCTACAATGATCCTCGCGGACCGACTCTCGGTTGGGAATTCGACTTTGTTGGCCTTGGATCGATTGCCAGCGGCACTTTCAGCAATGCCAAGGGACTGCTCAGCGATCCTTTCTTCATCTTCAATGCCACCCAGTCAGATGGGACCGACACCGCGAGATTCACAGGGACGGCGACGCCTGATCCGGTCAACGCTGGCCGTTACACAATGACGCTGGGCGTAACGGCAGCGGCTGACCCGTTGAATTTCACGACAGTCATTTATCAGGCTAGTGGCGGGCAGCTGATCTGGCTGGATGAAAACGCAGATGGCGAGAGCGTATTCCTCGGGCCGGTGCAACAACAAGGATCGCTTGCCTCGCTGCCGGCGGTGAAAAAAGCTCCGGCTAGAATCATGTCGAAATAAAATGAAAGTGTTTCGACTAGCTGTTTCCCTGCTGATTTTGTGGCTTGCAGCAAGTATCGCGCATGCGAGTGCGTTGCAATATTTTCGCATCGGCAACAAGAGCGACCTCCAGACCAAACCCGCTGCCGGCATAGCCATGATGGGTGGTGGCGCCGATCTGGACGAAGCGTTTCGCTGGCTCTGCCAAAAGGGCAACGGCGGTGATTTCCTGATTCTCCGCGCCACCGGAGACGATGATTACAACTCCTACGTCAATGGACTTTGCAAGCTGAACTCGGTGGCGACGCTCATTGTTCCCGATCGCGAGGCTGCGCGGGATTCAGCTGCAGCGGAGATTATTCGCCGGGCGGAAGTCCTATTCATCGCTGGTGGAGATCAGGCCAACTACATTCGCGACTGGAAAGACACCCCGGTTCAGGATGCGATCAACGCAGATATCGCCGCGGGCAAGCCGATCGGCGGCACTAGCGCCGGCTTAGCCGTCCTCGGCGAATTTGTTTATGGCGCGCTCGCAGACACAGCAGATGGGCCTGATCTCGCTTCCGCCGATGTTCTGCACAGTCCTTATTTCGAACGCGTAACGCTGGTGCGAGGATTTATGAACGTTCCGCATCTGGAAAATCTGCTCACCGATTCGCACTTCGCCAAGCGCGATCGCATGGGCCGAACATTAGTTTTTCTCGCTCGCATTATGCAAGACGAATGGGCGAAATCTCCGCGCGAGGTCGCGATTGACGAAAAATCAGCGGTGTTGGTCGAGGCGGATGGCAGGGGAACGGTTGTGGGAAACGGACAGGGTGCATACTTTCTGCGGCCTACCCTCGCACCTGATGTTTGCAAATTCGGTCAGCCTCTCACATTCCGGAAAATTGGCGTCTATAAAGTTCCTGCGGGAGGACACTTTGATCTCGGGTCATGGACCGGCGAAGGCGGAACGGCTTACTCTCTCACGGTTGAGAAGGGCAGCATCGACAGCACGCAGCCCAATCATGCCATCTACTGACGAATCTTCTGGGAAGAACGCAAATCGCTCTGCTATTGCCGTTGACTTCGTTTGCGTTCCCTGCGAGACTCCGTGGCTAGAAGTTTGACCAAGGTTCGTCATGAGCAAACACACCCGCCAATGCCATCCCTGCGCGAGCGCATTTGAGCAACAGCGCTTCCTCGTCGACACCGGCAAACTCGAAGCCGGATTGTGATTTTTTGCCCGTCAACTAGCTGATCCGATGTTCCCGGTTTCGGTTGCTGGCTTTTATTGCTGCTTTTTATTTCTGGTCCCGATGCTAGACCGTAAGAGTTGGGTTGAGGAGACATGAAATTTCCCAGGGTTGTACTGCTGGCGCTGGTTGTGATGTTGGCTTCAGCCGTATCTGTGGCTCAAGATGCGACTGGAAGAATTTTCGGAACGGTCTATGATCAGCAGGGAGCAGTAATCCCGGACACGCAAGTCACAGTAACCAATTCGGCCACCAAAGACTTGCGAGTCGCCACCACGAATAAAGATGGGTATTTCCAGATCCTGGCGCTGCCCATCGGAACCTACAAGGTGACATCGGAGCACACTGGCTTTCGCACTGTAGTCAGCCAGGAACAGAAATTGTTGATCAACCAGGCGCTCCGCATCGATTTCAAAATGGAAGTTGGCGCTGAGAGTCAGACCGTCGACGTTGGCGCCGAAGCCTCGCCGGTTGAAACCGTCAACCCCACTCTGGGGCAGTCAATCACCGGAAGAACTCTCACCAACATGCCGCTGAATGGCCGCGACATGCTCGATCTAGCTTTGCTTCAGCCCGGAGTCACCGAAAGTAACGACGACAATACCGGGGCCGGAAATTACAGCATCGCCGGCGGGCGCACAGACTCGGTGACCTTTCTGCTCGATGGCGGAAACAATAACGACTTGCTCGACAACAGTAACGTGCTCGATCCCAATCCCGATGCTATCGCCGAGTTCCGGCTCCTGACGAGCGATTACACGGCGGAGTATGGTCGCAACGGCGGCGGGATCATCAGTATTGTGACCAAATCCGGCACCAATCAGTTTCATGGCAGCGCCTTCGAATTCATCCGGAACGCGGTCTTTGACGCCAACGACTATTTCAACAAGCAGCAGGATCTTCCCCGGCTCGATCTCAAGCGCAACCAGTTTGGAGCAACCTTCGGCGGCCCAATCATCAAAGACAGAGCTTTTTTCTTTGTCGCCTATCAGGGACAGCGGCAGGTTCAGGCTTATCCGCTCATCGATTCGCCGGTCTACACTCCTCAGGAGCTGGCGGGAAACTTTTCGCAAGCTGCCAACGGCTCTCCCGACCCGCTCGTGGTGACCTTCCTCGCTGCCAATCCATGGTTTACAACTCCCAACGGAAGTGTTGCTAACGCCATCATCGATCCCACGAAGATCGATCCCATCGCCCAGGCCTACATCAAAGCCGGTTTTATTCCCACCGCACAGAACGGTCTGCTTTCTACTTATGAGACTGCGGACGACAATCGGAATGAATTGACCAGCAAGTTCGATTTCAACCTCAACCCCAAGGACAAGCTGGCAGCCACCCTTGGTCTGAACCGCGCCGGCGACCCCTACGCCGGAACTCTAAACCCCGCGCCATCCGCCAGCGTTCCGGGCTTCCCCGCCAGGAATAAGAAGGATTATTACTTCATCAACCTGGGCTACACTCGCATTTTTACTCCGACCCTGCTCAATGAATTTCATTTCGTTGTGCACCGCACGAATTTCCTCTCGGACGACCCAGTAAACCAACTGCCGACCGGCCCGCAACTTGGCATCGACATTACTCCCGATCTTGCCACGGGTCCGACGAATATCTTTTTCGACAACGGGTTTGAGATTGGTCCCAGCGAAAACGGCCCCACGCGCTACATCGAAAACACATTCTCTTGGACGGACGCGCTTTCGTGGACACACGGGAAACACAACTGGAAGTTCGGCGCCGGCTTCTCGCCTTATCAGGAAAATCTGGTCTATGGCTACTACTTGAATGGCGAATTGGATTTCTACTCCGACAATATCGTGGGCTCGGGAAACGACTTTGCGGACTTCCTGCTCGGCACTCCGGACGCTTACTTCCAAAATGCATTGGCGCCTTCGAACATCCGCAGCAAAAGCACCTATGCCTTTGGCCAGGACGAGTGGCATTTAAGCAAGAAACTGGTATTAACGATAGGATTGCGCTACGAATTCAACTCTCCCAAGTACGACACCGAGGGACGAACTTTTTCGGTGATTCCTGGCGAACAGTCGCAACGCTTTGTGAATGCACCTGTGGGACTGGTTTTTCCCGGCGACCCGGGTGCTCCCAGAGGAACCAACTTCCCCGACAAGAAAAATTTCGCGCCCCGCTTCGGATTCGCCTGGGACCCGACCGGAAGTGGCAAGACCAGCGTGCGCGGCGGGGTGGGCATTTTTTATGACATCCTGAAAGGCGAAGATAACCTTCAGTTTAACGGCCAGCCCCCGTTCGTCGGCTCCGCCGGACTCTACTACACTTCTCCGGACTATCTGCCGCCCACGTGCGTCAATATACCCGCCGGTTGTACGGTAACTGCGCCCCTCACATATCTCAGCCATCCCTTTCAGAATGCTTGCAATTATGACGCAGCCGGCAACTGCATCAGTTTGGGCGTGGCCAACACTTTCCCATCGAAGCCGCCCGCCTCGAACATCGACTTCACGCCCTTCCTCCCCATCAATAGCACCGGTGCCATCTATCTCGACGACCCGCACCTGCGCACGCCCTACGTCTACCAATACAACTTGAGCTTGCAGCGCAATCTCATCGCCAACACAGTTCTGGAAACGAATTATGTAGGAAGCACGGGGCGTGGGCTGACTTCGCTGCGAGACATCAATCCCATGGTACTGGGCAGCAGCAATCGACTGCTCAATGAAAGCAGCGGCAACTGCGGGGCCGTTCCGGATATCGTTTGTTTCGGCCAGCTCCCTGAATTCCAGAACGTATCCCAGGCAAACTACAACGCTCTGGAAGCGAGCCTGACCCGGCAGCCCAAAGATTCACGCGTCGGTACGGTTTATTACACCGTCGCCTATACCTACGGCCACAATATCGACAATGCCTCTGGCTTCGCACAGCGCAATGCTCAGGTGCCGGCCTACAGCCCAAAACTTTTCTACGCCTCCGGCGACGGTGATGTCCGCCATCGCATCACCCTCAGCGGGGGATGGGATCTGCCCATCGATCGCCTGTGGAGCTCCGGACCGAAGCGCCTCACCGCCGGCTGGAGTCTCTATCCCATCATTACCTATCGAACCGGTTTTCCATTCGACATTCCAGCCCAGTTGCCCGACTCCTATGACCCTGCCAACCCGGGCTCTTCCGGTGCGGGCGATCCTATACTCTCGCACGCCGCGGTCGTCGAACCGATAAGAACGTTTGACCCCCGCAAGGTACGGACAATTAACGAAATCACCTACGGAACGAACTCCGCGGGTGGATGCCAGATCACAACCGCTCCCGTCACCGGCAACTTTATCTTTGACCCAAACAGTTTTTCCAACGTACCCCTCGAGAACAACGATTACTACGATGGAGGCGACCCGAATCCCTGCTTCCCGCAACTCGATCCGGTGAATAATCCCGCCGATCGAACCTATGGCCTGCGCCGCAATGTGTTACGTGGTCCGACCCTGACCAATCTTGACATCGCGCTCGCCAAAACCACTTCATTTACGGAAAGAGTCAAGCTGGAGTTTCGTGTAGAGTTCTTCAACGCTCTGAACCATCCCGAGTTCGCGCAACCGACTCTCGCCGACGGTACGACAAACATTGACAGTCCAACCTTTGGTGAGGTCACGACCACCGGATCGTTCCGGGGCGCGGCCCCCCGCATCGGCCAGCTGGCGCTGCGGCTGACGTTCTAGAGTTCACGTTTCGGGATTTGAAGTTTCCGGGATGACGGGGCCAACATTCAGGAATGAGTTCTAATACACGTACGCCTTAAGGAAGAGAAAAACCACAACGCCGGTGACCGAAACATACAGCCAGATGGGAAACGTCCAGCGGGCGATTCGGCGGTGCATCGCAAACCGGCCTGTCAGCGAGAAAAAGAATGTCGTCAGCACCATGGGCAGCGCGACCATCGAAAGGATTACATGGCTCGCTAAAATGGAAAGGTACAGCATGCGCACCGGGCCATGGCCGGGAAAAATCGTGTCGCCGTGCAGCACGTGATTCACGATGTAGCTAACCAGAAACACAGAAGAGAACGCGAAGGCCAGCAGCATGCTCGTGCGATGCGCTTGCCGGTTTTGATGTTTGATGAAATACACTCCCACGCAGAGGGTAATTGCGCACAATCCATTCAGCAGAGCGTTGAGCGCGGGCAAGAACATCCAGCGTCCGGCGAAGTCGGCCGAAGCATGATGTACGTAGAGCAGCCAAAGCAGAAAAGACACAGCCAGTCCGCTGACGACGACGATCGCTCCAACCACCGGGCGCGGACTAATTTCAGCTTGTTGCATACCGACTTATTAAATCACAAAAATTCGTTCCGGAAGTTATAGACTCCGCCGCAAAAGCGATACCATGTCTTGCGCCTGGCCCAGCGTTCCGACCCGTCATCTTCTGTGAGCTCGGGCGTGTCAATCAATTCGTAGTGGGAAAGAAAAAGATGCAAACCCAATCCAATCTGCTCGCCCACAGCTCCATGTTTTCTGCGGTTCAGCAAACATCTTCCGGATCATCCGGCAAGAAAAAGCTGATCTACGATCAGGACCATCGCGGCCCGCTTTCGACCGATACAGTCGCTACCTTGATGCTCCTCCAGGCCGGCAATATCGATTTGCTCGGGATCTGCACCGTGACCTGCGATATGTGGGCCAAACAGGAAACTGCCTACGCCTTGCGTCTGCTGGAGATCATGGGCCGCCCAGAAGTTCCCGTGCACATGGGCGCGCAAGAACCTTTGCTTAACACCAAGGCCGAGGCGCAGATGCGCTACCAGATGTTCGGCTCAAGAACGCTAGGGAACGAAGGATATCTGGGCTGCTTTGCGAAAGATGGGGGAAGCCGCGACGAGGTAACGCCGCTGCCTCCCCCCTACGGTCGTTTTGCTCAAATCAAGGCCCAGCCCGAGCCGGCCGCCGACTTCATCATCCGCACGATTCGCGCCCATCCGAACGAAGTGACGGTCTATTGCGGAGGCCCCATGACCAACCTGGCGCTCGCCGCCATGCTCGCGCCCGACATCGTGCCCATCACGCGAGAAGTGATCTTCATGGGTGGAAGCATGCATCGCTCCACCAGTTCGGTGAACGTCTATTTCGATGCCGAAGCCGCGAAGATTGGCTTCCGCGCGGGTTGGCCGAAACTGACGCTAGTCACCGCTGACCTCGCCGAAGAAGTGCATATGCAAGATGATGGCAAGGTCGATTACATCGTGAATCACGCCCACGCGCCGATCGCCGATCTGTTCCGCAATTTCGAGCAGAAGCCGCAGCGCGCTAACCCGCAAAGGAGATCCTTCCGCATGCCCGATGAAATGATGGCCGCTCACGTGATCGATCCGACCGTCTTTTCCGGGTTTGATGAAATGTATATCGATATCGTGACCCACAACGACGGTCACTATGGCGACACCTCATTTTGGGATGGCAATTGGAACGACATCGGCAAAGGCACTGATCTTGCGGGGCAGAACAATCCGTCGATCAAAGCCGGCCGGGTTCAGTTACTGAAGGGCATCGACAAAAATCGCTTCAGGGAACTCTTCATCGACTTGATGACGCGCCCCATCAATGTTTCAAAGATCTAAAGATCGAAAAAGAGTCACCAACGATCGCGACCAAGAAAAGAAGAAGAGAGAATTACGAGAAAAAAGGACGAACCGTGACCGCAACGCGAAGGGAATTTATCAGAACCGTGGGAGCCGCCATTGCCTCCTCGCAGATTCCACCCCAATCAGCTCCGATCGACGCGTCAAGCGCCGCAACCGCCGCACTTGCTAAGCCGACGGTCGCCGCTCCGCTGTCCGACGGCAGGCGAAAGGTAATTTACGACCAGGACAATTATGGCCCGTTCGGTACCGACATTCTTGGAACGCTGATGATGTTGCAGGCCGACAACATCGATCTTCTCGGGATCACACTCGTGACCGGGGACGACTGGATGAAGCAGGAGATGGCCTTCACTCTCCGCTTGCTCGAAATGATGCATCGTACCGACGTTCCAGTCTACCCCGGCGCCGAGTTCCCTATGCTCAACACAAAAGAGGAATGGCGTCTCCGCCAGCAACTCTACGGCGGCCACCGATTAGATCCCTGGATGGGCGCTTTCCATCGCACCAGTGGTGGCCCCGACGACGTCAAGCCCCTGCCGGCGCCCTACGGTCGCTTCGCGAACATCAAACCACAGACCGATCACGCCGCTCGCTTCATCATCAAGACGGTACGCGAAAATCCTGGCCAGGTAACTATCTATGCCGGAGGACCGCTCACCAATTTGGCGCTAGCTATCGCCCTGGCCCCCGACATCGTACCTCTGGTGCCTGAAGTCGTATTCATGGGGACCGGCTTCCACGTCTTCACCAACGCCTTCAACGTCTTTTTCGATCCCGAAGCGGCGCGAAAAGTTCTGCGCGCTCCCTGGCCAAAATTCACCATCGTCACCGTCGACCTCTCCGAAGAGATTCACGAAGGCGACGAACTCACGGCGGGCCGCAAAATGATCGAAGAAATTGCCGCCCGTGCGCAAAGTCCCATTGCGGATCTTTTTCAAAAGTACGCCGTCGAGCCGCTGCGGCAGGATCCCAACCAGCGTTTATTCCGCATGGCGGACGAAATGATCGCCGCGCAGATCATCGATCCCAGTGTCTTCACCAAATCCGCACAAATGTATGTGGACATTTGCTCCACCCCAGGCCCGCGCTATGGCGATTCGATGTTCTGGCCTCAAAACTGGCAGGACCTGCCCGACGCTGGGAAAGCTCCAGTCAGCCCGGAAGACCGGCGAGTCTTCGTAGACTCAGGGCAGTTCTATCTGGGACCACCGCCCGCAGCTGGATTGGTCAATGTTCTGCTCGAGGTCAACCACGATCGCTTTAAGAAACTTTTTGTCGACTTAATGACAAAACCGGTCCACCAAGCCTGACGGTTCGAACGGCGCCCGCATATCCCGTACAATCAATTATTGAAGACCTGCCTGACAGTATGAAACGCATCGCCATTTTGGGTTCGACTGGTTCGATTGGCCGCAGCACTCTGAGCGTCGTCGAGAGCTATCCCGACCGTTTTCAGGTGGCGACGCTGGCCGCTGGCAACAACACCGAACTCGCTTACGAGCAAGCGCTGCGTTGGAAGCCACGCGTGCTGTCGCTGGCCAAAGAACAGGATGCCGCGGCGCTGCGCGCCAAACTCCGCAGCGCAGGCCTCCCCGAGATCGAGGTGGTTGACGGCTCCGCCGGCACGGTTCGCGTGGCGACGCATCCCGAGGTCGACTTCGTAGTCAGTGCCATCGTCGGCGTCTCCGGACTGGAGGCGACATACGAAGCGGTGCGCGCCGGTAAGACCGTCGGCCTCGCCAACAAGGAGTGCTTGGTGGTGGCGGGCGAGTTGATCACGGCCGAAGCGCGAAAGCAAGGTAAGCCGCTGCTTCCGATCGACAGCGAGCATAACGCCGTCCACCAATGCCTGCGCGGCGGCCGGATGGATGAGAAAGTCAACGAAGTCGAATGCATCTGGCTGACCGCTTCCGGTGGTCCGTTTCTGAAGACGCCGAAGGCGGAATTTGCTTCGATTACCGTCGAACAGGCGCTCAATCATCCCACCTGGAAGATGGGAAAAAGGATCACCATCGACTCGGCGACATTAATGAACAAGGGTTTCGAGGTGATCGAGGCCTGTCGATTGTTCAATCTGCCGTCCGCGCGCGTGCAAGTCATTGTGCATCCGCAATCTACGATCCATTCCCTAGTCGAATTCGTGGATGGCAGCATACTTGCTCAAATTTCTGTGGCCGACATGCGTCTGCCCATTTTGTATGCGCTGACCTATCCGGAGCGTATCCCCTCGGACTTGCGCTTCTCGATCATGGACTTGCGGCATCTAGATTTTTCCCCTCCGGATATGGCTAAATTCCCTTGTCTGCGTTTAGCTTACGAAGCAGCAGCGATCGGAGGCACAAAGACCATCGCGCTGAATGCGGCCGACGAAATCGCTGTGGGGGCGTTTTTAGAGGAGCAAATCGGATTCAACGACATTCCTTTAGTCATCGAAGAAGTAATGACGGCAACGCCAGCCGAGCATTTAGAATCTATATATAAAGTGCTCACGCTGGATACCGAGGCCCGCCTTTTAGCAAGAGAAATAGTTCAGAAAAAAGTGCAGCAGTACGGCCGAAGGGGATCGCCCATCAGGGCCATTTCGTAACCATTATTATGGGGTTAATCTAGGGAATTATGCCGCAACTCTTGTCCATCCTTCATACCATTTTCGATATGGCGATCGTGCTCGGATTCCTGATCCTGATCCACGAATTCGGCCATTATGCCACTGCCAAATATTTCGGCGTTCGCGTAGAGGTATTTTCCATCGGGTTTGGCAAACGCCTTTTGGGCTTCACGAGAGGTGATACCGACTATCGCATCAGTGCTCTTCCGCTCGGCGGCTACGTCAAGATGTCGGGCGAAAATCCCATGGACGACCGCACCGGCGATCCAGGTGAGTTCCTGTCGCACCCACGCTGGCAGCGTTTCATCATTGCCCTGGCCGGGCCGACCATGAACATCATGCTCGCCGTCGCCCTGCTTGCCACCGTGTACATGGTGCACTACGAATATCCCTCCGTGTACGATGAACCGACAGTTGTGGGATGGGTGAGTCCCGGCACTCCGGCGGAAAAGGCGGGAATCCAGAGCGGTGACAGGATTGTTCGGGTCGAGGACGTTAAGGATCCGAATTGGGAGGATGTGGACTCCAAGGTCATGCTCAGCCCGAATCAGCCTTTGACCTTTGACATTGAACGTGACGGCAAAGTCATGGAGAAGGTTCTGGTTCCCGAACCGATCGGATCCTACCAGTACGGCGACATCGGTTGGGTACCGAAGGAGTCGAATTCTATTTTGACCCTGGTCGAACCCGGGATGCCAGCCGACAAGGCCGGCATTAAGGTCGGAGACAAGATCCTCACCGCGAACGGACAAGACATTCCCGACCTCGGAGTGCTCATCCAGATGTTGAACCGCACCAAGGATAAGCCTCTGCAACTGGTGATTCTGCGTGACGGCCAAAAACTGACCTTCATGGTGAATCCGACCCACGACCCCTCCGCGCCTGCCGAAGATGCTCGCTACCGGATCGGCGTCCTCAGCATTCCCACCAAAGTCATAAAACTCGGCTTCTCGGAGGCGCTGAAACGCTCTCTGTCTGACAACAAAAAGAACTCTTTCCTGATCCTAGAGTTGCTCCAAAAAATGGTGCGGCACAAAGTCTCGATGCGTTCGGTCGACGGTCCGATTGGCATTGGCCGGGACGTTGGCCAAGCCGCCCGCGAACAAGGCTGGACCCCGCTACTTCAGATCACCGCCGCCATCAGCCTGAACCTGGGCATCATGAACCTGTTGCCGATCCCCATCCTCGACGGCGGAGTCATCCTGCTCCTGTTCGTCGAGAGCCTGATGCAGAAGGAAATCAGCCTGCCCATCAAAGAGCGCATCTACCAGGCCGCTTTCGTTTTTCTGGTGCTCTTTGCCGTAATGGTGATCTACAACGACCTCGTCAAAACCTTGCCGGGCCTGACTAGGATGCCGTAACCAAAGGGTGTCGACTGGCGCCTAGCACGCGCAAGGTTGGTCTCTAGTCGAAAGGCCAACCGCCATAGGCACAGAAAAATACTTACTCAAAAATCTTGCGGGAAGAAGCAGCCCAAACGGCTGCACCTTCCCGCCTTGGGACCTCACTTGGGACCTCGGAAGACGCTCAAGCCCATCTTCTCCAGGAATAAGGGCAGACTCCCTCTGAAGTCGCTGAAAACCTCGGCATTGCGGTTCCATCCGCGTGAATTGCGCAGAAGGAGTCGTCGCCGGGGGATCCGTTCCAATTCAATCGCGCTTTTCCCATGCCTGGTTTAAAATAGAGGGTAAGCATGGCCGAAATTAAGCGTAGAAAAACCTTTACCGCCGTCATCGGCGGTGTCCGCGTGGGCAGCAATGCACCAGTTATGGTGCAGTCCATGACCAACACAGACACGGCGGATATTCCCGGCACCATCCACCAAGTTGCTGCGCTAGCCCGCGCCGGCAGCGAAGTGGTCCGCGTCACCGTCAACAATGACGCCGCCGCCAAGGCCATTCCTCACATCGTTGACGGGCTCGACAAGCAGGGCGTACGGGTTCCGATCATCGGCGACTTCCACTACAACGGACACCTGCTGCTCACCAAATATCCCGGCTGCGCCGAGGGGCTAGCCAAATACCGCATCAATCCCGGCAACGCCAGCATCGGACGCAAGAACGACGACAACTTCCGTACCATGATTGAAGTTGCCGCCAAGCATCAGAAGCCTGTGCGCATCGGTGTCAACTGGGGATCGCTCGATCAAGCGCTCCTCACCAAAATGATGGACGAGAATTCGCGCCTGGCAGAACCGAAAGATGCCCGCGAAGTCACCATGGAAGCCATCGTCGCGAGCGCGCTCATCTCGGCAAAAATGGCCGAGCAGTTCGGATTGCGCTCCGACCAGATCATTCTCAGCGCCAAAGTCAGCGGCGTGCAAGATTTGATCGATGTCTACCGAATGCTCGCCTCACGCTGCGAATATCCGTTGCATCTGGGATTGACCGAAGCCGGCATGGGCGCCAAAGGCATTGTCGCTTCGAGCGCTGCCCTCGCCGTGCTGTTGCAGGAAGGTATCGGCGACACGATTCGCGTTTCGCTCACTCCCGCCCCCGGAGGCGATCGCACCGAAGAGGTGCGGGTAGCGCAACAGATTCTGCAGTCGCTCGGCATTCGCAGCTTCACCCCGCAAGTCACTGCCTGCCCGGGATGCGGACGCACCACCAGCACCTTCTTCCAGGAAATGGCGGAGCAAATTCAAACTTATCTGCGCGAACAAATGCCGGTCTGGAAACAGACCCATACCGGCGTCGAAGAGATGAAAGTCGCGGTGATGGGCTGTGTCGTCAACGGTCCCGGAGAATCGAAACACGCCAGCCTGGGAATTTCTCTGCCCGGAACTTTTGAAGAACCGAAAGCTCCCGTTTACATCGACGGACGTTTGTTCGCCACCCTGAAAGGCGACAAGATCGTAGCCGAGTTCATCAAAATCCTCGACGACTACGTCGATTCCCACTACGCCGCGCGGGAGAAAACTGAGAAAGAAAAAGAAGAGGTCGGCTCCAGGAACTAAAGACGCTCTGATCAGCTCTTTGCCTAAAAGCGGCTTCTGCGATGGTCGCCCTTTTCGCGAAGCGAAGGACCTCATGTTCCCCCGCCGCCGAAGGAACGCATCATGATTACGCGAATCTGGCACGGAACAACTCCCGCCGCCAAGAGTGACGAATACCTCGACCTCATGCGCACCATCGCCCTTCCCGATTACCGTTCGACTCCAGGCAACCAGGGAGCCTATGCCCTTCGCCGAATCGAAGGCGAAACCGCGCACTTCCTAATGGTCACCTTTTGGGAGTCTGAAGAGGCAATCCGCGCCTTTGCCGGAGACGACATCAGTGTCGCGAAGTACTACGACTTCGACAAGAATTTCCTGCTCGAAATGGAGAGATCCTCTTCCCACTACGACACGTACTCGTAGAGGGTTCCGCCTTTTTTGTCTAGCAGTTGGCACACCGAGCACATCCCCAATTGCATACAATTCCTATTCAGAATTCGGAGATTTCTGCGTGTACAACCGAGTAGTTGCCCCACATTTTTCATTGTCCTGCCCGCGAAACCGGGTATATACTTCGGCGCAATAGAAATTTCCCTCGTCCGCCCCGGCGGGGATCTTGGGTGTTTTCAATCAGTCACGTTAGCCACACTAAAAGCGTAGGTTCTGGTGCTGTGCTCCGCGCCAGGGTTGTTATCTAACAATTGTTTTCTAACCAATACAGCTATCAACGAACGAAGGAGAAATCGTGATTCGAAGATTAAATGTATTCTTGCTTACCCTCGTCGCGCTCCCATGCTGCCTGAGTGTCTTCTGCCAGGCACAGTCGCAAACTCTGCTAACGCATCATGTGCGCGAAGTAACTATTAACGGGAAGGCGCCGCTTGTTGGCAAGCTCCCCGCGACCCAAGCGATGCAGTTCGACATCGTTCTGGCTCTTCGCGATCGGCCCGAGCTGGAAAACTTCTTGCAAGAACTCTACGATCCTTCCAGCCCTTCCTATCATCACTACGTGACCGTGCCCGAATTTACTGAGCGTTTTGGTCCCAGCCAGAAAGATTACGACGCTGTGATTGGCTTCGCGAAAGCGAACGGCTTTACCGTGGTCAGCGGCTCCCGCGATGCTTTTGACGTGCAACTGAAAGGCACGGTGGCGAGCGTTGAGAGGGCCTTCCACATCACCCTGAGCATCTATCAGCACCCCACCGAAAACCGAACCTTCTTCGCTCCAGATCGCGAGCCCGCCGTCGACTTGCCGTTCCAGCTCTGGCACATCACGGGCTTGGACAACTATTCGATCCCGCGTCCCGCTGTCATGCGTCGCGCAGCTTCGCTAGCCAAGTCCGAGGCCACTACCGGCTCCTGTCCCGACCAGTCGTTCTGCGGCAGCGACATGCGAGCGGCATATTATGAAGCAACGTCTCTCACCGGCTCTGGCCAGAACGTCGGACTGCTGGAGTACTACGGATTTGATATCGCCGACGTCAATACCTATTACGAAAATGCCGGCCAAACCAGAACTGCCGCCGTCAAGGGCGTCTCTACCGATGGAACTAGTTTGAGCTGCCTCTATGCCGACGGTTGTGACGATACCGAACAAACCCTCGACATCACGCAGGCAGCTGGTATGGCCCCGGGCCTGAACACCATTTATGTCTATGTGGGATCCACCGACACGGCGCTGTTGGGCAGCATGTCGACCCATTCTCCCCTGCCTTTGAATTTGAGCTCTTCATGGACCTGGGATCCGCCAGACCCCGGCACCGACGATCCCTACTTCGAGAAGATGGCGGCGCAGGGTCAGAGCTTTTTTCAAGCCTCTGGCGACAATGGCGCATATAAAGGCTCGGCTCTGTGGCCGTCGAATTCTGCCTATGTTATAGCCGTCGGCGGCACGGATTTAGAGACCAGTGGCGCAGGCGGGCCTTGGAAATCGGAAACCGCCTGGGCTGATGGTGGCGGCGGCTGGGGAACCAACGTGGATATTCCCTCCTGGCAGGTGGCCGCGGCTGCTGGTTGCTCCGAGTGTTCCAAGACCTATCGGAACGTTCCCGATGTCTCGGCCAACGCGAACTTCACCTTCTACGTTTGTGCCGACCAGGATGGTTGCACTGCGAATTTATACGGTGGAACCAGCTTTGCCGCTCCCATGTGGGCCGGCTATTTGGCTCTCGCCAATCAACAAGCGGCGGCCAACGGAGTAGCGGCACCCGGCTTCATCGATCCAACCATCTACCCGCTGAATCTGTCGAACGGTGACGCCGATTTCCACGACATCACCAGCGGCAGCAACGGCTTTCCTGCTACATCCGGCTACGATTTGGCCACTGGCTGGGGTAGCCCGAGCGGAGCCAGCCTGATCAACGCGCTTACCGGCCAGGGGAGCGGCGGCACTCCGGTCGTCAGCCTCTCAGCCACCTCTCTGACGTGGGGCAAGATCGTCGTCGGAGTGAAGGCCAGCGCAAAGACCGTTACTCTGAGCAACACCGGCAATGCCACGCTTGACCTCACCAGCATCACAGCCAGTGGGGATTTTGCGGTCGAAGCCGGCCCCAAAAAGACGAACTGCGGCAGCACCGTAGCCGCGGGCGCCAGCTGCGTATTCAAGGTGACCTTCACGCCAACTCAAACTGGAGTGCGCACCGGGACCGTCACGATTACCGACAACGCAGCCAACAGTCCGCAGGGCATCGCTCTCTCCGGAACTGGCAAAGAATAACCTAAGCCCGGAAACTGGGCAGGCGGGCGGGACTTCGGTCCCGTCCTTTTTTGCCTTGCAGCACTGAACTCTTTGCTGCCCCAATCAAGGCAAGCATCAGGAACTGATCGTCAGTGTGGCGAAATGCACTTCGATCGATCTCTTTCACGAATTCTTCTCATGAATTCTAAAAATGTAGAGCGCACGCAGAGACGTGTGCTCCCCAACCGTTGCACATAAGTTGCACACAAGTTGCACTCATGGATAACAAGATTTCCTAGTTAGAATGAATCGTTCGGTCGCGCGCATTTTTCATTGTTGTTCACAAGAACCGGGTATATACTTCGGCCCGATAGAAAGTTCCCTCGCCTGCCCCGTGTGAGGGTTCCGAGTGGTTCAACCAGTCAGACTTATCACATTCAGAACGTAGGTTCTGGTGCCATGCGCCAGAAAGATCTTCCAGGAGTGTTGCCACCTTAAAGGAGAAACCGTGATTCAAAGATTAAGTCTATTTTTGCTCGCCGTCGTCGCGGTGGTATCGGGCTTGAATGTTGTCTGCCCGGCACAGTCGCAAACCCTTTTGACGCGTCATGTGCGCGAAGTAACTCTTAACGGGAAAGCTCCGCTTGTCGGAAAGCTCCCCGCGACCCAGTCCATGCACTTCGACGTCGTTCTGGCGCTGAGCCATCCAGCAGAGTTGAAGAGTTTTGTGCAGGAAGTCTCTGATCCTTCGAGCCCCTCTTACCGCCACTTCCTGACGGTGGCAGAATTTACTGAACGCTTTGGACCCAGCCAGGCGGATTATGACGCCGTCATTGCATTCGCGAAAGCGAAGGGCTTCAATGTGACGAAGGCCTCGCGCGATGCTTTTGATGTGCAACTCGAAGGCACGGTGGCGAACGTCGAAAATGCCTTCCATGTGACCCTGAGCGTCTATCAGCACCCCACGGAAAACCGCACCTTCTTCGCTCCCGACCGCGAGCCAACAGTCGACCTGCCGTTCCAGCTTTGGCACATCTCGGGCTTGGACAATTATTCGATCCCGCGCCCCGCTCTCGTGCGTAGACCAGTTTCGCAAGCAAAATCCGAAGCCACCACCGGCTCCTGTCCTGACCAGTCCTTCTGCGGCAGCGACATGCGGGCAGCCTACTATGGCAGCGGAGATCTGAACGGCTCGGGGCAGAATGTCGGTCTGCTGGAGTATGCCGGATTTGATATCGCCGACGTAAACACCTACTACAAGAACGCCGGACAAACGCTCTATGTCAGCATCGTTGGCATCTCCACCGATGGAACTCCCATACTCTGCACCGAAGCGGAGGGCTGTGACGATACGGAACAGACCATTGACATCACCCAGGCCGCTGGTATGGCCCCGAACCTGGACACCATTTATGTCTATGTGGGATCCACCGACACCGCCCTTTTGAGCGCCATGTCTTCCGACACTCCTCTGCCTGCGCAGTTGAGTTCTTCCTGGACCTGGAGCCCGGCAGACCCCGGCACCGACGATCCCTACTTCCAGAAAATGGCATCACAAGGTCAGACCATTTTTCAAGCGGCTGGCGACAGTGGCGCCTATGAAGGCTCAGCCCCGTGGCCGCCGAACTCTGCTTATGTCCAGGCAGTCGGTGGAACGGATTTAGAGACAAGCGGCGCGGCTGGCCCCTGGGCTTCTGAAACGGCTTGGGTTGATGGTGGCGGCGGTTGGGGAACCAACGTCGACATTCCCTCCTGGCAGCAACTGTCGGGCGTAATCACTTCAGCCAACGAAGGTTCGACGGTTTACAGGGACGTTCCGGATGTTTCGGCCAACGCGAACTTTACGTTTTACGTCTGTGCCGACCAAACCACCTGCACTGCGAACGACTACGGTGGAACCAGTTTTGCCGCCCCCATGTGGGCCGCCTATATTGCTCTGGCTAATCAGCAGGGCGGGTTCAACGGCGTTCCGCAGCTCGGATTCATTAACCCCTCTGTCTACAACCTCGGCGTAAGCTCGGGTTATGACGCCTCGTTCCACGACATCGTCAGCGGAAGCAACGGCCTTCCCACAACCGTTGGCTACGATTTGGCCACCGGCTGGGGCAGTCCGAACGGAAGCGGCCTGATCGACGCACTGACTGGACCTCAGGGCCCAGGCTTCTCGCTGGCAGCCTCGCCGGGTAGCGTAGGACTCGCGCAAGGCAGCAGCACCACCACCACGATCACGGTTACTGACGGCGGCGGTTTCAGCGGCAGCGTTACACTGTCCGCTTCCGGTCTGCCCAGTGGCGTGAGCGCATCGTTCAGCCCCAATCCGACAACCACCACTAGCACGCTGACCCTGACTGCCACCGGCTCAGCAGCTACGGGAACATTCAATGTGGGAATCTCTGGTGTGTCGGGCAGCTTGACGGGCGCTACCTCGGTGAGTGTCACAGTCAACCCGCTTGCTACCGGTATTAGTGTCTCGCCGAGTTCTCTCGCGTTTGCCGCCACCATTGTGGATGCGACGAGCGCGGCAAAAGCGGCCACGCTGAGCAACGGCGGAAGCGTAACCCTGGATATCTCGAGCATCACCGTTAGTGCTAATTTCGGGGAAAAATCCACCACCTGCGGCGCCACGTTGGCTCCAGGAAAAAGTTGCCAGATCGAAGTCGTCTTTAGTCCCACCGCGGCTGGAGCTCTGACGGGGACGCTCTCCATCTCCGACAACGGTTCCAACAGTCCACAAACGGTGTCTTTGTCCGGTACCGGCAAAGTCCAGGCAGCGTTAACACCGGCGACCGCTACTTTCCCATCAACAACGGTCGGCGCAACCAGCGCAGCGAAGGTGTTTACGCTACACAACTACCAGACCACAATCCTTAAGGACATCGCAATCTCGACGACCGGAAACTTCACTGTTTCCACGACGACTTGCCAGTCGGAACTAACCTCATCCGCCACCTGCACCATCAGCGTCGTATTTACTCCGACCGCTGTTGGAGTAACCACGGGAACGTTGAGCGTGTCCGATAGTGCCGTCAACAGTCCGCAGACTTCGAATCTGTCGGGCACCGGCAAGGCGCCTAAGAAGTAACTTAGTCTGAAGTCGACAAACTGGCCCCGCAGAAATGCGGGGCTTTTTTTATCGCGCGTGCGGTAACCCACCCTTTGCATCACCCTTGCGAATACCGTGAGCCGCCCTTGAACCATAACTAGCCCCAATTTCGTTATAGTTTTTGGACAGCGGGAGCGTCATTTGTGCATTTCTTGCAAATAGGGCAAACCACGGTAATGCCTGTTTTCAGTAAGTTCCCTGCCCTCAATGCCCTGTAGTTACCGGGCTATTGAACCTAAGTTACTTTTTCGGAATTCCCATTGGGTTGACAATTTGTGTCAGTGCGAAAGCATGCTCAGCTGACCCCCGAAATCAGCGGCTTCGCACTGACCCCGGAGTTCGTGGGAATACAGGAGAGATATGTCTCAGCGGCTCGGTGACCTGCTCGTCAAGGAAAAGGTCATCACCCCAGAGCAGTTGGAGCAGGCCACCAAGCTCCAGAAAGAATCTCACACCCGGCTCGCCTCTGCGCTGGTGAAGTTGGGCTTCCTCTCGGATGAGGATGTCACCAACTTCCTCTCACGCCAGTATGGCGTGCCTGCGATCAATCTTTCTTACTTTGAAATCGACCCCGCCGTCGTTAAGCTGATCCCCTTCGAGACGGCAAAGCGCTATCAGATTCTGCCGCTCAGCCGCGTCGGCGCGTCGCTCACCATCGCCATGGTGGACCCCACCAACGTTTTTGCGATGGACGATATCAAGTTCATGACCGGCTTCAATATCGAACCGGTCGTCGCATCCGAGAGTTCCATCATCGAGGGCATCGACAAGGCCTACGGCACTTCCAAAGAAGAAGAGCTCGAGCAGGTAATGCAGTCGATGAACGACGCCGGCGAAGCCGCCGACGTCGAAGTGCAATCGGAGGAGCAGGAACTCGAACTCAAAGAACTGGAGAAGGCCGCCGACGAAGCTCCCATCGTCAAACTGGTGAATTTGGTGCTCACCGATGCCGTGAAGCGAGGTGCCAGCGACATTCACATGGAACCGTACGAAAAAGAATTCCGTGTCCGCTTCCGTATTGACGGCGTTCTACAGCTCATCATGAATCCGCCATTGAAATTGAAGGACGCTATCACTTCGCGCCTCAAGATCATGGCCAAGCTCGACATCAGCGAAAAGCGGCTACCGCAAGACGGCCGCATCATGCTGAAGATGCAAATTGGCGGCAAGAAAAAGCAGCTCGACTTCCGCGTCTCTACCCTGCCTACACTCTGGGGCGAGAAGATTGTGCTCCGCTTGCTCGACAAGGAAAATCTTCGCCTCGACATGACCAAGCTCGGCTTTGAGCAGGCATCGCTCGACAAATTCCAGAAGGCGATCCTCAAGCCCTACGGCATGGTGCTGGTCACGGGGCCAACCGGGTCGGGCAAAACCAACACACTGTATTCCTCGATCTCACAGCTCAACCAGCCCGATACCAACATCATGACCGCCGAGGATCCAGTCGAATTCCAACTTGGCGGCGTAAACCAGGTGCAGATGAAGGAGCAGATCGGATTGAATTTTGCCGCGGCCCTGCGCGCTTTTCTGCGGCAAGATCCCAACATCATCCTCGTCGGTGAAATACGAGACTTTGAAACTGCAGAAATCGCCATCAAGGCCGCGCTCACCGGTCACCTCGTCTTATCCACGCTGCACACCAACGGCGCGCCCGAAACCATCACTCGCCTCATGAACATGGGCATTGAGCCCTTCATGGTCGCGACCTCGGTCCACCTCATCTGTGCCCAGCGTCTCATCCGGCGCATCTGCAAGGACTGCGCCGAGCCCGTCGAAATGCCGCCCCAGGCTCTGATCGATGAAGGTTTCACGCCCGAAGAAGCCAAGACAGTGCAGATCATGAGAGGTAAAGGTTGCGCCACTTGCAACAAGACTGGATACAAGGGCCGCACCGGTTTGTACGAAGTTATGGAAGTCGATGACGAGATTCGGGAACTGATTCTGGTCGGTGCCTCGTCCCTCGAACTCAAAAAGAAGGCGATTGAGCGCGGCATGATCACTCTGCGTCGCAGCGGGTTGACCAAAGTCGCACTGGGTTGGACCACGCTCGAAGAGGTGGCTCGCGAAACGATCCACTAGAACTTTAGAAGGAAAAGAAAGAGAACAAAATTATGGCCCTCTCATTAAGTGATCTGCTCCGCCGCATGTTGGAGATGAATGGAAGCGATCTTCACATCACCACCAATTCGCCGCCCCAAATCCGTGTCCATGGCCACCTGGTGCCGCTCGATCTGCCACAGCTGAATCCGGCTGAGACCAAGCAACTGGCCTACAGCGTGATGACCGATTCGCAAAAGCATCGCTTCGAAGAGAGCCTCGAGCTCGACTTCTCCTTCGGCCTGAAGGGTCTGGCTCGCTTCCGCGCCAACGTCTTTAACCAGCGCGGCGCTACAGCCTGCGTCTTTCGTCTGATTCCGTTCGAGATCAAATCATTCCACCAGCTTGGTCTGCCTGCCGTCGTGAGTCAGATGTGCGACAAGCCGCGCGGGCTGGTGCTGGTCACGGGGCCGACCGGTTCGGGCAAGTCCACGACGCTCGCGGCCATGATCGACAAGATTAATACCGAGCGTCACGATCACATCCTCACCATCGAGGACCCGATCGAATTCGTGCACATGAACAAGAACTGCGTGGTCAACCAGCGCGAATTGCACTCCGACACCAAGAGCTTTACCGACGCGCTGCGCGCCGCTCTTCGTGAAGACCCGGACGTGGTACTGATCGGCGAAATGCGCGACCTCGAGACCATCGAATCGGCGCTGCGTATTGCCGAAACCGGCCACCTTACCTTTGGGACACTGCATACCAACTCGGCGTCTTCCACCATCAACCGCGTTATCGACGTATTCCCCTCGCACCAGCAATCGCAGATTCGCGCCCAGCTTTCGCTGGTGCTCGAAGGCATCATGTGTCAAAGCTTGCTGCCGCGCGGCGACGGCAAGGGCCGCGCCATGTGCATGGAAATCCTGGTGCCGAATGCCGCCGTGCGCAACCTGATCCGCGAAGACAAAATTCACCAGATTTATTCCTCCATGCAATCCGGCCAGGAGAAGTACGGCATGCAGACCTTCAATCAGTCGCTCGCCACCGCTTATTTCCAGAAACAGATCACGATTGAAATGGCGTTGTCGCGCTCGAGTAATCAGGACGAATTGCAGGAAATGATCGCACGCGGCGCCACTCTCACCAGCCGAGGGTCGACTCCGCTGGCCAAGGGTGCTGTACCCGCCAAGCGATGACGACTCCATGAATCAAGCCCGCCGAAGATCGGGCAGCAGAGATGAAGGAAGATGAGTCCAGAGACAACCAGAAATACAAGGCGACCCTAAAGACAAGTCACAAGACGAGCAAAGAGAACAAAGCGTGGACGGCCACTCGTTTGCCGCTCCCGCTGAAAGTTAAGCGCGATTAAGGAGAACTGAACCATGCCGGTGTTTACATTTTCAGGGAAGACCGCTTCGGGCGAGAAGGTTCAAGGAGAACGCGCCGCCGCCACCAAGGACGGACTGGCCGCGCAACTGCGGAAAGAACGCATCACACCAGGCTCCATCCGAGAGAAGGGGAAGGAATTTTCCTTGCCCACTTTTGGCAGCGGCAAGGTGAAGGTGAAAGAAGTGTCGATATTCTTCCGCCAGTTCTCCGTCATGATCGACGCCGGTTTGCCGCTGGTGCAGTGCCTGGAAATTCTCGGCGCTAACCAGGAGAATCCCGCCTTTCAAAAAACGCTGCTCGGCGTCCGGACCACGGTCGAAGGTGGCTCCACGCTGGCCAATGCCATGCGCGGATTTCCCGTCGTTTTCGACGATCTGACGACGAACATGATCGAGGCTGGCGAGACGGGCGGTATTCTCGACGTCATCCTCCAGCGCCTCGCGATCTACGTGGAAAAGGCGGTCAAGCTGCGCGCCGCCGTCAAGTCGGCGTTGATCTACCCGGTCGCCGTCGTCTCTCTCGCCGGATTGATCGTGGCCGCGCTGCTCAAATGGGTGGTGCCGATCTTCGCCAATCTTTTTGTAGGCTTGGGAGTTGCCCTGCCCCTGCCTACCCGCATCGTGATCGGCCTCAGTGCCTTTGTGGGTAGCTTCTGGTGGTTCTTTATCGTGGCTGGCGTCGGCATGTTCTACGGCGTTAAGCAGGTTCGCAAGCACCCCCGGGGACGCTATTTCTTTGATGCCATGCTGCTCAAGGTGCCCGTCATCGGCAACCTGCTGAAAAAGATCGCGGTCGCGCGGTTCACTCGGACCCTGGGCACGCTCATCACCTCGGGCGTTCCTATTCTCGAGGGCTTGGCGATCACCGCTCGCACCTCGGGCAACGCCGTGCTCGAAGAAGCGCTGATGAAAGTCCGTAAAGCGATCGAAGAAGGCCGCACCATCGTCGATCCCCTCCGTGAATGCGGCGTCTTTCCCAACATGGTGACACAGATGATCGGCGTGGGCGAAGCCACCGGCGCCATGGATTCCATGCTCCAGAAAATCGCGGACTTCTACGAAGACGAAGTCGATTCCGCTACCAAAGACATGCTGGCCATGCTGGAGCCGGTCATCATCGGCCTGCTCGGCGTCAGCATCGGCGGTATCGTTATTTCTCTGTACATGCCGTTATTCACGATGATCGGAAAACTCGCAGGGTAGACCAGCGGCCGCTATTCGTCGGTCGTTGATCGCTAATCGTTGGGCAAAACATCCCGGCGCTAGCGACGCGCTCCGGATGTACAGCGACAAACTGCGAATGACAGACGACTAGCGACCAACGACCGAATTCATGAACTCCATCTCCGACGAGCGCAATTGGCTGACCTGGCTGGTGAAGGTTCGCATCCTGATCCTGATGGTCCTGCTCGCCATCGAGCTCGCGGTCATCCGCCTTACTCCGAGCCCGCTGCCCATCGCGCCTTTTCTCACTGCGATGGTGTTATGGTTCGTGCTTTCCCTGTTTTTTCTTTTTCTGGTTTCCGTCTGGAGCGAGCATCGTCTCCAGGCCATCCTTCAAGTGCTCTCCGACCTCGCCATGGTTACCCTCGTCGTCCATGTCACCGGAGGCATCGACAGCTCGCTCAATTTTCTCTACCCCCTCGTTATCGTCGTCGCCTGCATGCTGCTGCCCCGCGTCTGGGGATATCTGAGCGCCGCCCTCGCCTTTATCCTGTTCGGCAGCATCCTCGAACTCGATTACTACCTTGTCATTCCCTCCTATTCGACGACGCATCCCAAGCTCAAGGCGCTCCAGGTCATCATCTTCGTCAATCTGTTCGCCTACTTCGCCATCGCCTATCTCGCCGGCTTGCTCATGAGCAAACTGCGCCAAGTGGACGTGCAACTCAAAGACGCCAGCGGTGCGCTCGAAAATCTGCAAGCGCTTCACGAAAATATCGTGCAGTCCATGAGCGGAGGTGTTATCACCACCGGCCTCGACGGACGGATCACGCTGGTCAATCGAGCGGCGCAACAACTGCTCGAAATCTCCGAAGCCGAATTACGCGGACGCTCCGTAGGTGATCTTTTCCAGGATCCCTTGCCCCACTTTGGAGTCGCCCACGCGGATGCCGAAGTCCGCTACCTCGCCGGCAACGGATTCCGCAAAACTTTTCGCGTTATGGTCTCCGCCCTGAACGTCAACGCCCGCGGCGACCTCGGATTTGTCTATTCCTTCGACGATCTCACCGAGATCCGCCGCCTCGAACGCGAGGTCCGTATGCAGGATCGTCTCGCAGCCGTCGGCCGTCTCGCTGCAGCCATCGCGCACGAAATTCGCAATCCTCTGACCTCCATCGCGGGATCGGTCAGCATGTTATCCGACGCGCCCTCGTTGAATCCCGAAGAGCGCCACCTCTTGCAAATCGTGATCCGCGAGTCCGATCGTCTCAACAACATCATCACCGATTTTCTGGCCTATTCCCGTGGCAAGCAATATCGCTTCGAGCGCGTCAATTTGATTCCGCTGCTGCAGGACACACTCACGCTCCTCGAACACCGTCTCACCGCCGAGAACGCCGGCATCACACTCCAGCGCAGCTTTCCCAAGTCCGAAGCCTGGGTGCTGGCCGATGGCGACAAGCTCAAACAAGTTTTCTGGAACTTCGCCGAAAACGCCGTCCGCGCCATAAAAACCACCAAAAAGGGTGGAACCCTCACCGTCGCTCTTTCCGAACGCGGGCCCGATTGGGAGATGAGTTTCGCCGACACCGGCCCTGGCATCAACCCCCAGCAGACGGAAAAAATCTTTGAGCCTTTTCAATCGAACTTCGAAGGTGGAACCGGCCTCGGCCTGGCCATCGTCTACCAGATCGTGCAGGCGCATGAAGGCAAGGTCTGGGCGCGCTCGGAGGTCGGCAAAGGCACCAGCTTCGTGCTCCGTTTACGCCGCATGGGTCATGAAAACGATCCTGAGAACGACCACAAGAATGACCATGCAAACGGCCGCGAAAATAAACACCAACCCAACCTCGCGCAGGGTCATGCCAACGGCTACAAGAAGCTGGCCGCCGCGCTAGCCAGCGCTCCAGGAGGCGAGCGTGGGTAACGTTCTGGTCTGCGACGACGAGCGCTCCATTTGCGAACTGCTCGACATTGCCCTGCGCCGCGATGGCCACAAGGTCGAAACCGTCACCGGCGGCGAAGCGGCCAAGCGCAAGATCGATAGCGCGCTCTTCGACGTCATTGTCACCGACATCAAGATGCCCGGCGTCGATGGTGTCGAAGTCCTGCGCCACGCCCACCAGATCTCGCCCGAATCCGCCGTCATCTTAATGACCGCGGTCGACGACTACGAAGCCGCCGTGCAAGCCGTCAAAGCCGGGGGCGCGACCGATTACATCCGCAAAAGTCCCGGACTCGTCGATGAAGTCAAACTCGCCATCGCCCGCGCGCTCACCAAGGTCTCCCTCAGCCGCCAGAATTTCGCCCTCCGCCGCGATGCCGCCACGCGCAACTCGCTCGACAACATCGTCGGCGCCAGTTCCGCGCTGGAAAAGCTGAAGCAAACCATCCGCACCGTCGCCACCACCAGCAGCACCATCCTGGTCTACGGCGAAAGTGGAACCGGTAAGGAATTAGTCGCCCGCGCCGTGCATACCTGTTCCCCGCGGGCATCCGAAGCTTTTGTATCCGTCAACTGCGGTGCGTTTCCTGAAACTCTGTTAGAGAGCGAGCTCTTCGGCTACGTCAAAGGCGCCTTCACCGGAGCCAACCAGAATCGCCGCGGACTCTTCGAAGTCGCCGACCAGGGCACCGTCTTTCTGGACGAAATCGGCGAGATGACCATGCCGATGCAAGTCAAGCTGCTGCGCGTTCTGCAGGAACGCACCGTGCGTCCCGTCGGCGGCACCAGCGAAATTCCCGTCGACGTCCGCGTCATCGCAGCCACCAACCGAGATCTCGACCGCCAGGTAACTGAGGGCACCTTCCGCGAGGACCTCTATTACCGCCTTAACGTCATTCCCATTCGCGTGCCCGGATTGCGCGAGCGCAGCGAAGACATTCCGCTCCTCGCCAATCACTTCCTCAAAAAATATGCTCCCGGAGCTGGCAAAAGCATTCACGCCGTAGCCGCCGCATCGCTAGCTGCCCTCACCGGATACGAATGGCCCGGCAATGTCCGCCAACTGGAAAACACCATCGAACGCGCCGTAGCGCTCGAAGCCAGCAACGAATTACACATAGAGTTACCGGCCGAGCGTCCCAAAGCCCGCGCCGCCGCTGCCGGAGTCGACAGCGCCGCCGGTTCCATCAACATGAACGTACCCACCGGCTCCGTTCTGCCGGAAGGCGTGAACATGGAAAACTATGTAGCGCAAATCGAGCGTGCCTTGCTGCAATCCGCTCTCGGACAAACCAACGGAGTCCAAGTCCGAGCCGCCGACGTGCTAGGCATCTCCTACCGTTCCTTCCGCCACCTGATGAAGAAGTACGAACTGTAAGACCCATGTTATCGCGAATATAACTGGAGTTACTCAAGCCAAACGTCGTTCTAATCACGCTTTGACCGGAAGTTTCTCCCGTATCCTGATTTCTGGCTTGACGTCTGGCCGCTTCCGGCTATACTCAGGCGTTTACTTTAACTACCGAATTCTGGCTTGAGGGGGCCCGGAAATTCGGAGGAGGTGGAGTGGCAGTCGCTGTGCAGAGCGCCTCTTGTTCCCCCGAGAGTCCCTAGTCCCCCTTTGCAGCGAATCCCTCTTTCTCGGCACCCCGTTGGAACCTACATTTACTCTGGGAGAACTACTATGTCGCGGTTAGCAAAGTTTCTGTTGGTGGGTATTGCGGTCGGGATATTGGCATTGCCGCAGGCGCAAGCGGGGGCGGGAATCCAACCAGTTTCGACCGATGAACTCAAGATCACGAACGAGCCGCTGGCTGCAGGAGCGCCCGCCTTCGTTTTGTATCGACAAGTGGACCGTGATGACAATGGCCGCACCTCCCACGAAGATGATTTCGTTCGGATCAAGATCCTCACCGAAGATGGCAGGAAATACGCCGACGTCGAGATTCCATTTCGGAAGGGAAGCCAGGACGTCGTAAACGTGAAGGGCCGCACCATCAGACCCGACGGCACGATCGTCAACTTTGACGGCAAAGTATTTGAAAAGTATCTGGTCAAAGGACGAGGAGTGAAGTATCTGGCGAAGACCTTTACTCTTCCCGATGTCCAGGTCGGAGGCATCATCGAGTATTCCTACACTATGGATCTGGGCGAGTATATGCTCTTCGATTCCCATTGGATTCTGAGCGATGATCTGTTCACTAGGAAAGCGCAGTTTTCTCTGAAGCCCTACAAGGATGCCTACGAACCATGGTCCCTGCGCTGGAGTTGGAACATTCTGCCGACTGGTGCCGCTTCCCCTAAACAAGGGCCTGATGGCATAGTGCGAATGGAGGCGACCAACATACCCGCATTCCAAATCGAAGACTACATGCCCCCTCCAGATGAGTTGCGTTCACGGGTGGATTTTATCTATGAACGCGGTTTTGTCGAGAGAGATCAAGCCAGTTACTGGAGGAGCTTCGGGAAAAGGCAGAACGGACAATTGGAAAGCTTCATCGGCAAGCGGAACGCCATGCAGCAGGCCGTAGCGCAGATCGTCTTAGCAAGTGATTCGCAGGAAGTAAAACTGCGAAAGATTTATGACCGCGTGCAGCAGATCCGGAATACATCCTATGAGATAGAAAAAACCGAGCAGGAGCAAAAGCGCGAGAAAGAAAAGCCGGCGGAGAATGTGGAGGACGTCTGGAAGCGTGGCTATGGTAACGGTACTCAATTGACCTGGTTATTCCTGGGCTTGGTGCGAGCCGCGGGCTTCGACGCGTATGGATGCTGGGTTTCAAGTCGGGCACAATATTTCTTCAGTCCGCTTACGATGCAAAGTTCGAAGTTGAACTCCAACGTTGTGCTGATCAAGCTGAATGGGAAGGACGTTTATTTCGACCCCGGAGCCGCCTTCACGCCATTTGGTATGTTGACTTGGTCGGAGACGGGTGCACCGGGACTGCGTCTGGACAAAGATGGCGGATCCTGGATCGTGACTACGCTGCCGGAAGCGTCGGCGTCACGGATCCGGCGCACGGGAAAACTGAAACTGTCCGACACCGGCGATCTGGAGGGGAAAATCACCGTTACCTACACCGGGCTGGATGCGATGTACCAACGCTTGGAAGAACTGAATACGGACGAAGTGGAGCGCAAGAAATTTCTGGAGGAGCAGCTGATATCGCAGGTCGGGGTGGCCGCAGAGGCGGAATTAATTAACAAGCCGGATTGGACCGGTACGGAGACACCGCTGGTTGCGGAATTCGACGTGAAGATTCCAGGTTGGGCCTCAAATGCTGGCAAGCGAATCCTGATCCCCGCCGCGATTTTTACGGCTGGTGAAAAAGGGGTCTTCGAACATGCCAACCGAGTGCAACCTATCTATTTTGAGTATCCGCACGTGAAAGCGGATGACCTTTCTATCGAGCTTCCGCCTGGCTGGCAGGTAAGCAGTACGCCGCCCGAGCAGGTTCGGGACGCCCATGTGATTGCCTATAGCTTAAAGGTCGAATCCACCTCAGGGACCTTACGGCTGACGAGGGAGCTCTCGGTCGACGTCTTGGTGCTGGAGCAGAAGTACTACGCAGCATTGCGGAGCTTCTTTCAGTCGGTGAGGACCAGTGACGGAGTTCAGATTGTCGTACTGCCTGGAGAAATTCATGCCGGCAACTAGGCCAGTGACTGATCGGGCGATTCAGAGAATACCTTGGAGCAAGCTTAGCCGGCGACCGATACTGCTTCTCTTTTGGGTTGCAGTATCTTTTGCGGTGATCTTACCGCGGGCGGAGGCTAGCAATGGGGATGCTCCCGCGTGGATGCACGCGTTGGTCGGGGCTGCGTTGCCCTCCTATGACGAAAAGACCGATGCGGTGGTGCTGTACTCCGAGACAAACGTGACGGTTCTGTCAGTGGACAAAATCAAAACGCACGTACGCGAGGCTTACAAAATTCTACGGCCGGAAGGTCGGGAGCATGGCATCGTATACGTCTACTTCAATCCCAGCCGAAAAATCACGGGTCTACATGCCTGGTGCATTCCGGCACAGGGCAAGGACTACGACGTCAAGGACAAGGACGCAGTCGATGTGGCCCCGCCGGCCGAAGGTGGTGAATTGATCTCGGACGTCCGCTACAGAATGCTGCGGGTCCCGGCGCCCGACGTCGGAAGCATCATTGGCTACGAATACGAGGTGGAGGAACAGCCCTTCTTCTTGCAGGACATTTGGGATTTCCAGAAAACCGATCCGGTGCGCGAGAGCCATTATTCACTGCAACTTCCCTCCGGCTGGGATTTCAAGTCTTCCTGGCTTTTTCACCCGGAGGTTAAGCCTGCCGAAGGCAGCGGAAATGTATTGCAGTGGGCAGTGAGCGACATCAAAGGAATCAGGTCTGAACCGGACATGCCGCCGCTGAGCGGAGTAACCGGAAAGATGATCGTATCTTTCTTCCCGTCGGGTGGAACGGCGCAGAAGAACGAGTTCGTGAACTGGGAGAGCCTGGGGAGTTGGTACGGAAATCTGACGAACGATCGCACGGACGCGTCCGAACCGATCAAACAAGAGGTAAATAGTTTAGCGGCGGGCAAGATCGCGTTGCTGCCGAAAATGCAGGCGGTGGCTTCGTTCGTGCAGCACGACATTCGCTATGTAGCCATCGAGTTGGGTATCGGCGGGTATCGACCGCACGCGGCGCCTGATGTTTTTTCGCACCGCTACGGAGATTGTAAGGATAAAGCAACCCTGATGCGCACCATGCTGCGCCAGTTCGGCGTCGACTCCTACTATGTTCTGATCAATACTGAACGCGGCTCGGTGACTCGCGAAACACCGGCACACGACGAGTTTAACCACGTTATTATCGCGATCAAATTACCGGATGATGTGACCGATCCATCACTGATCGCTGTGATCCAAGATCCCAAGCTGGGTCGAATTTTGTTCTTCGACCCAACCAATGACTTGACGCCCTTCGGCCAGATTGGCGGATACCTGCAAGCCAATTACGGTTTGCTGGTAACTCCGACTGGTGGTGAGTTGATAGCGTTGCCGCAACAACCTGCTGCGATGAACAGCATCGAACGGGTGGGCACGCTCACGCTCGACGCTAGCGGAACGCTTAAGGGCAATGTCAAAGAAATGCGCCTGGGAGATCGCGCCCGTTCCGAGCGGTCGCAATTGCGTACCGTGACCAAGAGCATGGATCGGATCAAACCAATCGAAAGCCTGCTGGCCGGATCGCTCTCCAGTTTTCAACTTGTGCAGGCGAGTCTTATCAACTACGAATACCCGGACCGCCCTTTCGGTTTCAACTATAGCTTCCAATCTGACAACTACGCGAAACTTGCCGGCAACCTCCTGCTCGTGCGTCCGAGGGTGCTCGGAACTAAGTCCTCGGGGATACTGGAGACCAAAGAACCGAGAAAGTTTCCGCTCGAATTCGAAGGCCCGTCGCAGGACACCGACAGTTTCGACATCACCCTGCCGCCGGGCTATGAAGTGGACGAGTTACCACCTCCAACGGATGTGGAATACAGCTTCGGGAGCTATCACAGCAAAACCGAAACCAGGGGAAGCGTCCTGCATTACACGCGCAGCCTGGAGATTAAACAACTAAGCGTTCCAGTCAGCCAAATGGATGAGCTGAAGAAGTTTTATCGCTTGATCGCTTCTGATGAACGGAATACGGCAGTTCTCAAACCGATTGGCCCCGGCAAGTAGCCAGGAATCGGTCGCGCTTAGCGAGAGAGGCCTAAGAGATCGACAAGGCGTGCATCACTAATCGCCCCAAGGCCGAAATTGGTCGGGGCGCGCGGATTTGAACCGCGGACCCCCTGCGCCCAAGGCAGGTGCGCTACCAGGCTGCGCTACGCCCCGACTGTCCTATGTTTTCAATAGGTTACACGCTTCGTCCACAAGCAGAATATCGTAGGCAGGTCATCAATGCAAGAAGGCTGGTAGCATCAGCGCTTATTCGCTGTTTTCCACTTCGACGAGTGGCTCTAGCACCACTCAGGCTGGTTCACATCCATTCCGAAATCTATCTTCGCCTTCCACTTCTCGACGAGTCGCAACGTGTCGCCTTGATAGTCGTAATCAGTTCACGATGGGAGATTGGTGGCTGTCGCTATTGCCGCAGACCTGTACCAGTACTGGGAGGAAGGAATTGACAGCAAGCCTTTTAGAATCAATAACGAGACAGTATCTAGTAGTGTCTCCTTTTCTCATCAACTACATGAAATAGTTGAAGGGATGACGAGCGTGCCTGGTCGACTGGCCGGCTGGGAATCTTGGTCTGCAGGAACCTCGCTGGCTGGTCACCTGGTCATCTGGCGCTGTTGTCTGGTCTCAGGAGATGCGTACGTTGGCGCGATTTGCACGGAATTGCGCGATTTTATATTTGCTTTCCCTTCACGAACGCGTGCTTGCCAGAACCACTCCACAATCTTTCCACAGGCAGGTAATCAGACGCTGCATTGCTCATTCTTTATACAGATACCGAAAAACCTGAAGACTTCCACAAGTTTTCCGTTGCTGTCCTCATGCATCCACACCCGTAATCCATGCTACGTTGCACCATGAACAGGGCAATGCGGCATCGACACCAACTCAACAGGGCTGGTGACGAAATCGAGAACGTGCTCGCGTTCAGCAAGCGCCTGGCGTTCCAACTCGTCGAAGCCGCATGCTTCATCTTCGCCCTATACAAGTTCACTGCGTGGCTGGTCAGGTGATGCGCGATTTACAGCAACACCTTTATATGGATACAGGAACTGACAAATGATTCACGCCAGCATTCAAATGGGCTGAGCGGATCTAGGGATTTTACCTTTGATCAAAAGTGAACAGCGAGCCCAAATGCGAAGAAGTAGGCTGAATGCTGAATGCTCTCTGCGTCTGAAAAGCGGCTTGAGGAGTTGTGGTTAAGAGTGGCGGCGGCGAGCGATCCTGCCGAGATAGAACCCCTTCTATCGGAATTCAGAAATGCCCTCCATGAGCACATTGACGAACTTAAAGCAGTGACCCAAAAACTCAGGACTGGTTAGGATTTCTTTTCTGTTCTACTTCGGGGTGTTGCGTTCCATCCGCGCTATCTGCTTCCGCAATTCAGCCGCCTGTGTCTTGAGGGTTTCCGCGTGTTCTATTACTTACAAAGAAGTAGCAACAGCCCTTAAGCCTTTTTTGCGCTCGCCTGTGGGGACAACATTCTGGGGGCTTTCCATTTTCTCCAATTCCCGCTGAAGGCGGAGCAATTCTTCGCGAATCCGCTCCACGTCATCAATTAGCTCCCCGATTCTTTTGGACGGGTTGTGAGCACGAGGCATGACGCGGCAGGTTACCATTTCGCGCAACTGACCGTCGGTACGCTGCCGCACGTCCCAGTCAATGGGGCAGGGCGGATCATGAGGAGGATTGACGCAACAGGCGGGAAGATCGAGTGACCTATTTCAATCGCGGATCTTTGCAAGCGTGCTGATCGAACTGCTGTTGAAGATTGGTCTGCGCGTCCTTCGTTTTCGATAGAGCCGTCATCGGGACTTTGAATTCTCTGTTGCAGGGACTGTGCAGACTACAGCCATTTCGTCACCCGAATATTGCGCTGAGGGCTGTTCATCAGGGAGAATTCAAATATCTTCTACGAGTACACGTCACGCCACGAGACTGCCGATGCGAGCATGGCAGGCGCTCAAATCTTCGGTGAGCAGTTGGCAGTATGCCTGCGTCTGCGTAACGCTCGAATGACTAAGCATCCTCATCACATGCATCGTGCTGGCTCCTGCTCGTAGTGCGCCTAACGCGTAAGAATGTCGCAATGCGTGAACGATACGAGCAGGCTCGCGAATGTCCAGAAGTTTACAGAGCCTGTGCACGTCGCGATTTACCGTTCGACGTCCTAATGCATTTCCCGTACGCGTACAGAAGATGGTGTCAGATTTGAGACCAGACTTCGTGGAATGTTGCTCGAACCTGATTAAATATTTTCGCATCGCAGGAGAGAATGGAATCGTTCTTACTTTGGGACCTTTGCCATGCACCGTCATCAGCAGGTCAGCGAAGTTCAAGTCAGACCATCGAAGATGCAGCGCTTCGCTTACACGTACACCTGTATCAGCAAGCAGCAGGATGAGCACCTGAAGACGATGCTAAAATATTGTGCGTGGTTTCCATGAGCAGAATCGTGCAATGTCGTCTTTGTTGAACGATGGCAAAGCAGCCTGTTCTTCTTTCAATTTTGGGCAGATTACCTGTGAACCGCTCCAGCGAATGTAAGCCTGTATTGAGCGCAGGCGACAGTTGACGCTGCTCGCTTTCAATTCTGATTGGCACATTTTCACGATGAGCGCCTTGATATCGTCTAGGCGTCTCGCTCTCCAACCATTTCAACGACTGCGCGTGCCATTCGAGTGTGCGCTCGGTGACGTTGGAAATGTATTCGCGCTCGCGCAGAAAGGATTGAAATTTAGGCAGCAATTTGGGCTGGTTCGAACGCTGATTCGTTTGCATGTTTTCTCCAGACAGGTCGTCAAAGATGTGAAGAAATCGTGCAAACTATTGAGAACGCTCGAGTCATGCGCCCAAGGCGGGTGCGCTACCAGGCTGCGCTACGCCCCGACTATGATTTAATTATAAATGCGTTAGCCGATAATGGGTTACGAGTGACCTTCGTGACGCTCTCAAACACGGATTCCCCCAAGCAGGCCGTGCTCGGGCTATAATTTTGCTTCCGAAGTCTTTTTTCGGAAATCCTTTACTCGGAAATCTTGCTTCGGAAGTCATGTCCAGTTCACGCTACGCGTTGGTAACATACATTCGCAATCCTGTGGGCGAGTTCGTCGAAGAACTGCGCCGCGAGCTGCATCCAACTACCGCTCATCTGGCAGCCCATTTAACGATTCTTCCTCCGCGCGTCCTGGTCGGTAGTGAGGCGGCGGCGCTGGAATTTCTGGAAGAAGCTTGCAGCCACGTGATCCCGTTCACCGTCGAACTGGGAGACGTACAAACATTTTTGCCTCGAACTCCGACCGTGTTCATCGAGGTGAAACGAGCCGCCGCTCACATGCGAGAGCTGCACGATCAGCTCTGTGGCCGGGGACTGCGCTGCGAAGAAAATTGGCCCTACACGCCGCATCTCACGATTGTGAAAACCGAAAACGACGAGCAGGCCCGCGCGGCGTGCGTGATTGCACGCGAGCGTTGGGCAGCGTTTCAGGGTAAAAGGCAAGTCGACGTGGAAGAATTAATGTTCGTCCGCGAGACCGATGGTTGCTGGCACGATGTGGCGCCGGTACCCTTGGGACGTGGCCAACTATCTTCAAAGTTGTAATTCGCGACAACCGATCCTCGGATCGGTTCCGTGGTAAAAACACGACGTTCTCAAAAGGACTCGGCAGTGCGATTTTCCCTTCGCAATAAAGCTCCACAATAACCCCTGAAAACCCGCTAATAGCGGCTGATTTCGCGGCTCCCCGGTACATGTACTTTTCACCCGTTGCCAAGTCTTTTGGGCGGATTACCATGGATTTCACGGGCTGCACACCAAGCGCCGGATCCCAGGCTGCGGGTTTGATCGCAATTTTCGATCGGAAGAGAGCATATGCAAATTGGGGTTTATGGATCCGGCTACCTCGCCACTGTCATCTCCGCCTGCCTCGCCGATTTCGGCACGCCGGTTTGCTGCTGTCACGCTGATGGCTCCCGCATTATGGAAGTCGCCAAGGGCAACATTCCCTTTTTTGAAAAGAATCTTCAGGAAGTGATTCGGCGCAATGTGCGCTCGGGACGCTTGATCTATTCGGCGAATCCCGAAGAACTGGCACACAAGGCGCAGGTAATTTTTCTCGCCGAGGATTCTCCCGATGGACTGGAAGACCTTGTCATCCGTTTAGCGGGAGCGGCCGGACGCTTCCAAGTGCTGTCGATCGTTACGCCGGTGCGCGTGGGCTCAACCACAAAGATTGAAAAGCACTTGAGAGATAAAGGGCTAAAGAGCCTGCTGGTGTGCCAACCGATGTTCTTCACTAACGGCTGCGCAGTCGAAGACTTCAATTGGCCGGACCGCATTATTCTCGGTACCGCTTCAAGCGAAGCGGTCTCTTCCCTAAAACAGATCTTCCACCCGCTGGTGATGCGCGGAGTTCCGGTGCTGGTTACGAATTACGAAACGGCAGAGTTGACGCGCGAAGCGACCACCGCATTTGTTGCGACTAAGATTTCATTCATCAACGAAATTGCTAGCCTATGCGAACACGTGAACGCCGACGCGGTCGGCCTGTCGCTGGCTTTAGGTCTGGACAAGAAAATCGCCCCGCGCTGTCTGCAACCGGGCGCTGGGATGGGTGGGATTTTCGCTGAGACTGACATGGATTCGCTGACGGGACTGGCGCGAGAAAATCGTGTCGATCTGAAGGTGCTGAACGCCGCCCGCGAAGTGAACCTGGATCTGGTGAACCGGCTAATGCAGAAGGTGTCCGCCGCGATCGATAGCGTGCTAAATAAAGACGTTGGCATCTTGGGATTGGCTTTTAAGCCGAATACCAACTCGGTTGCGGGATCTGCCTCGGTTCAACTGGCGCAAAATTTGCTCGCTGGTGGAGCACGCGTGCGGACTTACGATCCAGTGGCGATGCCCGACGCACAGTTACGACTCAACGGAACAGTCAAGTATTGCGAATCCGCCTACGGGGTCGCCGAAGGAGTCGATGCCCTGATCGTCGCCACCGGGTGGCCCGAGTTCCGCACACTGGATTTCGCCAGGATCCGTCATCTGGTGAAACGGCCCATCATCATCGACACCAAGAATCTGCTCGACTCGTCTCGCTTGCGCGCCATGGGCTTCCAGTATATGGGCGTGGGAAGGCCGTAACTCGCACGTAGTTTGTGGCCATGCGCAACAAACGAGAAAATGGCGATTCTGGGTCGGAATCGCGCCGATAGCCATGGGCGCGTCTATTTTTCTTTTCAGCATACCCGCTGGAGTTGCAGGGATTGCTGCTGGCTTGTTCCTGACTGTCACAACGCTGCGGTGAAACCCTACTCAAAACAGATTTATGTCGTATTCCTAGTTGTGGGACGAAGAGCTTTTTCCCGGCGGCCGCGGCAGTGCGCGCCCCGGGAACACGTCCGGCACGATCTTGCCGTCGTCGACCACCGCAGTCCCTCCCACCACTAAGTAACGCACGCCCACACTCGGCTCCATCGGTTTCTGAAAGGTGGAGCGATCACTGATGGTAGCGGGATCGAACACAACGATGTCGGCGTCGGCGCCCTCTTGTAATCTGCCTTTCTGTCGTCCCGCAGGAGTCGAACGCTCCAGCATCTGCGCCGGCATCAGGCTCATCTTTCGCAGCGCGTCCATGAGCGTAACAGTTCCCTTTTCGCGGACGTATTGCGCCAGCACGCGGGAGTAAGTTCCGGCGTTGCGCGGATGACCCTCAACACCGTCGCTCGCGATCATCACCAGCGGATGCGGAATCACTTTATCCACCACTTCCTGCGTGTTGGCGTAAATCAACACCCATTGCGTCTGGTTGGAATTGTGCAGCTCTTCGAAGCGCTCTTTGGTGAGATGCTCGCCGGTATCGGGCAGCACCAGCTGCGGATAGCTGATGCTCAGCTTCTCCTGCCAACCGGGGTTGAAGAGCGCCGAGTTTATAGCAGTCATGCCCGGAATGTAGGGATAGGCTTCGGTAGTGACGTCTAGGCCTCGCGCACGTGCGCCTTCGACCATGGAGAGACATTCCAGCGAGTCCTGCAAACAGGAGCTGTTGACGTGAACGATGTGCAACGAAGCGCCGGTAATGGCAGCCGCTCCAATCACTTCGCTGATGGACTCAACGGACGAGCCTGGCTCGACACGACCCACACTGCGGACATGTGTGTAAACTGGCAGTCCCCGCTCGGCGGCGAGACGGAACATGTCAATCACCTCGAGCCGGGTCGCTCCGGGCGTGTACTGAATGCCCATCCCAACGGCCAAGCCTCCAGCATCCAACTCCGCGCGCAGGCGCCGCTCGATAGCCTCGATTTGCTCGGGCGCGGCGGGCCGGTCGGTCGCGGGTCCGCTCTTTGGGAGAATTTCGCCAGCTGGCAGCGGCGCCCCGAACACGAATGCCCGCGCCGCCACATGGCTGGCCGAGGTGCCATAGTTGATCAGCGAGTGCCCGGCTTTGGCTTGCAGGAACTGGGCAACGTCCGGCACGCCGATTTCCATTTCGAGCGCCGTAGTTACTCCATCCAGCGCCTTGACACGCTGGCTTGCCAAGTCTTGGCCATGCTGATGCAGATCAATAAAGCCGGGAGCGACTACCAACCCGCTGGCGCGAATGACGCGCCGTCCGCTCAACGCCTCGGGCGAGACGCGAACAATCTTGCCATCGCGAATGCCGACGTTGCGCACTGCATCCAGACCAGTTTCGGGATCCATGACCCGGCCACCTTCGAGCACAAGATCGTACTGCTGTGCGGCCATTTTGCTGGTGAAGCACCCGAGAAGTGCGCCCACCAGAAGAAAGAGAGTAGAAATCAGTCTGCGCATAGTTGTTGAAAATATCCCCAGGAGAATGAATGAGCCCAGCGATCATATCAATTTGTCTCACGGCGACGACCGCCAGCGGGCACGAGCCGCACTCAAGCCGCTATTGCTATAATCAAGGTCTGCGGTGGGAGTAGCTCAATCGGTAGAGCATCGGACTGTGGCTCCGACGGTTGCGGGTTCAATTCCCGTCTCCCACCCCAATGTTTCAGTGAGTTGTAGAGCCTTCCGTGCCGTTTCCGTGCTGAAATCCCCGTCGCACCACTTTACACCGTTGCATCGGACCTACGAGAAGCGCGGGAACCGTGGTTGCCCGCACAATCGCTATTTCGACACTCTCCCCAGACCTCAGCGGCGCGGTTGAATCCGAGTTCGCAACCTGGACCACTCGCAACGATGTCTGCCGCAGATTATGAGCAATTACTTAAGACGCTGTGTTTAGCAAGCAGCATCGCATATCTAGCATTGCCTAGCATTGCCTATTGACACCAGGTTGGCAATTGTCAATAATGTCTGCCGCCCTCTTTTATCCCCCTTTAAAAGCTTAGCGGTCTCTCGCCCCCTGCGAATTAAGGAGATTCGACCTATGTCAAGAGTATCGAAAGCGCGAACCATTTCTTGCATGTCCTTTGCAATCTGCTTTGCGGTATTGATGGGGTCGGCATCCGCTCAAGGGGTCGAGCCTTATCCGAATGCCGTTACCAACAAGCTTGTCTACCAGGAAACTCCCATGGATCCGCCACCCGTGAATGTGGTCTTTACGGATCCGGACTTTGGCTCGCCCATGGTTCGAGTCACTGACCAGACCACGGACTATGTTCACCCGACCAGCTATCTGCGAAATGCCGGGCTCGGAGACGCTAACGAATGGAGCACAGACGCGAGCAAGTTTTATGTTGTCGGTTCAGGGGGTGAAGAACTCGCTTTTGGCTTTACTCCCTCCACAATGGCTATTAGTTCGCTGCCAGGTGCAGCACCCGGAAAAGGCTTGTTGCTGCCACTTAATCCAGGCTCGGCATTCAGCCTGGTCGATCCCGACCTCATTTACGGGACAACAGCCCCGACCCCACTCACCATCACGGCATACCGCTTTTCAACCGGCACAAGTTCAACCGTAATTGACACGACAACCTGTGCAACCCAACCGCCATTGGTAGCAGGCAAGGGCCATTCCGTGACCAGCGACGATGACATTACCCTCTCCACAAATGACGGTCGGGTGGTTATTTCCGAGGGAGGCAAAGACTCCGGCGATCATCCGTTTGTTATCGTCTATGACCAACAGCTTGGCTGCCGTTGGTACAACACGCAAACCGGGCAGATTGGCGGAAAATGGGGATCTGTCGGCAGCGCGTCTGTACCGGGTGGCTATCTCATCCGTCATACTGCTATTTCGGGCAACGGGCAGTATGTACGTATTGAAGTCAACAATTTCGGCTTCTATGTTTGGGACTTAGCGACTTTAAATGTCGCGGCTTGCCCGATCGATGGAGGACTTTTTTGCGGTGGATACGGAACGACGGGCAACAGCACTTACGTCAACGCCGCTGGCAAAGTCGACCAGATGAATACAGTCATTCGTCCGCTTAGTAATCTTAGCGATTTCAGCCAATTAGTTTACCCCTTAGAACCACCTTACCATTTCGGCCAGGAAAAGCATTACACCTGGGCCAATGGCTATTTCAACGACTCGCTGCCGATTTGCGCCTCGACCTACAACAATGACGGCGATCCAACTATTAACGCCCCCTACGACGGGGAAATCTTCTGCATAGAAACAGACGGGCTGGCATCGACTGTCTGGCGATTTGGCCATAATCGAGCGCTCTGGATCGGTCCTAACTTCAATACCCAACCCCTAGGCAATGTGACCATCGATGGTCATTGGTTTCTTTTTACCTCTGGGTGGGATAGTCAACTCGGGAACGACAATGCTGGCCTCCCACGCTCTGATGTTTGGATTGTCGAACTGGACTAGGGCTAGGGAAAAAGAGTGCTTCGAAGCTTGTGAAGGAGCGGACTATGAACCGGAGCATAGGTTGGCCTTTCGGCGACGTGATTGTGGTGGCATTCGCCGTATTACTAATTGGAAGCGCAGGCGCCAGCCCGCAGTCCAAATTGGCAGTCAGCCCCCTGTTTACACCTGTTTTGCCGGTCGCCAATCCCTGTTCGCGTTTTGCCGCTGGAAGCGCGGTCCAGGCTCCCCCCGCACTCGCCAGTTCTGGGGCCGTCCTCAGGGTTGACTTCTCGTATCAGACGACCCACGACTCGAACAACCGCCAACTGTACTGCTTTATGACACCCAGCGGCCTTGAAAATCCGACTTTGCAGGTGAACCCAGGCGACCGTTTAATTCTGAAAATCACTAACAACACTCCGGCAGGGACAAACCCTATGGTATTAAATCCCCCTAACTGCGGAGTTAATACCATGAACAGTTCCTCGGTCAATATTCACTTTCATGGGGTCAACGTCTTACCTATTTGCGGTTGGGACGAAGTAATTAAGACCATCATCAACCCCGGTCAAACATTCCAGTACAACTTCGTCTTTCCCAAAAATGAGCCGCCGGGACTTTACTGGTACCATCCTCATGTTCACGGCCTGGTGGACGCGACGCTGCTCGGGGGCGCATCCGGCGCGATTGTCGTAGGTGGAATAGACAATGTGCAACCGGCTGTAGCCGGACTTCCTCAACAAATTTTGGTGATCCGCGATCAGCCCCAGGTCCAGGGATTGCCGGAGGGGAGCGCCGGATGCACCAACGGTGTTCCTTTCGAAGACATTACAGTAAATATCGTACCGATTAACTCGTATCAGGCGGTTCCGGGTGGCCCGGTTACCTTTACTCCCGCCGTGCTCAATGTGAACGCGTCGGAAGCACAATTTTGGCGCGTGAGTAATTCTTCCGCAAACACCATCCTCGACCTCCAGGTGCAATATGATGGGACGGCGCAGTCGATGCAGTTGGTGTCCGTCGATGGGGTTGCGATGAACTCCCAGGACGGCTCTCAGCAAGGCACCTTGGTTCCCGTAACACACTTCCGGTTGCCCCCAGGATCGCGGGTTGAGTTCATCATCACTACACCCTCTTCAAGTGTAAGTTTGGCACAGCTGGTAACGACCAGCATCAATACTGGTGCGGGTGGTGATTGTGATCCGAACCGTCCCATCTTGAACATCGCGTTAGGCGGCGATGTCCAACAGGAAAAACTTGCCAACAGCCGCACCAAAGCGGATGGTCTCTCCTTGAGCACTGGGCAGCGCTTTAGGAGCCTCGGAAGCGCACGCGTAGCAGCATATCGCCAGCTATTTTTCGACGAAAACCTCGCCGCGTCTCAATACTTCATGGCTGTGGAAGGCCAGCCGGAGACGGTGTACAACCCGAATGAGTCCCCTGCCATTACTTCTACGCAGGGAACGGTGGAGGAATGGACAGTGGCAAACCATACACTGGAGAACCACGAATTCCACATCCATCAGGTTCACTTCCTGGTGGAATCCCAGAACAACTTCGAATCCAACGGCCAGACGCAGGCGCCCGCAGTGACTGGACAGTACCTAGATACAGTCGAAGTTCCAGGCTGGGATGGAAATCCGGACGATCCATACCCGAATGTCATACTGCGAATTGACTTCCGAGGACAGGACACTGGGTCATTTGTATTTCACTGCCACATCGCTAACCACGAGGACCAGGGCATGATGAATATCATCCAAGTCGTATCTGCTGGAGTTAAGCCCGCCGCGACGGCCAAGGCCGCAGTCAGGATTCCGGCAAAATGAACCTGCGCGTACTTGTTGAATCAACACGACCCTATGGTTGGTCCATGGTTTGCTGTGGTAAAGGAAACTGGCGACATTTCTTGTTCTATGAGGTAGAGCAGAAGACATCCAAACCAGACAGCCCGCGTAAAGCGGGGCAGACCCATGCCCCCGTGTCATGGGAAAAACTGCCAGTCGGAATATAACAGGCAGCCTCCAGTCCTCTCCCTCATGGACCTTTCACCCACTTTCATTGCAACCTTCGCTGGACGGACGCTTCGCAGTACCAGTACGGCCGTGTGGCGGCGCAAGTCTCATTACGGAGAACGTCTTAGTTAGAGCTGATCGCGATGTTGTTCCAGGACGATACGCACCAATTGACTGCGTGTCCGGACTCCGGTTTTTGAAAAGAGTTGCTGCAGAGTGGCTTTGACCGAACTCTCCGACACTCCGATGCGCACGGCAATCTCTTTATTCGCTAGACCTTCGAAAACACAGGAGAGCACCTGCTGTTCTCGCTCCGTGAATGGCCGCGTTCGATCGTCATATCGGGTTCCGGACTCTGTGTTAAGCGCGCTCTGCAATTGGTCCTGGTCCAGCCATACCTTGCCGGCCATCACATCCCGAATTGCTTGTGCCAGCAATGAGGCCGAGTCGTGTTTTCGAAACACCCCCGAAATTCCAGAGCGGATCAGATCGGCGGCAACGCCCGCATCCACGCCCGCCGTCACCACCAGAACCTTTCCCCGAAATCCCTGCTCCTTGGCCCGCTGGAGAAACTGGCGGCCGTCGCTCTCACCGAGATCGAAATCAAGGAGCACGACATCGATCGATTTGCGCCGCAAAATCTGCAGACCTTCTCCAATTGTGCCGCAGTGCGCAGCCACGTCGAATCCAGGCTCCGCAGCGAGAAGTCTACTTGCACTCTCTCGAAACAAGGTGTGATCGTCTAACAACAGAAGGTGGACGGTGTTCACTGTGGCTTCAGCCACTTGCAGCCTCCACCTGTGCCACACCCAGAGGCAAGACCACAGCGAAGCAACAGCCTTCAGATGTCGGCTCGTAAGAAAGCTCTCCCCCGAAGCTGCGCATAATCGCCCTAGAAACATAGAGCCCAAGGCCGCTTGACTCCGCGCCGCGCTGGAACGGTCGGAAGAGGTTTTCTGGTGAAGGAATGCCTGTTCCCGTGTCCTCGAATCGAATTATGACCGTCCCCTGCCCCTCGCGTGCCACAATTCGGAGGTGCTTTCTCCCCGTTGAGGTCATGGCCCGGCGACTGTTCTTCGCCAGGTTTAAGAAAACCTGAATCAGTCCATAACGGTCGGCCCACACCAATGGCAATGAATCTTGAACCTCCCACTGCATCTCGATGTTTGATTCGTGATAGGCGGTTTCAATCAGTATTCGGAATTCGTCCAGGACGGACGTGAGCTCAACTACCTCACCATTCTGGGATGTGGCGGAACCCAGTTCCAAGGCCGATACTCTTTGCAGGCTCTGGACCAAATTCGCCAGAGCCTTGAAATCCTCGTTCGATTCAAGCTCCTTCACGCGTGAGAGGTTCTTGTGCACGACGAGCACCGCACCGCAGAGATTCCGAATTTCATGGGCTACAGCACTCATCAGAATCCTCGTGTTCTTCAACAAATAGTCTAGGCTCAGGTCTTCGCGATTCCGCAGATCCTCAGAAAGATCAACGATGATGGCCGCCAGGCGCGGGCCCGAGATCGTGCCGTAGGTCGAAAACCAAACGCCGGCTAAGAATACCTCTCCGTCGGTCCTTTTTCCCGTGCACTGCAGTGTGGTCCGAAATACTCGCGTCTGTTGGGTTTTCAGTACCGTTTGCAACGCTGGGAGATAAGAATTGATTTCCTGGCCTTGCAGGGGCTTCCCTTCAGGCGCGAATAAGTGTTGAGCTGCTTCGTTTGCCAATAAGACGTTGCCGGCCGAATCGATGGTCACAATTGCAGCTGGACTACTTTCGATGAGCGAGCGCACTTGCGCCTCCGCGTCCTCGCGCAGTTTCATTTGCCCTTCGAGTTCCTCGACGTGCGTCATCGTAATTCGGCGATTGCGGATCATCTCCGAAATAAACATACCCGTACCGACGAACCCCGCCGAGCTGAACAGCAAGCGGATCACAGCCTCATTCTCCGGCAAATTGCTGAAGGCTTCCTGCAGAACAGCACAGGCCAGCGCAACTCCTACAAGCTGAGCCCTCGACAGAAAGCCGCCGAGAATCATGATGGGAAACAGGTATAGGAATCCCAAAGAGATGTAGGGCTTCGTCGCCCAGTCAACCACTGCGATAGCCGCTATCAACAGACCGGCGACGACCAGCAGCCGGACGCGGTTGGCCGGTGTGTAGATGGACAGAGGATCTTTCATGGCCGGTGCGTAGATTGGTCGTTGGCCTTTCCTGGCCATTCTAATGGTGCGCTATCTTCGTGCGCCAAGGAACTGCTTTATCAGGAACTAGCCACAAGATAGGGTGCGAGAGCCAAAAGATAGGGTGCGAGAGCCAAAAGACAACTCTGCCGTCAAGAGATAGGGTTCCCAGGCCCGCACCGTGTCTTCCAGAATAGCTAGGGCAGCTCACCCCGGTCCAGCTCGAAAGCTCGCACGGCGCATGGGAGGGGCTAGTGAATATGAAGCGGTGAACCGATACGCCTTGATCGCGGTAGTACTGTTTGCGGCGCTCTTGCACATCGGTTTGTTTTGCGCGGGTTTTGGAGAGTTCATGACGCGGATATCAAAGAGAGATGATCGCAGAAGCGCTTGCGAAATCGAGGGGCTACTCGTAGTTTGCGGGATCCGAAGAAATCGATCTTACCCTGAGCTTACCCCAGATACGGGAGACCTGACGGCTAAACGAAAAAGATGAAATATCCGGTTCACTTCAGCAAGAGAGTCGACATTGTGTTTGTGACCGCTGCGGCGATGATTGTCGCAGGACTTCTGGAATTCGGTCACGGTCGTGGTCAGACTGCAAACGCGAGTACGCCACAGGAATCAGTTGCGAAATCCAATGCGGATTTGTCAGAAGCGACCTTGGACCTGTCGTCGAGCCAGCTCAGCTCGATCAAGATCGAACCGGTCGGAAGCTATATGTTTCCTGTTGAGAAGGAAGCGGTCGGCAATATCGATTTTGATGAAGATTTGTCGGTTCAAGTCTTCCCGGCTTATCAAGGAACCATCCTCAAGACTTTTGCAGAACTTGGCGCCAGAGTTCAGAAGGACCAGCCCCTCTATACGATTAAGAGCCCGGATCTTATCCAGGCCGAGTCAAACCTGATTGGTGCAGCCGCGACTCTCGACCTCACCAACAAGGAACTGGCGCGCGTCCAGAATCTTGGCGGAGTTGCCGAGCGAGAGAGAGAACAGGCGGCCTCGGATCAACAAACCGCCGAGGGCGCTCTTAAGGCTGCGCGGGATGCGGTCCTCGTCTTTGGCAAGACGGATACCGAAATCGATCAAATGATTGCGCTGCGCAAGATCGATCCTGCGCTGGTTGTGCGCAGCCCGATCTCCGGCAAGGTTACCTACAAGGTCGCGCAACCCGGATTTCTCGTGCAGCCGGGAAATGTACCGGCACCTTACTCGGTCGCCAATGTGGCGCTCAAATGGATGCTGGCGAATGTGAGCGAGAACGAGGTCCCGCTTTTTCATTTGGGACAGCCGGTGCAAGTCAAGGTGATGGCTTTTCCTGGGCGCGTGTTCAAAGGCAAGGTTTCGAAGATCTACGAGACGGTTGATCCGAATACTCATCGGGTAACGATCCGTTCCGAGATCGCGGACTCCAACGATGAGCTGCGTCCGGGAATGCTCGCCAACTTCGTAATTCAGGTCCGCAGCCCGATGGAATCCGTGGCTATTCCAGCGAATGGGGTGGTGCGCGAAGCCGATGGAACGATGACCGCGTGGGTCACATCCGATCGCCACCGCTTTGAACAAAAGATCATCAAGATCGGCCTGCGAAATGACGACCGGGTTCAAATCCTCGATGGTTTGCAGGGCGGAGAACTGGTGGTATCGGAAAACGCGGTGTTTCTCAGCAACATGCTGCAGGCGCCACCAAGCGACTAGGTTGTAAGCCACTTCCGTTCCAATGAGAACAAGTCAGTAAAGACAAGTCAGTAGATACAGGACCAAATGTTCAAATCTCTCCTCGCGTTTTGCCTGAGCCGCCGCCCGATTGTGGCGGTGGGCTTGCTGTTGTTTGCCGGTGCGGGGCTCATTGCTTTCAAGATGCTCAACATCGAGGCGTATCCGAATCCAACGCCCGTGATCCTGGAAATTACGGCGCAGGCGCCGGGCCTGTCGGCCGAGGAGATGGAACGGTATTACACGATCCCCACCGAGATTGGCCTCTACACCACGCCCGGCATCGACGTCATCCGTTCCACTTCGTTCTATGGCCTCTCCTTTGTGCGCGTCAGTTTTAAGTACGGAGTCGACTATAACTTCGCTTATGCTCAGGCTTCAGTCGCGATGCAACAGAATGTCAGCCTGCCCGGCGGCCAGGTTCCGAACATACAAGCGAACAGTTCGACGGGTGAAATCTATCGTTATCAGGTCGTAGGCCCCAAACATTTTGGAATCACAAATCTGCGCACGGTTCAGGATTGGATTGTGATGCGCCGGCTCCTGACTATTCCCGGCATCGCCGCCATCAACAGCTGGGGCGGCCCGACCAAGGAATTCGAGATCTCTGTAGACCCGCACAAGCTCGAAGCCTACAGCATCACCGTGCCCCAAATCCTGACTGCGCTAGGCAACGCAAACATCAACGTTGGCGGACGGGAAATCCGCGTCGGCCAGCAGTCCGTGAATATCCGTGGCGTCGGGCTGATTGATGACGGCGGCAACGACGACTTGAGGGAGGGCTACAAGGTCAACGATATCGAAAATGTCGTTCTAACCGAGGAGAACGGCGTCCCCGTGTTGGTAAAAGATGTGGGCAAAGTTGTGGTCGGCCATCGACCGAGACTCGGTATTTTGGGCCGCGATCATCAGGATGATGTCGTGGGATCGATCGTGGTGATGCGGCGCACCGAGCAGACCGGCGAGATGATCCCCAAGGTCGAAAAGGCCATCGAAAACCTGAATCACGACGGGAGCCTGCCGCCGGGAGTCAAGATCGTTCCTTATTATGACCGCTCCTCGCTGATCGCCATCACCACGCACACGGTTCTGCACAACCTCATCTTCGGATGCGTGCTGGTCTTCCTGATCCAGTGGATTTTTCTCGGCAATCTCCGCAGCGCTGTCATTGTTGGAATCAACATCCCCTTCGCCCTATTTTTCGCCACCATTCTGCTGGTGATTATGGGTGAAAGCGCGAACCTGCTGTCGGTGGGCGCGGTGGATTTCGGCATCATCGTGGATTCGGCCGTGATCCTGGTGGAAAATGTCTTCCGGAATTTTCAGCGCAACCAGGAAGAGAGACAGGGCCTGCTGCAGCGTCTGTCGGCAGGCCATTGGGGGCCTGATCCAACGACGTCCCTGGAACACGACCCGTCAACCCACGGATGGACCGATCGTTTGCGGCTGATTCTAGTCAGCGCGCTCCAAGTCGATAAAGCGGTTCTGTTCTCGGCGCTGATCACGGTGGCGGGTTTCGTGCCGCTGTTCACGATGCAGGGCGTTGAAGGTCAAATATTTGGTCCCATGGCGCGTACTTATGGTTACGCGCTGGCCGGGGCTCTCATCGCGACGTTCACCATCACGCCGGTCATCGCCTCCATCCTGCTCCCCGAGCGGCTGAAAGAAACCGAAACGTTCGTGGTCCGCTCTTTGCACCGTGCCTACGATCCTGCGCTGCGTTTTGCTCTGACTCACCGTGCTCTGGTGGTGGGCATTGAGCTGGCGCTGTCGATTGGCACGTTTTTGCTGATCGCGCCGCGGCTGGGCAGCGAGTTTCTTCCGCACCTGGAGGAAGGCAACTTCTGGATCCGGGCTTCCATGCCAACCACGCTGTCGCTCGAAGACGGCGAGGCGGCTTCAAGAACAATGCGCGAGATTCTGCTGCGGCACCCCGAAGTTCTTACGGTGGTTTCGCAGCATGGCCGGCCCGACGATGGGAGCGACGCTTCGCCATTCTCTAACGTCGAATTATTTGCTCCGCTGAAACCCTTTGACGAGTGGCCCCGGGGTTTGAGCAAGGACAAGTTAACCGAGCGGGTGCAAAAGGAGTTTGACAACGAGTTGCCCGGTGTCGTCTTCAATTTTTCTCAATACATTGAGGACAACATTGAGGAGGGGATCTCGGGCGTCAAAGGCGTCAACTCGGTCAAGATCATCGGACCCAATCTCGAAGTTTTGACGCAATTAGCTAGCCAGGTCCGCGACCAGATGGCTGGGGTTCGCGGCATTACCGACCTTGGCATTTTCCCCGTACTGGGGCAACCCAATCTGAACATCAAGGTCGATCGCGCCAAGGCGGCGCGGTATGGTCTCAATTCCGGGGATGTTAATACCGTTGTCCAAGCGGCAATGGGAGGCGCAGTAGCGTCAGAAGTTTTGGAGGGCGACCGGCAGTTCGATCTCGTTCTCCGTTATACACCCGAGTACCGCGACAGTATCGATAAAATACGCGCCATTAAGGTCGCCTACCAAGCCCCGAGCGGCGCGAACGCCTATATACCGTTGAGCGAACTCGCAACGATCTCACTGGATACAGGAGCGGCCTGGATTTATCACGAAAGCGTGCAGCGTTTTATCCCGGTTAAATTCAGCGTCCGGGGACGCGACCTAGGCGGCACGGTCGAAGAGGCGCAGCAGCGCATCGCGCAGAACGTGAAACTGCCCTCTGGATACCGGCTGATTTGGGCCGGCGAGTTCGGTGACCTCCAGGAAGCGAAAAAACGCCTGGAGATCATCGTGCCCATCAGCCTGGTGCTGATCATCGGATTGCTCTATACCTTATTTAATAATCTGCGCGATTGCCTGCTGGCGCTCGCGGGCATTCCCGACGCGGTGGTTGGCGGCATCCTCGCGCTCTATCTCTCCGGTCAGAACTTCAGTATCTCCGCCGCGATCGGTTTCGTCTCGCTCTTCGGCGTGTCGGTCATGGATGGCATCCTGATGATCACGTTTTACAACCATGAAAGATTGCAGGGTCTGGCACCGGTGGATGCGATGTACAAAGCCGCATCCACCCGCATGCGTCCCTTGTTGATGACCTCGCTTTCAGCCTGCATTGGTCTGCTTCCCGCGGCAATCTCTACGGGTATCGGCAGCCAGGTGCAGCGTCCGCTCGCCACTGTGATCGTGGGCGGCATGCTGCTCGGCCCGGTGATGCTGCTGCTCGCGGTACCCGCGCTGAGGATGATATTCCTCGGGCAAGACAAGCATCCGCATACGGCATCCGAGGACTTACTATGAGGATCACCTACCTTTGTTCGTTGATCCGGATTCTGACGATCGGCTGCGTCGCCTTGATGCCGCGAACTGGTTTTGCAGACCCAGCGCAGCAGGCATCGACCGAAAGTCGGGCGAACGGGAATTCCGCGAGCCGAACCGTTGCTCATTCTCCTGGCGCACTCAGCGCGCTTGATGCGCATGATGGCGCGGCGGTTGAAGACGGAAAAAGCCAGGAACGGGCCGCCGCCAGTCGGTCTAAAAAGCTTTCGCATAACCGGAAACCTTCTACGCCTCGAAGCGTCACGCACCTTCACCGGCCGGCTTCAGAACAATCTGCTGGCGCTCGAAGGGACGGATTGGTTAAGAACGGCACCGCGAGCAAGGTCGCAAGCGCCAGAGCGAGCAATACGGCGAAAGACGCTGCGAACAACACCTTGCCTGTTCGCTCGCCTAGCCTCGTCCGGCATAGCGCACCATCGATCAAGCCATCGTTCAACAACGTCCGCCATCGCGGTCCGAATCCCGCGGCCGTTGACGGGACGATGAGTTTAAGTAGCAGCGATTCCGGGTCGCTCAATGGAACCAACATGGGAACTCGCATGCAGCGCCGGCGTTAAGGAACGAACTCGAATGATTCGCACTTACAAATCTCGCGTTGCCGGCTGCATCGCGGCATCGGTTTTGCTTTTCGCTTTACTTTTCACGACAGGCTGCGTGGTTGGGCCCAACTTCAAGAAGCCCGCTGCCCCGGATGTCACCGGCTACACACCCGCTCCAATTGCGACCACCAGCAACCCGCCCAACGTCCCCGGCGGAGAGGCTCAACACCTGGGGGACGGGCAAGACATTCCAGGAGAATGGTGGACATTGTTTCATTCGAAGGCGCTCAACGCTCTGATTGAGCGTTCGCTCAAAGCCAATCCTGGCATCAAGGCGGCGCAAGCGGCACTGATTGTTGCAAGAGAGAATATGCTGGCGCAACGGGGCGCTTACTATCCCAGTGTTAGTGCAGGGTTTTCTGCTCTCCGGGCGAAGTCATCGGCCGACGTTTCGCCTGTGACCAACACCAGCGCGTTGAACTACAGTTTCTACGCGCCCGAGGTCAGCGTCTGGTATGTACCAGACGTTTTCGGCTTGAACCGGCGAACCGTGGAGTCCTTAAAGGCGCAGGAACAGCAGGCGCGTTTTGCCCTGGCCGCGACCCATATCACGCTGAGCGCAAACGTCGCTGGCGGAGCCATTCAAGAGGCGTCATTGCGGGGGCAGGTTGAGGCGACCCGCGAACTCATCACCATCAACACCGACATGCTGAAGATCTTGCGGGAACAATATCACAGGGGCTATGCGGACGAACTCGATGTGGCCGCGCAGGAATCGCAGCTCGCGCAAGTTGAGGCCACGCTGTCGCCGCTGCTGAAACAGTTATCTCAACAACGAGATCAGCTGGCGGTGCTGGCGGGCGGGTTCCCTAATCAGGATTTGGCCGAAACATTTGAGCTGGCGAGTTTGCAATTGCCGCAGGAATTGCCGCTGAGTCTTCCTTCGCAACTGGTGGAGCAGCGTCCGGATGTGCGCCAGGCCGAGGAGAACCTGCATTCCGCCAGCGCGCTGATCGGGGTTGCGCGCGCCAACCGCCTTCCCAGTTTCTCGATAACCGCGGATGCTGGCAGTATGGCCGTGGTTTTAACCCATCTGGCCTCGGGAAGCAATGGCTTTTGGGACGTGGGCGCAGGTATCACACAGCCTATCTTTCAGGGCGGCACCCTGCTCCACCGGGAGCGCGCCGCCAGAGCTGCATACACTGAGGCCGACGAACAATATCGCAGCACTGTCTTGACCGCCTTTCAGAATGTCGCTGACACGCTGAACGCTCTGCAACAGGACGCCAACGCCTTGAAGGCCGCGGCAGCCGCCAAAGAGGCCGCTAGCATTACCCTCGACCTGACGAAGAAACAGCTTGACTCCGGCTATGCCAACTACCTCGCGCTGCTGAGCGCAGAGCAAACATATCAACAAGCTCTGATGAACCTCGTGCAGGCTCAGTCAAATCGATATGGCGACACCGCCGCATTGTTTCAGGCCCTTGGCGGCGGATGGTGGAACCGTACAGATATCCCGAAGAGCTAACTTGCGGTGGGCAAATTGCGGCAGGCCACTCAGCACATCCCTCTCTGATCGTGCCCGGTCCCATCAACGGGCCGACCCTGAGTCCCGTGCAATATCAGTTTTGGCATGACGCGTCGCCTTGAGCGTTCGGAAGTGATTCAAGGGATTGACGCGGCGGTCAGCGCAAAATCACCGTACACTCGGTCTGCCCCCTCAAAGGAGTCTTGACCTGGGTGCGAAATATCAGGCGCACAGTACTTCCAGCGGAAACTGACCTGATCCTTTGCGAAAGCGCCCCACTCACTGAGGCGCGTGATGTGCTTCCGCCTGTATAGTATCGAGCATGAAACGCACCGCTCTTGCCCTGGCCTGCTTGCTCTTTACAGTTGCCGTCGCAGCCGCTCAATCATTCACCGTCACTTTTCCCTCGGAGCGAAGCACGCAGCCTTTGGATGGACGGCTGTTGCTGCTCCTCTCGACCGACCCCAGCCAAGAGCCGCGAATGCAAATCGACGACTCGCCGCGTTCGCAGATCGTCTTTGGCGTAACCGTGGATGGTTGGCGGCCCGGCCAACCGACAACAGTGGACGCAAGCGCCTCTGGCTATCCAATCCACAGCCTTAACGACGTTTCGGCAGGCGAGTACATTGTGCAAGCCGTGCTCAATAAGTACGAGACCTTCCACAGGGCGGATGGGAAAACCGTGAAGTTGCATATGGACCAAGGCGAAGGCCAACACTGGAATATCTCACCCGGCAACCTCTACTCAAAGCCGCAGAAGATCACGATAAAGCCCGGCGGCGCGCCCATCCAAGTTGCATTGACCGAAGTAATTCCGCCGATCCCTCCGAAGGCCGATACCAAGTACCTCCGCCATATCCACGTTCAGAGTGAGGTGCTCACAAAGTTCTGGGGACGCCCCATGGAAATAAGCGCCATAGCGCTAGTACCCGAGGGCTTTGACGATCATCCTAACGCCCGCTTCCCGCTGATGATTTTTCACGACCATTTTGTGGACGACTTCGATGACTTCCGCACCACACCGCCCGACCCCGACTTAAAGCCCGACTACAGCGAGCGCTTTCATATCAAGGGATACGACCGCATTCAACAGCAAGAGGCTTACAAGTTCTACCAGCAGTGGATTTCGCCGACCTTTCCTCGCTTTCTAATCATAAAAATCCAGCACGCCAATCCTTTCTATGACGACTCCTACGCCGTAAACTCGGCCAATGTGGGCCCCTACGGAGACGCTATCGAGAACGAACTGATCCCCGCGATCGAAAAGCAATTCCACGGCATCGGCCAAGGTTGGGCGCGCTTCGTCTATGGCGGATCAACCGGCGGCTGGGAGGCGCTCGCCGTGCAAGTCTTCTACCCCGATCACTACAATGGAGCTTTCGCCGCCTGCCCCGACCCCATCGACTTCCATGCCTACACCAACATTAATCTCTACGATTCGGACAGCGAGTTCGGCAAGAACGCCTTCTTCCTCGAAGGAACACACGCACGAATAGCAGAGCCCGCCATGCGCGACTACGAGGGCCACACTTTTATCACCACGCAAGAGATCAATCGCTACGAATTGGCGCTCGGAGATAATGGCCGCAGCGGCGAACAGTTCGACATCTGGCAAGCCGTCTACGGGCCAGTCGGGGAGAATGCATATCCCAAGCCCATCTTTGACAAGATGACCGGGGAGATCGACCACAACGTAGCCGAGTACTGGCGCCAGCACTATGATCTGGAGGCGATTCTCGAACGGGACTGGGCGAAACTAGGCCCGCAACTCGCCGGCAAGATTCATATCTACGTAGGATCGGACGACACCTACTTCCTCAACAATGCCGTCTACCGCATGGAGAACTTCCTAAACGCAACCACCAACCCACCCTACGGCGGCGAAGTGACCTACGGCCCGCGTGCAGAGCATTGCTGGAATGGCGACCCCACGCTGCCCAACTACCTGTCGCGCCTGCACTACAACACGCAATACCTGCCCAAGATTTTGGACCGCATTCAACAGACCGCACCCAAGGGGGCAGATTTAACCAGCTGGCGGTATTAATACCGATGTTTGTGTCAGTCGAATTCGAGGCGACAATTTAGATTAAGTTGGGAGTTTTAACGTCCGCGCGTGTACCAGATGGAACCTGGCGACCAGTAATTGCTTCCTTCTCCCCATACCGCATGTGTGCTACCCAGGTTATCGATGCCGATGGAAAACAAGTTGCCAAATGGAAAGAGGAAACCATCGGGCTGGACGTAATCGTATCCGCTTACCGGGCCGGAGAGTTGCGATTCTGGCGACCAAGTCGCCCCACCGTTCGTGGAAGCTCGGTAGAAAGTGTTCCAAAGAAGATGGGTTTGCGAGTCGACTTTTCTTGTGTCCATCCATGCGATGCGGACGTCGCCCGCGGCGCCGGCGGTGATCGCCGGAAAGCATTGCTCCACGCCGGACGGGGCGTTTGAGACGTCGACCTTTGCTGACCAGGTTTGCCCCTCGTTTGTGGAAGAGGAGAAGTAAATGCGTTCCGGTCCGCCGGCAGCCGAGCCTGAGTTCCACAAGGCATAGATGACTCCGGCGTCATCAGAAGCCAAAGCCATCTGGGAGGCCAGAAAGCCAGCGGAACAGCGCTCGGCCGGGCAGCCCGGCGCGGCGCTCGAAGCGTCCATCGGCGTGTTGCTCCAGTTCCGGCCGCCGTCCGTGGATCGGCTTATAAATACCTGCGCCGGTTGCGTGAGAGCATTCGTCTGCGGGTAGGCCATCCAGGAAAAATAGACGTTGCCAACCGGATCGACCGTAGCCCCTGCAGCCAGTGACCAGCCCGGCTCAGCCCCAGGATTTAGCACGGTGGAGGAAAAGTTCTGCGCGAAATCATGCGATGCCGCTACCAAGAGCGTCTGATCGTGGTTAAAACTCACGTAGACGTTGGGACCGCGGACGGCCAGTACGGGCTTGTCGATGATGATCTCAGGAGAATGTTCGGCGATCGCAAAAGACCAGGAGCGACCAAAATCCTGAGACCGCCCCACGACGATGTCGTGCCTGCCCTGCATCCACGATGCATACAGAGTTTGCCGATCAACCGGGTCGACTTTGATCTGGGCATCAAACTGCCCCGAGGATGAGGTCAGCATGGGTCGCGGCGACTCCCATGAACTACCATTGTCATCGCTCGTGAGCAGGGCCATTGTGGGTGAGGTGCACGCTGGGCATTCAGCCACCGGCCCATACTGAGGAAAGAGAATGTAGATGTGACCGTGAGCATCCGCTGCCAGCGCGGGCTCCCATTGATCTCCCGAAGTGTATCCCACGCGAAGCTGAGGGGTGAATCCAGAGGCGGCGAGAGCGGCCTCGGTCGCCAGCATCAGAATGAAGCAGATTGCAAGTTTCTGCATGCTCCCGAAGTGGCTGGTTCCGAGGACCACAGATTCTCCTAGAGGCAACCAGTTCGGGCGGATTTGGCCCAGGTTACTGGCAAATGACGCTGCTCGAAGTTATCGCGATTCTGGCGGTGCGTCAACCGTAGGAGTTGGTCATTCCTACTCGATGGTCATCTTGCGCTCACTGACTGAGGCATTTGTGCCACCGTCTTCCTGGCTCGAACTTGGAGACCAGCAGTTCCAAGCGATCGAGTTCCTTCCACGCACCATCCAGTCGGTGTCTTGTTAGGCTACATGTTTACAAGCGACTAACTTGCTCGAACCACAGGCAGATCGATAAACTGGGCTCCGCTCACTTGGTAGACCCGGGGAATTGCGTTTTAAGTGGTCTTCCGGTCTGGCAAAGAAGACATTCCTCAGGAAAGTCTGCGAGGGTTCGATCGGAGAGGGGACCCGCTCGACCGGATCTCGGCGAGCCTTACGACCCTGTCTATTCCGCGCCACCCCAACCGTTTTCGATCATGCTGCCTTCCTCGATGGGCGGTGCGATTATCATGGAGAATCGACAACTTGGCGGACTCTTCTGGCGTGTCTAAATTGATTATGACTCCTGGTCTTTCAGACGTGCGCGGCGTGAACCTCGACGCACAGACCCGTTGCAGGCACTATCACGGACCCACCGACATTGTCGCGATCAAGATGAAGTGCTGCGGCGTCTACTATGCATGCAAAGATTGCCATGCCGCTCTCGCCGATCACCCGATCGAGGTCTGGCCAGAAAGTGAATGGAACCAGGAAGCCATCCTTTGCGGCGCGTGCGGAGCCGAGTTAACGATCTCCCAATACATGCAGAGCGAGTCCCGTTGCCCAGCTTGCAGGGAGCATTTCAACCCCGGATGCCGCAATCACTATCATTATTACTTCCAGGTTCGGTCATTTCCAAGTCCAGCCGACGCTGGAACCGGGAAAATCTGTTGAATCTTCAATGGCGTTTTATGTCTTCGCTGGATTTGGCATCGGCAGCGGAGTCTCAAGCGGCAGACTGAGGCGCTCGCAACCTGAATCTTCAACCTGCGTCGCCAGCAGGGACGCCAAATGCCCAGCCAATTGCGACGCCTGCTCGCGAATTTCGGGTACAGCAACCGTTTCCCATAGAAATCCCTTTCTGATCGGGCCGATGGCGTACAACGCGGATGACGCGGTCCCGTGGCAATCGATCAGCGCGCCTTTGCCATCCACGTCCAACCCGAGAAATAGAGGGTCGGGTCTTGCGATTCCCTGGGCGAGAATGCTCGTGACCAGGGGATCGTCCATATGCCGGCAATCGGTTTCTGGGCCGGTACAGTTGATTACCCGGTCCACATACAACTGATGCTGCGCACCCGTCTTTCTGTCGCGCAAGCTAATTTCCACGTGGTCATTCAATTCTCGGTAATTTGTGAGTCTGCCGGCGTGAAGCGTGGCCTGCCCCTCGCTCTGAAGACACGAGATCGTATCGCCAATGTCGGGAGCGACGCGATGGCGGTGAACCTCCCAATAAGCCCGAATATGGCGCAGAAACCTTCTTCGCTCCTGGAGTGGCAAAGAATGCCAAATCCTGTGGGTAACGGGACGAAGCGAATCGATGACGGGACGCCAATCACATCCCGCAGCCGCTGCGGCTCTTATCTGTTCGCGCACCAGCCGCAGGAGTTCTCGAGCCTTTCGCGGACTCTCGTCGTTCCAGTACTGTGGCCAATCCCCGGTTTGCCGGTGAGACTGTGGCAAGAGTCCATGCCGAGAAAGAATGTGAATGTGGCCAGCGAACCCTTCCGACTTCAGAGCGACGGCGACATCGACACTTGTAAGTCCAGAACCGATCAACAGCACGCTCCCATTTTTGGGAATTCCGTGCAACGCGTTCGCCGCCCAGGCTGACGAAACGTAACGTTTGCTGCTTTCGGAGAGGCCAGGAATCTTCAGAGTCGCGGGTGGAAAATTACCCGGAGCCAGCACGAGGAATTGGGCCACCAGAGTGGTGCCATCCTTAAGCCGCACGTTGGTTCGGTTTTGCCCACGTGCGAATGAAGACACTTCGCCATGAATCCACCGAAAGTTATCGCCGCCACTGTGTCGAACAGCATCTTCCAACAGACAGCCTACATACCGCCCGTAAGTGCGCCGCGGTAGAAAGCTCGTGACCTGAACCAAAGGGTCAAAGTTCGCCCGCGCCCAATGAAAAAAGTGATCTGGTTCTTCTGGAAAAGCGCTCATATTGCCGGCAGGGACGTTCAGCAAATGGCAGTCATATCGGGTGCTGTAGGCAAGACCACGGCCGGGAACTGCTCCTTTGTCAATCACGGCGACCGACAGGCCTGGAGAGCGCCGCAACAAATTCACGGCGAGCACAGTTCCGCTGAAACCGCCTCCCACAACGACGACGTCGACGACCCCCATCAGTCGAGTCTGCTCGGTCGGGGGGGCAGTGTCCAAGCAGCAATTTTGATTGGCGATCAGCGAATCTTATCGGCGGGAAGATCCTGGACGAACCGGCTTTTGCGAACTGCTGGCGAGAAGACGGGCACGATCCAGGGTAAATGTCCGGAACGCGCCGGCCGGACCTTGCAGTTTCGGTCCAGTACGCGAAATGAGTGAAAAATGGCGCGTGATTCTGAGCCCTTTTACCTGTACAACCTTGAGCGCGCCCAGCTCCAGTTCCTTGGAGACGGCCCAGCGCGAAACGAAACCGATGCCGAGTCCGGCTTCCACTGCAGACTTGATCGTTTCCGTCGAGTCGAGGTCCATGACCTTGGCGAAGGACTTAAGCCTGAGTCCGGCCTTCTCAAGCGCTGTTTCAACCACGTGGCGAGAACCTGAGCCATGTTCGCGCATAAGAAGACTTGACAGCACGAGTTGATCGCGCGACAGGAGGTCCGGTTCGAAAGCTGGTGGCGTGATCAAGACTAACTCGTCTTGCATGAAGGGTTCCGCACGAACGCCGCGATCGCGCGCCGGACCTTCGATGAGACCGACCGAAAGCTTGTTCTCCAGCAAGAGTTGCACGACCTGGCTAGTGTTCCCGCTATGGAGTGCGAACTGCACCCCCGGATGCTCGTCGAGGAAAGCTCCCAGTAAACGCGGAAGAACGTACTGTGCAATTGTCGTCGAAACGCCAAGGGGTAATTCTCCCGAGATCCTCCCATCCTGCGCGCCAACTTCTTGTTCCGCCTCGGAAATCAGTGTCGCGATCTTGTTCGCGTAGCCGAGCAGGCGCGATCCTTGTGGAGTCAGAGTAACGCGATTGGCGGCGCGATCGAAAAGGCGAGCCCCGAGATCTTCTTCGAGCGCCTTGATCTGAAGCGTGACGGCGGGTTGAGTAAGGAAAAGGTGTTCCGCAGCCTTGCGAAAATTCAGATGCTCAGCCACGGTGCGAAACACCTTGAGACGGAAGTTTTCCAACTGGGCCACGCGATGATTATCCACGGAAACGGCTAAACGGGGGAATCTGTTATTTGCAGTGCCTGGACGCGAAAGAATCGACTTGGAATCGGCGGTCTTTACGCCCGCGCCGCCGTTCGCGCGCCAACCGCCAATGTAGCCGCGTTACAACGCCATCTGCCGCGCTCCAAGTTGTTTCGAAAGCGTTTCGGGTGGGATTCAATTCCCTTTTGCTATCCCGAAGATCTCCTGTTTTTGATCAACGAAAATCTTATGTTTCTTGATTTCCGGCGTGGCGCTGGCGGAAAAACTCTCGCATGTGTATCGCGTCGCGGAACGCTTCGGTGCCTCCACATGCGGTGACCGAGAATGCGCCGCACAGGTTTCCGCAGGCCAGGCAGGTTGCAAGATCGGCTCCGCGGAGAAACTGGTGCAGGAATCCGGCGTCGAAGCTGTCGCCCGCGCCAATGGAATCAACGACCGTTACCGGCACAGCGGGCGCAGAGAAGCGCCGTCCTTGCCGGATGGCAACGGCTCCGCCGGCACCCATCTTGATGACGACGGTCTCCACTTTCCGGGCGAGCTCGGAAAGCGCGGCTTCGACATCGCCAGACCGTGACATCTTCATCGCTTCGCGCTCGTTCGGTAGCAGGATATCTACGTGTGGCAATATCTCGTCGAGTAAGCCCCTGTCCCAGCGATCCTCGGGATCGTCGTTGGTGTCCAGCGAAGTGGTCAGGCCGGCAGATTTCATCCGTTGAAAAAGTTCGGGCACACGGGGCAACAGTTCACGCTGCAAAAATAGTGATGACATGTGGAAGTGACGAGCCGACGCCAAATAGTCGAAGGCGAGATCTTCGAAGCGCAATTCGGAGATGGTCCCTGGAAATGTGAGGATGTGACGCTGCGGCCCGTGCGGCAGAATGACGGTGACACCAGACTTCGCGCCACGCACGATGCGAGCGAGGTCGACGCCCCGCTCACGTAAGCGTTCTGTCGCCAGGGCTCCGAAGGAATCGTCGCCAACTTTGGTGACGAACCCTACACTGCTGCCTAATGCCGCGAGATTATGCGCCAGGATCGCCGACGAACTACCTAATGTAATATTGAAGCCGCTGGCGAGCAACTCGCGCTCCGTGGGCATTCGCTCAGGCAGACCGTAGAGGACGAGATCAAGATTAATCTCTCCAACGATTGCGATATCGAAGGTAGACATGGAGAAGTTCTAGCGGGTGGTCTTCACCGAATGCCAAGCGGTAAATGCTAAGTGCTAACAACCGGTTTCAGTTCTACCACGCGGGTCAGGTTTTTCGGTGAGTCGGGATTGAGTCCCTTCTTAATGCCGTAGTAGACACCGAACAGTTGCCCCCAGATTGCGAATGCAGCGGGACGCGCATACTCGGGCTCGCGGAGGCCCAGTTCGATGGCAAAGTCGGAAACGCGGCGAGCCCGGCTCTCGAGGCGATTCGCGACTACCATAGTGGCCGCACCGAGAGATTTCATCTCTTCCAGTAACTCCACCTCAGCGTCGTAAGAAGTTTCTGAAATAAGAAACGTGATCAGCGTTTCCGGCCCAGCGATGGATTTTGGCCCATGCCGGAACTCCAACGAATGGAATACCTGGGCGTATGAGGACGAAGACTCTGTCACCTTCAACATGCACTCCGAAGCGATGCCAAATAGAGGCCCTTGCGCCAGGAAAACGAAATCCGAGAAAGTGGAGGCTTCGGCAAACAATCGCAGGCGCTGCGGAATATCGTTGAGCAGCGGCTGGACCTGTTGCGGAAGATCGATTAACGCGCGTCGGAAAGCGTCGCCATCATTGCCCGAAACCGTTGCCGCAAGATATTGCAGCCCCAGCAGCATCGACGTGAACGATCGCGTCATGACCGTGCTCTGCTCGTCGGCGTCTAGAAGCTTCAACGTCACACTGCACGACGACTCCAGAGGCTGGCCATCGGCGCAAGTGATGGCAATCGTACGAAGATTGTGATCCTGTTCCAGCATCTTCGCCGCGCGGACTGCCTCCGAAGTTCGGCCGGAGCGCGAAATCACAACCGGAATATAATTCCGTCCGGCTTGCAGGGTTAGCGCGGGATACAGGAGTAAGTCAGAAGCTGGCACGGCCCGTGCTGGCGAGTTGAAGTAGTTAAAACTCGAGGCGGCGGCTTGCGCGAGATAGTAACTTGTCCCGCAGCCTACGAAGATCCACTCCACCTTGGAGCTTGCTAGCTGAACGGCGGCTCGCAGTTCTGCGCTGGCAGATAACTTAGCCAGGCACGTGCTCCAGCATTTAGGCTGAGAGAAAATCTCGTTTAAGGTGTATTGCCCTTGCTCTGTGATCTCCGCCGACTTCATTGTTTCCGTTCACTCCCTTAGACGATCCGCTTACACTAACGTGACTTTTACTCCCGCTTCTTTCAGTGCTTGCAGATCCGACTTCGGAATCTGCCTATCAGTGATTACTTCCTGAACCGCCGTGACTGGCATGATGTTACACAGACTGCGACGGCCGAACTTACTAGAGTCGCAGACCGCGATCGTTCTGCGAGAGATTTCGACCATCGCCCTGTTGACCTCGGACTCCAATAAATTCGGGGTGAAAAGGCCGGCCTTGGTGTCGAAGCCATCGACACCGAGGAACAAAATATCGGCGCTGAGCTGACGCAGCGTTCGCTCCGCCAAAGGACCGACCAGGGAAAACGAATTCTTGCGCAACATACCACCGGTCAGGATCACCTCAATGTGCGTGCCGGCCAGTTCTGAGGCAATGTTGATCGCGTTGGTAATAACGGTGAGCTGCGCCATATCCTTCAATGCCCGCGCGATGGCCGTAGTCGTGGTTCCGGAATCGAGTAATACCGACTGGCCTTCTTCGACCAAGGCGACCGCGGCGCTGGCGATTTGCATCTTCTGCTTTCGGTGCAGCTTTTCTTTCTCGCGCAGCGTCGGATCGAGCAGCGCACCGGCCTGCACGGGCAGCGCGCCGCCGTGGGTGCGCTGGATAACACCTTGTCCATCGAGGAATTCCAGATCCTTGCGAATGGTGATCTGAGAAATACGGAATTGCTTGGCCAGATCCTTGACCAGTACGCGGCCGTCACGACTGAGGACCGCAAGAATCTCGCGGCGTCGTTCTTCATTGAGCATTCCGTTCGAAGGCATGAGGTTTCGATTTGTTTCGAATAGTAACTTTCGTTGATGAGCGCGGGAATTGTCAAGGGCTAATTCGCCGGTTGGATGGCGCAACTAGATCACGCACATTGGCGCTGATGTTTGACCGTCGCGCGACCGCCCTACTACAACCCTTGCGACGACCGAACCTGCGTTCGACAGAAGTTCGATTCGGAATGCCCGCTGAGTTCTCGGCGGCGTTCGTGCCGAGCATCGCTCGGGGGAAAAGATTACTTTGCATCGGCACCATGCCAACGACCTCATTGGTGTCAGTGGTCATCTCGGTCGCGGGAAATTTCATGCGCTGCATTTCGCGACCCACGCTAGGAAGCGCTGGATCTCGTCGAAGACCCTCAAGCCGGATGATCTCCTCACCCTCGGCGTCGGCGAGCCTCTTGTAGCCGATATAAGCTCGCTGCTTACGAGCCTCGGCCAACGGTGAAGAACAGGGGATCATTCTCTGTATCCGCTGAATCAATGAAGTATGAAATCGTTGCAACGGACCGCGAATAGAATACTATATGTCGAAACAAAGCGAAAGAAGTCGAAACAAATTGCCTTCGCCTCGGCGCCGCGATCTTCGGCAAGAGAGCACCCGCCGAGTTGGCCTCATCAAGCCGACATCCGGCGGCTAGAATGGTGCGGCGCGCAGTTCAATTCAAGGACGCCATGAATGAGATAAAACACGCCCCGATCCGCGCTTACTACGAAGCGTTATTTTCGGCTTGGGGGCACCAACACTGGTGGCCGGCCCAATCGCGTTTTGAGGTGATTGTTGGCACATATCTGACGCAGAACACTTCGTGGAGCAATGTTGAGAAGGCGCTTGGCAATCTTCGGAGCGCCCGGCGCCTCACCATAAACGGTATCCGTCGCACGCCCCAATCTGAGCTCGAGCAATTGATCCGATCAGCCGGTTACTTCCGGCAAAAAGCGCGGCGGCTGAAAACGTTTGTGAACTTTCTTGATGACCGCTATGGCGGGTCACCCGCGCGTATGTTTGCTCAGCCCACCGATGAACTGCGCAACGAGTTGCTTGCGCTCAATGGTGTGGGGCCGGAGACCGCAGATTCGATTCTTCTGTATGCGGGAAATCATGCTGTCTTTGTGGTAGACGCCTACACAAGGCGCATTCTGCAGCGGCACGGGATCGTTTCCCGCACAACCGCCTATGACGATATTCGACGGCTGTTCGAAGAGGCACTGGCGGATGAGAAAGCAACGGGAATCAAAACTGCGGGCAACAAGTCTCGGTCAGCCGAGCCGCAAGGTTCAGGTCATCGTCCTTCGCGCATGAGCAGAGCCGAGCGTACCCCTCTGGCCCAGGTTTTCAATGAAATGCACGGGCTGATTGTAAGAGTCGGCAAGACCTACTGTCTAAAGTCACAACCGCAGTGTCAGCACTGTCCTTTGCAGAAGTTCCTACCTCAGTCCGAGTAAGTCGCATCGGAGGCGGCAAATGCATCTACGCTCGCCCCTGAGTTCAACATCGCCTGTCGTTCGTCGTTAAGTCGCAATTTCTGGCGCATCCGATGTGCGCGATTTGTTTCCAGCCGCCGCGAAATCGCCCCACAACCTCGAGTCTTTGCTGGGCCAGCCGCATTCTGATATAAACACTTGCGGTTTGGAAAGGATTCGCGATGAACCTCTCACGTATCGCTCTCGCGGGCCTTGGCGGTTTCGTGGCGTACTTTATTGTTGGAGGGCTTTCGTTCGCTCTTCTGCCGTCGTTAAAAACTGAGTTCCTCAAATACCCCGCCGTTTACCGGTCCGGGCCAGGACAGATGAGCCATATGCCCGTAGGCATGGTTGCCATGCTTGTGTCGATCCTGGCGCTAGCCGTGATCTACGCAATGGTGTGCCGGGACATCTCCGGCCTCGCGGAAGGCGCGCTCTCCGGGGTGGTCTTCGGCGTATTGATCGGAGTCTTTGCGATAGGGGCTTTTGTGCTGCACAACTACCTGAACCTGAACATTGGGCTGAAGCTGACTGTCCAACAGGCGGTGGCCTACTTTGTGGAATGGGTTGTCACCTGCACGGTGATCGGCCTCATCTACAGGCCCCTGCCGCCGCACTGAGTGCTTCGCGCTCTGGAAACGCTCGCGACAAATGTCGCGTAAATGCCTTGCGGTTCTATAATGTGGACAATTCTGTCGCCGGTTCTGCGTTCTCGCCGGAAAGCCCAGACTTGGCCGCACCGACTCCAATTCGCCATGAACCCCGCACCTCCGGGCGCCGCAAGGCTGTAATCGGGTTGGCGATTGGCGCTTTTTTACTGCTTGCCGTCCTAGTTTTGCAAGCCTCGTTCAACCTGAAGTTCATCAGCCCGGACACCAATCAGGAGCTACTGTTTTTCTTTGGACTGACCGGCCTTATCTTTTTTGCCTTCCTGGCCTTGTCGGTCGTTCTCGGACGCAACCTGTTGAAACTGTTCGCCGAGCGCCGTCAAGGCGTGGCCGGATCGAAGTTCCGCACCAGACTGGTAGTGGTTAGCCTGCTGCTGTCATCCTTGCCCGTGGTTGCAATGTTCTGGTTTTCGTACCTGCTGATGAACCGCTCGATCGACAAATGGTTTTCCCAACCGGTCGAAGAAGTGCGCGCGGACACCGCGGCGATGTCGACTCTGCTTTACGATTACGCGGGCCAGAATGCCACTTCTGAAGCGCAATCCATCGGACAGTCAGAGGAATTTAAAAGAGCTTTTAGCAACGGAAATTTCCCTGAGGCTACTGCAGAACTCCGGGAGCACATCCCGACTCTACAGGGCGGATTCGTTCTGGCGCTCGGAAAGGGCAACGCCGAGGCCAGCCTTGACACTCCGGCGCCCTGGGCCGAGATGAAACACACATTTCCATTGCAAGCGGCTCTCGGCGGAGAACACCCCCACTTCCGCTGGGGTCCGACAGATTACATTGTCGCGGCGGCTCCATTCCATGGTGGCGCAGTGCTTGTCGCCATGCCTCTGCCACCAAAATTTGCCGAAACGGTCAAACAGATTCAGGAAAGTCAGAATCGCTACATTGAACTCGCCGCCAAACGAAAATTGTTCCGCCGCACTTACATCGGATTTCTGTTGCTGCTGACGGTGGTGGTGCTGTTCGCTTCCACCTGGCTCGCGCTCCTGCTATCGAAGTTGGTGAACCGTCCGGTTGCGGCGCTAGCGGCGGGTACGGAGGCCATCTCCAAGGGACAACTCGACTACCGCGTCGATATTCGCGCCACTGATGAACTCGCCGAACTGGTGCAGTCTTTCAATAGCATGGCGGAGCAACTCGAATCCAGCCGGCACCAGATTGAAGCCTCCAGTCGCGATGTGGGCGCGGCGAATGAGGCACTCGAAAGCAGACGCCGCTACATCGAAACCGTGCTCGAGAGCCTTCCAACCGGAGTCATTTCGATCGACGGGGCGCGCCGGGTGACTCTCGCGAACGCCGCTTTCTCGCGTATGTTTTATCTAGAGCGAAGCGAGTACCTGAGTCCTGCGACGCTGGTGGACCAGCCGCTGCGCGATGTGATGCCAGCCGAGGTGCTCGCGGATCTGGAACCGCTCCTCCGTCGTGCCGATCGCATGGGCATCACGGCCGCCAATATGGAGCTGGCCCTGCCCCGGGCCAAGCTGAATGTCGCTGTCACTGTATCCGCGCTGAGCCACACTGTCGAAGGTCTGGGATATGTACTCGTGTTCGAGGATTTATCCGATCTATTGCGTGCGCAGAAACAGGCCGCGTGGCGCGAAGTGGCACGCCGCGTGGCGCATGAAATCAAGAATCCTCTGACTCCCATCGCTCTTTCCGCCGAGCGCATTCATCGCCATTTGAGGCGTGGCATTGCGCCGGATGCAGCATCGCTCGAAGTGATTCGCACCTGCGCCGAAACCATCCAGAATGCTGTCGAAACCGTGCGCACGCTGGTCGATGAATTTTCCGTGCTGGCGCGGTTTCCCGCCTCCCGCCCGCAACCTGCCAGCTTGAACAATCTTGTAGAAAGCGCGCTCACCATGTTCCACGGGCGACTCGATGGCATTCGCGTGCGGACAGAACTGGCGCACGATCTGCCCTCCGTAATGGCAGACCCCGAGGCGATCAAGCGGGCCGTCGCGAACCTCGTCGATAACGCCGCCGAGGCGATGCAGGATGTGATCCTGAAGGAGATCACGATTTCAACCTCGTTGGTCGCCAGCCGCGATGCGGTCGAACTGACGGTCTGTGACACCGGACAAGGGGTTTCGCGCGATGTGAAGGAACGTCTGTTCCTGCCATACTTTTCTACCAAGCAGCGCGGCACCGGCCTCGGTCTGGCCATTGTGAGCAGAATCGTCGAAGAGCATCGCGGCTCGATTCGTATCGAAGAAAATAAGCCTGTCGGCAGCCGCTTTGTGATCGAGCTTCCTGTAGCGGTTGAAACCATCAGCGCTCCAGCGGTGAGCTAGAGTTGTTAAGCTAGAGCATGGCACACATCCTGATCGTCGACGACGAATCCAGTATCCGTGAATCGCTGCGCGGCATCCTCGAGGATGAGGGTTACAAAACCAGCGTCAGTCCGAGCGGAGAGGACTGCCTCGAATTGCTCCGTAAGAGCAGCTTCGATCTGATCCTGCTGGACGTGTGGCTCACCGGAATCGATGGCCTCGAAGTGTTGGAGAGGATCCGCGAAATGGATGCTCCTCCCGAAGTCATCATGATCTCGGGCCACGGAACGATCGAGACTGCGGTGCGCGCGACCAAACTGGGCGCTTACGATTTTGCGGAGAAGCCGCTGTCGCTCGAAAAGACTCTCATCCTGGTAAAAAACGCCATTGAAGCGCGGCGGTTGCGCCATGAGAACCTCGACCTGCGCAAACAACTGCAATCGAAGAGCGTGATCGTGGGCGATAGCGTCCCGATGAAAGCGCTGCGCCAGCAGATTGCGCTGATGGCTCCCGCCAACGGACGCGTGCTGATCTACGGCGAATCGGGCACTGGCAAGGAGCTGGTCGCACATGCGATTCACATGCAGAGTCGACGAAAAGACGAAATGTTTGTCGAAGTAAACTGCGCTGCGATTCCCGAAGACCTGATCGACAGCGAATTATTCGGACACGTTAAGTCGTCGTTCCCGGGTGCTACCGCCGACAAGGAAGGCAAATTTCAGAAGGCCGATCGCGGAACTTTGTTTTTGGATGAAGTCGGCGACATGAGTCTGAAGACGCAGTCGAAAGTGCTGCGTACTCTGGAACAACAGCGCTTCATCCCGGTGGGAAGCGACGATCCCGTGACCGTGGATGTACGCGTGATTGCTTCCACCAACAAAGATCTGGAAGAAGAAATCGCCAAGGGCAACTTCCGCGAGGATCTTTTTTATCGTTTGAATGTAGTTCCGTTCGTGGTGCCCCCTCTGCGCGAGCGCAATGAAGATATACCGCTGTTTGCGCGGCACTTTCTCAAAGAATTTGCCTCGGCTTACGGCCGGCGTCCAAGAGAAATCACCGATGATGCCATCGACGTTCTGATGCGCTATTCGTGGCCGGGAAACGTCCGCGAGCTGCGCAACGTGATCGAGCGCATCGTGATTATGAATCCCACTACTTCACGCTTCGAACGCAAACACCTTCCGCCCTTGGTGCATCGGGATGGCAGTAAGCGCGTGGCAGCGAGCGAGGGCTCCACGCTCCATGAGGTCAAGGCTGCTTACGAGCGCGACTATATTCTCAAAAAGTTGGATGAGAATCATGGCAACGTCAGCCGCACGGCGGAAGTTCTTGGGCTGGAACGAAGCCACCTGTATCGCAAAATGAAAAGTTTAGGTATTGCGCCAAAAGAGTAAAGCAGATCCAAGTTTTCAGGTGTCAGCAAAAACTCAACGTCTAAGGTTTTCCCCCAGACCTAACACCTAAACCTACCTCTTCAGCATGTGGATCTCAGTCCCGTTCTTGTGAAACTTGACTTCGTCCATCAACTGGTTGATCAGGTATATGCCCCGGCCATGATTGGAATAAATATTTTCACCCTGGCACGGATCGGCAATCTTGCTGGGATCAAAACCCGGGCCGGGATCGCGCACTACAATCAAGATCCCATGCTTGTCGTCGCAGGCTACGTCGCATTCGACAATCTTTGATGGATCGCTTTTCGCTCCATGCACAACGGCATTGGCCAGTGCCTCGGTCAACGCAAGCTCGATGTCATCTTCGCGTCCCGGAGCGCAATTCGTCTCCCGCACAACATTCATAACGCTGCGGACGACCGGGTCCACGGCGTCGCGATCCGCCGCAAGCGTGATGCTGAGCTTGAGTTTCAGCTTCTCCGCATCGAAATTACACGCTTGCGACGACTGCTCCGGTTGTCCCGGGGGTGAGGAAGAATCTTCCATAAAACAGCTGTGGGCTTCGGTTCCAGCCTTTCCGTAGTTAGTATGCAGGAATGCGCTGCCAGATTCTATGTACTTAAGGCACGAGATGCAATCTTATTTCGGCCGTAGCACATGGTTACCTTATTTCATCTTAGGGTTACTTATGGTCCGAAGAGCTCAAAGAGCCTGAAAACCGTGGCGAATCGCGTAATTGGGAACCTCGAAGCCTTAGGCGATGCCATCTGTCATCCTTTGTCATGATTTGTAATTTCATGACTCCGGATCCGGCGGGCCCCCAATCTGTTGTAGTTGTCTCCGCCAATCCAATTCTTCCACAAAAGTTCGAGAGTCGCGCCAGCCTGCTTTGATCTTCACGAAGAGTTCGAGAAAAACTTTGGTCCCGACCATTTTCTCGATGTCGAGGCGGGCCGCGGTTCCAATCTTCTTGAGCATTTGTCCGCCTTTGCCGAGCAGGATGGCTTTTTGTCCCTCTCGTTCGCAAAAAATCACTGCGGCAATCCGCGTCATCCTCGGACTCTCTTGAAACTGCTCGATCATAACTGAAACCGCGTGCGGCACCTCTTCATGCGTCTGCATTAGAACATGCTCGCGGATCAACTCGGCTGCCATGAATCGCACCGGCTGATCGGTAATCTGATCTTCGGGAAAATAACGCGGCCCGTTGGGCAAAGCTTTCAGCACGCAGGACAATAATTCGTCGAGTCCCTTTTTCTTGAGCGCCGAGATGGGAACGATCTCCTTGAAATCATGCACCGTTTGAAACTGGGCGATCAGCGGGAGCAATTTACTTTTGTCAGCCAGCAGATCAATCTTGTTGAGCAGCAGGAAAACTGGAGTTCCCGCCTTTTTCGCCAAGTCGAGGACGAAGCCGTCTTCGGCGTCCCACTTTTTCTTCGCATCCACAATCATCAAAATCAGTTCGCAGCCCTCGAGGGCCTCGCGCACCTCCGACATCATCTTGCGTCCCAGCGAGGAACCGGAACGATGAACTCCAGGCGTGTCGATGAGCACGATTTGCCCCGCCTCGCGACCCTTTTGTTTGGGCACATTGATGATTCCAAGAATGCGGTTGCGCGTGGTCTGCGGCTTCGGCGAAATAATCGCCAGCTTTTCCCCGACCAGCGCATTCAATAGCGTGCTCTTGCCCGCATTGGGGCGACCCAGAATACAGACGAATCCGGAGTGGAACGACATAAGGATAGGGTATTACACTTCCGGTTCTTGCTTCTCAGTTCTCTTTGCTGGCGGTCCTCCGGCTTCGCAGAAGCAAAGGCAGTCTTACGAAGCGCGCAGCGCGCGGCGCGCCTTCGAGTAGTCGCCGGTCTGGCTTCTCCAGTTGCTAGAGAGAGCTCCGATGGCCCACAACAGCGCGAAAATCAGAAACAGCCTGCTTCCCGGAACTCGTGCGCTCCGTGCATAGAGCGCACCCAGGGTTGGAACCACTGCGGAAGACGTCACCCCCGCCGACCACATAATTGCTTTCCTTATGGGAGCAGCTTTCTGCATCGAGGTCTTTTCGGTCTGCACCCCAAAGAACGGCAGATGCTCGAACAGCCAGCGCAGGCCGGGGGGATAACCTGTGGGATTGCCGGTCCCTCCGACGAGGTAGAACGCGAAGCGAATGCCAAGAAGTCTTCCGACCGCCCAGTGAGCGATGCCGTGACAGCAAAAGTAGAGGAGAATCCAGGCAGCGATCATGGCGACGATGGCAGCCGGTTTCGAGGGGGTGGATCGGGCCAAACTAAGGGCGAGGCAAGCTGATCCGAGGCCACCGATTTGAATTGTGTTTCCGGCAACGATTGAAAGGTGGCTGAAGATCTTTCGTGGCAGGGATGATGTCGAGATATTCACGTCCCGTGTCTGTTAGCTGCCAACTTGAACTCCTGGATCGCAGCGACAAACCGTGGCACCACCGAAGCCGCAAAACCGCCGACTGCCGATTCTCAGATCAACCTCATCTGCTTTGGCGCGGCGGTCGTGATGCGCACGCGCTCTACCCGGCGGTCGGTAGAGTCCAGGACTTCAAACTTCAGGCCTTCATCTTCGATGACTTCGCCTTTTTTCGGAATGCGCCCTGCAATCTCGCTCACCAGACCAGCTATGGTGGAGGATTCGTGGCCTTCGGGGCGCATGCCGAAGAGTTCATCCAGCCGGTCAACATCCATGTTGCCGGGGACGATGTAGGAGTGGTCGTTTTCCTGCACGACTTGCGCCTTCTCGTGCTCGTCGCCGATTTCTCCGACTATTTCCTCAACCAAATCCTCGATCGTTACCAAGCCTGCGACTCCTCCGTATTCGTCCACCACAATTGCCATGCGGATGTTACTGCGTTGCATCTCGCGCAGCAAGTCACTTACTAACTTGCTTTCCGGGACAAAGTAAACATCCTTCCTCATCAATGTTGCCACAGTACGCGTATGCGCTTCGGAGTCGGGCACTTGCAGTACGTCCTGCGTATAGAGAATGCCTTTGATGTTGTGGACCGAGCCGTCGTAGACGGGAACGCGCGAGAACGGCTTAACTCTGAGTAACTCTACGATCTGCTCAACCGTGTAGTCGGAGGGGACGGCGACCATCTCCGGCCTGGGCTTCATCGCTTCGCGAACCGTCTTGCCGCTGAACTCAACCACCGACTGGATCAGGTCGCGATCGCCCTCCTGAATGATGCCTTCTTCCTGTCCGGCTTCGATGAGTGCGTCTACGGCTTCGGACGAAGTTTCGGGTTGCGCGTCAGCATGCTCGCGAGTCAGAGCAGCTACGGACTGGCAGAATCCAAGGACCAGCGTCACCGGCAGCACGAGATAAATCAGCACGCGCAAGAGCAGAACCCAGTGTTCCAGCCAGCGGCCACGGGAGCGCGAGAAAAAAACGAAAGGCAACAGGCGGTTGAAGGTGATGATGATGAGGATCAGGCTGAGCGTGGCTTCCAGGACCTCGTAGATGCTCCAGGCACGATCGCGGAATACGGTGAAGCCGACGATCATGGCAATGGCGGCTGTGACCAGTTGCGTCAGAATTGCCATGGAGAGCGAGGCGCGGGTGCGCGTTACTCCCAGGCGCGGCTCGACAATCTGCTCGAAAGCGTCGATGTTGTCCTGGAAATCGCGCGAGAGGAATTTGCCGATCTCCTGGTACAGGCGGTCTACATAGGAAACTAAGGTCAGCAGGCCGAACAGCAATGCCAGAGCTATGCCGACACCGATCATGGGCGCGGCCTCATCGGGCGGTGAGCGGCGGCAGAAGTTGAAGCGCTCTCAATCGCCGCCCGTTCAATTAATCCCAACGGAAGACGGAGTTTCGCGCGCAGCTGTTTTTCGCGCCTCGCCATTTGTCCATTGTCGCACTCGTGATCATAGCCGCGGAGATGCAGGACTCCGTGCAGCACTAAAATCTTAACTTCCTCCGCGGACGAGTGACCCAGGCTTCGGGCATTTTGCGCTGCCATCTCTGCGGAGATGGCGATTTCTCCAGCGACTCGTTTTTGAGCGTCGCGCTCAGAAGGAAAGGAAAGCACGTCGGTAGGTTTGTCTTTTCCTCGGAAACGGCGGTTCAGGGACTTCATCTCAGCGTTGGAAGTCAGCAGCACGTTGACCGCGCCCTTCAATCCCGCGGCGCGGCGGGCGCGCGCCACGAAACGGTCGAGCGCCAACTCGGTTAGATCTGGCACGCGCTTTTGAAAGATGACCAACTTGCCTTCTCTCTCATGAAGCAACGACCGAGGCGAAAAGCAACGTGGCGCGGACAAAGAGTGTCCGCGCCACACATTCGACTTCTTAATTGCGGACGTGCGGTTCTTCGGGCGGCGCCGGCAAAGGTGCTGCCTGGGGCACTACCGGCTTCGGTTCGAGCAACGATAACTGCTGCTCCGCAAGCCGCGCTTTGTGCTCATCGTAGGCACGAATAATTCTTTGCACCAGATGATGACGGACCACGTCGCTCTCGTCGAAGTGCACGAAGGCGAGCCCGTTCACACCTTGCAGAATGTCGACGGCTTCGATCAGTCCGCTGCGGCGCGCTGTGGGCAAGTCGATCTGGGTCACGTCGCCGGTGATCACCGCCTTGGAATTAAATCCGAGACGCGTGACGAACATCTTCATCTGCTCTGAGGTGGTGTTCTGTGCCTCGTCGAGGATGACGAATGAATCGTTCAGCGTGCGTCCGCGCATGAAGGCGATGGGCGCGATCTCGATGACATTTTTCTCGAGATAGCGTTCGACGCGTTCGGGCTCGAGCATGTCAAAAAGCGCGTCATACAAAGGGCGCAAGTAAGGATCGATCTTCTCCTGCAAGGTGCCGGGTAGATAGCCGAGATGTTCACCCGCCTCAACCGCCGGTCGCGCCAGAATAATGCGGTTCACTTGCTTATTGAGCAGCGCCGAGATCGCCATGGCCACGGCCAGGTAAGTCTTGCCGGTGCCGGCGGGGCCGATTCCGAACACCATGTCGTGGCGCTCGATGGCTTCGAGATAACGCCGCTGATTGGGGCTTTTTGGCTGAACCGTCCGCCGACCAAACGATCGCTGGCGCCCGGCTTCGGCCAGTCCCCGGAGAGTCGCATTCGGATCGCTGACGACGACGCGCAACATGCTGATCAAGTCGCCATTGACGAACTGGTGGCCAGACTTCCGCAGATGTTCATAGTCGGCGAATAATTGTTCGGCGCGCGCCACGTCGCGGGGCGCGCCTTCAAGTTCAATGCGATCCGAGCGGAGATCGATATTGATGTTGAGGCCGTCTTCAAGCACATGCAGATTTTCATCATGCGTACCGAACAGGGTCTCGATATTTGGACTGAGTTCAATATTTTTTTTCATTCTTTTAGGATGGGATTGCGGTGCCGCCTCCAGCAGCAGGACTGGGCTCACTCGTTGTCGGAAAAGTTTTCGCGACGATCAGATGTCGTTTAGCGGAATGGGTTGCACGATTTTTTGCACGCAAATAGCTGGATGGGCAAACGGGGCAAAACGGATTGCGCACCCCGATGTCGGGGCGGTTACCAACCATTTGAGAACAGCGTAGCGCGGGCGGGCGGGGGAGTCAAATGGGCGCAGGGCTAACCAGACAGAAGGAGGAGTGACCCTTAAGCTTCCTGCGCCTTCTTCTCCCTGATTGACGCCCATACCGCCCGATCTCTCGCCCAGGCACGCAAGTCCGCGATTTCCTCAGCCCGCGTGACCGACAACGGCACCGTGGACGACAATGCGGTCAGCAGGTCCTCATTCGTTAGTTCCTGCTTGCGCGCGAATGCGGCATAAAGAGCGGTTTGCACCGCCGACTCGATTTCCGCGCCGGAGAAGCCTTTGGCCGCGGCTGCGATTCGATCCAGATCGTAGTTGGCAGGGGTCCGTTTGCGCTTCGTCAGTTGGATCGCGAATATTTGCTTCCGGTCCGCTTGGCTCGGCAGGTCCACAAAGAAGAGCTCGTCGAAGCGGCCCTTGCGGATCAGTTCCGGAGGCAGCACGGTTACGTTGTTGCAGGTGGCGGCTACGAAGACGGCGGGCTTGCGCTCCTGCATCCAGGAAAGAAACGATGCCAGCAGTCGCGACGAAACGCCCGCGTCGGCGGATGCAGAATCGGCGCCGCTTCCGGCAAAGACTTTTTCCAGCTCATCAATCCACAACACGCAGGGAGCCAGGCCCTCGGCAACTTTGAACACTTTCTGAATGCGTTTTTCCGTCTCGCCGATAAATTTGTCGTAAACTGCGCCGGTATCGAACTTCACCAGTGGAATGTTCCATTCTCCGGCAATGGCGCGTGCGCACAAGCTCTTGCCGCATCCCTGGACGCCGAGAATGATGACGCCTTTTGCCGGATCGAGGCCGAACTGAACCGCTTGCGCGTTCCAGGAATTTCGCCGCTGCGCGAGCCAGCTTTTCAGGTTCTCCAGACCCCCGACGCCGGCCATGTCGCTATTTGCGTCCACGAACTCCAGCATCTCGGAACGCTTGAGCAGGGCTTTCTTGGCTTCCAGAACATCGGTGACGCAATCCGCCGAAACTGCGTAGCGCGCCACCACGGCTTGCGAGATCGCTCGTTCCGCTTCTTCTTCGGTCAGGCCGAGCAGACTCGCGGCCAGAGTATCGAGCCCGGCGGCATCGAGCTTTCTTTGCACAGTATGCGTTTTGCCAATGCGAACCAGGGTCTCGTCCACGATTTGCCTTAATCGCTGACGATCCGGCAGCGCCAGGTCAAAGAACTCAACCAATCCCGCCAGTTCCGGTGGAATCTCGACGCGCGGGCCTGTAATTACAACCGTTCTTCTGTTGGTCGAAAACTTCTGTCCGACATCGCGCAGCTTGCGGACTACGATTGCATCCTCCAAGTGCCGGTGAAAGTCCTTCAGGATGAAAGTCGCTTCGATTGACACGGCCTCCAGGTTTCCCAGCATCTGCGCCGGATCCTGACTGTTATAGATCGCCTTGGAGTTCTGTTCAGATTCGTTGCGCCGGGTCGTTTCGTATCCGCCGGGCGGTAGCGCATTTTCAAACTGTATATCTGACGAATTGGTACCGGAGCGCGCCAGACCGCTAGCGATCGTCCACTCAAAAGTCGCAAGATTCAGGTCGGTGCACGCTATGCGCACCATGCGCACCGCGCGCAGTTCCTCGATCGTCTCCATTACGACAATGGGGGTGGAGGAGTTGATGAGAACTTTCAGCCGGTCCATCGGAGTTACGGGCATCGGAGTTACAGACGGAGTTGCCGTCGATTTGTCGAGCGAATTCATCTCTACTGGACCGATCTATTTGACCCGGTACAACTTGCTCCCGTAGAATACAGGTTCGGTTCCTACCCGAATATCCTCCTGGTGCAATCCGGGACAACGAAGGTAATCAAGCTCCATGGCAAATCATTTTTCGGCGCTGAAGCGCGCCCGTCAGACAGAAAAACGAACCGCCCGCAACCGTGCCAACTCCTCGCAACTGCGCACCGCTCTGCGGACGCTGCGCGAGAGCCTGGAAAAAGGCGACAAGGCCGCCGCTGGCCAGACCTATCGGGAGACCGTGTCGGCCCTCGATAAAGCTATCCAGAAGGGCGTTTTGCACGAAAATACGGCCTCGCGCTACAAGTCGCGACTGTCGGCACGTCTGAACGCCCTGAAATAAAAGGGCCTAGCCGCCGACCCGTCACAAATCCGAGTTCCTGCAAAATTGAGCGTCTGCACGGTTCGGCTTGACACGCCAAAGCCGCGGGCAGATGATTTAGATAGCTGGCCACTTCACGAAGTGTGCCGACTCCCGGGAGTGGGAATGACACAGATTTCGCATACTGCAGATGGTCAAAACGGACGCTTTTCCCTGTCCAACGGGAGCGCGTTGTTCGGCCTGATCGACCGACACCGAAAGATTGTGCTGTCGAGTCCGTTTATTCTGGCTGCCGCGCTGGTCATCGTGCATATGCTCGGTGGAAGCGAGGTGCGGCAGGTGCTGGACTTCATGTCGCCCGGGCACATTGTTGGACGCTAGCTTCGGTCGCTAAGCTCGATACCAAATGAAAAACTCCCAATTGTTCTGGTGGGGCTGTTTTGGCGCTGTGCTGCCCGAACTTCTCCGCTTCTTTAGGCTGGTAGCCGCGGGCCAGCCTTTGCCGAACCTCAATTGGCCGCTCTATGGCGGACTGTTTGTTCTCTTCGTCATTGCTGCGGGCCCGTTTACGGTGGCATGGAAGCCGGAAAGCGCATTCAAAGCGGTGTGGGTGGGGGCATCATTTCCCACTCTGGTGGCTACGCTTATCCAAGTCGCCCCCACGCACTCGTGATGACGGATTAGCCTCCCCGGCATTTAATTGTGCTTGACTGCCCTCTTTGATTTGCTATACTTAGACGTTCTCCGGGACATTAGACAGTTTCTGCCCGTCCCTTCGAACCTCCGCCCGTGTTGTGGCATCTCCTTAAGAATTGAGCAACTTTCGGGTAGGGCGGGGCATCTATTTGAGTAATTCTGGCAAAATCCCTTTGAACCTGATTCCTGTGAATCTAGCCCGAATTGCGAGTTTGGCTCACCATAGGCGACCGTCCCCAGCGGGGGATGATGGGATTTGCGGCCTAAATTATTCATGTTGAAGGAGAAAGACTTAAATGCGTTCTGATCGTGTATTTGACGCGCTCCATACGTTGCGGAACCGGTACATGCTTTGCCAGCTTGCCTCCAAGGCAACCCGCAAATTTCATAAGCCGAACACCCGCATCCAGGAAACCATGAACGATGTATTTGACAAAATCGCCGATGCGGAACGTCATGACATCCTGAGCGAACCCGAGAACTTTGCCGAAGCACAACGGCGAGCTGCTTAAGCGGCTCCGCCGTGTGCCCCGCACGGCGGCAAAGCAATCCCATCCCCGCGAGAGAAAAAGAGAATCCCTCCCGAAAAAACAACCCACGTAGGTAAATATGACCATTGCTGAACTCAAAGAAAAAAACATTACCGAGCTGACCAAGATCGCCCGATCTCTGGAGCTGCCCGGCGCCAGCGGACTCCGCAAACAGGATCTCATCTTCAAAATCCTCCAGGCGCAAAGTGAAAAAGAAGGACACATCTTCGCCGAAGGTGTTTTGGAGATCCTTCCTGACGGCTACGGCTTCTTGCGCTCGCCCGACTACAACTACTTGCCCGGGCCCGACGACATTTATGTGTCGCCGTCGCAGATCCGTAAGTTTGACTTGAAAACCGGCGATACCATCAGCGGCCAAGTGCGTCCTCCGCATGAGGGCGAGAAGTATTTCGCGCTGGTGAAGATCGAGGCGGTCAATTTTGAATCGCCCGACGAAGCGCGCAACAAAATTCTGTTCGATAACCTGACACCGCTGTATCCGCAGGAGCGGTTAAAGCTCGAGACCACGCGCGACAATATCAGCGCGCGCGTCATGGACCTGCTCACCCCCCTAGGCAAGGGACAACGCGGCCTGATCGTCTCTCCGCCACGCGCCGGCAAGACCATGCTGCTGCAGAATGTGGCCAATTCGATTACCACGAATCATCCTGAAGTCGTTCTCATGGTGCTGCTCATCGACGAGCGCCCTGAAGAAGTCACCGACATGCAGCGCTCAGTGAAGGGCGAGGTTATCTCGTCAACCTTCGACGAGCCCGCGGCCCGCCACGTGCAGGTCGCAGAAATGGTGATCGAAAAAGCGAAGAGACTCGTCGAGCACAAGCGCGACGTTGTCATTCTGCTCGATTCCATCACCCGTTTAGCGCGCGCCTACAACACCATCGTTCCGCCCTCGGGCAAAGTACTCTCCGGCGGCGTCGATTCAAACGCCTTGCAGCGTCCGAAGCGTTTCTTCGGATCGGCCCGAAACATCGAAGAAGGGGGCTCGCTCACCATCATCGCAACCGCACTGATCGACACCGGCTCCCGCATGGACGACGTGATCTTCGAAGAATTCAAAGGCACGGGTAACTCGGAAATCATCCTCGATCGCAAACTGGTCGATAAACGGACCTTCCCGGCGATCGATATTCAGCGCTCCGGCACCCGTAAGGAAGAGTTGCTGATTCCGAAAGAAGACTTGCAGCGCATCTGGGTTCTGCGCAAAGTGCTGAACCCGCTGTCCCCAGTCGAAGCCATGGAGCTGCTCATTGAGCGATTGGCCAAGGCGGCGACCAACAGCGAGTTCCTGGCGAAGATGAGCCAGTTGTAACTGGTGCATCGGGGGCGCTGTCGCGGCGCCCGCCCCTCGCACAAAATGCCAAAGTGCGGAACAACCGCGTTCTCGCCGCCCACTGCCCGTAGACCGCAAAAGCGAAGTTGAGATGGGTCGGGTGACTTTCCCACGCCCCGCCATTTTCGTTCATGGCACCGATCAAGAAAGAGGCCCCCTGATCATTGTCAGCCTGGTTCCGGCTCGTCCAGAGAGCGGAATCCGCGGTCTGCTGCTCGCTACAATCCAGTATTGCTGCCCCGCAGTGTTGCGCTACCGGAGAATTTCTTGCGCGCGCTGTGCTAGAGGTTCCCGCCCCGCCCAGTCCTTTTCGATTGAATACTTTAGCGCAAAAGGGACATGCAAGCGTCAAGCTCAGCAATGGACCCCACTCACCACGCTCTCCATGATGAATGGGGGTTCCGGCTAAGACGGGTCACCCGCTTACTCCGAACTGATTCGCATCCCGTAGAAAGACCGGTATACAAAGAAGACCGAGACCGCAAAGAACGCCAGCGCCAGAATGTGCGTCAGATTTCCCGGGTGATCGTTGGTCAGTGACACAGCCAGTTCGACAGCCAGCAATCCGAAGAGCGTAGTGAATTTGATGACCGGGTTCATGGCCACCGAAGATGTGTCTTTGAAAGGATCTCCGACCGTATCGCCGATCACGGTCGCGTCGTGCAGCGGCGTGCCTTTCTGTTTGAGCTTGGTTTCGACAATCTTCTTGGCGTTATCCCATGCCGCGCCGGCATTGGCCATAAAGATGGCCTGGTAGAGACCGAAGATGGCAATTGAGATCAGATAGCCGATAAAGAAGAACGGCTCCACGAACGCAAACGTCAGCGTCCCGAAAAAGACGGCGAGAAAGATGTTGAACATACCTTTCTGCGCGTACTTGGTGCAGATCTCAACGACTTTCTTGCTATCTGCGACCGACGCTTTGGTCGCGCCGTCAAGTTTGATATTCGCTTTGATGAACTCCACCGCGCGATAGGCGCCCGTCGTGACAGCCTGCGTGGAGGCGCCCGTGAACCAATAAATCATGGCGCCGCCAGTAATCAGGCCAAGGAAAAACGGAGCGTGCAGCAAGGAGAGCTTTTCCACGTTTGAGGTCAGCCCATTGGTCAGCGCCATGATGATCGAGAAGATCATCGTCGTCGCGCCCACTACGGCGGTTCCAATCAGCACCGGCTTGGCAGTCGCCTTGAAAGTATTGCCCGCACCATCGTTCTCTTCGAGCAAGTCTTTCGCGTGCTCAAAATTAACCTCAATGTTGAAGTCTTTTTTGAGTTCCGCCTTGATGTTTGGCACCTGCTCAATCAGCGAAAGTTCGTAAACCGACTGTGCGTTATCGGTAACCGGACCGTAGGAATCGACCGCGATAGTCACGGGACCCATGCCCAGGAAACCGAAAGCAACCAAGCCAAAAGCAAACACTGGAGCCGCAATCATGGTAGCTGCCGCGGTCAGGCCCATCTCGCTAAAGAAATAGGCAACGGACATGAGAGCCACCATCGTAAGACCCAACCAGTATGCGGAAAAGTTTCCGGCAACAAATCCGGAGAGAATTCCGAGCGAAGCGCCGCCCTCTTTTGCCGAGGTCACCACTTCATTGACGTGGCGCGATTCCACCGAGGTGAAAGCCTTGACCAACTCCGGAATCACCGCTCCCGCCAGCGTTCCGCAGGAAATGATCGAGGCCAGCTTCCACCATTGCGAAATGTCGCCGCCGAGGTTCGGGATGATGAGATACGAAACAAAGTAAGTGGCGACGATGGAGACAATCGAGGTGAGCCAAACCAGCCAGGTAAGCGGAGTTTCGAAATTCATTTTGGCAGCATTGCCAAACCGGCCTTTGGCGATGGCGCTGTTGATGAAATAGGCCAATGCGCTGGCCACGAGCATCATGATGCGCATCACGAAAATCCAGACCAGCAACTGGACTTGAATCGTCGAATTTTTGACGCCCAGCAGAATGAAGGTAATGAGCGCGACGCCAGTGACGCCATAGGTTTCGAAGCCGTCGGCCGAAGGTCCCACTGAATCGCCGGCATTGTCGCCCGTGCAGTCGGCAATCACGCCAGGGTTGCGAGCATCGTCTTCTTTGATCTTGAAGACGATCTTCATCAAGTCGGCTCCGATATCGGCGATCTTGGTGAAGATCCCACCAGCGATGCGCAGTGCGGCCGCGCCGAGAGATTCGCCGATCGCGAATCCGATAAAGCAAGGACCAGCATAATCGCCAGGCACGAAGAGCAGAATGAAGAGCATGATCAGCAACTCGACCGAAATTAACATCATGCCTATCGACATTCCGGCCTCGAGCGGAATCTGATATACGGGATACGGTTTGCCGGGAAGAGAGGCGAAAGCGGTCCGCGAATTGGCGAAGGTGTTGACGCGAATTCCAAACCACGCGACCCCGTAGCTGCCCGCAATTCCCACCAGGCTGAATATGAGGATGATCACGACCCGTGGAATTTCAAAATGTCGCAGCACGCCAAAATAGAGCACGATGATGGCGGCAATAAACGCCCACAGCAGCATCAGGAATTTGCCCTGCGTGATCAGGTAGGTCTTGCAGGTTTCGTAAATCAGTTCCGAAATCTCGCGCATGGAACGGTGCACTGGCAGGTTCTTCAGCCGCATGAAGATCGCCATGCCGAAGCCGAGCCCAAAAACGCAGAACAGGAGCCCGATCATGAGCAGGTTGTGCCCGGTCATGCCGAGGAACGAAACCGAAGACAGGTCAGGCAGTTTCAGAGCCGCCTCGCCGCCCGCTTCGTCAGTTTGCGCCAGCGCGTGGCCGACGGTCAGAAGCAGCATAGTGGCAAGGGCTGCCGAAATTGTCGTAAAGCGTTTTTTCGCAAATCGGCGTCCTGCAGACACAAGATTGGCGTTCCAAGTGCGCATTAAAATCCTCCTAAGAATCCTATTCAGGGGTCACGACGTGTCCGATCACGCTTCCACCGCCAGGCATATAAGAAATGAGGAGTGCCGATTTGGCCGCGTCGGAAAATTTGCGCAGTCGGCGATACGGCTTCAAAATGAAGCTTTGTCCCCCGCACAAAACAGTCGTTTATAGCACCTTGCTGGAAGTCGGGTCAATGGCAGAAATCATCGAGGCGCGCTTGTCCCCACCAGAATTGGGCTGCTTCCGTATAATTGGACATCTGTTATGCCAGCCTCCCTGGACTTCATTGTCGCCGCCACGCGCCAGCAACTGTTTCAGCGGCGGCAGGACTCCGACCAGCGGGCACTCGAACGGGCGGCCACCGGACACACTCCGCGGGGCTTTCGGAAGCAACTGCGGCGAGTTGCGCAGGACGGGATCGCGATTATTGCCGAATTAAAAAAAGCCTCGCCCTCAAAAGGCCTGATCCGCGCCGATTTCAGACCGTCCGAACTGGCGCGGGAGGTGGAACTCGCGGGCGCTGCCGCCTTGTCGGTGTTGACCGACGAACAGTTTTTCCAGGGCTCGCTCGAGTATCTGCGCGCGGCCTCAGCCAGCAGTTCCCTTCCCTGCTTGCGCAAGGATTTCATCATCGATGAATTCCAGATCGTGGAAGCCAAGGCAAATTGCGCTGACGCCATTCTGCTGATTGTAGCCGCGCTCGAGCAGAAGGAACTGGTGTCGCTCGCCGGGATTGCCCGGGCGCAAGGGCTCGACGTTTTGTGCGAAGCTCATGACGAGGAGGAACTGGGGCGCGCACTCGATGCTGGGTGCGACCTGGTCGGCATCAACAGCCGTAATCTGCGGACCTTCGAAGTTGATCTGGATACCGCGCTGCGGCTCGCGGAAAAGATTCCCGCCTCCTGCGTCCGTGTGGCTGAAAGCGGCATCCAATCCGGCTCCGATATAGCGCGTCTGCGATCCGCCGGCTACGAAGCGTTCCTGATCGGCGAGTCGTTGATGAAGGCGGAGTTGCCCGCAGCGGCGCTGGCAAAGTTGATGGAAGAGGCAAGAGTTGTGGTCAATGGCTAGCAGTTTTTTACTCAAAAGGTGACGACTGATGGCTGACAGCTGTTCCTATGACTTGGATTAAGATCTGCGGCATCACGAACCTCGAGGACGCGCTCGCCGCTGCCGATGCGGGCGCGAACGCGCTAGGCTTCGTCTTTTATCCGAAGAGTTCGCGATATGTAACGCTAGAGATAGCGCGCTCGATCGTCGCAAATCTGCCGCCGGAAATAGGAAAAGTCGGCGTCTTCGTCAACGAGACGGTGGATCAGGTCCGCGACATCGCCAAGCAGGTAGGTCTTACCGCCGTGCAATTGCACGGCGAAGAGAATACGGAATTCAGCCGCACTCTCTTTCAGAAGCTAGCGAACGGATCGGGACGCCCCACGATTTTTCGCAGCTATCCTGCAAAGGTTTTCGACGTGCCTGCGGGACAATCTGTCGGATGGGATCCTGTGGCCGTCGGACTGGTGGAGCCAGACGAGGCCTATAAGGGCAAACGGGTGCACAAAATCCATGTCGCTGAAAATGGCGACCTCTTCCTCGAGACGCACGGCTTCCGCCCAGGTGTGATCTCCGGCGTTTTGCTTGATTCCTCGACCGCGCAACGGCGTGGGGGCACAGGAGAAGCCTTCGATTGGGAGCGTGTGCAGCCGTGGGCCGGAATCATCAATAGCATCAGCAAGCTGATTGTCGCCGGAGGTTTGCATCCCGGCAATGTGCAGGAGGCGATTCACTTGCTGCATCCGTGGGGCGTGGACGTTTCGACCGGCGTCGAGAGCGAACCAGGCAAGAAGGACCCCCGAAGAGTCCGCGCGTTTATTCAGGCTGTACGCGCCATGGAAGAGGCTCGTTGACGATGGCCACCGCGACTGTAACAAAAAAAGCTCGCCATCATATCATCGGAAAAAGTGCACCCGTCTCCGCGGGGCGTTTTGGCCCTTATGGCGGCCGCTATGTTCCGGAAACGCTCATGGCCGCGCTGGATGAACTGGAGCGCGAATACGAAAAGGCGAAGCGCGACCGCAAATTTCAGCAGCGCCTCGACCTATTGCTGAAGACCTATGCGGGACGTCCAACCCCGTTGTTCTTCGCCCGTAGGCTCACCGCCAAACTTGGCGGCGCAAAGATTTATCTTAAGCGCGAAGACCTGCTGCACACTGGCGCACACAAAATTAACAACTGCCTTGGCCAGGCCTTGCTCGTTGCACGCATGGGCAAGCGTCGCGTGATCGCGGAAACCGGCGCGGGGCAGCACGGCGTCGCCACAGCTACCGTTTGCGCTTTGCTCGGCTTCGAATGCGTCGTGTACATGGGCACGGAGGACATGCGCCGGCAGGAACTGAACGTCTTCCGCATGCGCCTGCTGGGCGCGGAAGTTCGCGGCGTCGATTCCGGATCGCGCACCCTCAAAGACGCGATCAACGAAGCCATGCGCGATTGGGTGACCAACGTACGCAGCACTCATTATCTGCTCGGCAGCGTGCTCGGAGCACATCCATATCCGACCATGGTGCGCGACTTTCATCGCGTCATCGGACGCGAGGCCCGCGCGCAGATTCGCAAAGCTGAGGGCAAACTTCCCACGGCCATCATCGCCTGCGTTGGCGGAGGTTCGAATTCTATCGGGATTTTTTACGACTCCCTCAAAGATAAGAAGGTCCAACTCATCGGAGTCGAAGCTGGCGGACGCGGTGAAGCGCTGGGCGAGCACGCCGCCCGCTTCAGTGGCGGCTCACCGGGCGTTCTGCAGGGAACTTTTTCTTACGTGCTACAGGATGCTGCGGGGCAGATTGCGCTTACACACTCTGTTTCGGCTGGCCTTGACTATCCGTCGGTCGGCCCCGAGCACGCCATGCTGAAAGATTCGGGGCGCGCCGAATACGTTTCTGCCTCTGACGCCGAGGCGCTTGAGGCAACCGTCGTGCTGGCCCGGACCGAAGGCATCATTCCGGCGCTGGAATCCGCGCACGCCGTCGCTGAGGTTATCAAGCGCGCTCCGAAGATGAAAAAGTCGGAGATTGTGATCGTCAATATTTCCGGGCGCGGCGACAAGGATGTCGGGATTTTGCGGGAGAACTTGAAGCTGGATTGATTCCCAGCCGACACTCCATCATGCCCTTTCACTTCGAAAACAAGCCGTCGCTCATCGCTTACCTAACCTGCGGCGATCCCGACCTTCCCACGACGCGCGAGGTTATTCTGGCGGCCATCGACGCGGGCGCGAGCGTAATTGAGCTGGGCGTGGCCTTCAGCGATCCGCTCGCCGATGGTCCTGTGATTCAGCGCGCCAGCGAGCGGGCGCTCAAACACGGAACTTCGCTCCAAGATGTATTGACGCTTGCGTCGGAAATCCGCGAGCATTCACAATCCGTCGGGCTGGTGATCTTCTCCTATCTCAATCCCATCCTGCGTATGGGCCTTGCGAAGTTTTGCCAAGTGGCGCGACTGGCTGGCATCGACGGAATCCTGATCACCGATCTGCCCGTCGAAGAATCCGCCGAGTATTTGCGAGAGGCTCGCAAAAATGACCTGGCTACCATTTTTCTGGCTGCGCCTACATCGACCGATCGGCGTCTGAAGTTGATTGCGCAGGTTTCAACCGGGTTCATTTATGCGATCTCACGCACCGGTGTCACCGGCGCTCGGCAGCAGATGACCGGAGATGCCAAGACTCTTGTCAAACGCATCCGCCGTTTTACCAAGCTTCCGATCGCCGTCGGGTTCGGGATTTCGACCTCCGAGCAATTCGCGGAAGTCGGCAAATTCGCGGAAGGCGCGGTCATCGGCAGTGCCATCGTCCATGCCATTGAACAAAATCCCGGACGAGAAGCCACGACTGTGGCAGAATTTGTAAACCGGCTTTCAGCCGTCGGCCGTCAGCCATCAGTCCGGCGCGCCCGATGATGAATCTGGCGAACTTGAACATTTAGTGGGCCTTCCCCATTCGACGTCTCGCGCATCTCTAAGCGGACGGCAAGCGGGCGGCTGATAGCGATGAACTGAGCTCTATGGACATTTCTGATTGGCGCAAGAAAATCGACGAACTGGACCGCAAACTGGCAGCGTTGCTGAACGAGCGTGCCGCCGCTGCCGTCGAGATTGGGCGTTTGAAACGCAATACCAGCCTGCCCGTTTACGAACCCGACCGGGAGCGGGCGGTCATAGCGAACGTGCAGCGCAGCAGCACTGGGCCGCTATCGGAACGCGATCTGGCGCAGATCTACGAGCGCATCATGGATGTCATGCGTAGCATTCAGAAACACGAAATCGCTTCGGATGTTGTTCCCGAGTCTGGAACTGCCCTCGATGCGACTCCGGATGCGAAACCGGAGAACGATTTGAAACTCAAGATACAAGGACCAGCCCACGAACGGCGGAAGCGTTAAGGTTTATTTTTTAGCGTCCGGCGAACAAAGGTAAACGAGCACACTCATGATTGTCGCAATGCAAGAATCGGCCAGTGAAGATCAGATTCAACATGTGATCGATCGACTGGTTCGACTGGGATTTGAAATCCACCGCTCGACGGGAGCGCGCCAGACCGTTCTCGGCGGAGTTGGCGTGCCTCACGATTTCGATACGCGGGAAGTCGAAATGCTGCCCGGGGTGCAGGAAGTTCACCGCATCACTTCTCCCTATAAGCTGGCGGGCCGCAGCTTTCGCCCCGAAGGCACGGTGGTTAAGTTTCCGAATGGAATCCAAATCGGCGGCAAAAAGATTGTCGTCATGGCCGGTCCTTGCTCGGTCGAATCGCGCGAGCAACTGTTCACCGTCGCCGAACAGGTCGCCCAGGCCGGAGCCCGCGTTCTCCGCGGTGGCGCTTTCAAACCGCGCTCGTCTCCTTATTCATTTCAGGGGCTTGGCGTTGAGGGTTTGAAATTAATGCGCCAGGCGGGTGATCGCTTCAATCTTCTCGTGATCAGTGAGGTAATGGAAATCTCGCAGATCGAACTGATGCTGCCTTATATCGATATCTTTCAGGTCGGCGCGCGGAATATGCAGAACTTCAATTTGCTGCGCGAACTGGGAAAGGTTCGTAAACCGGTGCTGCTCAAGCGTGGCATCGCCGCCACTTTCGAAGAACTGCTGTGCTCCGCGGAATACGTGCTCGCGGGCGGCAACTACGAACTCATTCTTTGCGAGCGCGGCATCCGCACTTTCGAAACTTACACGCGCAACACCATGGACATTTCCGCGATCCCGATCATCCACAAACTCTCGCACCTGCCGATGACCGCCGATCCATCGCACGGCACGGGACGCCGCGACAAAGTGGCTCCCATGGCGCGCGCGTCGGTCGCCGCAGGCGCCGACGCCATGCTCATCGAGGTTCATCCCGACCCGGATAAAGCGCTTTCCGATGGCGCGCAGTCGCTTTATCCGGAACAGTTCTCCAAGCTGATGGGCGAACTTCGCTTGATCGCTGCGGCGGTGGGACGCGAGATCGCGTAAGCACAATTTGCAATGGGTGATTTGTAATTGGTGATTGGAGAGCGGATCAGAAATTACCTATTACAAATTGCAACCTATCCATGGCCTTCAGACAAGTCACCATCATCGGAACCGGCTTGATCGGAGGCTCGCTGGGCCTCGCGCTCAAGAAGCGACACCTCGCCGCACGAATCATCGGGTGCGATCGCGCGCCGGTGCTGGAACGGGCGGAGGAATGCGGCGCCATCGATGCTGGAAATAGCAATCCGGCCGATGCCGTGCGCGGCAGCGATCTGGTGGTGCTGGCGACCCCCGTCATTCCCATTCTCGATCTGATCGGACGGCTGGGCCCAGCGCTACCTCCGAAGACGGTCGTAACCGACGTCGGCAGCACGAAGGCGGAAATTGTGCAACGCGCCGCGAAGTCTTTCGGACGAAATGCTGGGCAGAGATTCCTCGCCGGGCATCCCATGGCGGGCAAAGAGCACGCCGGTGTGGAGTTTGCCGATGCCAATCTTTTCGAGGGCGCTGCCTGGCTCTTTACGCCGCTGCCGGGCCAGAATGTTCACGCCGGATTGTGCGGAGAATTTATCCATTGCGCGGAAGCCATGGGCGCCAAGATAGCGGTGGTCGACGCCTCGGATCATGATCGTTTCTGCGCCTGGATCAGCCATCTGCCGCAAATGATCTCGACTGCTTTAGCGGCAACACTGGTCGATGAATTTGGTCCCGACGCGCCGGTGCTGGATATCGGCGGGCGAGCTTTGCGCGAGATGACGCGCATTTCCGGCAGCCCCTATTCGATGTGGCGCGATATCGCCATCACCAATCGCAAGAACTTGAGCGATGTGCTGCAGAAGCTGGAACAGCGCCTGGCACACATCCGCGAAAACCTCGACTCGCGAGAACTGGCAGCGGAATTTGAGCGGGCGCATCAGTTGCGCAAGAGCAAGCCTGCGCTTCCGCCAGAGCCACCACGAGCGCGGCGATAAACATCAAGCACAGCGGGTTGGATTTTGGGTATCTCGAGTGCAATGGAATTCCGATAGAATCTCTTGCTATGCACAAAGTTGTTGCGAGCGCGGAAGAGGCGATCCAGGACGTATTCGCCGGAGCCACCATTATGGTTGGTGGATTCGGTTTGTGCGGGATGCCTGAGAACCTAATCCGCGCGCTCGTCCGTAAGGGCGTGGGGGACTTGACCACCATCAGCAACAATGCGGGCGTCGATGGCTTGGGTGTGGGATTGCTTCTGGCCAACGGTCAAATTCGACGGCACATTGGAACCTACGTCGGCGAAAATAAACTGCTGGAGCGGATGGTGCTAAACGGCACGGTGCAACTCGACCTTGTTCCCCAAGGAACGTTTGCGGAACGAATTCGTGCCGGAGGCGCTGGGATTCCTGCGTTCTTCACTCCCACTGGCGTGGGGACGGTAGTCGCCGAGGGCAAAGAGACGCACGAGTTCGACGGTCGCACCTATCTCATGGAGCGCGCGCTGAAGGCTGACTTCGCTTTTGTCAAGGCCTGGAAAGGCGATCGCTGGGGCAACCTTGTCTATCGTAAAACCGCGCGGAATTTCAATCCGATGATGGCGACTGCGGCGAAGATCACTATCGCCGAAGTCGAACAGCTGGTCGAGCCGGGAGAGCTTGACCCCGACATGGTGCATACGCCGAGTGTGTTCGTGAAGCGGATCGTTCAGGGTGAGCTTTTTGAGAGAAGAATTGAGAAACGGACGGTCAGCAAGTCCGCCGTGAGTACCTAGCAATATGCCGACAGACGGAAAAGCCTCCAAGGACTTCGACAAGCGAGAGCGCATCGTAAAGCGTATCGCCCGCGAATTGCGCGATGGATTTTACGTCAACCTCGGCATTGGCTTGCCGACACTGATTGCCAATTATGTACCGCCGGGCATGGACGTAATTCTGCAATCCGAAAATGGGATGCTCGGCGTTGGACCGTATCCCGTCGAAGGCACAGAAGACGCGGACCTGATCAACGCCGGAAAAGAAACGGTAAGCGAGATGGCGGGCACCGCGTATTTTTCCAGCGCCGATTCTTTTGCCATGATTCGCGGCGGGCACGTTGATCTCAGCGTGCTGGGCGCTATGGAAGTCGACGAGCTCGGTAATCTTGCGAACTGGATGATTCCGGGCAAAATGGTCAAAGGCATGGGCGGCGCCATGGATCTGGTTGCCGGAGCGCGGCGCGTGATCATCGCCATGGAACATGCTACGAAAGATGGTCAGCCGAAGATCCTGAAAAGATGCACGCTGCCGCTTACCGGCGTGAAGGTTGTGGACACGATTGTTACCGAAATGGCCTACATCCGAGTCACGCCGGAGGGTATGCTGCTGCAGGAGATTGCCCCCGGCCTGACGGTCGAGGATGTTCAAAAAGCAACCGCGGCAACATTGCGTGTTAGCCGTGATCTGAAGACCATGTAGCCGGGGAAATCTACTCCTCAGTTCTTCGGGACGAGCCGGGTGTCGTCGAACTTTTCTGGTTCGCTTTGCGTATCATATTCAGAAGGGGTATACCGATGATTGCCTTTCTGCTCTGGTGTTTTCTCTTCGTCGTGTGCTGGCCGGTGGCACTGCTGGCGCTGGTACTCTATCCAATCGTGTGGTTGTTCTTGCTGCCTTTTCGCCTGGTCGGCATCGCCGTCCACGGAGCACTCGCCCTGATCTGGGTCGCTGTCATGCTCCCCGCGCGCTTGCTTAGCGCTCCATTTCGTCTGTCGCGAATTTAGGGCGCGCTCCAAGTTGACGGGCGGGCGACGTCGCCTGCGCGCCACGAACTGGTCAGGATTTTGGATCGGATAGATATTTCTGCAGAAATTGCAGGCTTCTTAAACCTGCGTCACGCCAGGTTTCGGCCTCGAATCCGTGGCCAGCGCCGGGGTAGATTTTGATTTCGTAGGCGATTCCCTTCTTCTCCAGCAACTTCTGCAACTGGTAGGCCTCTTCGACGGGAACGGTCGGATCGTCCTCGCCGTGAAGAATTAGCACAGGGCAGAGGCGGCGCATGAAGAATTTCATCTCTTTGGGCATGCCTCCGAAGAACTCGACGACGACTTTCACACGATGATCGATGGCGGAAATGGCGAGCGAGAGATACGCTCCGAGCGAAAAGCCGAGCAACGCGATGCGATCGCGATCCACTTGTGGCTGAGTTTCTACGCAGCTGACGGCATCCCAGAGGGTCTTCATCCACAGAGGGAAGTTGCGCAGGATGGTTGGCTTGTCGGCAGACTCAGTGCCGCTGCGGTCGAAGTAATGGAGAAGATAAACGGCGAACCCTTGTGCCGCCAGCGTGCTGGCGTAGCGCTCCATGCCAGAGACGTTGCCTCCGGCGCCGTAGAGCGCGATTATGGCCGGGAGTGGGGCGCCGGAAGCCTCGGGCAGATAGGCATCGAGGCGGATGGGCTTGTTTCCGCTCTGGAAAGTGACTTGCGATTGTGCGACTGGCAGCATCTGTGCGTGTGGACTACCGCCCGCTATCCGTTGAAATGTGTTGCTGCGTAGTGGCTGTCAACTTGGTGATGGCGTCTGAAATCAGGGTCTTTGCCTTCATCGCTTCGGGGAAAAAAGCGCCGACCATTAGCGTGATACCAAAGAGGAAGACCCCGCCAGGAATCATGGAAGATATGGATGCGGGTGAAACCGCGCCGAACCGTGCCCTTCCAAGCCAGAAGATCATGAAGAGAGCGACGAGCGGGTGGAGAAACATGATCACCGAAACCTGGGTGCCGAAGCCATTCGGCATTATGCGACCCCAGATCATCGGCAAGAACGAGTTACGATAACGAATATCTCTTCGAATTTTGAATGACTCATCGTCAACGGACCCGATGAACGGCGTAGTTGCAGGGTCGCCAGACGGCCACATGTTTCGAAGCGATTCCCGGAATGTCGGTTTATTCCGCACGATTGATCGGAGCCGTTCGGCAACAACAGGCGGCGGTCGATCCACGTCGATGCGAAAACGGTAGAAAGGCACGGCGTTCTGCTGTAACTCTAGCAGACGGGACTCTCGCGGCATGGCGAAGGAGGGCGTACGCGTTCACCCTACAAGAGCCGAGGCCACTTCCGACAATTTCTTCAAGGATTCTGTGTATGGCGCACGCGCAATGCCGCGTTCAGTGATTATCGCTGCCACGTATTTTGCCGGCGTCACATCGAAGGCTGGGTTTTCGATCTCGACTCCATCGGGAACCATTTGTTTGCCGGCGATGTGACTCACCTCTTTTTTGTTGCGCTGCTCGATGGGAATCTTGCTGCCATCTGGCGTTTCGAGATCGACAGTAGAGATCGGCGCCGCCACGTAGAACGGGATACCGTGCTCTTTGGCCAGGATGGCCACGGTGTAGGTGCCGACTTTGTTGGCGACATCTCCATTCGCGGCGATGCGATCGGCGCCTACCACGATGGCTCCGATTTTGCCTTGCTGCATCATGACGCCCGCCATGTTATCGGAGATTACGGTGGTGGGAATACCGTCTTTCATCAGCTCCCATGCGGTCAGGCGTGAACCTTGCAGAAAGGGGCGGGTCTCGTCGGCATACACGTGAATTTTTTTGCCTGCTTCTACGGCGGCTCGTATTACTCCGAGCGCGGTGCCGTATCCAGCGGTAGCGAGCGCTCCGGCGTTGCAGTGGGTTAAAACGCCGCCGCTCGATGGCATCAGCGTGGCACCGTGGCGTCCCATGGCCTGATTGGCGGCGATGTCTTCAGCGTGCATACGCTGCGATTCCTCGATCAGCGCCTGCTGGATTTGCGCTATGGGGCGTGAGCGGAGGGTTTCGAATTTTCCCTGCATCCGGCGGATCGCCCAAAACAAATTTACCGCGGTAGGGCGCGTCTGGCGAATGGCTTCGCAGATCTGGTCGAAATCCCTCTTGAGATCGGCAGCGTTCTCCGCTTTAGAATTTTTTACGCCGAGTGCTATGCCCATGGCGGCGGCTACTCCGATGGCGGGCGCTCCGCGAACTACCATGTTGCGGATGACGTCGGCCACCTGTTGGTGCGTGGTGCAGGTTACGTAAACTTCCTCGGTGGGCAGCTTCGTCTGATCGATGAAGACTACTCCGGTGGTAGTCCATTCTAGGGTTTGAATCACGTTAGTTCTCAGGTCCCGGTTCTTGATCCTCAATCCTCAATTCTCGGTTTGAGGCGTTGCGCCAATTGCTAAGCGCCAATTGCCAAATGCTCTTTTCTCACATCGGTTGCCGTGAAAATCGAGATGAAGTTTGCCGGCGCAGCCGCTTTTTCCACGTTCGGACGACCGTGGGCATCCTGTCGTTCGACCAGGCACATCGCTCCTACCACTGCAAAGCCGTATTCGCGGGCGGCCTCGATTGCTTGCACGGTAGAGGAGCCGGTCGTGCATACGTCATCCACGATCACAACCCTTGCGCCTTTTTCGCGGAAGCCTTCGATTCGCTGTCCGGTGCCGTGCTGCTTCTCAGCTTTACGCACGAGGAATCCATTCAAAGCGCCACTGGTTATAGCAACGGCTACGACTATGGGATCGGCGCCCATGGTAAGTCCGCCAATGGCATCGGCCTCCCAGCCTTGTTCGCGGATTTCATCGCGGAAGACTTGGCCGACGAGCTGCGCGCCGCGAGCGTCGAGCGTGGTAGTGCGACAGTCGATGTAATAGTCGCTCGTGCCTCCTGAGGAAAGCTTGAATTCGCCCAGGCGAAATGATTTTTGGGCCAGCAGTTTTAAGAGCTCTTGACGTGCTGTGGACATAAATTTCAACGATAGCAGAAAAGCAGTTCCCGATTCTCGGTGTTCGGGGGCGGCCCTTTTCTGCGAACTGAGACCCAGGGACTGGGAATTTTATCGATTCAATTTCTCCAGATGCCGGAAGCCATCGGTGGCGAACAGGAGCAAAAGCATAATGGTCCCGTTGTAGGCCACGTGAACTAGGAAACCGGCGGCTACCGAGTCCTTCTTCGCCCGCACCACGCCAAGGACCACTCCCACGACGGATACCAACGAAACCGAAGCCCAGGAGTAGCCGTACTGGGCGGCGTGCATCAGGCCGAATCCCAAGGCGGTTACAGAGATCGCCGCACCTACGCCGAAGCGGCGCGCTAGGACTGGGTAAAAAAATCCCCGGAAGAACAATTCTTCCAAAAGAGGCGCAAGAGTCACGGAAAAAACCGCGATTAGAATAACGGCGGTGCGTTGCCGGAGCAGGTCTTCAAATGGGGTTTCTTGGGGGAACGGGAGAAAGGGCTCCACGAACATAAATACGACCTGCATTGCAACCCCGACCCCTAGGAACGGCCAGGCATTCCCGGGCCAATTCCAGTGGATCGTTTTCCAAAACCGTGAATTGCCTCTCTCCTTCGTGACCAGAATATACATATAGCCAAGCAACAGAGGGTACGCCAGCATCTGGGCGAGGATCTCAAGCGTAGGCGACGCACCGAGGCGGAGAACCCGCGCATGAAAATCCGGTCCCGGCACAACCGCGAGCATGGCCAGAAAGGAAACGACGAGAGTGACGAGTGCCATGATCACGATACGAACAACATCCAGGCCGTTCCATGCCGGATCGGCTGGTGGAGCGTCCGCAAGTTGAATGACCGGAGGAAATTCAGGGTCCCCACCAGGGCCTGGGGAGTCAGCCGAGCTTTGCTCGACCTGGACGGGCGAGGGCCCACCTCCCCTCACGGGCACAGGATCTGCTGGCGTTTGATGTTCGGGGTGGTCGTCGGAAGAAAAGTTCACGCACGTTCTCCGCTACCGATGGGCGCGAGCACCCCTCTGGCTGTGCCATTTTTCGCCGCTTCATTTTTCTCCGGCCCATTTTTTACCCAGCCATTCTTTGCCGAACCATTCTTCGCCGAGCCATCGAAATACGCCGTCAGCGCCTGTCCGGTGTAGGACTTCTTCACGCGCGCAACTTGTTCGGGCGTGCCTTGGGCGACGATGCGTCCGCCGTCTTCTCCGCCTTCGGGGCCGAGATCGAGGATCCAATCGGCGTTGCGGATTACGTCGAGATTGTGCTCGATGATGATGACTGTGTTTCCTAGATCAGTCAGACGGTGCAAGACGTCGAGCAGCTTGCGGACGTCGTCAAAATGCAGTCCGGTTGTGGGCTCATCCAGCAGATAAAGAGTTTTCCCAGTCTGGCGTTTGCTGAGTTCGCGCGCCAACTTGATGCGCTGCGCTTCCCCGCCGGAAAGGGTGACAGCCGATTGACCGAGGTGAATGTATCCGAGGCCGACGTCAACCAGCGTCTGCAGCTTTTGCTTGACCTGGGGAATATTTTCGAGAATCTGGAGCACGTCCGATACGGGCATTTCCAGCAGGTCGGCGATGGAGTGGCCGTTGTAGCGAACTGACAAAGTTTCGTGGTTGTATCGGCGACCACCGCAGACTTCGCACTGCACGTAAACGTCGGGCAGGAAATTCATTTCTATGCGGCGCTGGCCCTCACCCTGGCAGGCTTCGCAGCGTCCGCCAGCGACGTTGAAGGAGAAACGTCCGGGTTTGTACCCACGCTCGCGCGATTCGGGCAGCATGGCGTAGAGGTCGCGAACTGCGGCGAAGATCCCGGTATAAGTCGCGGGATTCGAGCGCGGCGTCCGGCCGATGGGCGATTGATCGATGCGGATCACTTTGTCGATCAGCTCGGCTCCGGTAATCGATTTGTGACTGCCCGCTTCTTCCCGCGACCGATAGAGTTGCTTGGCGAGCGCGCGGTACAAAATGTCGTTGACCAGGGTCGATTTGCCGGAGCCCGAGACGCCCGTCACAACCGTCATCACTCCGAGCGGAAAAACTACGTCGAGATTCTTGAGATTATTCTCACGCGCGCCGAGCACAGTGATAGCCTTGCCGTTCGGGCTGCGCCGCAGGGGCAGCATGGCAATCTGCTGGCGTCCGGAGATGTAAGCGCCGGTGAGCGACGCAGTCGAAGCCATAATTTCCGCAGGCGTTCCGCTTGCAACCAGTTCACCGCCGTGACGGCCTGCCCCGGGGCCGAGGTCGATTACGTAGTCCGCGCGGCGAATGGTTTCCTCATCATGTTCGACAACCAGAACGGTGTTGCCAAGATCGCGCAAATTTTCTAACGCCGCCAGAAGACGTCCGTTGTCGCGATGGTGCAGTCCGATGGAGGGCTCATCCAGCACATAGAGAACGCCGCGCAGCTTCGATCCGATCTGCGTGGCGAGTCGGATGCGCTGGCCTTCTCCTCCTGAGAGTGTGGCAGCCGAGCGGCCGAGCGATAGATAACCGAGTCCTACATCGTGCAGAAATTGCAAGCGTTCGGTAATTTCGTGGGCTAGGCGCCCGGCGATGGCCAGTTCCCTGCTCGTCAGTTTGATCTTTCGCGCCGCCTCGAGCGCGCGCGCAATGGGAAGGCTGGTGAAATCGGCAATGGACATACCATTGACTTTGACGGCCAGACTTTCCGGCCGTAGGCGCTTGCCGCGACACACCGGACATTCCGTGGCGGACATGAAATCGAGCAAGTATTCGCGATAGGTATCGGACGTGGAGGATTCGAGATTCTGCTTGAGGTATCCAAGAATCCCAAGAAAACCTGTTTTGCCGCCGCGCTGAGGCTCGCCGTAGAGCAGCAGGTTCTGAATCTTTTCGGGAAATTTCTCGAATGGCGTCGCCAGGCTGAAACCGTAGGCTTGGACAAGCAACTGAATGCTGCGCACTAAATTCTGCGATGCCGAACCGGGACCAAGACCCCCGTCTAAGATTGGCTTCGACCAGTCGACCACCACTTTGGCCGGATCCAGATCGTAACGGTTTCCCAGTCCGTGGCATTCGGGGCAAGCTCCATAGGAACTGTTGAACGAAAACGATCGCGGTTCAAGTTGTGGAACGCTGACGCCGCAATCGGGACAGGCAAGACGCGAGGAATAGAGCGTCTCGTCTCCGTTGACGACGGCAACAAGCACGAGACCGCCGCCCAATTTCATGGCTAGCCCTACGGATTGTTCGAGGCGGGTTTCGATTCCAGGCTTGACCAGCAGGCGATCGATGACGACTTCTATCGTGTGATTCTTGCGCTGATCGAGCGCCAGATCGTCCTCGAGATTCACCAGTTCGCCATCGACGCGTGCGCGGGAAAAGCCGTGCTGGATCAGCTTTTCCATTTCTTTTTTGAACTCCCCTTTGCGGCCGCGAACAATGGGCGCCATGATCATGACGCGGTCATCCGGCGTGAGCGCCATGACGCGCTGCACGATCTGCTCGGCAGATTGGCGGGTAATGGGCTTACCGCAAGTTGGACAATGGGGCACGCCGATCGAAGAGTAGAGCAAGCGCAGATAATCGTAAATCTCGGTGATGGTGCCAACCGTCGAGCGCGGACTGCGGCTGGTGGTCTTTTGCTCAATGGAAATCGATGGACTGAGGCCGTCGATGGAATCGACGTCAGGGCGCTCCATCTGGTCAAGAAATTGGCGGGCGTAGGCAGAGAGCGTTTCGACGTATCTTCGCTGCCCTTCGGCATAAATCGTATCGAAAGCGAGCGAGGATTTGCCGGATCCGCTCAGACCGGTAATGACCGTCAAGGTATTGCGAGGAATCTCGACGTCAATATTCTTCAGGTTGTGTTGGCGCGCGCCGCGCACCGAAATCCTGGTGATGGCCATTTACGCAATACTTAATGGACTTCCGTAACGTGGACGGGTCCTAAGAAATGTTGGAGAGTGGAGATACGCAGTCCGATTCCCGTATCTTAGTTGTTAACAGCGGCGGGGGTCAAATGCGGATACAGTCAAATATTCGCAGCCGCGCAGTTCATGGGGCGGCTGTTAGCAAGGGCCGTCAAAGTGAACGCACTTTTCGTAGTCTTCCTGGTTAGCAGCACCGCAATCTTAAGCGTAATTTTGGGTGTGCTGGGAGCATATTGCGCAATTAACGGTGTCTTGGCCGTGTTTAACCCCTCTCGACCCTCGAATTCTTTGCAAACCTTAGTGCCCAATCAGATCCAGGCGAGCGGCGACTAATCGTCTCTCTGCAATACCAAACAACCTCGCGATTGAGTGTTTTTAGCTCAACCGCGTGAACCTACTGTTGCGGTGGTTGCAGCGGAGTATCCGTCGGCGCCGGCGCGGGAGCCGCTGCTCCAGGCTGCTGTGGTCGGCGGAGCATCTCCAGAATCTGTTCAGGAGTCTTGGGCCCTGCATTGGGTTGGTTTGCATCCGGCTGATCCTGGCCATTCGCGGCGTTCGCATCGGGCTGGGCCTGCCCCTGATCATCGGCACTGTCGTCGCTATCGGCATCGTCATCCTTATCATCGCCGTCAGCGTTCGCCGGTTGTCCGGCGACACGTGGTCCGTGTTCCGGCTGCAGGGCGATTATCGGCGAATTGAATGGCTGAGGATGAGGGAAGTTATTTGCGGGCGGCACTTCCGGAGTGCTCTGATACACGTTGGCGGCAGTCTGAGTCTCTCCCGGCGCCGATGGCTTCGCCATCAACATAACGCTTGAAACCGCCCCGGGATCCGAGTTGGAACCGACCATTACGTAATCAAACGAAGAACCATTGAGCAGCCGGGCCAGAACATCCCGGGGAGCTCCCGGGCCGAGGGACACAATCACTCGCTCGTTTGCACCCGAGCCCGGAGGGATATCGATGGCAGCGCCCGTGAGCTTGCGAACATCACGCAGGATTTCACCTAACGTGGAGTTCTGCGCCGAGATGGTAAGCAGACCGCCTTGAAAATTAACTTTCGCGGGCGTCGGTGGAATTTGGTCCATGGGTAACTGACTGAGCGGACCGCTTGGCAGCGGTGGAAGCACAAGCGGCTTTTGAGTCTTATGGACTTTGTGACGTGGGTGCGAGTGCGCCGGGGCGTTGGCCTGAACTTTTGTCTGGTCAGCGGCTTTCGGAGCAGCCGTTTGAGGGACTGCGGTTTGGGCGGGCACGGATTGCGCAAGAAGGACGGGAGACGCCAGCCAGAATCCCAAAAACAGCGTTCTGCACGTGCGCGGCATCACAAAGTTGCCTCGTTTCCTCAAGCGCCTCGCTGAGCCCATTGGCAATTTTACCACCCCTTATAGAACGCCGGATGGCCTTATTCTTGCGTCTGCACAGCTGATTTGATGACGAAAGACCATGCCAGATATGGCCCGTGCGGACATAGCACTGGGTTTGGCCCCGATGAACGCGTAAAATGCCAGCGGAGGCTTTCTGCTTGAGTACTCCTTCGGAGATCTCTGCCCAGAATCGATCGCAGTGCAATCAATGGCGCCGCCACCCTTGGCTATGGCTTCTGCTGCTGGGAACATCCTTATGTGCAGTGGCGGCCTCCGCGCAGACCTGCCAGAGCGCGACGGACATGAGTGCCGATGTGCAATCCGCGCTCAGAGCCACTGCGGGGCGCTACTTCGAAATGGCGGCGCATGGCGACACGGCGACTCTGAGGCAGAATTCCATTCCCGCCGTGGCCGCAAATTTCGCCGCGATCGAAGCGGTGGTCAAAGAAAACCAGACCACGTTCGCCGGCGCAAAGGCCACGGTTCGACCGCCATTCCTGCTGATTGCCAATGGCCCAGAACCGTTGACGCGCGCCGAATTTCTCTGTGGCGTTTTCGGGCGAACCGGTCAGACGGAAAATAGCGCCGTATTTGTGTTGCCCAATCTTCCGCCCGGGAAGTACGGTGTCACCATTCTCGATGTGAACTCCGCCCAGACTGCCGCCACTCTGACTTTCATCCTGCAACAAGACGGCACCGAGTGGAAACTGGGAGGTTTATACGTCAGATCCTCGCAAGCCTCAGGACACGACGCCACGTGGTTCATCCAGCACGCCCGTGATTTCAAAGCTAAGTCGAAGAATCGCGACGCCTGGTTGTACTACCGTGAAGCAATTGCCCTTTCGATTCCTGTGGATTTCATGAGTACGCTTTCTACCGACAAACTCTATGAAGAGGCGCAGTCGACACAACCGGCCGATCTGCCCGCAAATGGAAATGTTGTGGATCTGAATGCCGGCGGCAAGATCTATCATTTGACGGAGATCTTTCCCTTGGCCGTGGGGAATGATCTTGACGTGGTTGTAAAGTACCAATGCCCCGACGTGTCGGACACAGCGCACACGTTTCAGGAAAATATGGTGGTGATCAAGGCCCTGGTAGCGAAGTTTCCGGAACTTCGCGAGGCCATGGCGGGAGTCGTGGCGCGGGCGGTTGAACCCTCGGGCCGGGACTACGGTTCCCTGCTGGCGATGAAGGATATTAAGTAGTGCGGGGCGGTTGCCATCACCGTCCCGCAGGACTAGTATTTTTTTAGCCATTCCTTCAAATGAACCTGTCTCACCCAACATCGTTTTAAGGAGGATTTATGGGAATCGCAATTTCCCCGATACAAATTGATTCGCGTGTCACCGACTTCATTGGCAAGCCGCGCAAAATGCTGATCGACGGCAAGTGGGTAAACGCTGCGTCGAACAAGACCTTCCCGACCTACAACCCCGCTACCGGCGAAATTTTGGCGCAAGTCGCGGAAGGCGACCGCCAGGATATTGACGCCGCCGTTCGAGCTGCACGCAAGGCGTTTGACAGCGGCCCGTGGTCGCGTCTGACGGCCGCCGAACGCGGCAAACTCGTATGGAAGCTGGCCGACTTACTGGAAGAACACCTTGAAGAATTCGCGACACTGGAGACACTCGATAACGGCAAGCCCCTCACCGTGTCGCGGGCTGCCGATGTTCCGCTTGCCGTAGACATGTTTCGCTACATGGCGGGATGGGCGACAAAACTCGAAGGCACAACCATCCCGCTTTCCGTGCCGTATACTCCGGGCGCGAACTATCACGCCTACACACTGCGTGAGCCGGTCGGGGTCGTGGGGCAGATTATCCCGTGGAATTTCCCCCTGCTGATGGCAGCTTGGAAGCTGGCGCCGGCGCTGGCCACGGGATGCACGGTGGTGTTGAAGCCCGCCGAGCAGACACCGCTCTCCGCACTGCGTTTGGGCGAACTCGTCATGGAAGCCGGGTTTCCCGATGGTGTCGTGAACGTCGTTCCCGGATTCGGTGAGACAGCGGGCGCAGCGCTCGCGGCGCACGATCTGGTCGACAAAATTGCGTTCACCGGCTCCACGGAAGTGGGCAAGCTGATTGTCCACGCAGCCACCGGAAATCTGAAGAAGGTTTCGCTCGAACTCGGAGGCAAGTCGCCGAACGTGGTGTTCAAGGACGCTGATTTGGATGTGGCGATCGGCGGCGCCGCGAGCGCCATTTTCTTCAATCACGGACAATGTTGTTGCGCCGGATCACGTCTTTTTGTGGAACGACCGGTGTTTGATCGCGTGGTGGAAGGGGTGGCGGCGAAAGCCAAGAAGATCCGAGTGGGATCGGGCATGGAGCCAGACACGGCGATGGGACCGCTCGTCTCCGAAGAGCAGTTGCAACGGGTGTGCAATTATCTCGAGATTGGCTTGTCCGAAGGCGCCACCGCGGTGGCCGGCGGAAAGAAAATTGATAACAAGGGATATTTTGTCGAACCGACCGTGCTGGTGAACACGAAAGATAACATGCGGGTGGTGCAAGAAGAGATCTTTGGACCTGTGGTCGTGGCAATTCCGTTCGATGATCCGGAGGAGCTTGCATCGCGGGCAAATGACTCTATGTACGGTCTGGCGGCAGGAATCTGGACTAAGGATATTTCAAAGGCGCACCGGCTGGCAGCGTTGCTGCGCGCCGGAACGGTGTGGATCAACTGCTACAACATTTTCGATGCCGGGCTGCCATTTGGCGGTTACAAGCAGTCCGGATGGGGACGCGAGATGGGTAAAGATGTGCTCTCACTCTATACGCAGACCAAATCGGTGTGCACGCGGCTTTAGTACCCGGACCGCATAAATCAGGAGAAGGGTGTCTCGGCTGCGAAGCACCCTTCTTTCCACTTTTTTATGGGAAGAAATTTTGGAGGCGCGGATCAGAATCGAACTGGACCGCGTATTGCAAACAAAGTAACTTCCTGATTTAGGCTCTTGCTCTAGGGTCTTCCGGTCGCGCTCGCGCGTGCTGCATGTTCTCTCAGCCAAACGAGGTCGAGGTGACAAGCACTGCATCCGTAGTCATACGGGCAGGGGAGAGTTCCGGGCGTTCACGAACAAGCGTTACGGTTGGAATTGGACGCGCACACGGGGCCGCGCACGACGTCAATATGAAAATCCGAGTTAAACTGATGAGGCGATGACGGAGTATAAGATAGGCACTCAGGCACTGACGCTTATTGAAGTCGTCAACTGTCCGAAATGCGGCACGCTCAACCGGGCTCCGGATTTTGCTCCAGCTTCTCTGAAATCACAATTGTCGTGTCGCGCCTGTTTTGCGAAACCCGTAGTCATGCAATCCTACACGTTTCTCATGCCCATTCATTTCTACTTGGCAGTTGAATGCAAACAGTGCAGCTTCGTGATTACTCTCGCAGTTACACCTGATCGACTGCAGATTGAGAACGCGAGAGCTGCATTGCCGGGATTTAAAGCATTCTGTCCGGCCTGCCAGACAGAACTGGAATACCAGCCTGCCGATGTTGTCGTGTGGTCAGGGCCGCAGCCGACACCGGCCTTCGTCGCGCATCCCACCTTCGTCGAAATTCACAAAACCTAAAAACCCTGTGGCGATCCATAGCAGCCGGCGCCAGTCTTGGCGAATCCTTCGCACTCCCCGTGTCACGGGTGGAGGTACTTACTGCGGAGACAGAGAAACCCGAACCTAGGTAATGCCACTGTTATCAGTACCGCGTACTCTTTTGCCGGCCCCCCACGCATCGTAGAATTGGGCTTTTCCGAGAGACTAAGGGGCTAAATGATCTCATGGAAAGCGCTTGGTGTTGCCTTACTTCTCGTTGGCTTGTTGGGCGGGATCAAGCTCCTGTTTGATTTGGTCGAGAAAAACAGACGGCGTCAACGCTAAACCCTCGCCCCACTGCGCCTTCGCTCGGAACAGCAGTCGGCAGCTCCGTTTCGATGACTCCACCACGCGAATGCCACACGATCACAAATCGATGGCGCCTTGACTTGTCGGCACTCGAAGCGTGGCAGTGAAACGGAGTGGCTGAGTACGCGGGCCTGCACAACAGAGATTGGTGGTGCGGGAAGCCGGGAATGCCGCCCCATCATGATCAGCAGGCCTCCGAGAATGGTGTCCAGCACAGTAAGGCAAGAAGATTTCCTCTCCTTTTGCTAAGCTTTGCTTCCATTCAATTGCCAATCACCATGACTGTTTCGACGCCCACGCCTGTCACTGCAGTCAGGACCAATCGCTTCAGTTCGGAGTAGAATCTGTTGCTTTGAAGCATCCTAGGCCATGAAGCTATGAAATTCCGATTCTTCGCGGTGTCCGTTTTGGCTGTTCTTCCTGTTCTCGTTGCCACAGTCGCTCTCAACGCACAAACACAACCCTTATCCGACTCCGAAATCCGCAGCCGCGCCGACGCATTGCTCAGGCAGATGACCGTCGAAGAGAAAGTCGGCCAGCTCAACCAGGAGTCCGGGATCGTCATTAAGGGCTTGGCTGACCAAAAACCCGATGACGATATTCGGGAGGGCCGGGTGGGATCCATCCTCTGGTTGTTTGAGGTGAAGGAGATCAACCGGTTGCAGCACATCGCGGTGGACCAGTCGCGCCTGCATATTCCTTTGCTGGCGGGCTTCGACGTCATTCACGGCTACCGCACGGTTTTCCCGGTTCCGCTAGCGATGGCTTCTTCATGGGATCCGGCGGTGGAAGAGCAAGCGCAGCGCGTGGCCGCTGAGGACGCACGCGCTGCCGGCATTCAGTGGACTTTTGCGCCCATGGTGGATATAGCGCGCGACGCCCGCTGGGGACGCATTGTGGAAGGCGCGGGCGAAGATCCGTATCTGGGGTCAGCGATGGCGCGGGCGCAGGTGCGCGGCTTCCAGGGCGCAAACTGGGGAGACACGAGTATCTTAGCTTGCGCGAAGCACTTTGCTGGCTACGGTGCAGCCGAGGGCGGACGTGACTACGATTCTTCTTATATTCCTGAAGTTCTGCTGCGCAATCTTTACCTCGAGCCTTTTCATGCAGCGGTGAAGCAGGGCGTGGCGAGCCTGATGAGCGCATACATGGACCTGAACGATGTACCCGCTTCAGGGAATCATTGGCTGCTGCATGACGTGCTGCGGCAGGAATGGGGATTTCAAGGCTTCGTGGTCTCTGACGCCCTCGCCGTAGGCAAACTGGTGACGCACGGATTCGCCCGTGACCGAGAAGACGCAGCCTATCGCGCCATCACCGCTGGCTTGAACATGGACATGGCCAGCAAGACTCTGATCGAGAATGTGTCGAAGCTCGTGGCGGACGGGAGGGTTACGCAGGACCAGCTGGACGGCGCGGTGCGGCCGATTCTCGAGGCGAAAATACGCCTCGGACTGTTCGAACATCCCTTCGTGGACGAGACGAAGGTAGAGGCTGTGTTGGAGCGCCAGTCGAGTCGGGATCTGGAGCGCAAGCTGGCTGGGAGGTCCATGGTTTTGTTGCGCAACGAAAACCATGTTCTGCCGCTGTCGAGAAGCGTCAAGAAAATCGCGGTCATTGGCCCACTGGCTGATGCCGCGGACGAAATGGAAGGTGGCTGGACGGTGGAAGGACTGTTCGGAGGCGAAAGCAAAGGGCATCCGGTTTCGTTGGTTGCGGGAATTCGGAACAAGCTGGGGACGGGCGCGCAGATCGAAGTGGTCTCAGGGGCGGCGTTGCAGCGCAAGTATCCGTCAATGATCGATCAGTTGATTGGGAAAAAATATCCTCCACCAGCGACCGGGGCGGAAGTGAAACAGTGGAGAGACCAGGCCGTAGCCGCTGCGAAGCGGGCTGATGTGGTGATCGCCGCTATGGGCGAGGCGACCAACATGAGCGGAGAAGCAGCTTCGCGGGCTTCGCTCGCGTTGCCCGGCGATCAGCAGGAGATGCTTGAGGCCGTCGCCGCAACCGGCAAGCCGGTTGTGCTCGTGCTGCTGAGTGGCAGGCCGCTCGATATTGTGTGGGCTTCGGAGCACGTACCATCAATTCTTGAGTCATGGTATCCGGGAACCGAAGGCGGGAATGCCTTGGCGGACGTGCTGTTTGGCGATGTCAACCCAGGTGGAAAGCTTCCGGTGAGTTGGCCGCGCGCCGCCGGTCAGGAGCCGATCTATTACAACCATAATCTCACGCACGATCCCGAAGACGCGCCAGACTTTACCTCTCGTTATTGGGATCTTCCCACCAAGCCTCTTTACCCCTTTGGCTACGGGTTGAGCTACTCCAGTTTCAAGTTCAGCAATCTGCGGTTGAGCAAGAATCGCTTTCTGCCGGGCACCGGCACCGAGGTCTCGGTGGATGTGACCAACATCAGCCTGACTGCAGGCGACGAAGTTGCCCAGATTTATATTCATCAGCGGGCTGGATCGGCCTCCCGTCCCGTGAGGCAACTGAAGGGTTTCCGCCGCGTCACGCTCAAGCCGGGCGAAACTCAAACCCTTACGTTTCCTCTCGGCTTTGACGAACTCAGTTTCTGGAGCCCGCAAACCAAGGTTTGGGTCGCTGAGCCTGGAATGTTTGACGTCTGGGCGGGAGAAGATTCGACTGCGCCAATGCACGCCGAGTTCGAGCTGACGGCGAATTAGGAAACGAGATGGTTCGAGTCGTTTTGGGAGAGATTATGGCAGGCTGCATGGAAGCCGAATTGGTGCAAGGGGACGAGCGGTCGGCGGATGGCAGTTTCGTGGAGGCCAATGCCCGCAAGGAGACTCGCAGGCACCATAGGTGTGCTCATTTGGTCCTTCCCTTTGCTGGGCGTGTCAGCTTCGCGCGGCTGCCACCCATCGCCTGACTTTTGGGCACCACAGGAGGCACAGACCAGAATGTCCGGGCCAAATTCGTATTGGGCTTCGCGGCCGCAAATCCCGCATGTTTTCCACGTATGTAAACATTAGAACTGGGTCCACTTCTGGATGGAGAAGCGCGTTTTCACGACAACGCCGGAGCACGACCGTGCAGGTGAGGCTTTAAGGTTGGAGGCGCGGGTGAGAATCGAACTCACGATAGAGGTTTTGCAGACCTCGGCCTTACCACTTGGCTACCGCGCCAGACACCATGTTCAGACGAAAAGCACATGCGGGGGCTGGGCTGCAAGAAACTGGAGCGGGAGACGGGATTTGAACCCGCGACTTCGACCTTGGCAAGGTCGCACTCTACCACTGAGTTACTCCCGCCCGTTCTCTCATTCTACAGCACTTGCTATTTTGCTGACAATTCACTGCACCCGCACTGGCACCCGCTTTTCGTCATTCGGCTCTTCGGCATCAGCCGCAGTACCGCCGTTCGGCAGGAAACGCTCGATGAACTGTGCTTGGGCGTTCCTTGCCTTGTGACTGTTGTGGACGTAGTGCATCGTCATGTCAACATGCGACTGGCGAAGCACACGCTGCACCACCACAGGGTCGTGTCCGTTTTCGATCAGGAAGGTGGAAAGCCCGTGCCTCAGGTGAAACCCGAATCTTGGGCAATCCTCGGGGATTACTCCAGCAGCGCGGTGGTGTGATCCGGAGACCCAGTCGCAGTGTCAGTATGCCCTCCAATAGTCTCTGTCGGAGGGCTGACGTTTTAAACGGGTAGCCGTCGTAAATCGATAAGTGCGCCCGGCGCGGAGCATCGGCGGGAAGACCTAACACGCGGCAGCGTCCGCTGCGGCGGCGGCTTCGTACAAATCTCTACGGCGCTCACCGACCCTGCGACGGGGATTCGCCCATTCTCAATTTATGCTATCTGTTTGCTTCAGTTGAGCGAGTTGAGCGGTTTCCCGCATCTTCCAGAGATGCGGACGGCGGTGCTAGTTTCGGAATCAATGAGGCTCACGGGTTTCCACAGTCACGTTGTTCTCCACGTAATCTCGGAGCCAACCGAGGGATGCGCACCAACCTTGATGGTGTCCCCTGACCTGATCGGCATGACCGGCAAAACCGGAGTGCTGCACTCGTAGCAAAGTGCCCGTTCCCATTCGATGCGTGCCTCTGCTGTACAGACCATGCACGTCACGAGGCTCCAATTCCCAGCGCACGATGGTTTCAAAATTTCCCACGAAGTCGGCGGTCCTCGTGTGCACAAGAAGCCGGGGAGGGTCTATTTCCAAGTACTTGCCCTCGATCCGAAACGGAGTTCCGTCCCCACGGACGCCGTCGTTTGACCATTTGCCACCAACACGAAGATCGGATTGAGCATCGGTAACGCGGAACTTTACAACGCCCTGCGGAGTTGAGTCTTTCACTCCCCACCACTGAGCGCGTTGCTTGGGATCGGTGATCGCTTCGAAGACGCGGGCCGGAGGTGCGGCGACGAAGATTTCCGCGATGACGCCATTCTGATCGGGAGTGATAGTTGCGGTCGCCATAAGTCTCCTTGGACATTCTAGTCCATCTATTTGCCAGAACCGCACGGACAGAGATCGGCTCGTCCGAGCTTTTCCTGAAGCTGTTTGTCTCCGTGGACGATCCTATGTCCGCGCTTGACTTGTGTTTCTGAGGGATATCCTCGGCGGCGCTCACGGCTGCGCGTGAAAGGAGGATTGGTTGGCAATTTCGTCTTCGTATTTCATGGCGTGCCTCCTGAGGAGTTTCGAGCGTACCACATTTTCGTGGAGCGGATGCGTTGTTACTCGGCGGGGAATAGTTCGTCAAAGAGGCGGACAAGCAATTGTGCGTATGCCACTGAGCCATGCTCTTGGATATAACGTTGCTCTGCGGGGCGAATAGGATTCGAGTCCGTGTGCACTTCAAGGCGGGCGGTGCTGTGTGGCCGGGGGGTTGAGTCTTTTGCCCGCTTCTCGATCTCTTCGGACGGCACAATACCCCTCTGGAGTCGGTCTCGTGCTCCGCGCAGGTTTTGGAACAGATCGTCAAGATCTTGAATCACACGAATCGCTTCAAGGGCTCGGCAACCGTCGGCCACCTTGCCGTTAGACTGGAGCGCGTACACGTTTGGCATCGTCCAAATGTTTTGAATTCCCCGTGCCCACATCAAGTGGGCAACTGTGTACGACCCATCGCGCATGTTGTGAATCTCGGCGACGAAAACAATCGCTTCGTCAGGTGCTCCGATTTCTCGGACGTACTGATTCCAGACATCGACAATGCGCTGCTCGGGGATGAGTTTTGGGGGTTCGCGAACCGCATCATACTCGGCGCGAGCAATTCTCTGGCGGATACCCTTGCTAGTCCAAGCCGGAGGCAGTTCTTTCGAAAAGAGATTCGCGATTTCAGAGACGATGGCACTGGCGTCGGCCTCAGAGTGAATTCGCCCCGCAAGCTCGTTAATGCGGATCGCCGCTTCCTTGTGTCGTTCGTACACACCGTTAGCGGGTTGCTGCACACTCGTCTGCGATTCAGTGGAATCGTTCTGCTGGGGAACCGCCACGGTCAACGCAAAGATTAGTCCGAGGGCAATCATAAAGGATGCTCAGCCGCCGTTGCACGAAACGAGGGTAATAATAAACCAACTTCGGCCATGGAGCACGACTGCGTGATGTTTAGACCGTTCGATGTCTCAAGAGGCTAGACCTAGTCCGTGAGGCATGGCGTTTTGTGCGGATAGCGAACAGGAGTAGCGTGGAACAGGATAACAATCGCGAGGAAACGTCATTGCGCACACTTAGTCGCCTCCAAATTCTGCAAGAAGTCGCCTTTTCACTTAACTTGGTGACCGCCGCCGGATATGCATTACTGGTGTACATTTACAAGAATGATTTGGACTACTATTTGCGGCGAACCGCCATCAAAGTTGACGATCTTCTGCATCTTTCTCAAACGAATGCGGTCACGACCGAGGCGCTACGCCGAAACAGTCAAAATCTCTGGAGCCTGCAAGCGGGCATCGAATTCACGGTTTTGATCTCGGTTTTCGCTGCGCTGATGATAGTTCTTCTGATCCTCAGGCTCAGTGGAACGACCCGAATGTACCGCCTGATTATGGGTAATCGCTTTTCTGGGTTGGCAGCGCTTTTCGCGGTCCCGTTCTCATACCTCAGCCTATGGAAAATCGTTTGGCAGCCCGACTCGAACCCGGCTGCGCAATCTCTATCGGGTCATCCGTTATTCGGGCAGATGTTTACGGCAGACATTCTGTGCGTTTGCGCCCTCTTCCTCATCAACCAATCGCGTCCTTTCTCAACGTGGACAATCGGTATTCTCCTGATTCTGCATTATGTATTTTGGCTTCCTGTTCTATTGCCACCCCTATTCACGAGCTTTCAGATCGTGAGTGTTTTAGCCCCGCTGCTCCTAGTAGCGGTGTTCCCTTTCTCGGGAATAGTCTGGCTGCTTCATATGAAGGCGAAAAATGAAAATCCCGCTGAAACAAGCAATGCCAGAACGCCCGGCAAATGGACTCTTGCGTGCGTTGTCGTCAGCCTCGCCATGTGTCTGGTCATCTGGCTTCCGGGGAGGGCATATCCTCTGACGCATCCACGGGACATGGAGTCCGTCACTGTGCAGATGTGGCGTGGGGTGTGCTTCGGCACTTGCCCTTCTTACAGCATCGCACTTCATGGAAGCGGGCTTGTCGAGTACCATGGCACTCGATTCGTAGGGGCTGACGGACAACAGACCGCAACCATCAACAGCGAAAAACTTATGCAGGTATTGCGCGACCTCGACCGCCTCCATTTCTTCACACTTGAAGACCGGGCATTCGGGTGGTGCTATGACTCAGCCAGTATCAGTATTGCCGTGTCGATTGATGGGAGGACAAAACGGGTCACAAGTGATACTTGCGGCGGCGGAAAATCTGGACCTCAGGCGCGATTGGTTCAGGTCGCCGATGAGATTGATACTATTTCGGATTCCAAACGATGGGTGAGGTGCGGCGGGAATTGTCCAAAGTAAGCGGGATGAAAGGCGCCCTGAACTGATCGCCAATTTCTGCTGATACTAGCGTTCTGGCTCATTCAAAAGCTGCGGATTGGCTCCCTTTTAAATCGGCGGTAACACCGTCTCAGTGGATATACCCGTGGGCCAGCCGAAAATCCGGAAATTTCGCGTTGATAAGAAACCAGTTTGGCGTTCCTGAGGCGCACCCCTTCCGTACCACCGGGGCGAGACCGACGGAAATCCGCAAAATCCGTGATTTTTGGTTGCGGGGTCCGGGAGTTTCACCCCGCTAGAGTCCAGCGCCTTCACGGCGCACTGTGGCGCACTGTTATGCGACACGCACTGTTATGCGAATTGACACAACGATTCCGAAGCGTAAGCTTCTAAGCGGCTGCTGACATAGCCCGGAGGAGCAAACGGCATCGCATGATTTACCTCAAGAGCATAGTGGCGGGACTTGCTGCTGTATTTTCGTTCGCAGTCTTGTTCTTGCTCGGTGTTGTGATCTATCTGGTCGTGTCGGCCCCTAAAGAGCGAGGCGAAGGGGCAATCGGATGGGACCCGATTGCTCTCATTCGGCCCGGTCCTATGCTGATCATCTTGGCAGTATTTGTGGCCGGTTTTCTTTGGGAGTTTCGGCATGCTTCAAAGTAAACGGGTTCTGAGTGTGATCGGGATATTTCAACGGTCAATGCGGAAAGCCGATTTGAATGGGGCCTATTCTTGCTGCGGGATTACCTTCCACCTAGTGACTGCAATACGGCGAACGCAGATGTAAACCGTTACAGCGAGAGCGAGCAGCCCTGTCACCGGCCATGTGCGCCAGTGAAACCCCGGAACTGGCTGAACCTTGAACTCATGCCCGCGTGCTAAAACTTGAGCGAACGGGACTGGAGCAATAAAGAATAAATACAGCGGCAAACAGAGCAGTGACGAAGCAAGCCCTATTGCAGCAGCAATTCGCGGAAACATAAACGTCAGGACAACCGCACGATGAAAAGAGTAATTCCGGTGTCCTCCATTGAGAACAGCGGACCTGTTAGCCAACCTCCGGCAAATTCCCCTCCTTCATCAAGACCGGGTTGGATTTGTAATGCCAGAAAGACACAGAGGAGGAAGCTGCCAACCTGATATACGTGCTGGATGTCGGGCTTCTTCACACCCAAAGCTCCTCCACGTACGGAAAACCGAAGGGTGAGTGCCCTCCAATCAGCGATATCTTTCGCGAGCAGCCAATACAACGAGTCCCGCGGCAACCAGCAGGAGCGAGATTACGGCTAATGTTCGGGTCAATCCCTTGTTGTGAGACTGTCTTTGGACGAGCGGCAGATTCACCAATGCGCTGGCGATTGACGCAAAGACTGTTGCCACGCCAGCCACGTCCGGAGAAAGCTTGCCATGAATCGCCATGGTCGCAGCTGCAGCGGTAGTGCTGGCGCTGCTGACCATTCCACCGAGCAAACTCAATGCCAGAAAACCGAACCTGCCGAGGTACCGTGCGCCGATCGTGCCGATTATCTCCATCAGTACGAATAGAGCACCCAGATTAAGTACGTGCCGCAAAGAGACAGGAGAGTCGAGTCGCAGACTCTTAACCGGCTGTGTGCTACGATCACGTTCCCGCCAGGCGAAGATGGCCGCTCCGGCCGTCATGACTAATAGCGGCCATATCGCGATCGATACCGATGCAGGCGCGAAGATGGCTAGAATTACAAGATTGCGCACGAACATCGCAACCGACGTGAGCAGAATGAGAGCGACAGCTTTATTGCTCACCTCCGCGCCGTTTGACCCGGGTTCCGCGGCCAGGACTGTACGCGACAACTCCGCGGCCGTAGCCGTACTGTTTACCAAGCCACCGAGCACGGCTGTGTAATACAAGCCGCGACTGCTGAAGATCCGCAACAAGACGTAGTTGGCGAAGCCGAGGCCAGCTACGATAATCACGATCAACCACGATTGCCTTGGGTTCAGCAGATGCCAGCTATCGATGAACCGGTTTGGCAAAAGGGGATAGATTACAAATCCAATTAGTCCGAGCAGCACCGCGCCTCGGATTTCCGATAACTTCAAATCTCCCGCGAATCGCTGCAGCTCCGTTTTCCAAGCGAGCAACATGACCATCAGAATGGCGGAAGCGATGGGAGTAAAAAAGTGGCCGAGTCCGGCCAGCGTGCCCAAAATGAAGGTAACGATCAGGGCCACTGAGGTCGTCATCTCTAGCGAGCGATCAACCACCAGGCTTCGGCCGTTCATGAACGCAACAAGAACCACCACGCCCGCCAGACAGATCGCGGCCAGTTGCATGGAAATGAGAACAGAGAGACAACCGAGAAGAGCGGTGATCGAAAACGTCCGGACGCCGACGTCTTTTTGCGACCATTGACGTTCCAAACCGACTAACAGGCCAATGCCGAGTGCAATCGCAATTTTGGTTGCAACCTCGAACGGCGGGAAGATCATTTTAGCAATGTTACACCCGCCCGGCGGCGAAGAAGGCTCAAGATCTGGCACATACGACAGATCGTTAAGTCATCTCAACCCACGCGCTCAGTATTGGCTACCCGGCTGGAGTCTGGCTGGCGGTGATCTGGTTACGCACATCCCAGAGATCTTTGTAGAACCAGCTCTCCATGCGTTGCTGCAGAACCTCCACCGGCGTTCCCATGGTGCCGACGACGCGGCCTCCGATGACTCGTTCGGCGAGCTTAAGATGATGAAAGCGGAAGATCTGCATTCTTTCGTCGAAGTCGAGCAGGCGCTCGGCGACATCGTGTAGGCCGAAGAATTCTTCGTGACGACGGTAGAGCTCGCCAGCAGTAATACCGACAGTAGTGAGTTGCTCCTGAAAGGCTTTGCCCAGGCGAGGACCGATGTGGAGCAGCGAAAGGAATCCTGGAGAATCGAGTCCGCTGCCGTGCCCGAGGCCGGCGCGAATCAGGTGATAGTCGTACGGACTAATGGTCTCCAGGATGTGCAGCAGGCCGATGGGAGGTTCGAGCAGCGAGATTGCACGTCGAATCAGGCGCGTCGAGTTGCCATAATCGGCGTGCTCTAGCGCTTCAATCGAGCGGTCGAGTTCGAAGGCCGCTCCCTTCATCAGCAATTCTGAACTCTGGTGCACGACCAGAAAAGTCATTTCGTCTTTGTGCAACAGCACTTCGGAAGACTTTTGCAGGGCAAGCAACTCGTCGGTGCGCAGATATCGTTCGTAGTCGGTCGCTCCCTTGCCAGGAAGAATCGGTTTCGTGAATTCGTCGCGATGTGCCATGTGAGAACGGTACGTATGCGCTGTCAGGACTGCTGGTGTTGGCTCGGGGGATGCGGCGACCACTGTGGATCTTCATCCGGCGATACGATCTGGCCGTCGCGCATATGGACGATGCGGTCCCCATACGACGCTGCCTCGGGATTGTGCGTAATCATGAGCACGGTCTGCCCCAAATCTTCGTTCGACTGGCGCAGCATGTCGAGAACGATCCCTGAGCTTTTCGAATCGAGGTTTCCGGTAGGCTCGTCGGCGAGCACAATGGCGGGCCGATTGACAAGAGCGCGAGCCAGCGCGACTCTCTGCTGCTCGCCACCAGAAAGCTCGTTTGGCCGATGCTCCAAGCGCTGCGCAATGCCAAGCATCCCAGTAATTTTATTCATGTATGCGGGATCGGGCCTGCCCAGACCGGCAATGTCGACTGCGATTTCTATATTCGAGCGCGCGCTAAGCGTAGGCAAAAGATTAAATTTTTGGAAGACGAATCCAATCTTGCTTTTGCGCAACCGCGTGCGTTCACCGTCGGAGAGCGTAGCGAAATTCACGCCGTCGATCGTGACGCTCCCCGAGTCGACACGCGTGAGCCCGCCGAGCATATAAAAGAGTGTGGACTTGCCGCTGCCCGACGGCCCAACCACCGTAACGAATTCGCCTTTTTGCACGCTGAAGGAGATTCCGCGCAGGGCGGGCACATCTACTTTGCCCACTCGATAAGTTTTGCGGACTTCCCTGGCCTCGATGAATGCCGACATCCA